>Ga0307372_10010327_pt1 | contig 12674 bp, 15 predicted proteins | sample OX1MG_FD_202533 | JGI IMG/M metagenome (GOLD analysis project Ga0307372, IMG submission 202533) | Soil microbial communities from Risofladan, Vaasa, Finland - OX-1 | ecosystem: Environmental > Terrestrial > Soil > Coastal area > Acid sulfate soil | place: Finland: Risofladan, Vaasa | collected...
GAAAGGGGCGGGGTTCTAGAATTATGCGCGCGGGCGGGGTCGAGGCGGGCTCCGGGCGGGGTCTGGGGGCCAAAAAAACCGGGACTCGCACCGCCTATTCCGGTCAGTTAAAATGAGACGTAGCAGGCGTCGGGACACGCCGATGCCATCTTGCGGGCCTCTGGCCACGCTTGGCAATTGCCGGTCGCCGTGCAGGGCGAATTGAAATTCGTCCGTCAGCCTGACTCGGCTGATGCGAGCAAGCCACGCCAAGTCAACTATGAGGGGGGCTCGCCGTTGCAGTTGGCCGACGTCAACCTCGGTGGTTTTTTGGCGCCCGGCTCGGGCTCGGCATCACCGCCGTAGAGCCTGGTCAATTGCCCTTGGGCATTGATCAGGCCTTCGGCCACCATTCGGGCAAAGCCCTCCTTCGGGGGGAGCCTAGTGGCTTCCAGCGCGGCTCGCATTTCTTCGATCGTGGGCTGTCTCATCATGGGTCTCCTCTATAAGTTTGGACGAAACACGCCCAAAATGCAATCGACATTCAGAACGGCGATTTGAATATGGGTTTCCGCCGAAATGGTGGTTCCTGGGAAAACCGGCGGACCCTCCAGAAACGCCCCACGCACCGTGTCGAAGGGGATTCTGCGTTGCGCCATGCGATTGAGACAATGATTGATGACCGCGCAGTCCAACTCCCGGAGCTTCTTGTCCTTGCCCTTGTTCACGGGCAAGGCTTTGCCGGCGGCGCCAAAATACGGTTCGAGCTCCTGATAGCTGGCCGCCAGCAGGGACGTCATGTCCTCATCGAGCAGATCGAAGCAGACCCCCAACTGAATGACCGTCCCGATGACGGCCGCCCGGCGGTGGAATTGCTCGGTGGCCCAGCGGAGAGCTCGACCCGGCGAGTGCTCCCAGAAGTAGATTCCCTCGCCAAGCCAGTCGTAGGCGTTCTGGCTCTTGCTCCACTCGGCGATGGGGATCTTTCCCAAGAGCAGACCGTCGGCGAAGGTCCGCGTGCATCCGTGATAGCCGACGACGATGCGGGCAAACTTTTCCATGATTCGGCACGCCTGGATCGGACGGGTTTGCCGCATTCTAACAAGCGAGCCGTCGAGTGTGACCAGCGTAAGAGCCATGCAAGTGTCGCGCGTCGCGTCGCCACGACGGGGGCCTGGGCACGTCGCGCCGGCGCGGCGGAAGCGGTGTCGAGGTGTTTCGCGCGTCGCCACGGCGCGGTAAGATGAGTGAGAGGCGAAAACGAGCGCCGCCAATCGGCGGCGGGTGCGTTCCTCTCCCAACTTCCTGGGGTCGGCTTGCGACCAGTGGCCTCGATCACCCGGCGTTCCCGCCGCCTTGCCCGCCCTCGCCTGGAAGTGATCGCTGAGCCGCCACCGTGGCCGACATTATAGCTGGTTTCCTTCAGCCGCCATCGGCCCCATCTGACCTGCCGCTCGTCTGCTCATCGCTCACCGGCGCCGGCCCCAGACTGAGCCAATAGCCGTAGCACGAATCGCCAGGCCGAACAACCTCGACGACCTGGCCACGTCGATCAAGGCGAACGACCGACTGGCCTTCGCCCATCTCCAGCCAGCCCCCGCCGCTCAAGCGGACGACCATGATTCTCCCCTGTTGACGAACCTGGCGTGGAGCCGGTACGATACTGTACAGAGTTGTGAACGATGGTCAAAGGGCGTGGCTCATGGGTGATCGATGCCCGTAGCATCTCGTCGTCGAAAAAATCCGCTCCCTGCCCATCGGCTGAAATCGCGTGCCAACACCTGTTCGGCCCGTTGCGGCCAGGCCCGTCAGCATCGGTTTCACTATGGAATCGCCAGGCGGCGGGCCAAAGCAGAACCGAAACCGCCGCCACGAATCCCACCGATCCTGGGCTTAACCCTGACGGAAGCCGCCGAGCGGGTCGGCGTTTCGCACCAAATGGCCTACGACCTCTGCGTGTAGCACGGACTCGGGTAACGATGGGCGGTGGTGGCTCACGTTGACCGAGTTGCGGACGTCGACGGAGCGGCCGTGGAAGGAGGAGGCGGAATGAGGGATGGGCGATCCGAAATGAGCAAGCACACCCTCGCCAACCTTGACGGCATGTATAAGCGCCTATACGGCCCCCGGATCTGATTCTTGCAGCCCACTGGCGGATGGGTATAATCTCATTAATGAGTGAACGGAAACCCACCATTACTCAATGGAGTGCGCTATGCCTGTTTTCGACTTAATTGGCAGGGTCGCCGGACTTCTTGCCTTTTTTCAGTATTTCAATTTGGGGCCTGACAGTCAGATCCTTTGGGCGACGATTGCCGTCTCAGCCGAGCTTGTGGTCAGGGATATTCGCCATCGTGACACTAGGGCATTGCAGTACAACCTGATGGCAATTGTTCTTGCCCTTTGGATGGCGTTCCGAACCGGTCAAGTGCCGTCGTGAGCGTTGCGTGCCATCCTTACCAAGAAAGGGCCGACATGCAAACGAAAGTCATCGAATTCCAAGGCGAATGGATCATCGCCAAGAATTGGCGGATGGAAACGACAGGCGGCATAAGGGGGTCACATGGCGATAGCGGCCCAGCCTATGTCAATTGGGACGGCGCTTGGGGTGGAACCGGCTGGGTTTCTGGGCACGTCCACTCGTCGTCGAGCTTTCCCTCCTTTCAAGAGGTTCGGCCGAAACCAGGACATCCTTTCCACTGTCGCCAGCAGGATGGCGGTTCGATGGTTGCTCATGTCGGCCTCCCTTCACTTTGCTTTCCTCAAGATACCGTGCGGGCGGACGGGCGAACAGCCGAGGCCGTGGGCGGCTTCGAGGAAACGCCAATGGACCAGAAAATCGTGGAGAAGCTGGAGCGGCAGATCGAGGAGGCCCTTGCCGACATCCTCATTCGCCGCAATAAGGGATGGCGGTGGCCACTGATGCCAGCGGGGGGACGTTGCAACTGATGGCGAAGGCGATGAGCGGCGGGAAGCGAAATGAACCAAATGCCACCCAGGTTGAAAATCGGCCTGCTCATGGCGGGGCATATCATCCCAGGACTTGTACTGGCTCAGCGTGAACTGGAATTTCGGGCGGCGGGAGTGCTAGAATGGCGAACATGGACGAGAATCCGTACGAATCGCCACAGTTCCCTGGCACGCCGCTCACCGAACCGAAGCCCGGCACCTGGCATCCATTCACCTGGTCGGTCATTGGCTTCGCCGGTGGCGTCGTGGTTGCTGCTCCCTTCATCTTGAGCGTGGACATGCCGACGAAGATCCAGGGAGGGATGATGTACGGCGGCATCATTGGTGCGATCTGCGGCTTGGCCTATGGCATCCAGCGCCGATGGGGAGTCGCCAGCCAGAATACCCTTCCGCACGCACCAGATTGAGCCACAATCAACGATTGAAGGTCAGGTCGAGTCGAGAGTTTGACCCAACATTTATTTCTATTTACTGAAATTGAATAAGTGATGGGAGGGTCGTCATCCAGGTCCGATGTTGATAAGTTGGGACGGCCCGGCGGGACGTTGACCGATGGGGATTTGTTCCTCGATCCCGCCGCGGCCGGTGCCGCGGCGCCCGGCGGCGCGGAGGACGTCGAGGATTAGCCGGCGGCTGGGCGGCGCGAAACTCGGCTCGGTCGCTCCCGCCGGAAAAACCGGCGAGCCGCGGGCACTTGAATCGTCGGCGCGACACGCGCCCCTTCGGGGCGGACGACATTTTTCGCGGGACATTCCTGGGGCTGACGCCTCGTTGTTCTACACATCTTGTAAAGAGGCCAGGGGCTTGCCCCCTGGAGTTTCACGCTCGTATCTACACACGCGGGCTCCCCTGATTACCTGTCTTTTCCCCGTGTCGCCCCGCCGGCTGCCACAGGCAGCCGGCGGGGCGACACGGACGGTGGGGATGCGGCCGCATTCGATTTAGAAACCAACGTTGGACCAGGTGGGGATGGAAGCACGGCCATCGGCACCCCGAACGAATGGTAAAGTAAACCGGCGGATATGAAAGCCCTGGCCGATAACGCGACCTGGCCGGCCGCCCAGACGATGCCGCCAAGTGCCGCCAAGAAGCAGACTTCCGGGGCGGCACGGTGACGGGTACAATCCTTTCAACAAGCAAGCCAGTCGGCAATCGTATGCCGGGCGGGCGGCACTCCCCAAGGGAAACGCACAAATGGCCGAAGGCACGATCAAGAAGTTGACGGACAAGGGTTTTGGATTCATCAGCACGGGCGGTCCCAAAGACCTGTTTTTTCATTCAAAGGCACTGCAAGGCGTTGGGTTTGACGACCTCCACGAAGGCCAAAAGGTGTCCTATACGGAAGGTCATGGGCCGAAGGGTCCGTGTGCCGAGAACGTCAAGCTGGTGTAGCTCCGCTACCGCCTACGGCGGCAGCGGGCCGGCGACCACGCGGAAGGTAGTTGGGCCAGCCTCTTAGCCGGCCAAACTACCGCTCCTGCCGGACAAGCCGGCGAGGGGGCGGATCACAACCCGTGACTTGCCGGCACGATCACCGGCGAAAGCAAGGCGCGGGCCACGATGAGGTAGATCATCCGTCTTGGGATTCTCGGCACTTCCCGGTCCACCACGGGTTTCAGCCCCAACCGCCCCAGACGCCAGGCTTTTTTCAACGGCCAGCAGTCGGCTTCTGGGCTGGCTTCTTGGCGGCGACGAAGCAGTATCTGCCGACGCCTTCAACCGTCCTGAGTTCGTAAGTCGCCCGGCTCGTCGTGGGAGCGTCGGGCTTCAATGGTTGATTTGCCAGAAGGCGATAGGTGTTGGGGCCGATCTCCAGATGGAGCAACGTCGAGAGTGCCTTCTTTCGTGCCGACAGGTCTTGCCGATGGCCGTCGAGCGGCCCGCCGATGAACTGGATGAATTCGGGGTGGTTGGGCATGGTGCGATCCTTCCGTGGAGGGTGATCCTTGAGACGTGCATTTTACCGTCGATCAATTCCGGTGCCAGCCCAGCCCTTGGCCCGCTTGGTGGGTTGGCAGGATTTTGCCGCTCACCGCAACCGACGCCCAGCGGACGATCTCAGTATATCGCCCAAATCCCCGGTGTCGCCAGTTCGAGCAGGTGCCCGTCAGGGTCACGGAAGTAGATGCTCTGGCCGCCCCGCTCCCAATTCACCCGCCCTTCGATGGCAACCCCGTGCAAGGCCAGCCGCTCTTCCCACTTCGGCAGGTCGTCGGCGGTGATCGAGAAAGCAAAATGGGCCGACCCATCGCCTCCGTGGGGAGGGATTACGCCACCGGGCACGACCATCGGGGCCAGCCTGCCACCTTTCTTGAAGAGCAACAGCACGCTTCGACCGCCGACGTTGAAGGCACACATCCGCTCGTCGAGCACCAGCGTCTCGAAGTCGAAGAGCCGACGATAAAACGACGCGGCCAGGTCGAGGTTTTCCACGTCGATGGCGGTTTCAATCACGCCAAGGATTTTCATGGCTTTCTCCCGCCTCAAAGCCTCGGCGCCGAATTGCTGAACGGCCTACTTGCCAGCTCGATTTCCGCCCGCCATTCTTCGGGGGTCCGGGGAAGCGGTCGCTTCGATTTCGTGGTCTTCTTCTTGGCCATTTCTTGGCGGCCCTATTCTTCCTTTTTTCCCTCGACCTTCTCGAACCTGACGAAGTACGACTCCTTGAACAAGTCCTCCTCTTCCTCGACCTGCCGGAAGCCGGCGGCCTCGATCTCCTTGGTGAAGACCTCCTGGCCGGCACGGACATGGCCCATCACCCAGTCGGTGCCGCGGCCCTTGATGCGGTGGAAGTCGATCAAGATCACCTGGCCGCCCGGCTTCAAGGCACGGTGGATGGACCGCATCGTTTTTTGGGGAAACTCGAAGTGGTGGTAAGTGTCGCAGATGAAGGCCAGGTCAACCGACAACGGCGGCAAGTTCATCGAATCCGGGCTACACACGACGCCGACCACGTTATCCAGCCCCTCGGCCCTGCAGGTCCGCTCGACATGGTGAACGAATTCCTCGGAAATATCCAGGGCGTAGACCTTCCCCTTCGGCCCGACCAATGGCGAGAACATGCGGGTGAAGAGGCCGGTGCCCGCCCCGATGTCGGCCACCACTATGCCGGGCTTGATCCCGCACGCCTTGACGGCCTCGTGACGATGGTCGTAGAGGTCACGGCCTTCCTTCTCAAACCGCTCGACCCATTCTTCGACCTCGGGTTTCTCGAACGGCTTGTTGATGCCCGGATTGACGCTCTTCTGCTGGGCGACGAGGGAGGCCGGTGCCAGCAGGAGCAGGGCGGCGAAAATGATGAGGGGGCGGATCATGGAGCGGTTCCAGTGGGTTGGGTCAGTCGTCATTATGCGCCAAGATCGGTCGGCATGGGAGTTGGCTGGCAACGAAAGGCGGCCTGAGCGGTGCTTGATCGTAAATCCCCAGAACCTTTTTGGCAGAGTCCGTGTCCAGGTTGGAGCGTTATGAGTAGGCCAGATACCCATCGGAAAACAGCCGGGCGGGCGGGACGCCCGCGCCACGACGGCCCTGTCTGTCGCCTTTCGCGGAGCGAAAGGGCGTTCTTTCGCGGAGCGAAAGGCGACATTACGGGCAAGGCTGCGACCCCGGACGACAAGGTATTCGGCGATGAGAGCTTGAAATCCCGGCGGAATGTCGCCGTTGTGACTGGCAGCTTCAGGAAAGGGACTTCATTATTCGCCAAGCTGAACTTGGTGCGGTCCGCTCTTGGCTCTGATAGCCACTGTCGATCAGCCAAACACTCCCTCGAACGCCCTGCCCACTCGATCCGGCGACGATTGGCTTGCGGCAGGCTGCCCCTGCTCGTCGAGGAATCGACCGACGAGTGGGTAACGTCCTTGAAGTTCGTCCGCGAACGGCAATGTCGTCCCGCCCAGTCCCCAGCGTCCTGGTGCCGTCTCCTGCCGCTGCAACTGCTCGACGGCGGCAACCAGGCGGGGATTGTCGAGTTCGTAGCTGCTCATCCCGTCGTGGTAGGTCATTCCTGGCACGAGCCATTTCCCCTCGGTGTCGGCCCAAAGATAGCCAGGGAAGTAGAGGTCGTGAAACCAACCGGTCTTTCGCTCGACCGAGACCAGACAAACTCGCTCAGGATCCCAACGAGCCCGGACCTGCGGCCAAAGGATGGCCTTGGGCGAAATGGCCTCGTTGAATTCGGGAACATACGACGCCCGCTCATCGTCGTCTCCAGCAACCGCCAGCGGCACAATGTAGTGAGCCAACCGGCGTCCCATCTGCGAGCGAATGATCTTGCCCTGCTCGACAAGCTCGACGCCCCTACGCAACGGGGCGAGCGAATCTTCAATCTGACGAACTTCCGGGTCCGTGCCGTCGATCAAGGCCGGAATGCGGCGAAACGCCTCGGCGTAAATCGACTGCCCCGTGCCGCCTCGCTCCATCAAAAGCGTCACCCCTTGAAAGACTCGCTGCGCAGGCGGTGCGCCCCAGCCCCAGAAGTCGCCCAACTCGGCAGCTTCCATGATCGTTTGGCGGTGAGCCCATGCATGATCGCTTTGGACGAGCACGTAGACCGACAAGATGCCGTCCACGTCCACATGGTTGTTCACGGCGGCCGTCCATGAGCCGGGCCGGGGATGGTCCAGAAACCGGAAGCCAATCTCGGTCGATGTTCCGGCCCGATACGCGATCGGCGTTCGGTTTGGTCGCCAGTGGCTCAATTCAAGATCGGTCTCGGCACGGAACACGCCGCCCCCGGTGCCGTCGCAGAAGATGATCTGTTCGGCCTCGGGGCGAGGATCGGCGTGGCCGACAATCTCGAAGCGGTCGATCATTGGATTCTCAAGGGAGCTTTACTTGTCAAGGTAACGACATCAGCCGGGAAAAACAACCATTGCCCGCCGACCACCATCATGGGAAAATACACGCAGGCTCCCCTGATTACCTGTCTTTTCCCCGTGTCGCCCCGCCGGCTGCCAGAGGCAGCCGGCGGGGCGACACGGACGGTGGGGATGCGGCCGCATTCGATTTAGAAACCAACGTGAAACTCCAGGGGGCAAGCCCCTGGCCTCTCCTTCTGGTAGAATGGCGGTCGCCCCGGTAGCCGGCCAACATGTCCGACATCGAGAGTGGCCGACCATCTCGGCTACTTCGAGCCGACCTGCGGGTCGAGGATGAACTTCACCTGCGGATTTCCCCCTTTGCCGTCCAACGTCGACAGCAGAAACCACACCACCTCGCGCGGCCGATTGGGCGGGCGGAAGTTGTCGCCTTTTTGCAAGATGGGCCGGTGGTCGGGCATGCCGCCGAAAACCGCTTCGCCCACCATCTGGCAGGGAAACCAATACCCTTCGCCGTCGGAGTCTTCAAGGTAGAACTCAGGGTAACAGAACTTCGGTATCCACACGGTGCGCGCCGGAACCTCGCTGGCGCGGCACAGCGCGATGAAGATCCGCGTCAGATCCTGGTGCTCAGCCGTACGCGCCTTGAGCGCGCGCACGGCCCCCTGCGATTCGACGTCCTCGTGCTTCACGTTCTCGCGCACCCACTGGTAGATCGTCTCGACCTGCTCCCAAGCGGTTCGGTCGGCCGATTTCTTGGCCAACTCCTTGGCCAGGGCCTTGAACTTGCCGTTTTGGCTCTCGATTCTGGGACTCGGGCCCAGGTAGGGGCGAATGTCCTTGGGCAGCTTTTTCGAAGGGGTCTTGACGAAAATGCCGGGGTCGGCGGGGGGCAAGAGCGAGCGGCGGTGGATTTCAACGGTCAGCACGGCGCGTGCTTCCTCGCTCGCGGGAAGCTCGGGAATGGTCAGCACGAGTTGTTTGACCGTGCCCACCATCCGCTCGGTGTGGCTGGCGACGAAGGGCGAATAATCTTCGGCGATGACCGAGACCTGCTGCTCCGGCCAATCGACCGGCAAGGCGACGGTGCCCTCGATCCCCGCGCACGGGCCCGAGGCCGCCGTCACGACCATTCCGACCTCCCACGTTTCGACCCGTTCCGTATCGAGCCGCGGGCCTTTCGTCGGCTTGTCGGCGATCTGGGCCGGAGCCACACGCGAAAACGCGAGAACCATGACGATCGACAAAACCGGTAACCGACGCATCGGCGGCACTCCTCGGGGTTGGGCGGCGGAACTGGCCCTTCCATCTAGTGTAGTTCGCGCGGCCGAAAATGAGACATTAAAGCGGTGTAAAGCGGTGGCTGGTGGCAGAGCCTAAGCGATGCCCCGGCTAGAAAGCGAGCGGGGCATCGCTTAGGCTCTGCCCCAGCCACCGTGATTCCGCTATACTGAAAGCTACTGGAAACACCTTCCCCAATGGTTCTATCGAGCGACCTGATGAACACCTCGCGTACTTTGTGCCCTGGTCCCCGGACCCGTCGTGAGTTCCTGTCGGCTGGCATGTTGGGCCTCGGCGGCATGGCCCTGCCCGATCTGCTTCGGCTGCGTGCCCGCGCCGCGGAACGCGGCGCGGCCGTCGAACGCGACACCTCCGTCATCTTCGTGTGGATGCCGGGCGGGCCGCCGCACATGGATATGTATGACATGAAGCCCAATGCCTCCTCGGATTACCGGGGCGCATTCCGTCCGATTCCCACGAAAGTCCCCGGAATGGACGTGTGCGAACTCATGCCCCGCCATGCCGCCGTCGCCGACCAATTCTCCATGGTGCGTTCGATTTCGCACACCTTTGCCGACCACGGTGGCGGCCACAAGCGGATGATGACCGGCCGAGTGCCTTTGACTCCCGTCGACACCGTCAACGACGCGCCCGCCACCGGTTCGATCGTGGCCAAGTGCCGTGAAACGAGGGACTACGGCATCCCCAATTACGTCTCGATGAATCCCGGCGGCCGGACGGGCGACGTATTCGCCCAGGGGTCCGCGTATTTGAGCCAGGCCTATATGCCGTTCACGGTGGAAGGCGATCCGTCCGCCCCCAACTTCTCCGTGCCGAACGTCGCCCCGATGCAATCGATGGCTCAACGCATTGACGATCGCACCAGGCTGCTGGCCTCGCTCGACCGCATCGAACGGCACATTGACGCCTCGCGGATGATGGAGTCGATGGACACGTTTCAGCGGCGCGCGATCAGCATGCTGACGAGCGGACGGGCCAAGAGCGCCTTCGATCTTTCCTTGGAAACCGATGCGGTGCGCGATCGATACGGCCGGCATTGCTGGGGCCAGCGCGCCTTGATGGCCCGGCGCCTGGTGGAAGCCGGCGTCAGTTTTGTTACCCTCGTGATGGAGAATCCGTACCAGTCGGGTGTTTCCTTCCTCAAGCAGGGAGTCTACAACTGGGATTCTCACGCCGTGAATTGTCACATCTGGCACGACTTGCAAGCTCGTTTGCCGATTTACGACCAGGCGGTGACGGCGCTGATCGAAGACGTTTACCAGCGCGGGTTGGACAAGCGGACCCTGATCCTGGTCACCGGTGAATTCGGTCGCACCCCGCGGATCGAGAATTCCATCGGCACGCAGACCGGCGTGGCGCAACCCGGACGTGACCACTGGCCCCAGGCGATGTCGCTGATCATGGCGGGCGGCGGCATGCGCACGGGACAAGTCGTCGGTTCGACGAACTCCAAGGGTGAACACCCAGCCGATCGTCCGTTGACGCCCAATGATCTGTGGGCCACGGTCTATCGACACCTGGGCATCAACTACGACGACTCGTTCCCCGATCATCGCGGTCGGCCGATGCCCATTCTCCCCTTCGGCGATCCGATCGCGGAACTGCTCAGCGCGTAGGGCGGGCATCGCCGTTGTCCCGTAGGTCGCGTGGATGAACGGATGAACGTCAGGCGTCGGGAGTGTCGAGGATGTCTTGCAACCGCTGGCGGCAACAAAAGCAAAGGAATCGCCGTCGCGGTGACATCGCATGAACGATCAACACACGACGCTGGCCGAGGTGCGTGAACTGGTCCGCGAGTTCGTCGAGGCGCGTGACTGGCGGCAGTTTCATACGCCGAAGAACCTTTCCATGTCGCTGGCGATCGAGGCGGCGGAGCTGATGGAGCATTTCCAATGGCTCACGCCCGAGCAGTCACGCGCCGTCGCCGACCAGCCGGAAAAGTTGGCCGAGGTAGGCGAAGAACTGGCGGACGTGCTCTGTTACGCCCTGGCGCTGGCCAACGAGTTGAAGCTCGACGTCGCCACGGCCCTGCGCGACAAGATGCTCAAGAACGCTCGCAAGTATCCGGCCGAAGAGTACCGGGGAAGATACGGGCCGGAGGACGGCAAGGCGAGCGGGGGGCGTTAGCCCCCTGTTTTCTCGTTCCCCTGTTTTCTCCTTTCTCCTTTCTCCTTTCCCCTTTCCCCTTTCTCCTTATCTCCGCCTACTCCACGCTTCCGCGGTTCAAACAATCGATCAATTGCCGCAGCTTGCCGAGGCTGCGGCGGTTGAAACGCAGGATGAGCCGCGGCAAATGAGCGAACTTGGGCTCGTCCTGCTCCTCGGGCAGCGGGCTGCCGATCTCGAAGCGTCCGTCGCTCGTGATGTCGCTGAATCGCTGATGGATCGCCGCGAGCAGGTCGTCGCTGGGAGGCGTTTGCAGCCGCAACACGAGCTTGTTGCGGACGTATCGCATGCTGTGGTAAACGCGGAAGAAGCCGAGAATTTCGTCGAGGGCCTCCTCGACCTTGTCGGTGAGCTTGTAAAGCGAAAGATCCTCGGGAGAGATCAGCGCCTGGCCCAAGAGCCGCCGGGCGACGAACTCGTGCCATTCTTGCCAAAATGTGCCACCCGGCTCGTCGAGGAACACCACCGGCACCATGTCGCGCTTGCCGGTCTGCAGGAGCGTGAGCACTTCCAACCCTTCGTCGAGCGTGCCGAAGCCGCCGGGCAACAGGCAGACCGCGTCGCACTCCTTGACGAACATCAGCTTGCGAGTGAAGAAGTATTTCATGTGGACGAGCTTGGGGTCGCCGGCGATCACCGGGTTGGCCTCTTGCTCGAAGGGGAGCATGATGTTCAACCCCATCGAGTTCTCGCGGCCGGCCCCCAGATGCCCCGCCTCCATGATGCCGCTGGCCGCTCCGGTGACGACGAGCCAATTTCGTTCGGCCATGGCGCGGCCGAAGGCCACGGCCTGTTGAAAGGCCGCCTCGTGCGGGCGCGTGCGGGCGGAACCGAAAACCGTGACCTTGCGGCGCGAACGATAAGGCGAAAAAACCTTGAACGCGTAACGTAATTCCCGCAAGGTGCGGCTCAGGATCTTCAGATCGCCGCGGCTGGTGTTGTCGCGAGCCAGCTTGTCGGCCGACTCCTTGATCATCTGGATCAGGTCGCTGACCCGGTCGGGTTCGTCCACGTCCACCGTCAAGTGCAACGGCGCCGCCAGTGCTTGTTCGTCGGGTTTCGATTCGGACGAAAGGGGGGACGGTGGGATATCCGCGTCGGACACGCTAGCTACCTTGCACGCAGGGGTTGGCAACCGATCGCGATTCTGTAGGGAACGCCCTCCGCGGCGTTCCGTGAAGCGGGTACGGACGTCCGCTCCGCGAGGCGCGGAACGCCGCGGAGGGCGTTCCCTGCAGATGCGTTTGCCGCGGCAATCCGAGCCTTGAAGCCGGTCGTTGAGTCCATTGTATCCCGTCCGCCGCGGTAGGCCAGTAGCTAGTGCCTGTCGGAAAATCCGCTTGGCCCGTATTTTCCCGGCAACTTTTGGAAAAAATCTCCGCGAAGATGGCAACCTTTCTCAACCTGGCGTGTAGAATACGCGGGGTTTTGGTTGAGACA
>Ga0307372_10010328_pt1 | contig 12672 bp, 11 predicted proteins | sample OX1MG_FD_202533 | JGI IMG/M metagenome (GOLD analysis project Ga0307372, IMG submission 202533) | Soil microbial communities from Risofladan, Vaasa, Finland - OX-1 | ecosystem: Environmental > Terrestrial > Soil > Coastal area > Acid sulfate soil | place: Finland: Risofladan, Vaasa | collected...
GATCGCCCCGCCGAGTGAGCCGAGCACGAGGTGGTGTACGGACGCCGGCACCGCCTGGCTCGCGAGCACCGTGGTGAGGCGGCCTTGGTACCGCGTGTCGAGGAGGCTTCCGAGAACCGCGACCCCGAGCGCGCCGCCGATCTGCAGTGCCGTCGAGTTCGTCGCCGACCCCACCCCGGCCTGCTCGAGCGGGAGCGAGCCCATGACGGACTCCGTGGACGGGGCGAACGCGAGACCAGTGCCGACACCAAGCAGCATGAACGCGGGGAGCGCGTCGAGGTAGCTTCCAGCGAGGCTCGTCGAGGAGAGCATGGCCATCCCGACGGCAATGACCGACATGCCAGCGAACACGACGATCTTCGTTCCGAGAGCGCGCACGAGGGCGCTCGAGGTCGGAGCCACGACGAGTATGACGAGCGCCATCGGCCCGACGCGCAGTCCGGTCTGGAACGCGCTGTAGCCGAGCGAGAACTGAAGGTACTGCGTGAGCACGAAGAGCGAGCCCACGAGGGTGAAGATCACGAGCGACATCGACCCGATCGCGGCAGAGAACCGGCGGCCCGCGAAGAAGGAGAGCTGCAGCATCGGGTGTGCGCACCGATGCTCCCAGAGGACGAATCCTGCCAGCACCGCCATCCCGCACCCGATCGCTCCGAGCACGAGCGGCGAGGTCCATGAACGCTCCGGCGCCTCGATGATCCCCCAGAGCAGGAGGCCGAGTCCTGCGACTGACGACAGCGCGCCGAACGGGTCCGGCCGAGGTGCGGCGGGGTTGCGCGAGTTCGGGACGAGCACGGTCGACGCGACGAGGCCGGCGAGCGCGATCGGGACGTTGATGAGGAAGACCGAGCCCCACCAGAAGTGGTCGAGGAGCCAACCGCCTACGATCGGCCCGACCGCGATGCCGAGGCCCGTCGTCCCCGACCAGACGCCGATCGCCCGGGCACGCCTCTCCCCGTCGGTGAACACGTTCGTGAGGATCGAGAGCGTGGAGGGCATGATCCCGGCAGCCCCGATGCCCATGAACGCGCGAGCCGCGATCAAAGTGCCCGGACCCGATGCGAACGCGCATGCGCTCGAACCGGTCGCGAACACCACGAGGCCAGCCTGGAAGACCCACTTGCGGCCGAGCCTGTCGCCGAGGCTGCCGACGACGAGCAAGAGCCCGGCGAAGACGATCGCGTAGGCGTCGACGATCCACTGGAGCTCGGTGTCAGTCGCACGCAGGTCTCGCACCAGCGTCGGGAGCGCGACGTTGAGGACCGTGTTGTCGAGGCTCACGACGAGCAGGCTCACGCACAGCACAGCGAGTGCCGCCCATTCGCGGCCCGCGCCGCCCGGCTTCCCCGCACCCCTCGCGGCCGCGGATCGCTCGGTGACCGACGTCATCGCGCCATGCTCATCTCGCGAGCACGGGTCGCGGCAGGTCCGTTCGACCCTTTCGCGCCCTCGGGCCGTGACATTCGGCCCTACCCGTACGCGATCCATGCTCGCACGCTGGGTGCAGCTAGTCGCTCCCCTCGTTGCGCCCGGTCGCCGACGCAAAGGCGGCACCCGAGAGCGTGCTCGGCGTCGCGAGTCGCCCGCCGGACTCGAGGGCGTCGAGTCCGCGGATCGCGAGGAGGTCGAGCGGGGACTCTGCATCGCGGACGCGCTCCGTGCCCGCTCACGGTCGTGCTGGTGCTCGCGATCGACCTCGTCGATCAGCCGCCACGCGCGTCGATGGCCGCGGCGTGACCCGGGACCTCGAGGGCGTTGACCGCACCGAGGTTTCTGGCGGTGGCACGCCCGAGCCGCGCGCGCTTGCTCGGACTCAGCCGGTCGCACACCCAGTCCCAGTGGAGGGACACGACGTCACCCGGAGCGAGGTCATCGACGAACCCGGCGCCGTCGCGACTGCACCGAACGCGTTCCAGCCGCGCCGCGCCGAGCACGAGGCGGCTCCCCTCGAGCTCGAGTGGCCGGGTGAGCACGACAGCCGCGTCTCCCGAAAGAGTGACGATCGTGCCCGATCGGATACGGCACCGGTCGAGGACGGTGAGCGGCGCCCCCTCCATTCCCGCTCGCAGGAGTCCCAGCCACGGGTAGACGGCGAGCACGTGGAAGCTGTGGTGGGCGATCCCTCCGAGTGCCACGGCGGCGGACGCGATCGAGTAGAGGTCCCGGCCCGCCCTGTGCTCGAAGCGCTCGCCGAGCGACGCCGCGAGCGCACGCGGCGGGACCCGGTCGAGCAGCGTGTTGCCGACCCAGTACGCGTCGACGACCCGGCGGTCGAGCGGATCGGCGATCTTGTTGCAGCCCGCGATCAACTGCAGGTACGGCCAGGCACCCTCGAAGCGCGTGGCGAGATGACCGAGCACAGCGAGATCGGAGCCGTCGCTCGCTGCGCTGAGCAGCGCGGCCGGGTCGTTCGGACCGCAGTAACCGAGCGCGTTCGGCGGGTACGCATAACGCGCGAAGAGCACCGCCCCAGGAGTGGCCCGGTCCGACGCGAGGGGCGCGGTCGCGTGCCCCGGACGGGTCACGCGACTGACCCGCGGGGCCAGCGCCAGTAGACGGTCGCGGCCCCTGCGATCACGAGCCCGAGGCCGACGGGCTCCGGTGCGAGCCCCGGATGGCCCGTGATCGCCTCGAGCGCGGCCGTCACGACGACACCGCCCGCGAGGACCGACGTGACGTCGACGGCGCGCCCGCGCGCGAGCGCGGTGAACCACGTCCCCACGTAGCACGCGAGGAGCGCGCCCGTGGCGAGCACCCAGGCGACCTCGCGTCCGCTGAGCGCGGCGAGAGCGCCGAGCTCGTGGTCGACACCGAGGTAGCCGACGAGCAGCACCGATCCGCCGCCCATGCGTAGAAGTGCGAGCCTTCCCGGGGAGACGTACGAGAGGAGGCGCTTCACGACGACGACTTCGACAGCCCAGAGCAGTGTCGCTGCGAGCACGAGCATCAGGCCGCCGGCGCCCGTGACGCGGCCGATCCCGCCCGACACGAGCGCCTGACCACCGACGAGCGCGACCATCGCCACGAGGTTCCACGCGGCGACGCGCTCGCGCAGCGCGATCCACGCGAGCGCGCCGACGAAGATCACGATCGTGTCGTGCACGAACGCCGCGGGCTCGGCCGAGGTGCGCGCGAGCCCGGTGAAGAAGAGCACGAACGCGACACCTCCGCCGATCGCCGCGACGTAAGCGAGACCCGCCGCGCGCGCCGCGCGCCCGAGGCGCGATGTCGGGCGCGCGCGCGCAGCCGCCGGCGCGCCGCGCCACGCGGGGATCGCGACGGCCGCGACGCCGAGCAGAGCAGCAGCGACGAGGTTCTTCGCGGTCGTGTACAGCGCGGGGTTCGGAAGCGCACGGACTCCGGAGCCGTTGACGAACACCGACACACCGCTCACGACGGCAGTCGCTCCCGCGAGCACCGCTCCTGGGAGGAGCCCCTCCCGACCGATCCCTACATCGCGTCTCATCGCTCCTCCTCTTGCTCTTCCTGCACCAGAGCCACGCGGCGTTGCCGGCCCGCCTCGACGAGCTCCGCGATGGTCGCTGTCGCCTCGCTCCCGTCGACGCGTGACAGCGCGTAGCCGCTGTGCACGAGCAGCCAGTCGCCGACACCGGGGGAGCCGTCGACGTACGCGAGCAGCGACACGTCGCGCCGGACCCCGTCGAGGTCCTCGACGCGCACCGACTGACCGGAGGCGGGCTCGACGACGTGCTGGAGGAGGTGCCGGCACATCAGCCCGCGCCTTCCACGAGCTCGAGCACGAGCGCGGCCGCCGCGGGCACGGCGCGCTCCACGGCCGGGCTGAGGCCGACTCCCGCACCGAAGCTCGCGCCCGTGACGCCCACGACGATGACGCGGCCCGGTGCCGAGCCGACGGCTCGGGCGAGCCGGAGGACGCCGGCGAGGCCGATGCCGTGCGTGCTCGATGTTCCGCGCGCCACCCGCCGGACCGGCGCGCGCTCGTCAGGAGTCGCCGCGTCGAGCTCGATCACGCGGACCGTCCCCGGGGCGTCGGCCGAGCGCACCGCGTCGACGACGATCGCGAGCGTGGCGCGGTCCCACCGACCGAGCAGGTCGAGCGGTTCGCCAAGTGGTCCGACGTCGCATATCGCGCTCGACGACGCTGCGAGGGCGCGGGCGACCGCGACCCCCGCTCCGTCGTCGCGTCGGTACTCGCTGCCGATGCCGGCGACGACGACCGAGCAGGCCGGCGAGATCACGCGCGCACGACCTCGACGTCGAGGAAGTGAGCGGCACACGAGATGCACGGGTCGTGGTTGCGCACGGCCTGCTCGCAGCGCCGTGCGAGCTCGTCGTCGGGTAGGTCGAGGCCCGACTGGACGACCCTGCGCAGGTCCGCCTCGATGCTCAGCTGGTTCTGCGACGTCGGAGGGACGATCTGAGCGGAGGTGATAAGCCCGTCGACGCCGATCTCGTAGCTGTGGAGCAATACGCCCCGCGGTGCCTCGGTCGCACCGGTTCCCGTCCCTGCGCGCGGGGGGACGTCGACGGAGGCCGGGCTCGGCGGCTCGTACATCTCGATGACCCCGAGCGCCTGGTCACATGCTTCTACGAGCTCGACGCTTCGCACGACGATGCTCCGGAACGGGTTGTGGCAGACGTCACCGAGGCCTGCAGCGTGCGCCGCCCCGCTCGCGAGCGGGCCAAGTTGGTCGCGATTGAGCGCGTAGCGGGCGAGCGGGCCTGTGAGATATGCGTCGCGCCCGAACAGCCGCGACTGCAGCGCTGTGGTGCGTGCGACCTGCTCCTCGACGATAGCTGCGCGGAATCCTGCCGCGTCGGTGTCGACGCCGGCGGACGAGCGGACGCGCCCGGAGTCGATCGCGTAGCGGACCGGATCGTGGAGGGCGACGAAGAGGTACTCACCCTCGACGTCGGGGAAGTCGAAGCCCGCTACCCACTCGACGGTCGCGAGCGCGAGATCCCGAGCGACCCGGACGGGACCGGCGAGCGCCGCGATCTGTTCTCGCGACGGTGCACGGTAGAAGCCGCCGACGCGCACGTTCACCGGGTGGACCGCCCGGCCCCCGACGGTCTCCATGATCAGGTTTCCGATGCGCTTAAGAGCGAGCCCGCGCTCGACGGCCGGACGGTCGCGCTCCGCGAGCTCGACCGCATCCTCGCAGCCGAGAAAGTCCGGGGCGTGGAGCAGGTAGACGTGGAGCGCGTGACTTTGTATCCACTCGCCGCAGTACAGGAGGTGACGTAACGCCGCGATCTCGCTCGTCACCGTGACACCGCACGCGTCCTCGATCGCCGCGCACGAGCTCATCTGGTATGCGACTGGGCAGATGCCACAGACGCGTGCGGTGATGTCGGGGGGCTCGAGGTAGTCACGGCCGCGGAGCAGCGCCTCGAAGAACCTGGGTGGCTCGAAGATCTCGAGCTCGACCTCCTCGACAACGCCGTCGCGCACGACCGCGCGCAGAGACCCCTCCCCTTCGACGCGCGCGAGGCCCTCGACCGCGATGGTCCGGTCAGTGTTCCGCGTGCCATGGCTCATGTGCGAGCGCCTCCCTCTCGAACTCCGGCGCCGCAGCGGTGAACGTGCGGAAGAGTCGCGCGACTGCGTCTCTCCCTGCTCCGATCTCGACGAGGCGCTGTGCGAGTGATGCCGTGTTGGCCGTCGCGGCCGGCCCGAAGCAGCCGAAGCAGCCGCGTGCGACCGTAGGGCACAGTGCCCCGCAACCGGCCCTGGTCACGGGCCCAAGGCACGGTGTCTGCTGTCCGACGAGGACGCAGACCGTGCCACGCGCCTTGCACTCCTCGCACACGCTGTGGCTGGGGAGCGCGGGGCGCCGTCCCGCGAGGAGCGCAGTGACGACTTCGAGCAGCTGTCCGCGGTCGATGGGGCAGCCGTGGAGCTCGACGTCCACGGGGACGTGCGCGGATATCGGCGTCGAGGTGTCGAGCGACGAGAGGTACTCGGGGTGCGCGTACACAGCGCGCGCGTACTCACCCGCGCCCGCGAAGTTGCGTAGGCCCTGGATCCCGCCCGCGGTCGCGCACGCCCCGATCGAGACGAGCACGCGGGAGCTGTCCCGCACCTGGACGATGCGGCGCGCATCGTCCTCGGTCGTGATCGACCCCTCGACGAGCGACACGTCGTAGGGGCCCGCGGCCACAGATCGCGACATCTCGGTGAAATGGGCGATGTCGAGCGCGCCCGCGAGCGCGAGCAGCTCGTCCTCGCAGTCGAGCAGGCTGAGCTGGCACCCGTCGCACGAGGCGAACTTCCACACGGCGAGGCTCGGGCGGCCATCCCCCCCGGACCCGCCGGGAACCATCGCCATCGCGCTCACCGCTCGCGCTCGGCCAGCACACCGGCGACGCCGGCGAAGGGGCGCACCGGACCGTCGCGGCAGAGCAGGAAAGGCCCGAGCTGGCAGTGACCGCACAGGCCGACGCCGCACTGCATGTTGCGCTCGAGGGAGACGCGGATACGGTCGGGATCGAGGCCCTGGTCGACGAGATGCCGCGCGACGAGGCGCATCATGATCTCCGGCCCGCAGACGAGGGCAGCCGCGCGTCTCGGGTCGAACGCCAGCCGCGACAGCGCGGTCGTGACGAGGCCGACCGACCCCCTCCACCCGGGCGGCGCCGCGTCGACGGTGAGCTCGACCTCGGCTCCCGACTCTCGCCACGCGCGAAGGTCGTCCGCGAAGATGACCTGCTCGGGCGAGCGAGCACCGACCGCGACGCTCAGGCGGCCCCCGCCGGATCGCCCTGCCAGCACGTAGATTGCCCCGCGCACGGGCGCGAGGCCGATCCCCCCGGCGACCACGACGACGTCGGTGTCGGCGAGCTCCTCGACGCCCCAGGGAATCCCGAACGCTCCCCGCACGCCGACCGGCGATCCGACGGGCGTGCCGCAGAGGGCGTGGGTGACCGCGCCGACGTCACGGATGGTGTGCCGGAGTCCGCCCCCGTCCCCGGGCACGCCGCTCATCGAGATCGCGACCTCGCCGACCCCGAACGCCGTGAGCATCGCGAACTGCCCGGGCAGCCACGCGGCGGGCTCGCCGACCATGGGGTCGAGCACGACGGTCACGACCCCGTCCGCTTCGATCCGGCGCCGCGACACCACGTAGAGCGCAGGGGTGAGGGCGTCGCGAGCCGCGCGCCCGTCGGCTCCCCCGCCCGGTGCCCGGCGCGGCGCTCGGCCCGCCTCCTCACGGGGAACGGTCATGACCGTACAGGTCGAGCAACCGGTACCGCGTCGCCTCCAGTCGTTCGACCAGCACGGCGCTCAGCCGCTTCATGAGCTGGTAGCCGAACGCGGCGTCCGCCTCGGCCTTGTGGCGCAGGCACGACGAGTCGACGGCGATCGCGCCGACCGGATCGAGCGCTCGCGCGTCGAGGTTCCAGCGGTAGGGAGGGAAGAGCCAGGAGAGGCCGAGCACCGCGCCAGGGTCGAGGGTCTCGACGACGAGTGGCCCCCGGCCGGCGGCGTGCACCTCGAGTGTCACGCGACCCCGCCGCACGAGGTAGAAGGCATCCGCGGCCCCTCCCTCGGCGAGGATGAGCTCCCCCGGCGAGAAGGCGACATTGTGCGCGCACCCCGCGACGAGCTCCGCGACACCCCCGGGGAGGCCCCGGAAGAGAGGATGGCGCTCGACGAGACCCGCGAGGTCCTCGATCACGGGCTCCCCCCGTCGCTCCGCGCCGGCTGTGCGCGCTCGCCGATCGCGCTCGGCACAGTGGCGAGGGGACGAGCTCCCGGCTCGCTCGCGCGTATCGCCGCGACCTCCTCGGTGATGTCGATTCCGACGGGGCACCAGGTGATGCACCGCCCACAGCCGACGCACCCAGAGCTCCCGAACTGCTCGTGCCACGTCGAGAGCTTGTGCGTCGCCCACTGCCGATAGCGCGACGCAGCCGACGCGCGAACGGGGCCGCCGTGCAGAAACGAATGGTCGAGGTCGAAGCACGAAGACCAGCGCCGGCGACGCTCGAGGGTTCCGACAAGGTCGGTCACGTCCCCCACGTCGGTGCAGAAGCACGTCGGGCACACCGTCGTGCAGTTGCCGCAGGAGAGGCAGCGCTGCGCGACCTCCTCCCAGCGCGGGTGTTCAGCGTTGCGCGCGAGCAGGGACGCAAGGCCGTCGGTGTCGAGCAACCGACCCATCCCGGCCGACGCTCGCGCGATCAGGGCGTCGCGAGCGTCGTGGTCTTCCGTCGAGGCCGGCACGTGGTCGACGGCCCCGAGCGCAGAGGCGCCGCGCTCGGACCCGACCGTCACGAGGAAGCGGTGCGCTCCTGCACGCCGAGCGTCGCCGTGCAACGAGCCTTCGTCCCACTCGGGCGCCCCCGCGGTTCGCCTTGAGCGAGGCGCGCCCGCGGCGAGCTCGGTGAGCGCCAGGTCGAAGCGCGGCAGCACGTCGACGCCTCCGGGGCGGAGCGTGACGGGCGTCGTCCCGGCCGGCAGCACGCCCGGGCCCGTCCCCATCGACGTGCAAAAGCAGGTCGCGGAAGGAGCAGCGCACTCGGCGACGACGACGAATGCACGCTCGCGTCGGCCGGCGTAGACGCCGTCGACCGCGGCTCCCCCGAGAAGCACTCGGTCGAGCATCTCGAGCCCGGCGAGCTCGCACGGGCGCGCGCCGACGATCGCGATGGCCGCGCGTGTGTCGACGGCCTCCGTGATCTCGATCGTGGACCCGTTGCGTCGGCCGGTCCAGATCGACTCGCGCGCAGGGAACAGCTCGCCCTTATACGACCCCGGGCCGACGGCCCACCCGAAGATCGCCTCGTCACCGTCGTCGCGGAGCCGGTAGGAGCCCGGCGCATGCTCGTCGTGCCAGCCGGTGGGAAGATCTGCGGCCGACGAGACCGCTCCCGGCACGATCGCCGCGTCGCGCACGACGGGCCCGACCACCTCGTAACCGTCGGCCGAGAGCGCGGCGATGAGCTCGTCGAGGCCGGCGACCCCGATCGTCGCCGAGTCGCCGACGCGGAGCGAGGTCACGACGCCGGAGGCCTGGTCACGGGGCGATCGTAAGTGCACGCCCGAGTGCCACCCAGGGCCGAAGGTCCCGAACTGCGACGCCTACCGGGGGTTCGTGGGATCCTGCGTCGCGGGAGGCGAGGAAGTGACGGGATTGGCCGGGGCGCCGGAACGGCGCCGGACCACGACCCGGACGAGGAAGGCGAGCAGCGCGACGGCAACGACTGCGAGTGCGATGAGCGAGTATCGCGTGATCCCACGATAGACGGCATCGATGTGGCTGCCAGCGAGCTCGCCGACCGCGAGCCAGGTCCCGACCCAGAGCGCCGCGCCGAGCGCGTTGAACGGGAGGAAGCGGAGCCATGACATCTCCGACGCTCCGGCGACGATGCCATTCGCCTGGCGCAGTCCCTCTATGAAGCGCGCGACGACGATGACCTTGCCGCCGTGGTGGTTGAAGAACTGCTCGGCTCTCGCGAGCCGCTCCTCGGTCAACATGACGTACCGGCCCCAGCGCACGATCGCCGCGCGCCCCGCGAAGTGACCGATCGCGAAGCCCACGTTGTCACCGAGCACCGCGGCGACCACGGCGACGATCCCGACGACGACGGGGTTCAGGCGCCCGGCGCCCGCGTAGACCGCGGCGGCGATGAGTATCGTCTCGCCCGGCAGGGGCACGCCGAAGTCCTCGAGGAACACGAACCCCGCGACCGCGAGATATCCGTAGTGGTCGAGCGTCGGCGCGAGCGAGTTGAGGAAGCCCGGGAGCACGACCGCGAGGAACGCGATCATCGCGCGCCCCGGGGCCAGCTCGTCAAGCGTTTGGTCAGCGGCGCAGGCATCGGAACATGATGCCCGGTCGGCGCGCCCAGGTGGGTGCGGCCGTGGGCGCCGCTACGGTCGCGAGCGCCGTCGGGATCGCCGAGCTCACGACGGCGCGGCACGCTTCGACGCATCGATCGCCCAGCGCAAGGCGGCGATCGCCGCGCCGCTGAGGGTGACGTCGCTGAACCCCGAACGGGTCGCGTCCACGGACCGGCCGAGCTGGCAGTCCACCACGTCTGCGACGATCCTTCCGACTGGGGTGTCGGCCCGTGCGACGGCATCGTGCAGCACCTCGTCGAGCGGGAGCGTCGCGAGGACGTCGTCGAGAGGCATGTCTAGGAGCATGTCGAACGCCGACAGCATCCCGGCGGCGAACGCGACGTCGGCGAGGGCGGGGTAGGAGCGCTGTGCGAGGAGCTCGCACATCCGCGCGCGGGTGAGCGTCGTTATCGCCTCGTCGTCGCTCGTCGCTCCATGCCGCGTCTCGAGCAGGAACGTGATCCAGCTCTGCAGGTGACGCCAGCCGAGGAGCACGAGCGCTTCCCGGATGCTTCGCACGGGACGCCTGAAGCCGTTGTCGGCGCCCACCCCCGCGATCTGGAGCAGCTGGTAGGCGAGCGCCGGCTCGGAGCGCACGACCTCCTCGAGCTCAGCGGCACTGCACTGCTGGGACACGAGTCTGGCCGCCTGGTGGAGCCGCGCGATGTTCGACGCGTCGAGCGTTCGTCCGGGCACGACCTGCGGTGCAGAGAGCAAGTCCCCCTGAAAGTAGTCGAACCCGAGCTCCCGGAAGGACTCGAGCTGGCTGGGAGACGAGACCCCGAGCGCGAGCGCGAGTAGACCGTGCTTCTTGACCTCGTCGACAAGCGGAGCGAGGCGCGCCGGTGCGAGGCTCGCGTGCTCGATCTTGACGATGCCTGCGAGGTCGAGCAGTGACGCGCAGCTCTCGAGGTCCTCGACGCGGTCGAGCGCGATCGTGAACCCGAGGTCGACGAGGTGCCTGCAGCCCGCGACGACCTCCCCGTCCGTCGCGAGACCGGGAGCGACCTCGAGGACTGTCTGCTCCGGCGGCACCACGAGCGGCGCCTCGCCGGCGAGCACGGAGCGATCAGCGTCGCAGAACACGAAACGGTCCCCGACGAGACGGGACACGCCGATGCTCACGGCGTCGTAGAGCACGGAGGCGGTCGGCTGCGCGTCCTCGCGCGCGGCGCCGCGGCCGTCGCCCTCGACCGGTTGAAGCATCAGCTCGTAGCCGACGACCTCGAGCTCGGCGTCGAAGACCGGCTGCCGCCCGACAACGACCTCAATGACTGCCATGGCCGCCCCCTCGTGCGGAGGTGGTCGCGCGCGCGGCTTCGCGCTCCGCGTCGGATGCCGGGTGCGCGGCACCGCCGGTCGCGAGCTCGATCCGGCGCACGGTCGCGACGACGTCGGCCGCAGGCACCGCAGGCGAGAACAGATAGCCCTGGCCGCCGTCACACCCGATCGTCCGCAGGATCGCGAGCTGCTCCGAGGCCTCTACACCCTCGGCGACCACGGTCGCGCCCAGACTATGACCGAGGGAGACGACACCTTCGAGGAGCGTCGCGCGGTCTGGGTCACCGTCACAGCCGCGGACGAGCGATCGGTCGATCTTGATGATCTTCGGGTAGATCAACGACAGGTACGACAACGATGAGTACCCGATGCCGAAGTCGTCGACCGCGATCCGGATGCCGAGCTGGACGAGCCGCTGCATCGTGTGGTTCGACGCCTCGAGGTCGCCGAGGGCCGCGGACTCGGTGACCTCGAGCACGAGCCGTGCCGACGGGAGACCGCTGCGCGTGAGGGCGTCCTCGACGACGCGCACGAGGTTCGGATCGTACAGCTGACGTGTCGACAGGTTCACGGACACGTACGGCGCGCGTTCGCCGCCGAGCACGGTCCAGGCCATCGCGCGTCGCGTCGCGTCGCGAAGCGCGAACGCTCCGAGCTCGAAGATGAGGTCGCTCTCCTCGGCAAGCGGGATGAACACATCAGGCGCGACGGCCCCTCGTGTCGGGTGCGACCATCGCATCAGTGCCTCGAAACCCTCGACCCGGCCCGTCGCGAGCTCTATGAGGGGCTGGAAGTGCATCGAGAGCTCTCCCGCCGCAAGCGCACCCCGCAGGTCCTGGGCGAGCTCGAACCGCCGCACGGCACGCTCGTGGACGTCGGGATCGAAGACGACATGGCGACCCTTGCCGAGTCGCTTCGCCTCGTACATCGCGGTGTCCGCTCGCGCGAAGAGTGACGCCGGGTCCTCGTCGCCGCTCGCCCACGGGACGATCCCGAGGCTCGCCTGCTGGATGACCGACGTGCCGCCGACGTCGAAGGGGTGACCGAAGGACGCCATGAGGCGTGCCGCGATCTGGTGGACCTCGCGCGGGCCCTCGAGGTCCTCGACGAGGAGTAGGAACTCGTCACCACCGAAGCGGCACAGCGTGTCCGAGGTACGCGTCGCGTCGCGCAGCCGAACCGCGAGCGCGACCAGGAGCTCGTCGCCGACGTGGTGTCCAAGTGTGTCGTTCACTCCCTTGAAGTCGTCGAGGTCGAGCAGGAGCACCGCACCGCACCCACCACCCGCGCGCGCGGCTCGGGCAAGCGCGTGGTCGAGACGGTCCTCGAAGAGCACTCGGTTTGCCAGCCCTGTGAGCGGGTCGTGGAATGCCTGGTAGGTGAGCTGTGCGACAAGATCGTCCTCCCCCGCGACGTCCCGTGCGCTGAGGACGAACCGTGGTGGGCGGCCCGAGGATCGGTCGATGCACGATGACGCGACCTCGGCGACAACTATCGAGCCGTCTCCCCGGCGCCAACGTACCGGCGTGCGCAGGCGGGCGAATACATCGGGTTCCGCG
>Ga0307372_10010333_pt1 | contig 12669 bp, 13 predicted proteins | sample OX1MG_FD_202533 | JGI IMG/M metagenome (GOLD analysis project Ga0307372, IMG submission 202533) | Soil microbial communities from Risofladan, Vaasa, Finland - OX-1 | ecosystem: Environmental > Terrestrial > Soil > Coastal area > Acid sulfate soil | place: Finland: Risofladan, Vaasa | collected...
GAAGCAGTCTATGGTGAAGGGATCGAGTGGCGCCCTTTTGGTAAGGGCGACCCGCGGGGCGATGGTGCCGCCAGTGCCAACCCGCCGTAGATCGCCCGGGGCAAGGATGAAGCAAATGGCACAAAAGCAGGGTAGCGCAGAGTTTCGCTGCTTGAAACTCTGCGGCTGTTGCCTTCAAATTCGTGTTCTATCATCGGCGGTAGAATCTCTCCATGTCCCGGTTGCGCCACTACTACGGCTTGAATCACCTGCATTTTATCACCGCCAGCGCCTACCGCCGCGCGCGCCTGTTTAATTCGATCCGGTTCAAACGAAACTTTGTTGAAACCCTCGATGCTTTGCGCAGCACGCTCTCATTCAAGGTGGTTGGTTACGTGCTCATGCCCGAGCATTTTTATCTCTTGATCTGGCCTTCCCCTCGCGCCGGCTCCCTCGGTCATTATTCGGTCCCTCAAGGAACGCACAGCGGGTCATGGTCAGAGTTTTTGTTGACCGTGCGCCTTTCGCAACTCCAACTGCCCACGGTCAATCGAAAACCGATTGACCGTGGCTTTCACCCCTTCAGGGTGAGCGCGGGAGGCGGTCCTAGCGCAGACGTGTTCTTTGCACCTGCGAGATTTTGATGAGAATTTCTGAACGAACCGCGGACCGCCAAATCGGGTCCGCGCTGTCCCCTCACCCGGCTCGCTGATGCGGGCCACCCTCTCCCGCTGGTGCGGGCGAGGGCGTGATGTTTGAGCAAGATCAGGTCCGCGCTACTCCCGCGTGCCCCCTCACCCGGCTCGCTGACGCGAGCCACCCTCTCCCGCTGGTGCGGGCGAGGGCGTGATGTTTGAGCAAGATCAGGTCCGCGCTACTCCCGCGTGCCCCCTCACCCGGCTCGCTGACGCGAGCCACCCTCTCCCGCTGGTGCGGGCGAGGGCGTGAAGTTCGAGCAAGATCAGGTCCGCGCTACTCCCGCGTGCCCCCTCACCCGGCTCGCTGACGCGAGCCACCCTCTCCCGCTGGTGCGGGCGAGGGCGTGATGTTTGAGCAAGATCAGGTTCGCTATTGCGCAGCCACCTTGGCGGGCTGCAGTCCCTCGACGCTTAACGTCCGTCCCAAAAACGGCGCTTTTCGTCCACGCAGCAGGACATTCCAGTAAAGCCAGGGCAGGCCATATCTCTTCAGCAGCCACATGTCGTAACGCTCCTTGAAGGTATTGATCCATGGGATGCGTGGCGAGGGCTTGCCTGAGTAGTCGATCTCGCAAAGCAACATGCGCCCGTAACCGGTGACGATGGGGCAGGCGATATAGCCATCGTATTGCGCCTGGGGTTCCTTGCCCTGCATGACGGAGAGCAGGTTCGCGACGGCCACCGGCGCTTGCCGCGAGGCCGCGGCCCCCGTCTTCGCATTCGGGCTGCCTGCCACGTCGCCAACCGCAAACACGTTGGCGTAATTGAGGTGCTGTAACGTGTGCTTATTTACCAGAATCCAGCCTTCCTTCGGCTTCTGGGGGTCGGCCAGCGCACTTTGGCGGATGAAGTCCGGAGCGCTTTGGGGAGGAACAGCGTGCAGGATATCGTACGGTATGGTGAGCCGCTGCCCACCGGGATCATTTTTGAGCTGGAACACGGCTTCTTTCTTATCGGGAAGAATTTCGACAAGTTCGTGATTGAACCTCGCGTCCACGCCGTATCGCTCCAGCACTTTGTTCAGGACGGTTGCATATTCCTTGGCGCCGTAGATTGTGGGGGTGCCGGAACCATAGATCACCCTCGCGCCGCGCAGAATACCTTTGCGGCGGAAGTAGTCTGCCGCCAAGTACATGATCTTCTGCGGCGCGCCAGGGCACTTGATCGGCGTGCCGGGCATGTGAAACAACGCTGTGCCTCCCTTAAAGTTCCGGATTAGCTCCCAGGTCTTCGGCGCGAGCTCGTAGGCATAATTGCTGGAGGCATCCCCTCTCCGGATTGCTTCCGTCAGACCGGGTATTGCGCCCCAGTTGAGCTGTGCGCCTGCCGCGACGATGAGGAAGTCATATTCCACCGTCGTCCCTGCGTCCGTCTTCACCCGTTGGCCTTCGGGATCGATTTCAACAGCCCGCTCCTGAATCCACTGAACTCCTTTGGGAATATAACGGGCTTCGCTTCGGGCGCTGATCTCTTTTGCCACCACACCGGCGCCGACGAGAGTCCAAATGGGTTGATAGAAGTGTTGCTCCGATGGTTCGAGAATTGCGATGTCGTCTTGGCCAGCCCGATGAAGCAGGCTGGCTGCGATGATGCCCGCCGTTCCACCGCCGATTATGACGATTCTCCGGCGAACCTTGCTGTGATTGGCTTGGAACCCCATATCATCCTCCTCTAAACGAGTCTAAATTTTGAATTGAAAATGGAAATACCCGGTGCAAGTCCGGATGGCCTTGGGTGGGAGCTGATTTGCCTTTATTGTTTGGGACGACTTAAGACGAGAGGTTCAGCTCACACTGCGGCGGTGGGGCAACAACAACACATGAGCCGACTGCGTGAGCTAACCATGGACCCCATAGTAGCACATTGGGAAGGATCGAGCCAGCATTAATTTTGGAATTATTTTGGTTGCCGGGCCGGGGGCAAGAGCCTTGACCGCCCGCCTTGCGCCCCGCAGCGGGTACGCCGCCGGGGACGGTGGTGACTCAGTTTGTCGTAGCGCCGACCTGAAGGTCGGCATTTTGGATGCTGTGCCGGGCTGAAGCCCGGCGCACCAAAATCAAAATGAGTCACTACTCCGGGGACCTATACTTTGACTGTTACCGCTACCTCTGGCAAGGCGAGCCATTCTATTCCCCTGATCCTTTCGGTCCGGTAGCGTAAAAGCGCGACCAGTCGTGAATCCTTCCGGCCTCTGCTTAGAACGAAAGCAGGCTTTCTGCGTAGGCGAACGTTTCCTCCCGGCCTCCCGGGAAGTTGGCGGCGATCACGGGGCCGCCGAAGGCGTGGCCGACATATAGAGACAGAGAGAGATGATGATTGGGCTTCCACGCGGGGCCTGTGTCCACCACGGTAGCTAGATAACTGTGTCCATAGCTGGGACGTCCCATGTACCCGAACGAAGAGTTGTCAAACGTTCCGGCTCCCATGTACCAAAGGTCGCTGCTCGACGCGAGCCAGATCCCGTGCACTGTGGTGCGCCACTCGACTGCCTTTCTGGGAGATAGTATTATCTCCGCGCCCGCATCCTTCAGGTTCATCATGTTGTGGAACGGGTCGAGTGCGTAAGCCCGAGGGCTTGGAAGCACCTGAAAAAACGTGCCATGCGCGCTGTCGCCGGGGTTCTTGTCGCCGGACCCAAACGTGTAGAGCAGGCGCAGCCAGGGCTGCCACGGGGCATCATCGAAGCGGTAACCGGCCTGTGCGGTGAAAGCCTCCGCCCGCTGAGCCTGATTGCCCCATGAGCCGAACTGATAGACGCCCCAGGCCAGAACATCGAACGTTCCGGGTCCATAATCCATGGTGTGCGCGTAATCCGCTCCGATGGTTTCGATTCGAATCGGGCCACGGTTTGCCGCTGCCGCCAGTTTGGGTTCGTTGTCCACAGGGATCAGGCCTCGACCGTCCTCGTAATGGATGTAGAACACACGGCCCACGGAATTTCCCCACAGCGCTCCCGGCCCGGCGTTGAGCGCGCCATAGGCGACATTGACCCTGTTAATTTCGTCCATCCCGTGGATATCGTAGACACCCTGCGTAGGTATGCCGGCCATCAAGGTGGCATTCCAGTTGCCGCTCCCATAGCGGACTTTACCTCCGTCGTAAGAGCGCATGACGTCGCCCCACCCGAAGTCGCCAAGCAAGCGCTGCTGGATTTGGTTCAGCACCACCCACCGCAGTTGCGGGTCCTGGGGAAGCGAGTCGGCTCCCTCGCCATAATCGAACCGCCCACCCTGTATATGCAGCCCTTCCTTTTCGATCTCGATATAAGCCTGTTTCAGGAATACTGTGGCGGCAACCCATTGCGAGGAAAGCTGAAAGTGATTTGCGCCGAGCCCCAGCGCACCCACGGGTGAGGGAGCCGACGCCCGCTCGGGCAGGTCAAACAGCGAAGGATTCATCATCTCCGCAAACACTTTCACTCCACCCCGCTGGTATCCCAGCCCTAGCCTTAGAACATTTGCTTGATAGTTGTATTCATTTTGGCTTCCACCGTTTTTCACCGGACCCGGATTGAAGTAACTCCATTCGTAATCGCGCGTGCGAACGCTGCCGGTTAGCATCAACGGATGACCGGCGATTTTAAACAGAGTTTTCCCGGTTGTTGCGGCTTGCCCCGCCTGTTCGCACGGCGAAATAACGGATCGAAGCTGGCACACAGCCGAAGCCACAGTCAGGCCCGCAGCCGGCTCATGGTTGGTATCATGGCACGGGCATAAAGCAGCGCCTTGTAGCGTCATGCAAGAGAGCGTGACGAAACAGAGCAATACCCCCCCCATAAAGGACATGTTCGTTATGCTCTTCCGAACCAAAGTTAGAGGCGTAAGCCGGTCCTCCAAAGACGGAAGCGCGCGAGGCGCGGATCGAACCGTGTGCTTATTCCGGGAAGCAGACACAGTCAAAAAACTCTGGCCGTGGCTGCCTCGCCGGGCTAGAGAGTCTGTGTGACAACTGCGGCTGGTGCGGCGGTCTGTGACCGCCGGTCTTTATTTTTCAAGTGCTTCGGCGCTCATAGAGCGCCGCTACAACTCAAAAACGGCAGTTGTCACACAGACTCTAGACACGCTCAGGCTCGGTTTTGCCGGGGCCGCTATGAGTCTTGTTGCCGGAATGGGCGCGAACCGTGAGCACCGGGCATTCCGCCTCCGTAACAACCCGGTAGGCGACGTTGCCAATACGGTGCGACGCCAGCGCCCCCGCCTCCTTAGTACGGTATTTCATAAGTTCGCTCACGTATTTCGGGACCCCCTCACCCGGCGCTTGTGCGCCACCCTCTCCCCCCAAGGGGGCGAGGGCGGCATCTTCGAATACGTCACCGCACTTATGAAAGGCAACACTTGGGAAGAACATACGGGTTGGCCACTCTGGTTAACAGCCGCTGGCTTGCTTATGTGGTCTGCGCTGCCTTTGAAGCGGGCATAGACCCAATCCAGCTCCTAGAACGGCCAACGGCTGAGAGAACCGTTCACGAATTACGGAGCGCCCTCTGCCACCCGGCGTTACCGCAATCCTTCCCGGAGAGAAGATCCGCCATCTTCCCCCGCCCCAGGGGTACCAGAAATAAAATGCTCCACAGCACGATGTCAAGGGTCTCTACCCGCTACGCCAATGAATCAAAACCTGCGAAGTTATGCCGTGTCATGGTGGAGTTGATTTGGACGGGCAAGTTCAATGAAGGGACGCTGCGGAGTTCCCCTTGTGCTCGGCGTTGTGCCAAATTCCGTTGTATGAAGCCCCTGCATACACACGTCATGCTACCTTTCGTCTCTAACTTTATCTGTGACGCACGTCACAGTCCTTCGGGTGGTGTGGAATTCTCCGATGCATTAGACCCCAGCATCGAAAAAAGCGCCATGCACCGAATCTCAACTCCGACAGACGGAAAACCGTCTTGACAGGCTGGACTTCCCATTCATTTAACGGTTTTTTTTACCGCAAAGAACCCCAGAATCGTACGTAAACCAGGGCTGCAACTCTTTGAACATGTTGGCGGCGAGCACGGTGTATTCAAACGACAGCGCTTCAGGGCCCTATTTTGAAGGAGAGGATCAGAAGTACTGCAAAGATCAACGCATGCGTTAACTCCCCCTTGCCCAGACGCCGGATCTCAAGAGGCCGGCCATCAGGAAGAAGGGGCAAGATTACTCCGCGCATCAGCGCCGGCACGAACGCAATCAACGAACCAGCAGGAATCAAGCCGATTCTCCAGAACGCCCCTAGACAGGCGGCCGTCAAAATCTCGCTTATTAGAAAAAACTGTTTGCCAACAAGCTTCTTCTTGTGGTTGCCCGCGCGAGACTCGTGGATACGGTGTTGCACATAGAGGATTTGGTTGGTTGCAAAGAGCCAATTGGTCGCCCATAGGACCAGTGCTAAGCGGTCCGTCCGGCCCGTGGCGACGCAACAAGCCATCGCAGCCGTCGCGGTCAGCCCGAGCGCACCCGTGAGCTGTGCCAGAAGCCGCAGACGGCGCCCGCTTCGCTTGATCACGGCTTGAACCCCAAAAATGCCAGCCGCCACCAGCCCCACGACATAGAAACCCGCAGGCATCTCGCCTGCGAGCAGCACGCCCAGCGCAACACCTGCAATCGCACTAAAGGCAGCTGCGAAAAGAGCTATCCAGTACAGCTCGGAAGTGGTTCGCGGGCGGAAGGGCGAATCAGGGGAAAGGGCGTTCTCGACCGGCGTGCGCGCGCAAAACACGGCTACAGCGGCCGTCAGCAGCCAACCCTCGCGAGCGAGGGCTGACGCTGACGACGCTCCCACCGCTGCTCCCGTCAGCAACGACACGAGCAGGATTCCCCATGCACCGTGTTCACGGGGCCAGACGAGAGCCCAGCGCCTTACTGGATGAATATCTCGCCATGGTGCCGTCCAAGTCGCCATCTCTGCCTGTAAAGCGGCCACGCCTTAGCCGCTATGTCGCCGGCGCTGGTCTCCGGGTTTCCCGCATGCAGTACATGACGAAACCCGGCCGCTTGCGAGACCGCGGCGTCCCTACTGTGGAACACAAATTACAAAGGCTGACATGGCCGCTTATGGGGCAAATTGCTTGGGGTGATCACGGGTGTGGCTCAGGTCGTGATCCTCCAGAATCTCAAGATGGCTGATGACCTCCACACGAACTCCCATTGCTTGTTGAATCTTCTCCTCAATCCTTGTGGCCACAGCGTGAGCGCATTCCAGAGCAATCCCCTTGTGAAAGAGGAGATGGAATTCGATCCAAACTGTATTGCCGGCATTACGGCATCTCAGTGCGTGAAAACCGATCTGATCCTCGGAGGTGATTTGATCCAGTAATCGTGTGACGCGTGACTCGGTCACTGGATCGGCTTCGTCCATTAATCCGCCAATGGACCGGCGCATCAGCTTTTGGCCTGACCACACGATATTTAGAGCAATCAGGAGGGCAACCAATGGATCCCAATCTGCCCAGCCTGTCAGGTGTGTTAAACCAAGGCCTGCGATCACCCCAAGGCTCGTCCAGCAATCAGTTAATACGTGCCTCCCATCAGCTTCCAGAATTAGAGAGTGGTACTTTCTGCCCGCCTTCAGAAGATGGCCCCCCAACACAGCGTTAATGACGCCGGCGGCCAGGATTAGCGCAGCACCCTTCCCTAAATTGTCTGGTTTGGCCCCGGCAATCCACTTGTGAACTGATACGGAGATAACGTAAGCAGCCGCCAGAATAATCAACAGGCCTTCGAGACCCGCCGAGAAGAAGGCAATCTTGTCATGACCATAATTGTGGCTCTGGTCGGGAGGTTTCCAACTCAAGCGCAGGCTGTAAGCGGCGAATGAAACCGCCAAAACATGCACCACCGATTCGGAAGCATCCGAGAGGACTGCCGCAGAACCGGTCAGGTAATAGGCAAGGACCTTCACGCAGAGCATGAAGAAACCTATCACCAGCGAAAGGCGCATGGGCAGGTTCTCCGGATATCCTGTTCGCGAAAATGTCTCTCCGCTAATCATGATGAGTTCGGTTCGCATAAGCCGCCTGCCCACAAGTGTGGCATAGCGCCAGTGAAAGGTGAGCGGCAATCGCTTCTCCTGGGGTAGCAAACAGCTTGCGGAGAAATGACCAATAAGCTTCACTCTGCAATTCCGAAACGAAGTCCTTCCACGGCTGAGCGATTTCAAGGCAGGACCGGTATTGGAGGGCGTAGCGGTCGTGGCTCGCCTGCCCGTACGCGCGTTGCTGCCCATACTGGCGTTCAAAAAGAGTGATATCGGGCAGACTCTCCACGAGGCGGTGAAATCCCTCGTCGGTCAGAAAGCCGCACAAACTGAGCCACGGATAAGGCCGGCAACTCCGGAACAGTTCGGGATCAACGTTGGCAAGGCATTTTTCATTTAAGTACATGGCCAAAGACTCCACCGAGCCATCACTGGGATTACCGGCTCTTTGTATTGGGCCGGTATCCATTTGAAACGGTTGAGTCTTGCACCACAACCAATCAAGCTATGCTGGCTCATGGAGCACGACCAGCCACTTCTGCAGGACGGCCCAGGCTTGAGGGGCGGGAGGTACTGCCACGGAGATGCGGTCACGGTAGCGCCCCAGCGCCTTCCCAAAAATTCCCAGGGAACATGGCTCGGCTTGTGTCCCTTCGGCGACCACGATTTGCAGGCAAGCGTTGTTATCTCGCAACTGACTCAGGATGCCCGCCGCCAGCCACCGGGCGCTGGCTGTGTCCAACGTGCCTTCCAATCTCACCCTCACGCCTGCCAGAGCGCGCTCGATTCTTACGTGCAGAGCCCCGAATTCAGCCGTCGGAAGCGCCCACAACGAATTGTGGTAGGTGTGGCGATTGAGAGACGGATGCTGAAAGCGGTCATGGTTCAGGGTGAACCGCGTCCAAGCTGCCGCTACTGGCGAAAGTGCCGCGAGGAACCGGCGTCCAAGGCTGGGAGGGCCGAGAAGACTCTCGATCTCCTGCCTCAGTTGCGAAATGGCGCCGGCGTTCGGCGCTTGTTTCTGGGCAACCGGGAAGATGGGATACGCCCTGCGGATTTCTTCTGCCCATCGGGCCGCTTTGGCACGCAAGTAGGCTGAAGTTGAATCGTGGTATTTCTTCCAGCCCTGGAACCAGACGTTGACTGATCTTACGATGGACGGTCCTAAAAGGCGGAAGTCCGTTTCGAAGCACTCCCGCTGCAACCCCTCAATTTCCATGCTGGTCATTGTGGGGTGCTCGACCATGGCGGTGAAGCCGTCGCAGCGGCGATAATACTCGTCCGGATTGCTGGCAAGGTCCTTTCGCAACCGGCCTTCCTTCTCGACACGCGCGAAAAAAGGCGTGCCGAGCAGCGGGGTATAAATGAGAAACTGCGTCAAGGTAGGCCTAAGTGCAATCAATTCGGCCAGCTCCTGGCGGATGATGTCCGGCGTCTGGTAGTCAAAGCCCACAATCATGGACGTGAGGACAGAGATGCCGTGAGACTGCAAGTCCAGAATGAGTTCTTCGATGGGCCGTCCTTGCTGCTTGGCGAAGCCTGAACGTTTACCTTCAAACCCCACCCAAACGCCATCGATGCCGGTCTCCAGCAGTTCCTGGGGCGTCACGCGGCTTAGGACCTTGACGGTAGCAAAGGCAAAGATGGAAATGGGCTTTCTTCTTTCTAGAACCAGTTCCCTCAATCGGGTCGCGCGGTCGCGGTTGATGAGAAAATCCTCGTCGATAATGGTGAAGCTCATCTTCGGATCGATCTCGTGGTATCGCTCTATCACCTGCATGACGTCATCACCCGTCGGCAAAAGCCGGATATGTCGCCGTTTGAAAAAATGAGAGGTGCAGCAGAAATCGCAGCCGTGGGGGCAACCCAATCCAGCAAAGATCATGCCAGTCCGGCTGACCGGGATAGAAAAGACGCGGAGCCTGCTCACCACCATCGGGTGCTCGTAGGGCATCGAGAGTTCCGGCTCACCCAGCAACCGGCGGAAGAACTGCACACCTTCGCCACGGCAGATGTGATCCGAAAGCGGCGCAAGGGTTTGATCGTCCAAAACAGTCCCGTACCCCCCTAGCACTACCTTGGCGCTGGGCGCGTGCTCGCGGATTAAGGCCACGATCTCCTTCACCTTGTGAAAAGTTGGAAGAGTGAATGACACTCCGACAAAGTCGGGATTTCTTCGGAGTTCGCCTACCAATTCCCGGCGAGAGGGGTAATGAAGAACTACGGCCGGTGAATCCAGGTTGAGCGCGATGTAATCAAGTCCAAAGGTGAGGTGTGTAGCTCGGGGGCTGAAGATGCCTTGCGCCCGTGTGACCTGTTCGTGGAGCAGTTCGTAACCCACGCTCGGCGCGTCACCGTATTTGGCACCCAGCGGACGGCACACACTTGTCAGTAACACCCTGGGGCGGGGAGAGGTGCTGGCGGTGAGGGGGGGCGAAAACTTGTCACGTTTGTACATGCTCGAATCAGACGGCTAGTTTCGTGGGCGTTGTTCTCTCTTTCTTTTCGCCTTTGTCGTCTTCTGGTTCCGCGATCAGCCCCGAGGGGCCACTGTCAAAATCTATGGGCGCTACGGCGTCAGGTCAATGTGACAGAGCTACCATTCAAAGGGACAGATCTGCTATAGCGAGGGAGATCTGAGAGGTGCTAACAATCAAAGCATTAAGATTTGAAGGTTCTTCTCATGCTGAGTCGCAGCCAGGGAGGTGGCATTCCTTCCGCTCTCGCCGAATCACTGAACGAGGAGGTGGCGCCTCGGATTCCGCTCAATCCCTGTGAGCTCGAAATCGATTTGCTGTGCAAAGGGCTTCGCGTTACTTCCCCAGGTCAACTCGAAAAGAAGGGGCGGCCCATTTTGCCAAAGCGTTCCGGGCTGGGTAGTGGGTTGGAGTTGATGATCCCCGGAAGGCTCAAAAGTATCTGGGTCAATGTTCCTGTGGTTGAAGCCTTCGCTTTCCGGTCCTGTTATCAGTTACTTTGCGACTCGCAGGGAACTTTCATAGTGGATGAGCGGCAGGGTTTTCTTTATCCGGTCCAACTGCCTCCGGAACCCACTTGGTATCGGCAGCTCACCGCGAGCGGGGTACGCATGGATCAGATCGGTGTGCTCCAGGGTACATACCTCGGCATATATCTTTCCAGGCTGTGTGGCTTCTGGTACCACGTTCCGCGAATGAACTGTAAGTTCTGCACGACGGGCCTAAACGTGGGTATCAATGAGGCGGCGCAAAAAAGCGTTGAGGACGTCGTCGAAGTGGCACGCGCCGCCAAAACGGAATCCGGGGTAACCTTCATCCACTTTAACTCAGGTTACCAGACCCATCGTGACCTCGATATAGCCGCGCCATACGTCGAAGCGGTCAAGTCACGGGTGGGATGCTTGGTGGGCCTGCAATTGATGCCAACACGCGATTTGTGGAAATACGACCGGCTAATCGACCTCGGCGTTGACCATTTCAGCTTCTGTTATGAGTTTCAGAACCCTGACTATTTCTCGAAGTTTTGTCCTGGGAAAGCCAGGCTGGTGGGACAAGAGACCTTCTTTCGCGCCTTGGAGTATACGACTGAAAAATTGGGGAAGGGCACATGCTCTGGGGAGGTCATCGCCGGATTGGAACCGTTACACGATACGTTCAGAGCCATTGATTACATTACCGCTGTCGGGGCTTTCCCTACCGTGTGTATTTTTCGGCCCACCATCGGCTCCGACATGCAACGATGGCCGCCCCCGCGTTATGAAGACATGGTGATCGTCTTCCGTCATGTGTATGAAGCCTGCCGCAGGAACCATATCCCGATCGACCTTGCACCGAACATTGAAGTCAGCCTTGTCGTTCAGCCTGGCGATACGCTTTACCTCGCTCCGCGGGATTGGATCTCTTACTGGTATAACCAAAGGCTTCGAATCCTGAAGTGGATGGCGAGACCGTACTTCGGGTGGAAGCGCCGGCCCAGGAAAATGCGTGCCTCGGACACTATCGGACCAACCCGGAGTGGAGTGCGCCACGGAAACTGAAACCAATAAGTGGGTGGAAAGAGGCCAAACCGTAATGTCTCCGGCTGTCCGCTACAGAAAAGCAAGTAGATTCTCTCTTAACAACCAAGAGAGAATCTACTTGCTCAAACGAGACATAGAGAGTGGGCCAGCTTAATGCCCCCGCGTGTGGTGCGCTGATTGATAGTGCGACTGAAAATAACGACGGGCAATTCCACGTACAATCTGGTATTCAGCTATGACCGGTATGGCAACATGACCTGCACGCAGAACAAGAACACGTAAGGCCTTTGCCCGCAATACACCTTCAGCGCATCCACCAACCAGATTTCAACCGCCAGTTACACCTACGACGCTTCGGGCGACCTCACGAACGACGGCACGCACAACTATCAATACGATGCCGAAGGGCGGATGATCTCGGTGGAAATTGGAGCGCAGGGTCCATTTTGTGACCCTGCGGTTTTTTGCAACGCCAAAATCAACAAGCCGCAGCGTTCGACGACGAACGCTGCGCTACTTAGTTGCTTTAGTAAGCGGCTGGATCGATGTGACCTGAATAATGCCGTTTTTGAGCGTTCCTGTCACCTGTACGTTCTCACCCGCGTAGGGGCGGGCGGCGGTTTGATCGCTCAACCCGTAGACTTTTTGAGCCGCTTGATCGGCGAGCACGAATTTGCCGCCCATGCCGACGCACTCAAGCGTGCACTTTTTGGCGCTGGCGCCGGCCATCATGTGGTGCAAACCGCAGGCGCTGTCACTGATGGCTCCGGTGAACACCTTTTTTTTTGCGACGGCCTGGGGAGCCGCGAGTCCGAGTGCGGCGCAGGTTAGAAGCGCCACTAAAAGAAGCGATCTGATTTTCATGAGTCTCCTTCGCGTTTGAAAACGATTTGGCGCCCGCTTTGGCTGGCGCAGACTTTACGAAGTCTGGGAAATCAACAAGCCGCAACGTTACACCGCGAACGTTGCGCACCAAGGCTGCGAAATCAACGTCAGAAGATGGAATACGACAGGCCTTTAGTCTTCCGGTCCACGAGA
>Ga0307372_10010338_pt1 | contig 12663 bp, 9 predicted proteins | sample OX1MG_FD_202533 | JGI IMG/M metagenome (GOLD analysis project Ga0307372, IMG submission 202533) | Soil microbial communities from Risofladan, Vaasa, Finland - OX-1 | ecosystem: Environmental > Terrestrial > Soil > Coastal area > Acid sulfate soil | place: Finland: Risofladan, Vaasa | collected...
TCCTTCAGGGGAATATTGCCTTACATTCACTTCATAAATATTACTTTGTTCACTCCATGGAGGATTTGTAAATGAAGTGGCTTCAGCGCCTTGATTAATAATTACAGAATATTTTGGACTGCAGGAAAAACCACAGAAAAAAATAAAAATCATTAAGAATGCCGGTAAGGATTTTCTTTTCATCAGAAATTTTTTGAGGAAGGTTTTCAATATTATTTTATCAAAATGAAAGATAAAAATAAGGATAAAAAAATTGAGATAGAAAACGTCATTGATTGGCGGGAAATTAGTATTATCATCCATTAGTGTCCATATAATAAACCTTTCTAAATTTAATTTCAGGATATATAAAGAATTATTACACTAAATAATAGTTGCTTTATTTAAAGTATTTTTTTTTAAAAGGCAGTTTGACCATGTTACATTTGCTAAGAAATGAATTGCAAATAAAAGCAGAACTTCTGTTTTAATAGTATTCCATTATATAAAATATTATCTTCACTCTATGAGAATAGTGGTTTTTATTTTTCTTCTTTTTGCTACACTTTCATCATCTGCCCAAAAGAAAACCGCTTATGTATCAGGCAGAGTAATTGATGATAATGAGTATCCCGTAGGAGGAGTAACGGTTACGATTCTCGGGAGACAAAACGGTATTCTCACTTCCGATTCAGGATATTATCGCATTAAAGTACCGTCAGAAAGAGCATTTGCATTGGTTTTTTCACATGATGGTTTTCACGATGAGCAAAAGAATTTCTACCTAAGCGATGGCGAACAGGAACAAGTAACTATAAGGCTCATACGAAGTAGCAAGATCCTTCAAACCGTGGTAATCCAGAATGATAAAGAAAGGAATGAAACCGGATTGATAAAAATTAATCCTAAAAATGCCCTTACCCTTCCTGGTCCCACCGGTGGAGTGGAAGGATTGATAAAAACATTGGTAGGCAGTAATAATGAACTTACTTCACAATATTCTGTTCGCGGGGGCAATTATGACGAAAACCTGATCTACATAAATGATTTTGAAATTTACCGTCCTTATCTTGTAAACAACGCACAGCAGGAAGGATTAAGTTTTATCAACCCCGAACTGGTAAAAAATATTGATTTTTACACAGGCGGTTTCCCTGCAAAATACGGAGATAAAATAAGTAGTGTTCTGGATATTCAATATAAAAAACCGGTCTCTTTTGGTGGTTCTGTGTATATAAGTCCGCTTGAACAAGGATTACACCTCGAAGGAATTTCAAAAAACCAAAAATTCTCCTGGCTTTTTGGGGTTAGAAGTAAAACATTTAAAGATTTGCTGAGCAGCCAGGAAACAAAAGGAAATTATGTACCCTCCGCTTCAGATCTACAGACTTATCTCACATATAAAATTTCACAAAAATTACAACTCGAAGTTTTAGGAATCACATCCGGTTCCAGGTTTTTGTTCATACCCGAATCTGCACAAAAGTCCACAGCTGTATTTTCTCCTTTATTTACCGCCGATATAGGGCTTGATATTTATTTTAATGGCCAGGAAAAAGATAATTATAACAGCAATCTTCTTGGCATAAGCCTAGTACAAACTGTCAATAAAAAAGTAAAATTAAAATGGATGGTAAGCCGGTACGGCGACAACGAAAATGAAAATAGCGACATTACGGGATCCTATCTTTTCGGCGAAATAAATTTTGACAAAACACAGCCTGGTTTCGGACAAATAATCAATCCACTTGGCGCCGGAGTTTATCAGAATTTTGCACGGGACCAACTCAACATTCAGGTTTATAATATCAGTCATAAAGGAACTTATGAACTCGGAAAACATTTTATACAATGGGGTGCCGGAGTTGATCATACCATTATCAGCGACCATTTGGATGAATGGGAATACCAGGACAGTGCCGGTTATTCCCTTCCCTATAATCCTAATCAACTCAACCTTAGCAGTGTTCTGAAATCACAAGAAAATCTTACTGTTGATAAATACAGTGGCTATTTACAGGATAACATTCGTCTAAGCAGCGGGGTTAGGGATGTAACTCTGCAGGTAGGGGTAAGGTTTAATTATAATTCACTGAATAAAGAATTTTTGGTAAGTCCACGAGCCCAAATCAGTTATAAACCAGATTGGGAAAAAGATATTATTTTTAAAGCATCTGCCGGAATCTATGACCAGCCTCCCTTCTACCGGGAAATGGTGAGATATGACGGCACGGTAAATACTGCTTTAAAAAGCCAGAAAAGTATTCAATATGTTGCCGGGTTCGATTACAATTTATCGTATGGCGACAGGCCAATGCGCATAACCACTGAAGCTTATTACAAATCATTGACAGATGTGGATCCTTATGACCTTGACAATGTACGTATCCAATATTTTGGAGAAAATGATGCTCGCGCTTTTGCTGCCGGGATTGAAAGCAGACTATATACCGAATTGATAAAAGGTGCTGAAAGCTGGTTCAGCATTGGGATTGCCCGGACAATGGAAAATATAAATAATTATTTTTACTACACCTATAAAAATGCGGAAGGTGAAGTGATCACTTCTAATTCCAAAGACCAGGTGGTGACAGATAGCGTTCGTACCAATGTAGGATGGGTAAGAAGGCCAAGTGACCGTTTAATTACCATGGGATTATTTCTACAAGATTATTTAAGCACAAATAAAAATTTTAAAGTACATTTAAACATGATTTACGGAAGCAATATGCCTTATAGCATCCCGAATACTCCGAAATACAGGGATGCATTGATCATTGAGCCGTACATTAGAGTTGACCTGGGTTTCAGCGCGTTACTGCTTAGTGATAAATCACTTAGACGCAGTCATTCTCCATTTCGTAGTTTCGATAATATATGGGCAAGCCTTGAGGTATTCAACCTCATTGACCGCGCCAACATTATTTCTTATCAATTAATAAAAGACTTTGCCAACGATACATTTAGCATCCCTAACCGATTGACACCAAGAATGATAAATTTTAAATTGCTGGCAAAATTTTAAAATAAAATAAATAAACAATTAAACAAACATGAAAAAACAATTATTACTTAGCCTCGCTTTTATTGCGGGCACGATTGCATGCGCTAATGCGCAACAAAAAATGAAACCCGAAGACACCGAATTCTATTCACCGGTTCCACCGGTAGTTACTCCCGGAAAGACCTGTGGCGAACCACCTTCTGATGCTATTATTCTTTTCGATGGAAAAAATTTAGACAAATGGGAATCGGCAAATGATACCACAAAAAAAGCCGATTGGTTTGTACACAATGGAATAATGACTGTAAATAAAAAAGCCGGAAATATACAAACCAAACAAAGATTTATGGATTACCAGATTCACCTGGAATGGAGAGAACCAAAAGATATTCAAGGTTCCGGGCAGGCACGGGGCAACAGTGGATTGTTCCTGGCTTCTACCGGTCCTGGCGATGACGGATATGAATTACAGATACTAGACAATTATAACAACTCTACCTATGTAAACGGACAGGCAGGAGCTGTTTATAAACAATATGCGCCTTTAGTAAATGCTAATTTTCCTCCCGGCGTATGGCAATCGTATGATGTAATTTGGACTGCACCGCGTTTTAATGAAGATGGTTCCTTAAAATCTCCTGCAAAAGTAACTGCATTTTTTAATGGGATTTTAATTCAGAATAATGTAAAATTAAAAGGACCTACCCTTTACATAGGTCTTCCGCATTACAAAGCTCATGGACCAAGCCCTATCAAATTACAGGCACATGGTGATAAAAGCAAACCAATCAGTTTTAGAAATATTTGGGTAAGGCCGTTAGATAATTAAATACAGGAATTGGGACTATACATCCCGATCCATCAAATAAACTGAAAGTTCTTCCAAAGGTTTTTTCCTTGCAGAAACGACCGCTATTTCTTCAAGGTGATCTATAGCAATTGAAAAATGTTTTTGTTTCAATTCTTTTGCCCAATCATCTATATTGCAAGATTTATAAATGTTCAAAATAGGTTGAATTTTACTTTCATCATCTAACGACGATAAATAATTCAACTCTTTCTGCTGTGAAGTAGAAGCGACTTTCAACGCCTGCAATAATAGAAATGTCTTTTTATTGGCCATTATATCACCGCCATGTTTTTTACCAAATTTCTCAGGATCACCAAATGCATCCAGGTAATCATCCTGCACCTGGAAAGCAATTCCAAGGTTCTTGCCGAATTCGTATAAATGCTGCTGATTCCCTTTACCTGCGCCTCCAAGAATGCCTCCGAGCTGAAGGCTGGCGGCAAGCAATACCGAAGTTTTCAGACCAATCATTTTCACATAATCCTCAAAACGAACATCCTGCAATTTTTCAAATTCCATATCGAGTTGCTGGCCCTCGCAAACTTTTTTTGCGGTATTATTAAATAAATTCAAAACCTGGTGCAGGTATTCATTGCTTACTTTATTTAAATATTCATAAGCCGCTACCAGCATTACATCGCCTGCAAGAAGAGCCGTAGACTCACCAAATTTTATGTGAACTGTTTCCATTCCACGCCTCAGTGGCGCTCTGTCCATTATATCATCGTGCACCAAAGTAAAACTATGAAAAAGTTCGACAGCCATGGCTACTTGATAGGCATCATCCTTTATCTCATCAAACATTTCATTTCCCATAAGACACATTACGGGGCGGATTCGTTTGCCTCCAAACGTAAGAAGGTATTGTGAGGCATCATACAAATTTTCAGGATGTATGGGAAAATGACGCCTCTTAAATTTTCCTTCAAAAGACACTGACAATTCTTTAAAAGAATGCATGCCATTATGCTTTTTTTCTTTGTTTACTGACGAAGCTTCAATCATATTCTCTTTTTGGTGAGGGAAAATTTCTTCCACAAATTTGTCCTGGTTCATTAGCCAATTAATTTATTTCAAATTGCAAAATTCACAAATTAGCACCTTGCTGATTATTTATTCTTACTCTTTTTACTCTTTACAGCTTTTTGTTTCAAACTTTCCACACCGGGGATCCAGTCAAAATCCAGTTGCCTTTTTTCAAGATTAGCAGCTACTAATTTCACCTGCACCTTATCTCCCATTCTGAATTTTTTACCGGTACGAATACCTACCAAAGCATATTCTGCATCATCATGCCTGAAATCATCATAGTCAGAAATATCTTTCATCGAAACCAATCCTTCGCATTTTTCGTTCACGGTTTCTACCCAAAAACCAAATGACGAAACCCCACTAATCACACCTTCCATATCATCTCCCAGTTTATCCATCATAAATTCTACCTGCTTGTATTTATTTCCGGCGCGTTCTGCTTCCATTGCAGATCTTTCACGCTGACTGCAATGAATACATTTTGTTTCCATGTTTTTGTCCGGATGAATGTTATTTTCCAAAATATCATGTAAGATCCTGTGTACCATAATATCCGGATAGCGCCGGATAGGAGACGTGAAATGGCAATAATTTTCAAATCCTAAACCATAATGGCCCACATTCTCTGTGGTATAAATTGCCTTAGCCATTGTGCGAATGCCCAACTGCTCAAGCACATGCTGCTCTGGCTTTCCATGCACATCAATCATTAGTTGGTTAAACGATTTGGCAATAGCGGCCTCATCTTTCATATCGAATTTGTATCCGAATTTCCTGGCGAATGCTACATAAGGTTTTAATTTTTCTTCATCAGGCGTATCATGAATCCGGTAAGGAAAAGGAATGGGTTTTTTATTCACTTTTATTTTGGAAACATGAGCAGCAACAGTACGATTGGCAAGCAGCATAAATTCTTCAATTAATTGATGGGATTCTTTGCTTTCCTTTACAATAATTCCCAAAGGTTTCCCATTTTCATTTAATTTAAATTTTACTTCAGTAGATGAAAAATTAATAGCTCCGTTTTTGAATCTTTCTTTCCTGAAATCCTTTGCCAATGAATTCAGGATTAATATTTGTTCCTGATACTTTCCGGTATCGGTTTCAATGATCTGTTGCACTTCATCATAATTAAAACGATGGTCGCTGTGTATAAAAGTTTTACCCACCCAATAATCTTTTATTTTTCCTTTGGAGCTAATTTTAAAAATCACAGAGAAGGTATATTTATCCTCATGAGGGCGTAAGGAGCAAAGTTCGTTGGATATCTTTTCGGGCAACATAGGATTCACACGATCGGGAAGATAAACACTTGTAGCCCTTTTGTAACCTTCTTCATCCAAGGCTGATCCGGGCTTTACAAAATGGCTGACATCGGCAATGTGAACGCCTATTTCAAAATCATGGTCGCTGAGTTTCTTTATTGAAAGTGCGTCGTCAAAATCCTTAGCATCGGCGGGATCAATTGTAAACGTAAGCACATCACGATAGTCCCTTCTTTTCGATAATTCATGGGAGTCTATTTTTCCATCAAGGCTATGTGCTTCATCTATTACATCTTTAGGAAATTCGAGAGAAAAACCATTCTGAATAATAATCTCTTTCATAGCCATATCACCGGGGTCTTTTCCCTTCAGTACTGAAACCACTTCACCTTCAGGCTTTTTATTACCATTTTCCCAATTCAGGAATTTCACTACTACTCTATCCTTGTCTTTAGCCCCATTCAGATTTTGTAAACTGATATGAAAGTCAGGCATCGGCTTTTGACTATCCGGAGAGAAGAAAGCAAAATTCTCGTTTACCTGTAGATTGCCGATAAATTCTGTTTGCTTTCTTTCTGCTACTTCCTGCACCACACCTTCCAGGCGCCTGCCATTGATATCTTTTATTTTCACACGCACTATATCGCCATCCAAAGCTCTATTAAAATCATGCGGGCGAACCAACAGATCTTTCTCTCTTCCTTCTACAATTACATAACCAATGCCGGAGCGGGTGATTTCTAATTTTCCTTTTAATAAAGGTGTAGGTTTCCTCTTACCTGTTTTTTTACTCATAAATTTTTTTCAAATGGATTGATTGGTAACTGGGAATGCAATGTAACAATCATTTGCAAAATTAATTCAAGGTACTTGATTAGAAAGAATAAATAATTGTCAACTATCAAAGGAAATTAATCCATGGAGTAAACAAACAAAAGGCTAATATTCCTGATTTTTTTTGAATGACCAAAGACGACAACCCCAAATAAATGCAGTTAACTTACTTTCTCTTCTAACACCATCATCCTTTCGAATACTTTTTCATATTCTTCATTTGCAGTGGCTAATTGTTCTACTTTCTGGTTGTATTTTTTTTCAGCCTCAATGAATTTCTGATTGTCGGAATAGATTTCAGGTAATGCAAGATTAGCTTCCAATTCCTTTTTTTCCCGGATGGCTTTTGCAATCTTATCTTCTAACTGCTCAAATTGTTTTTTTACTTTTTGTAATTCTTTTTGCAGTTCACGATCACCGGAAATATGATTATTGGATTTCTTTTCAGTTACAGTCGGTTTTTTTTCGATCACATGCTCTTTCTTTTTAGCAGCAACGTTCTCTGCCGCTTTTCTTTCCTGCTTCCAACGTTCCCATTCATCATACGTGCCTACAAATTCTTTTATTTTATAATTTTCAATTTCCCAAATCTTGTTGGCAGTTTTATTTACAAAATACCTGTCGTGACTTACCAGGATATAGCTTCCTTCATATTTATTTAATGCCTCAATTAATAAATCAACAGAATGCATGTCAAGGTGATTGGTGGGCTCGTCCAACAATAAAAAATTGGCTTTGCTCACTATGGTTTTTGCAAGAGCAACACGTGCTTTTTCTCCACCACTTAATACTTTTATCTTTTTATCTACATCATCACCACTGAATAAGAAACATCCCAATAAAGTTCTTAACTCCAACTCTGTTTTTCCGCTTCCCGAATAATTCATTTCTTCGAGAACGTTATATTCCAGGTTCAACGCTTCCAACTGATGTTGTGCATAAAACGAATCTTTTACATTATGGCCTTCTATTCTTTCACCTTCAAATGGTTCTACGCCGGCCACCATGCGAAGTAAAGTTGTTTTACCTTTACCATTAGCGCCAATTAAACCTATTTTATCACCACGGTTTATTTCTGCGCCTGTGTGTTCAACTATTTTTACTTCTCCAAAACTTTTGCTCGCATTTTTTAAGGTACATAAAATCCTTCCAGGCTGATGATCAATTGTAAAATTGAGGCGCATATTCGGTCGTTCCAGATCAGTATTCTCTATACGTTCAATTTTATCAAGTCGCTTCATGATACTCTGCGCCTGAGCAGCTTTAGAAGCTTTTGCTTTAAAGCGTTCTACAAATTTTTCCTGCTGGCGAATATAATCCTGTTGATTTTCGTAAGCGCGTTTTTGTAATTCAATACGCTGTTCTTTTTCCTGTAAATAATACGAATAATTACCTGCATAAAAATGTAATTCCTGCTGATAGAGCTCTACAATTTTTGTTACCATTCTATCCAGGAAATACCTGTCGTGCGAAACAATTACAACAGATCCACGATAATGTTGCAAATATTTCTCAAGCCATTCTATGGAAGGAAGATCCAAATGGTTCGTAGGTTCATCGAGCAACAAAACATCGGGATTCATTAAAATCATTTTTGCAAGCAAAACTCTCATACGCCAGCCACCACTGAATTCTTTATACGGCCTGTGAAGATCAGCATTTGCAAAACCCAATCCTTGTAATATTTCTTCAGTATTATGATGAATATCGTAACCTCCGAGAATTTCAAGTTCGTGTAATTTATCAGCATACACATGCGCCAGCGATTCATCAGAACTTTTCTCTAATTCAATTCCTATTTTTTCAATTTCCTTTTCTAAAGCCTGCACTTTTTCAAAAGCACTTAAAGCAACTGCCAGGATAGAATCTTCTGTATCAAAACTCAACAAATCCTGGTGAAGAAATCCGATAGTGGTTTCTTTTCCTTTTTCAACGGTGCCTTCAGATGGATGAAACTGATTGGTTAATACTTTTAATAAAGTAGATTTTCCTGTGCCATTGTAGCCGATAAGGCCAATTCTTTCATTGGGTTGAATATGCCATGTGGCATCTTTCACAATTACTCTTGCACCAAATTCAAATGTGACATTCTGTAAACCTAATAACATGTTGAAATAACTAATAAGGAATTTAAAATAAGAAATAAAGAAGTATAAACTACCTTTTTAAAGTGTGCAAAATTAAGAAAATAAAGGGATTTTTATGTATGACTCAGGAGGGAAAGCGTTGGAGTATTGTTATTTATTGTGAAGGATTAATGAGTAAGAGTAGGATTTGATAAAAATGATTAGTCAAGCCTTTATCGCAATAATTTTTTTAATTTGGTAGGTTTTTGCCTTACATCAAATACAGTAATAATTTGAACTTCATCCTTCTTGTTTCGATAATATATAATATTTTGTTTAGTTATTGCATATTTACGAATATTTTGGGCTTTATTAAAATAGTCGAAAAGTCTTGGGTTGATTGAAATTAGGTAATAAAAAATCTCAAGTTTATCCAAAAAATTATCAACAACTTTTTGATCCCAATTTTGAGAGAGGTAAAACAAAATATTATTTATATCTTCTTTTGCCTGAGGAGAAATCATTACTTTTTTTGGCCTTTTATTCCCCGCTGCAATAGCCTTTATTCAATTCTTTTAGAAATGTTCTAAAATCCGTTCCTTCCTTATTGTCTAATTGACTAATGCCTTTGGCAATTTTTATTTTTAGATTTTTTTTATCAACCTGGATATTGTCGTTCTCTTTTTGGCTGGCAAATTCTTTAAAAATTTGATAAGCTGATTTAAGCTGGTTTATCCCCATTTTTTCCAGGCTCTTATTAATTTTATTTCTTATCGCAACTGTTGACATATTATTTTTTTGAAACCAATAGGAAGGATACACTTATTATTGATTTCGATACAAATAACTAAAGTGTCCTAAACACAAATATAATAAATTACAAAAAAGATGTAACGAAACATTTTAATTCAAAGCCACATCAAATTCTTTTTCTTTTTTTACGGAATAATTTTTCACCACATTATACAATGTATCTCTTTCCACGGCTTCGCGGCCAGCTTGTGAAATGAGCATTATCAGTTCATCAGTAGTCATTTTAGGATTTTGTTCTTCGCTGCCTGCCATGGAATAAATTTTGGTGGAATCATCAATGGTTCCATCCATATCGTCAACTCCGAAAGATAAGGAGAGTTGTGCATTTTGTCTGCCGAGCATTGGCCAATATGCTTTTAAATGAGGAAAATTATCCATGTAAATTCTTGCTACCGCATACATTTTCATGTCTTCAATAATGGATGATTCCGGAACATAACTCATATCATTATTCTTATTACGGAATTTTAATGGAATAAATGTATTAAAGCCATGAGTTTTATCTTGCAAATTTCTTAGCCGGCTCATGTGATCAATGCGATGGCCATAATTTTCTATATGCCCGTAAAGCATAGTGGCGTTGGTATGCATTCCCAGAGCATGAGCTTCTTCGTGAATTTTTAACCAGCCTTCTGCATCTACTTTATCATGGCAAATCTGGCTTCTTATTTCTGCATCAAAGATCTCGGCACCGCCGCCTGGCATGGATTGCAAACCCGCATCGTGCAATTTTTTCATTCCTTCTTTTACAGATAATTTCGCTTTGCGAAACATGTAATCTAACTCCACCGCAGTAAATCCTTTTACATGAAGTTCGGGCCTCTGTTTTTTTATCTCTGAAATAAAATCACAAAAGAAATCGAGATTCATTTTTGGATGAACGCCACCAACAATATGAACTTCTGTTATAGGTTTTCCATCATAGCTTTTTACAATATCCATCATTTGTTCTTTTGTCAATGCCCAGCCCTCATCCCGATGCGCATATAAACGAGAGTATGAACAAAATTTGCAGGAGAACACACAAACATTCGTAGGCTCAATATGAAAATTTCTGTTGAAATAAGTTTTATTGCCATGTTTTTTTTCTCTAATATAATTAGCTAAAGTAGCACTCACACCAGGACTAACTTTTTCAAAAAGAAAAATTCCTTCTTCATCATTTATTCTTTTACCACTCACTACTTTCTCTGCAATATTTTTAAGAGTTTTTTCTTCGGGTAATGTGTTTATTAATCTTAATAAATCTTCTTCTTTATTTGTTTTAGTCATGTTGCAAAATTAAGTATTTGGAAAGATGTAATAACAAAGACAGGCTCAAATTTTCAATTGGCGATCTGAGATATAGAAAAAAATTAATCTAAAACCATTTTTAAGACATTCTTATTAAGATTCCTGATTTTCCATCAATAATTTTTTATCAATAATTTCTTATTCTAATTTTCAACCTTTGCATCAATAACGTACTTTTGCGCAGATTTTAAAAAAAATGAAATGAAACTTTCTTCTCTTTTAACCAGATTTAGCGAACCCGAAACTCTAAAAATGGCCAAATTAGGCCGGGAATTACGTGCTAAAGGTATTAATGTGATTGATCTCAGCTTAGGTGAACCGGACTTTAATACTCCTGAACATATTAAAGAGGCAGCCAAAAAAGCCATTGATGACAACTGGAGTCATTATACTCCGGTGTCCGGATATGCTGACCTGAAAGAAGCGATTTGTAAAAAATTTCAAAGAGATAACGGTCTCGCATACGCGCCAAATCAAATAGTAGTAAGTACAGGCGCCAAACAATGTATTGCTAATACCATGTTGAGTATTTTAGACGATGATGATGAAATTATAATTCCTACACCATACTGGGTTTCTTACTCTGAGATTGCAAGGTTTGCAAGAGCAAAAGTGGTATTCATAAATACTACACCTGAAACTGGTTTCAAAATAACTCCCGATCAGCTTGAAAATGCAATTACTGATAAAACAAGGCTTTTCATTTTCTCTACTCCCTGCAATCCTACCGGTGCTACTTATACTAAAAATGAGTTGGAAGCACTTGCCAAAGTATTTGAAAAACATCCCGCCGTTTTTATTATCAGCGATGAAATTTATGAATACATAAATTATTCGAATCAGACGGACAAATATGAAAGTATCGCACAATTTGATTATGTAAAAGACAGGGTTATTATTATTAATGGATTAAGTAAAGGATTTGCAATGACAGGTTGGAGATTAGGATATCTGGCTGCTCATCCTGATATTGCAAAAGCCTGTGAAAAGATACAGGGACAAATGACAAGCGGAACCAATTCTATAACTCAACGTGCAGCTATCACTGCGTTGGATTCATCCTTAACGGCTACTTACGAGATGCTAAAAGAATTTAAACGACGTAAAGCAAGAGTAACTGAATTGTTGAAAGCATTACCTCATGTAAAATGTATGGAACCACAGGGAGCATTTTATATTTTTCCTGATGTTAGATATTATTTTGGAAAAAAGCATGGTGATGAAGTGATCAATAATTCAAGCGACCTTTGTATGTACCTACTTAACAATGCTCATATTTCAACCGTTTCAGGCGATGCTTTTGGCCAGCCTGGGTATATAAGAATATCATTTGCCAACAGCATGGAAAATATTGAACAGGGATTTAAGAGAATCAAAGAAGGTTTAGGAAAACTTTCCTAAAATGAACGTAAAATTTGGTGAAAATAATTTTTTCAACAAAAAAAATCTTTATGAAACGTTTTTTGGCAATTTTGTTTTTGGTAATTATTTTATTTGGAGTATGGTATCTTTTTTTGAAAAAAGGTA
>Ga0307372_10010339_pt1 | contig 12662 bp, 15 predicted proteins | sample OX1MG_FD_202533 | JGI IMG/M metagenome (GOLD analysis project Ga0307372, IMG submission 202533) | Soil microbial communities from Risofladan, Vaasa, Finland - OX-1 | ecosystem: Environmental > Terrestrial > Soil > Coastal area > Acid sulfate soil | place: Finland: Risofladan, Vaasa | collected...
CAACGTGTGGGGCGACTTCAACGGTGCCCTGGTAAAAGCCGCGAGCGAGATTCCGACGGCCATAGTCGTAGATGCCGGTCGCACGACCGACGAAGTCGAGCATGACGTTCGAGACTGGATCGACACCCGGCTACACCGGGGCAATGCCCTCAGTACTGACTTAATCGCGTAGCGAGTGCGGCCGCGTAGGGGAGCGGAGGCGAGTCCCGGCGACGCCCACAGTCGGTTGGGGGGTCCTGCCTGTCGCGACTGCGAAGGATCGACGGCTCGGGTCGCGACCACACCGATGGGGGTGTCCCGGAACGCGCTGGCATATCGGGGTGGGCATCGCCACGGATGTGCCGTTTAGCCACGTCCGATAACCACGCCGCCAACCCGCGTTGTGGGCGTCTCGGCTGTTCCCGAACATCCCACTTGACTCTCACCATGGGTCAGGGTCCAAGCTTCATTTTGTGGACGATCTCATGGCTATAGGAGAATTCTCGGACCGCTCTGGCCTCTCGGCCAAGCGGCTCAGGACATATGCGGCCGAGGGCCTGCTCGCCCCGGCAGCGGTGGACCCCGGATCGGGGTATCGCTACTACTCGCCAGGTCAGCTGGCTGATGCCCAGTTGATCGATGCGCTGCGTCAGGCCGGCGTGCCACTCGCCGACATCCGCGCATTCAAGCGTCAGCCATCCCAGAAACAGCTCAAGGTCTGGGCGAGGCAGCTCGAAACCGATACGAACCACCGCCAGGGAGCCCTCACCCTTGCCCGCCGTCTCCTCGCAGCAGACGACGACCCACTGTCTCCACTTGCCAACCCAGCTTTCAAGGAGGGACTCATGACCACATTGCGAACGTCAGGCCGTACCGACGTCGGACAGCTACGCAAGAACAACGAAGATGTCATCGTCACCACTGATCGTCTTGCACTCGTCGCCGACGGAATGGGCGGACACCCAGGCGGCGAGATCGCCGCGGAAATCGTGGCCGGTGTTGTTCCTGCGGCCTTCACCGGCCAATCAGTGGACGAACTCGAAGCGGCCGTACGCGCTGCCAACTGGGCAATTCGGGATCGTGCAGTCGATCAGCCTGGCCTGGAGGGCATGGGCACCACAATCTGTGCGGCTGGACTCCTCACCACCGGACATGTTGCCCTCGTCAATGTCGGTGACAGCCGGGCCTATCTATGGCATGAGGGTGCCCTGAGCCAGCTGACCCGGGATCACAGCGTGACGGCCGAACTCATCGAGCGCGGAGAGCTGCGGGAGGAGGAGGCAGCTCAACACCCCTATTACGGAATTGGGCTTGATCCGGTTCGACGGACATGTTGCTTGTGTTGATTATGCCGCCTGATCGACGGCGTTGCGGTGGATGGCTTCCCATTCGGCTGGACTGCAGTAGTTCAGCGAGCTGTGAAGCCGTCTGACGTTGTACCAGCCCTCGATGTAGTCGAAGATCTCCCTGCGAAGGCCGACCCGCGTCGGCCAGGCCCGGGTGTCGATCAGTTCCCGCTTGATGGTGGCAAAGAAGCTTTCAGCCACGGCATTGTCCCAGCATTCACCGGCTAATCCGACCGAGAGCACGACGCCGTTCTCCCTGGCGAGGTTGCCATAGTCGAAGCTTGTGTATTGACAGCCGCGGTCGGAATGGAAAATCACCCCTTCGTCCGGGTTTCGCTGGATGAATGCCATCTTCAAGGCATCGGTGACGAGTTCGGTCCGCATGTGATCGGCGAGGGCCCAACCGACGATTCGCCGACTGGAGAGGTCGATGACCGTGGCCAAGTATGCCCAACCTTCCCAGGTGGCGATGTAGGTGATGTCGCCGACATAGCGGTGGTCGAAGTTGGCATCAGGGCAGAAGTCGCGACGGATGAGGTCCCGTGCACGTTCGGCGGCGGGGTCAGCCACGGTGGTCTTGCGCCACCGCTTCTTACACCGCCCTTCGAGGCCGGCATGGCGCATCAGCCTGGTGACCCGGCGTTTTCCGCATTCCATTCCTTGGCGACGGAGCTCCTGGTGGATCCTCGGAGATCCGTAGGTTCCCTTCGACATGGTGTGGATGGCGGTGATCTGCTCGGTCAGTTCGGCATCGGTGTGGGCACGGGCCGAGGGGATGTTCTTCGCTCGTTGGTTGTAGGCGGACCGGGAGACCTGAAGCAGCTCACAGGCGCGCTTCACGCTGTGATCTGCGGCGTTCTCCGCCTCGATGAAGGGATCTACCTTCACCGGGTCTCCTTCGCGAAGAAAGCCGTGGCACGCTTCAGAATCTCGACGTCCCCACGCAGGCGCCGGTTCTCCTGGCGCAACTGGCTGAGCTCTTGGCGCTCCTGTGTGGTGAGGCCGTCACGCTCGCCGGCGTCAATCTCTGCCTGTTGTACCCACTTGCGCACCGCCGATTCCGTCAGATCGAAGTCCCGGGCCACCTGGCCGATCGTGCGGTCGCCAGCCCTGCAGCGATCGACAATCTCAGCCTTGAACTCCGGGGTGAACGACCGACGGGTGCGGGTCTCTCTCCGTTCCATGGTCTCCATTTTGGACATCCTTTCCGGGGCAGCGCCCCTGATGGTGGATGTCCGTCAAACCGGAGGAAGCCCAAATTCTCACCCGAGCACTCGGTGTCGCGTCCGATGTCGAGATCGATCGCACGACCCTTGCTGTTGAGGAAGGAGACCGGATCGTCATTTGTAGTGACGGACTGTTCAACGAATTGTCCGGCGTGGAGATCGAGAGCGCCATCGCGGAAGGCGGAGACGTGGCCGCAATTGTCGACAACCTGATCGATAGGGCCATTACTCACGGAGGTCGCGACAATGTTTCCGTCGTGGCCGCCGAAGTGGCTGCATGAGCAACCTGAATTTCATGCCAATCGTTGGGACAGCGCATCGACCACCTTGGTGGTCGAGGTGGCGGGGATGGTCCCGGAGGGTGCGGTCAGGGCCGCAGCCGGCGAGGTGGCCCGCATCTTCCCTAACAGCAATGACGAGAAGTACGGCGAACCCCGTGCCCTGGGCTGAGCAAGGCTGGTATTACCGAGCCCGCCGGCTTGGGTCGGCGGGGTTCACTGTCCGCTGAACCTGACCAGGTGGTTCGCGGAGCGCTGCACGGCGTCCAGGAAGCGACGAGTTGCGTCATCGAGGGGCTCGGGCATGGTTACCTCGACTTCGTACCGCATTGAGGCGACCGTAGCGAACATACGTTCGGTTTACAAGCGCCCAGATCAGGCGTTGCTCTGAAGGGAGCTCAGCAGGTTCTCCCCAGTTCGAATCCCTCCGTCGAGCAGCTTCAACGGCCTTAGGCGCCGAGGCGGGCCTCCAGCGCCTCGCGGGCCAGCTGTGAGACCGTCTTGCCTTCTTCCGCCGCAACCCGAGCAGCCCGGTCACGGACTGCAGCGGGGACTCGGAACGCGATTTGTGGTGAATGGGCCGGCGTGCCTGACAAAGAGGGGCGTCCACCGGTTCGTCGGACCTCCTCGACGATCGACTCGGCCACGGCTGAGGTAAGCCGGGTGCCGTCGGCCAGGCGGACGTCTTCGCGTTCGAGGTCGACGTCGGTCCCGATGGGAGTGTCGGCGCTGACCCGGGGTGCACCTCGCTTGGTCATGATGGCTCCTTCCGGTAGTGGGTGGGCATGACGTGGAGAACGAGCAGGACCGGTTCGGGGTCCTGATCGCCTTGGACCTCGACCGCGACGATCTCGAGTTCCCGGTCCCGCTCATCGAGCCAACCCACCGCCACGCTGGGCTGCCCTGTGAGGTAGTGACACCTGTCGTGGACACGTGAGCCAGCACGAAACGCACCGAGGCTTTTCCGATCCTGTGCCGACGTGCGGCCTGAGTGAATCGGATCTCCACTGCGGCCATTCTGTCAGACACAACCAGTTGTGTCAAGCATAACTGGTCCCTTGATCGTCGGGCATTGTCCGGGCGACTGGAAGCGAAAGGTCCGGATGGTATGCCGCCAGCAGGCGACGCCGGCATTGTCGGGACTCCCGTCGGCGATCCACTGAAGGACCTCCACCTGGCGTGCGTTCAATTGTGAGTTGGGGTGCGGCACGGCTCCTATGTAGTGGCCACATCGACACAACGCAACATCGAGTTCCGACTAGCGATTCGCCGCGGTCGCTGATCCGTTCGCCTGCGTCCGTGACGCAAGTACCCTGAGCGCAATCTCAACACACCGGTCTGCCCACTCCACAGCCTGGCGAGCCGTGCCAGGAGCAATGTCAGCCGGGTCGTACTCGGCCTTCGGCTTGAGTGCCACCAGTCGGGAAAGGTCCTTGGCCAGTGCAACACCATCGGCACCCGATTTCTTCAGCAATTCCAAGGCGTGGCCATGGGACTCGCCGGCAGAACGCTGGCCCGACCGAATGCCGGACACGACATCGCTCGCGTTGATGGCAGCATGGACGGCGGAGCTCGTGGCCGCGATCATCCGCCTTTGGCCGAGATCGTCCTTCGCTGAGGCCAAGAACTCCTCCGCCTTGTCGAGGTACTGCTTTGCCTGAGCGATCGTGACAGGCTTGGTCCTTGATGGCTGTTTAGGCAACGTGGTGTGCCTTCGGCTCGTTGACTTGCAGCTCTTGGAGCGTCTTTCCAAAGACGACGATGCCTTCTCGGCGGATGTCCTGCCATACGGGGCGGCGTGATCGGAGTCGCAAACTGACGTCGAACTCATCGACTTCCATGACTTCGACCTCGTTACCAGTCAGCCGTCGTGCCGATCGACGCCACTCGTCCAGGCCCTCGGACCACTCAGAACTGGCGTCGACGCAGCTTCCTCGGACCATGACAATGTCGACGTCACTTTCCCGGCCTGCCTCGCCTCGGGCAAATGACCCGAACACGATGATGCTGACTGGTGGTATCACCATCAACTTCGCCAATTCCCCGAGCTCCGAAAGTACTCGGTCACGGGACCGTGCCAGCGATCGAATGGCACGCGACGCCGCGTTTTCCTCGACAAGCTGGTACACCGTCGATGGTGGAATCTCGGTCCGATCGAGGATTCCCAGCGTGGCCAGCTCCGGAAGGATCCGCGATGTCTGGGCCAGGCTCACGCCCGAGAGCCGGGCGGCGGTGCGAACACTGAGCCCGGCAGTGGTCTCGGCGAAGACAGCCAGGAGCTTGCCTTGGGCACCAGGGATCACGGCTTCGACGGGTTGGCGGAAGTCCACGGGGTCCACCCTACCCCATGGCACTCATAAATGAAACGACTGTTCGATATATAAGACCCTGCGATCCATACGACTGGATGGGCCGTCACTGACACGCTGCATGTGCAATCCGAAATGCGTTTGGTTCTGACTGAAGCGGAACGTAATGAGGTCGAAGATCTCAGGGCTCACCACGGGAAATCCATCCGACTCCAGGTGCCGAGAGATCCATTGGCCGCCGGCGTGGGTCCATCGAGACTAATCACTGCACCGATTCACCAGCCGATCCTCTACCTGCGACCCATCGGCGGCAGCATCAGCCCGGCCTCCAGCGAGTCGGCCGCCTCCTGCGCCTGCGCATCGGTGTTGGCCGTGTACACCCGCAGCGTGACCGATGGGTCGGCGTGACCGAGCCGGTCGGCGACGGTCTTCGGGTTCAGCCCGGCCGCGAACAGCTGGGTCGCCGTGTAATGGCGCAGATCGTGCAGCCGGAAGTCCCACCGATCTGTCGCCGCCAGGTCGGCCCGGGTCACCTTGGGATTACTCTCACGCAGCTTCACCAGTGTCGGTTCTTCCATCCGGCGGCACAGCCGGTTGAACGCCCGCGTCACCGAGTCCGGATGAATCGGTTCGGCGCCGTCGACGTCCGGGCTAAAGATGTACGCGCTGTCGGGAAGCCTCACCTTCGCCATCTCCGCGTCGGCACTCGCCCGGGCGTGCCGGTCGGCGAGGACTGCCACTGCGTTCTTTCCGAGCAAGAGGCGCCGCGCCTGGTGGCTCTTCGGAGACTTCGCCCCGATGCCTTCGCCTGTCTGCCAGATCGCCTGGTTGATGTTGACGGCGGAGCCTTGCCAGTCCACGTCGGACCATCGCAGCCCGCACAGCTCGCCCCGGCGCATGCCGGTCAGTGCCAGCACGGTTATGACGGCCGCGATCTCCGGCGCTCGCGTCTCCGGCCGGGCGGCCTCGCCGATCAATGCCGTGACCTGTTCCGGCGACGGGACGTTCATCTCCGCCCGCCGGAGCTTTGGGGGCGTGGCGTCCTCGGCAACGTTGGTCGCCACCCATCCCCACTTGCGGCCTTGGCGGAGCGCCGCGCTGATCTGCCGGTGGATGTGGTGCACGGACCGGCCGCCGAGCCCCGAGGCGAGCTGGTCCGCGTAGAACCGGTCGAGATCGTGGGCCGTCAGCTTGTCCAGCCGCTTCGATCCGAGCGCCGGGCCGATCCGCTTGGCGACGATCCGCCGGTACCCGTACAGCGTCGTGGGCGCCCGGCCCATCCGTTCGATGTGCGCGATGTACTCGTCAAGCAGTGCACTGAGCGTCGAGCTACTCCCGCCAAGCTTTCCCCTCTCAACCTCGGCGACGAGCGCGGCGAGCTGCTTCGCCGCCTCGCGCTTGCCGGCACCGGGTTCGAGGCGGGGTGCGGTGTAGGTCCGGCTCACCTGCCGGGGCTTGCCCGTGACCGGATCGTCGCCGATGTAGGCGCGCAATTGCCAACGGCCCGGTGATCGCTCCCGCATGGTTCCCGCCATGTCCGCAGGCTAGGACATTACTAGGACTGTGGGCAAGCGGCTTGGACATAAGTCCTGCGCCCACGGCAGGAATCGAACCTGCGACCTGCGGTTTAGGAAACCGTCGCTCTATCCCCTGAGCTACGTGGGCGGGTGTGAACGCGACGTTGATGGGGACCCAATCGGTCAGCACCGTCTCTCGTTCAACGCCCATCGTAGGCCGCGAAGGCCGACCATCTCTGTTACCAGTGCGTCCAAGGACCGGACGCCCACCGTCGGCACACCGATCACTCAGAACGGACCGCTCAGCTCCCCCAGGGACGCGGTGAGACGCAGGTTCTCGGAGTAGTCGACCGGGCAGGCGATCACCGAGACGGTGTCGGCCGCCAGCGCCTCCTGGAGGGCAGGGAGGAGCTGGTCGGCCGCCGTGATCCGGTAGCCGCGGGCCCCGAAACTCACCGCGTAGGCCACGAAATCCGGGTTGGTGAATTCGATCGCCGTCGCATGGCCGATCTCCATTTCCATCTTCCATTTGATGAGGCCGTAGGCATCGTCGACCCACACCAGGATGGTGATCGGCACCTTCTCGCGAAGAGCCGTCTCGATCTCCTGGGAGTTCATGAGGAACGCCCCGTCGCCGACCGCCGCCAGTACCTTGCAATCTGGTCGGGCCAGCTTCGCCCCGATGGCGCCCGGCACCGAGAACGCCATGGTCGACAGCCCGTTCGAAATGAGGCAGGTGTTCGGCTCGTAGGTGGGGTACAGCCGGGCCATCCACATCTTCACCGCACCGGTGTCCGCCAGAACGATGTCGTGGCGCTCGAGGGCAGCCCGGGTGTCGGCCACCACTCGCTGGGGTATGAGCGGAAAACTGTTGTCGGTGGCACCTCGCTCCAGCTCCTCGGCCAGCAGCCTGCGGATGGTTTCCCCGCTGGCCGCGGGATCGAAACGACGATTGGTCGCCTTCGACAGCGCGTCGAGGGTCCGGCCGAGGTCCGCCTGAACTCCGACCTCGACGGCGTAGTGATTGTCGACTTCGGCCGGGAACCGGCTCAAGTGGAGTATCCGCTTGTCGGCACTCGGATTGATCCGGACCGGGTCGAACTCCTGCAACTCATAGCCGACGGAGACGATCACATCCGCCTCATCGAACCCGAAGTTGACATAGTCGTGTTGCATGAAGCCCACCGCACCAAGCGCATTCGGATGGTCGTCGGGGAAGACTCCCTTCCCGTGGAAGGTGGTGGCGACCGGCACGCCCAACTGTTCGGAGAACCGGATGAGCGCTTCGCCGGCCCCGGCCCGGGCCGCGCCATGCCCGGCCAGCACCACTGGGTGGTGGGCACCGAGAAGCACCTGAGCCGCCCGGTCGATCTGCGACTGCGACGGTTCGTCGGTCCGGGGGATACTGACGGGCAGGGGAACCAACGGGGCCGGGGTGGCCATCGACTCCACGTCCTCGGGCACCGCCAGATACGCCGCCCCCGGTCGCTCGGTCTGGGCCAGCTTGAACGCCTTGCGCATCATCTCCGGTACCGCCCCGGGGGTGGGGATCAACGCTGCCCATTTGGTCACCGGGTCGAACATCGAGACCAGATCGACGCTTTGGTGAGACTCCTTGTAGATCCGGTTGAGACCGACCTGGGCGGAGATGGCCACCATCGGGGTGCTGTTGGTGGTGGCGTCTGCCGTCCCCAGGAGCAAGTTGATGGCACCGGGGCCGAGGGTTGACGAGCACACCCCGGCCTGGCAGGTGATCCGACCGTAGATCTCCGCCATGAACGACGCCGCCTGTTCGTGCCGGACCAAGATGTACCGGATCGACGGTGAACGCGCAATAGCCTCGGTGAAGAGGATGTTCTCCTCACCCGGGATCCCGAAGACGAATTGCACGCCCTCGTTCTCGAGACACCGCACCAGGAGATCCGCAACCGTGGGTTCGTTTTGGCTCACCACCCGATGGTAGGCGGATCGATTGGACCCGGCATCCGGGGCTCCGCTGCGCTGTCAGACTGAGCGGAAGCACCGCCTGACCAATTGAGGACACTCGGAAGGGAGGGGTATGAATCAGACGCCGTTCACCACGATGGTGGGATGCAACGTGCCTATTCAACTCGCCGGGATGGGCAGCATCTCCACCCCGGAGTTGGCGGCCGCGGTGTCAAATGCCGGTGCATTGGGCATGGTGAACCTTTCGACTGTCGCGGTCGGGGACATTTCCGGCGTTTTCGACGATCTGGACGGCCGGACGTCCCGTCCAGTCGGTGCCAACTTCTTGATGCCTTTCCTGGACGTCTCCGCCGTCGATCTGGCTGCCCGCCGGTGCCGGCTCATCGAGTTCTTCTACGGAGATCCCTTGCCGAAGCTGGTCGACCAGGTACACACGGCGGGAGCGCTGGCCGCGTGGCAGGTCGGCTCGATCGAGGAAGCTCGCTCCGCCGCCGACGCGGGGTGCGACCTGCTCATCTCTCAAGGGTGCGAGGCCGGTGGCCATGTCCGGGGCACCATCGGGATGCTCTCCCTGCTGACTGGAGTCCTCGACATCGTCGACATCCCGGTCATCGCCGCCGGTGGGATCGGCGACGGACGGGGCATGGCGGCGGCATTGGCCGCGGGAGCCTCCGGTGTCCGAATCGGTACCCGCTTCGTCGCCGCGGAGGAATCGCCCGCCCACCCTCGCTATATCGAAGCGCTGATCGCCGCCGGCCCCGGCGACACCACGCTGACCACCGCCTTTTCCGTCATGTGGCCCGACGCACCGCATCGGGTTCTTTCGAGTTGCGTCGACGCGCTGGCTGTCTACACCGGAGACCGGGTTGGCCGAAGCATGGTCGCCGGATCACCGGTCGACCTGCCCCCCGGGGCGGTCGTGCCACCCGATATCCACACCACCGGGACCATCGAGGCCATGCCGCTCTACGCCGGCCAATCGGTGGGAGCCGTGCGTCGTCGAGAATCCGCCAGGCGGATCATCGAGGATCTCGTCACCACCGCGGATGCCTGTCTGGGTCGGTCCGCCGCGCACCATGGTAGGTCAATCGCCCCATGATGCGTCCGGTCACGGTTCTGCAGACCTGACCTACAGTTGGCAGAGTCGAGTGCACCGACGGGGTGGCGCGGGGCGTGGCTCCGCAGGAAAGGTTGCCGCATGAACTCTGCCGAGACATCGGAATACCCGATCATCCTCTTCGATATCGACGGCACCCTGATCATCACCGGTGGTGCCGGTGCCGAATCGTGGCGGGAGGCATTCGACCAGTTGTACGGGATCCCGGCCGACATCGGCGAATTCACCGACACCGGGATGACCGATCCGGAGGTTGGACGAAAGACCTTCGAGGCGGTCCTCCACCGCAAGCCGAGCCGCGCCGAATTCAGCAAACTGCTCGAGCGGCGCCTGCACTATCTCTATGCCGCGGTGGCCGAATCCAAGCACTACCGGGTACTCGACGGGGTGGAGGAGCTTCTCCCCGAATTGATCGACGCGGGTTACCTCCTCGGTATCGTGACCGGCAATGTCGAAGCCGCCGCCCATGTGAAGCTGCACCGGGCCAAGCTCAACCGTTTCTTCTCGTTCGGAGGCTATGGCTCGGACTCCACTGACCGGGGGAAGCTCACCAACGTCGCCCTCCAACGGGCCAGCCTGGTCTTTGGCGATCCGGTGAGCGCCGACCAGTGTCTGGCCGTGGGAGACACCCCCCACGACGCCGACGGCGCCCATGCCGCCGGCATCAAATGCGTGGGAGTGGCCAGCCACAACTTCAACGCCGACCAGCTGCGTGAGGGCGGTGCCGACTATGTCATCAACTCACTCACCGAGGGGCTCCCCCTCTGACCGGCGCCGCACAATTCGATCGCAATCTAGGATCGTGACCCGATGACGCGTCGCCGATGCGTCGAGGCTGAGGGAGGATTGCATTGTCCAGCGAGGAACTCCATGCCCCCCGCGAGCGGCTGACACCCGAGACCATCGCAATCCATCAAGCCACCGTCTCGCTGACCGAGGAACTGGAAGCGATGGACTGGTACCGTCAGCGCGCCGACGACTGCGATGATCCCGAACTGAAGGCCATCCTCATCCACAACATGACCGACGAGATGGAGCACGCCGCCATGCTGGTCGAGTGGCTGAGGCGCAACGTGCAAGAGTGGGACGTCGAACTTCGGAGGTTCTCCAAAACCAAGGGATCAATCGCCGGGTCCGGGGACTGAGCCGCCGAGGCTGCGAGGCCGAACGACCTCGGAGAAATGGCGTTGGGTCCTATGGGTGACCGGAGGCCGAGGCGACAGCATCGGCCACGCTCTCGTGAACCGGGAAGATCTCTGTCAGCTGGGTGATCTTGAATATCTTGAGGACCTTTGCCTGAACACAGGCCAGGTGCACCGACCCGTCTTTGCTCAGGGCCTTCTTCCGAGCTCCGACGAGAGCTCCCAGTCCTGTCGAGTCGATGAAGTCGACGCCGGCCATGTCGATGATCAAGTCGACCTGATCTTGGGCGATCAGATCATCGAGTTTCTCCGTGAGCTGAGGAATGGTGGAGAGGTCGATCTCCCCCTGGGCAACCACAACGGTGGCCAAGCCTTCCGTGCGAGTAGCCAAACTCAAGTCGGCCGAGCCTTCCTCCATCTACCGCACGCTCCTTGACGTTCACGCCGTGAAGAATGGCCCCAAAGTGATTTCAATCTCGCCATGCTCGGCACCGCCATCCTAACATGGCGCTGCCGCCGGCCATCCTTGGTCAATTGCCGTCTACCCGGCTCTTTACGCTCTAGGAAACCATTTGTAAGGTGGACAAATGGTCGAACCGGCCAATGGCCCGGCTGTGCAAAGGAGAGCCGAAACCGTCGGCGAGCTGCTTGCCGCCAGCGGTGAGGTGGGCCGCGATATGTCAGCGGTTGACTGGGCTGCAACTCCACTGGGTGTCCCCGATGTGTGGCCGGAAAGCCTGATCGGAGTCCTACGCCTTCTCATGGGCTCACGCTTCCCGATGTGGATGGCGTGGGGCCCTGAGTTGACGTTTTTCTGCAACAACGCCTTTCGCCGCAACACCCTCGGGAACAAGTACCCGTGGGCGTTAGGAAGACCCGCTTCCGACGTATGGGCCGAAGTCTGGGGAGACGTTGGCCCCCTCGTTGAGCAGGCGATGACCACCGGCGTGGCGACCTGGGACGAAGGGATGTTGCTCTTCCTCGAGCGCAACGGCTACGAAGAGGAGACCTACCACACCCTCTCCTACAGCCCGCTGGACGACGGCGAGGCCCGCACGGTCGGCATGTTGTGCGTAGTCAACGAAGTCACCGACCAGATCATCGGCGAGCGCCGGATGTCGATACTGATCGAATTGGGATCCGGGCTGACAAAAGCAGAATCAGAGTCCGATGTCTTGGCCGCACTCGACGGCCGACTCAGCGCCGAGCCGCGCACGTTTCCGTTCACCCTCATGTACCTGTTCGATGACGACGGGAACCGCGCCCGTCTGGCCTGCTCCCCGGGAATCAAGGCGACCCATCCGGTAGCACCGCGAGTAATCGAGATGTCAGACGAGAATCCTCGGTGGCCGGTGGCGGCCATGGCCGCCGGTGACACCGTGATCATCGAGGACCTCGCCAGACGTTTCCCGTCCGTGCCGCTCGGCGCCCAGGACAAGACTCCGACCCAGGCCCTGGGGGTGCCTCTGCCGCAGCGAGGTCACGCTTTTCCGTACGGGTTCCTTGTCTTCGGACTGAATCCCTACCTGCCGGTGGACTCCGGCTATACCGGATTTCTGCACCTGATAGCCGGGCAGGTGGCGGCCAGCATCACCCGGGCACGGGCCTTCGAGTTCGAACGGGTGCGCACGGCGGAATTGGCCGAGCTGGATCGGGCCAAGACCGCATTCTTCACCAACATCAGTCACGAGCTTCGTACACCCTTGACGCTGCTCCTCGGGCCGGCGACCGACGCCCTTGCCGACAGGGACAGTCCCCTGCCGGCAACCCAGCGCGCTCGTGTCGAAGTGATGCACCGCAA
>Ga0307372_10010345_pt1 | contig 12657 bp, 14 predicted proteins | sample OX1MG_FD_202533 | JGI IMG/M metagenome (GOLD analysis project Ga0307372, IMG submission 202533) | Soil microbial communities from Risofladan, Vaasa, Finland - OX-1 | ecosystem: Environmental > Terrestrial > Soil > Coastal area > Acid sulfate soil | place: Finland: Risofladan, Vaasa | collected...
TCCGCTGAGAATCAGGGCGGCGCGCTCTTGCTCGGCGTCGACGGCATCTGCGTCATCAGTCACGGGGCGTCGAACGCGACGGCCATCATGAACGCGCTGCGCGTCGCCGACGAGATCGACCGCGGCGCCGTGACGGAGAAATTGCGGACTACCATCCGACCTGATGAGGCGGCATAACCGAGAATTCCGCGTTCCCTGCTCGGTAGTGTTGTTCAGCAGTCAAAGGAGGGGACATGAGCGCTGACACCGTCGCACCGCTGAGTAGAGCCGCCATTTTGGAACTCGTTCGCGATCAACTCGCTGAAATTCTTGAAAAGACGCCCGGCGATATCGCCGAGGACGTCCCGTTCGTGGATCTCGGCGCCGACTCGCTCGCGTTGATCGAGCTCGTCGAAGCGCTCGAAGAGAGTCTCTCGACGTACGCGGCCGGCTTTCACATCGACGACGAGGACCTCGAGGGACTCACCTCGGTGCGCGACGCCGTTGACTACGTCGCGGTCAAGCTGCAGGTTGCCTAACGGGGCACGTGCGCCTCATGATCTCGACTCTCGACACTGTCGCTGAGCGTGTGGGTCTCGCCGCGTCGAGCCCCATACTTCTTACGGCCCTCACGCACTCGAGTTACGCCGCCGAGCACGACCTCGAGTCCAACGAACGTCTCGAGTTCCTCGGTGACGCCGTCGTGGACCTCGCGATCGCCGACCTCATCGTGACGCGGTACCCCGAGCTTGACGAGGGCACCGGTTCACTCGTGCGCAGTCGTGTCGTCAACGAGGGAGCGCTCGCCGAGGCCGCGAAGAGTCTCGGCCTTGGTGACGTGATGCGCGTGGGCCGAGGCGTGAAGAAAGAGCACGGCACGGAGCGGCCCTCGTTGCTGGCCGACGCGTTCGAGGCCGTGGTGGCGGCGCTGTACCTCGAACGCGGCTACGACGTCGCGAGGACCTTCGTGCACGACGCGCTCGAAGACGAGGTGCGCCGGGCGTCGAAAGTGCCCGGCGACGTCGACCCGAAGACCCAACTTCGCCAGTGGGCCGAGGCGACGGGACGCGGTACGCCGGTCTACGACGTATCGTCGAGTGGCCCCTCGCACGACGTGACGTTCACCGCCACCGTGCGTCTGGGTGACGCCGTCGTGGCGTCGGGCGAGGGTCGATCGAAGAAGAGCGCCGAGGCGCAGGCGGCGCAGGTGGCGTGGCGAGCGCACTTCGATGCCTGAGCTCGCCGAAGTCGAAACTGTCCGGGCGTCGCTGGCGCGCGACCTCATCGGCAAGAAGATCAAGAGCGCGTCGGTCACCAACGGACGCGCCGTACGCCGCCACAAGACGGCGAAGGACTTTCGCGCCCTCGTCGAGGGCCACTCCATCAAATCCGTGCAGCGTCTCGGCAAGAACCTCGTGCTCGGCCTCGACAACTCGACGCACCTGGTGATCCATCTCGGCATGAGTGGTCAGTTGCTACGGGCCAAGGGCGCGAAGGATCCCAAGCCCAAGCACACCCACGTCGTCTTCACGTTCGTCCAGGGCGGAGAACTGCGTTACGTGGACCCGCGGACCTTCGGTGAGCTCTACGTCTCGAAGGCGCCGAGCGAGAGCGATCCTCCGGTCGAGATCTCCAAGTTCGCCCGTCTCTCTATCGGCGGCGAAGGATTGGCCCTTCGAAGGGCCGTGCCCGAACTGGCCCACCTCGGCCTCGATCCCTTCGAGGACCAGATCGGCTGGGACCGGTTCGCGGCCATCCTTCGCAGTCGCTCGACGCCCCTCAAGGCCGTCCTCACCGACCAGGACATCCTCGCGGGCATTGGCAATATCTACGCCGACGAGATTCTCTTTTCGGCCGGACTGCGCTTCGACCGTCCGGCCGAGTCGCTCTCCACGATCGAGATTCGCCGACTGCACCGCGCGATCACCGAGGTCTTGACCGAAGCGATCAAGCACGGCGGTTCGACGCTCGACGATGAACAGTTCGTTGACCCCGACGCCAAGCCTGGCAACTTCCAACAGTTCCATCAGGTCTACAACCGTGAGGGTCAGGCCTGTTATCAGTGTCGCCAGGCGATCCGACGTGAGAGCGTGCGAGGGCGCTCGACGTTCTTCTGCGAGAAGTGCCAGGCGTAGGGCCGAGACGACGACCAGAAGGTTGCTAGCGTCAGTGCGTGTTTCTTAAGCGATTGACCATGAAGGGCTTCAAGTCCTTCGCCGACACCACGATTTTGGAGTTCGAGCCCGGTGTCACGGCGGTCGTCGGACCCAACGGTTCGGGCAAGTCCAACGTCGTGGACGCCGTCACCTGGGTCCTCGGTGCGCAGAGTACGCGCGCGCTTCGCAGCTCGAAGATGGACGACGTCATCTTCATGGGCACGTCAAATCGAGCGGCGCTCGGGCGCGCCGAAGTAGCGCTGACCATTGACAACTCCTCGGGTCGACTGGCCATCGAGGGCGCGGAAGTGACCATCTCGCGCACGCTCTTTCGAAGTGGCGACTCCGAGTACGCCATCAACGGCACGACGTGTCGCCTCCTCGACGTCCAAGAACTCTTGGGCGACTCCGGCGTCGGGCGTCAACAACACATGATCATCGGTCAAGGACAACTCGACTCGATTCTGTCGTCCAATCCCGAGAATCGCCGCGCGGTCATCGAAGAGGCGGCCGGGGTCCTCAAGCATCGACGCCGCAAGGAACGATCCGAACGCAGACTGGCCTCGACGCAGGAGAACCTCGAGCGACTCGGCGACCTGGTGCGCGAAGTGCGACGTCAGATGCGACCACTCGAACGTCAGGCCGCGTCCGCGCGAAGCTACTCCGACGTCGAGAGCGAGTTGCGCGACGCTCGTCACGCGCTCTTCGCGTCGCGCTTGCATCACTTCGATCAGCGTCGACGCGAACTCGAACACTCACTCGAAGAGTCGTCCATCCGAGAGCGTGAACTCCGCCACGAACTCGTCGCCTTGGACGCCAGGGCGACGGCCGCGGCCGCGGAGATGGCGTCGCGGCGCGAAGAGATGCTGGCGTCGACGCTCGGCACCTTGCAGGGACTGGCCGAACGCGCGCGTGGCACTTCGTCGGTCATCCAAGAGCGTGAACGTTCGCTACGCCAGGCGCTCATCGCCTCGGCCGATGAAAACGTGATCGCGACCCTCGAGGCCGACGCCGCGAGACTGGCCGCTGACCTCGAGGGTCTCAGCGTCAACGAACACTCGTTGAACGAACTGCGTGAGGCGCTTACTTCGTCGCGTCGGCTCTTCGCCGAGGTTGAGGCCGACTTCGAAGCGACGTGGGCGTCGTCGTCCACCGAGAGCGACGAGGCGGCACTCGCCAACGCTCGTGAACAGATCGCGCTCCTCGAGCGTTCGTTGGCCTCACTCCAAGAGAGTGAACGGCGCGCCAGCACTCGACTCGCCAGCGCTCGCCTGCGCAGTAGTGAGATCAAGTCGGGCCATGAGCAAGCGGTGAAGGAGAAGGCCGACGCCGCAAGCACGCTTGAGGCCGCCCTGAAGGAGTCCGCCGAGGCGGAGGTCGCGGCTGAAAGCGCCCAGAGTGAACGGCGCCAAGCCGACGTCGCGCTGCGCAACGGCGCCGACCTCGCGTCGAGTACCCAGGCACGCGCGTTGACGCTCGCGCGAGCGCTCGACGAGCTCTCGGGCGCCGGTGGGCGCGCCGTCATCGGCGAACTCGAAGGCGTACTCGGTGCGTTTCTCGACCTCATCGAGGTGGACGAGGGCTTCGAACGCGCCGTCGAGGCGGCCGCGGGCGCCTCCGTGGGCGCGATGGTCGTTGACGGTCGTCGCTCGGCGCGCGCGGCGTTGGCCGCCCTACGGCGAGAGGGCGAAGTCGGGCTCATCCTTCCCGTCGCGGAAGGTGACGTCGCGACGTTGGCGACACCCGAAGGAACGAAGGCGCTGCGCACACTCGTGAAGGCCCGTCGTGACGCGCCCGCCCACGTGGCGCGGGTGCTTGACGCGTTGTTGTCGCGAGCTTTCGTCGCGAGCAACTGGGAGTCGGGCATCGAGGTTGCGATCGCCAACCCCGACCTCGTTATCGTGACGTTGGAGGGTGATCGATTCGCCTCGTCGGGCTGGCGTGTGGCGTCGGGTCTCGCGATGGTGACGCGCGCCGCCGTGGAACAGGCGCGAGAAGACGCCGAGCGCTCGAGTCGTGAGCTCGGACCACTTCGCCAGCGACTCGTCGACGCGGACGCGGCGCTCGGCGAGGCCCTCCAGCGATACAACCTCGCGACCGCCGCCCTCGCGACGGCGCGCGGTGAAGACGAGCGACTCGTGGGCGAGATCGCTCGTCTTGCAATCGAGGGTGATGAGTTGACCGAGACGATCGAACGACTGAGGGTCGACGTCGCGGACGTCGCGGTCCAGATTCAAACGGTAGACGTCGACCTCGTGACGCTGCGGACGCAGCTCCCAGCACTCGAGGTGGCCCTTCGCGACGGTGCCGAACGCGAACACCGTCGCAGCAGTGCACGCGCCGAACTTGAAGCGAATCGACGCGCGGTCGACGACGAAGCGACGGCGCTCTCGCGCCAAGAGGCGCAGTTCGCCGAGCGACGTCGCCTCATCGAGCAGCGTCAAAGCGAGATCGAGTCGCGCCTCGAGGGCCGCTCGGGTGAACGTCTCGAAGCGGCGACCAAACGCCAGACTCTCGAATTCGACCGCCAGGTGCTCGGGCGTCTCACCGAGCTGGTCGAACGAGCCGCCGGGGAGATCCGCGTGGCACAAGGGGCCCTCGACTCAACGTACCGTGAGCAGCTTGAAGCGACGCGCGCCAGCGCCGAAGTCCTCGAAGACGTGCGCCGAGCTCGCCACGAGGCGGACTCGAGATTGAGTGAACTCGGCGAGGTCATGCGCCGTCACGAGATCGAACAGGCCGAGCTGGCCGTGAAAGTCGCGAACGTCCACGAGGTCATTCGTCGCGACCTCGGCGTCGAGCCTCACGAGATGGGCCCCGCGCCCCACATCGAACTCTCCGACGGAGGCTCACTCGACACGCGCGTCGGTGAACTCGAAGCGCGGATCACGTCGCTCGGCCCCATCAACCCGTTGGCCCTCGATGAACTCGCGATGCTGGAAGACCGTTACAAGGACCTCGACGCCCAGGTGAGCGACGTCCGCCACGCCCGGCGCGAGTTGCAGGAGGTCCTTCGCGCCCTCGACGAAGAGATCATGGAGACCTTCACGACGGCCTTCGCCGACGTGAACGAGCACTTCTCGTCACTCATCGCCATGCTCTTTCCGGGCGGTCAGGGTCGACTCAACATGAGCGAGCCAGACGATCCGTTGAATACGGGCGTGGAGATCGAGGTTCGACCAATGGGTCGAAACGTCCGTCGGATCTCGCTCCTCTCGGGCGGCGAGCGTTCTATGGCCGCGCTGGCCTTCCTCTTCGCTGTGTTCCGTTCGCGTCCGTCGCCCTTCTATCTCATGGACGAAGTGGAGGCCGCGCTCGACGACGTCAACCTGCAGCGATTCTTGAGCCTCGTCGACGAGTTCCGTGAAGAGGCGCAGTTGCTTATCGTCACGCACCAAAAGCGCACGATGGAAGCGGCCGACGCGTTGTACGGGGTGACCATGGTGCCGGGCGCCTCGTCGAAGGTCGTCAGCCAACGCGTGCAACGGGTGCGCGAAGTCGAATCCGCGTGACCGTTCTCTACGTCGTCCTGGCGGTCGCCGTCGTGCTCGGCCTTGTGTTCGTAGGGACCCGACGCCGTCGCCGGCGCGGACGTCCGGCACTCGTGGCGCCGCCGCGCGCCGCCATGCCCGAGATCCTCGTCGCCGAGACGGCGCCGATGCCGTCGCTCGAACGCGTGCCGACCCTCAACGAGCGACTCGCGTCGTCGCGGGGTGTCTTCGATCGCGTGCGTTCCATCGCGGGCACGACGGAGCTGAGCGGCGATCAGCTCGCGCTCGTGGAGGAGGTCTTACTTCGAAGTGACGTCGGCGTCACGACCACGAGCGCGGTACTCGAGGAACTGAGAGCGAAGGGCGCGCCCAACGGTGTCGCCGCCGCGTTGCGAGTGATCCTCCTCGAATCACTTCGTGGCGAGCGCTCCACGTCGACCGCGGCCGACGAGGGCCGCGTGCCCGTCTGGTTGTTCGTCGGGGTGAACGGCGTCGGCAAGACCACGACGATCGGCAAGCTCGCGAAGCGCCACCACGACGCGGGTCGGTCGGTGATGTTGGCCGCGGGCGATACCTTTCGCGCCGCCGCGGCGGACCAGCTCGAACAGTGGGCCACGCGGACGGATTCGGACATCGTGCGCGCGAACGAAGGCGCGGACCCTGGATCGGTGGTGCACGACGCCATCGGACGGGCGAGTGCGCGCGGCATCGATCTCGTCCTCGCCGACACCGCGGGCCGTCGCGCGAACAGCACGAATCTGCTGGACGAACTGTCGAAGGTCCGTCGCGTCGCCGATCGGGATCCGGGACAGGTTGTCGAAACCCTCTTGGTCCTTGACGCCACGACCGGACAGAACGCGCTCAGTCAGGCCCGCGAGTTCTTAGCGGCCTCGGGCGTGACGGGGATCGTGTTGACGAAACTTGACGGCACCGCGCGAGGCGGCATCGTCGTGGCGATCGAACGCGATCTGGGCATTCCCGTCAAGTTCGTCGGCGTGGGCGAAGGCGTCGATGACCTCATCGTCTTCGAGCCGGAGATCTTCGTCGATTCGTTACTCGGGGCGTGACGGTAACCTTCCTTCATCATGTTTGACGCCCTCAGCGAACGCCTGGAGCGACTCAGCACCTCACTGCGCTCGCGGGGGCGCCTCAGTGACGCCGACCTCGACGAGGCGTTGAGCGACGTCCGCTCCGCCCTCCTCGAAGCGGACGTCGAACTGGGTGTCGTGCGCGCGTTCGTCGAGGCGGTGCGCGAACGGCTGAGTGGCGAAGTTCTCGCCCAGAGCCTCACGCCGGGTCAGCAGGTCATCAAGGCCGTCCACGAGCAACTCATCGAGGTGCTCGGTGCGTCGCCACTCAAGGTCACCTTCGCCGCGAAACCACCGACGGTGGTGCTCCTCGCTGGTCTTCAAGGAGCCGGTAAGACGACGGCGGCCGCGAAACTCGCGGCCTGGTTCAAGCAACAGGGTCGCCAGCCCTACCTCATCGCGGCCGACTTGCAACGCCCGGCCGCCATTGAGCAGTTGAGGGTCCTCGCCCAACAAGTGGGCGTCGACGTCTTCTCCGAACCTTCGAATCCCCTGGACGTGGCGCGCCACGGCCTCGCCGAAGCGACCCGACTCGGGCGCGACGTCGTCATCATCGACACCGCCGGACGGCTCGCCATCGACGAGGCACTGATGGACGAAGTGCGCGCCATCGCCGACTCGACCTCGCCGGACTACACCTTCTTGGTCATCGACGCCGTCACCGGCCAGGACGCCGTGCACACGGCGCGGAGCTTCCACGAGGCGCTCGAACTCTCGGGACTGATCGTCACCAAGCTCGACTACGACGCGCGAGGCGGCGCGGTGCTGTCCGCGCTCGGTGTCGTCGGACGACCGGTGGTCTTCGCCTCGAGCGGCGAGAAGATCGCGGACTTCGACCTCTTCTACCCCGAACGGATGGCGTCGCGGATCCTCGGCATGGGTGACGTGCTCTCGCTGATCGAACAGGCCGAGCGCACCATGGACGCCGACGTCGTCGCCGAGTCCGCGGGGCGCATGATGAGCGGCACCTTCACCTTGGACGACTTCCTCGCCCAACTGGGTCAGGTGCGAAAGATGGGGTCGCTGGGTGGACTGATGAAGTTGATGCCCGGGGTCACGAAGGAGATGCGCACCGCGGCGAGCAACGTCGACGAGGGCGAACTGGACCGCGTCGAGGCGATCGTGCGATCGATGACGCCGAAGGAGCGTCGCGATCCCGCCATCATCGACGGCTCGAGACGCACGCGCATCGCTAAGGGCTCCGCGACGAGCGTCAGCGCCGTGAACCAACTGCTGAAGCAGTTCAACGAGATGAAGAAGATGATGCGCCAGATGGGCGGCGGCGGTGCGCCCGCGCTGCCGGGCGGACTCGGTCGCATGGCGGGACTGGCCGCGCGCGCGTCGGCCCGCAACGACCAACTGCCAGCGGGCTTTGAGGCGCTCGGGGCGGGTATGGCGAGCGCCGCGTCGACGCCACGCGGCGGCGGTGGAAAAAACAAGAAGAAGAAGGGCGGAAGGGTTACTCCTCCCAAACAACGCTAAACTTGGACGCTCGGGTATATCGCCCCGTTCCGACACGGAACAAAACAGGTTCGAAGGGAATTTCGTTGTGGCTGTAAAACTACGCTTGGTGCGAATGGGCAAGAAGAAGCAGCCCACCTATCGCGTCGTGGCCGCTGAGAGTCGTCGCGCCCGGTCGGGAGCCTTCCTCGAGATCGTCGGGACCTATCAGCCCCGTGGCATCTCCACGGCCGAGCCCGAAATGGTCCTCAAGATCGATAACGACAAGGTGCTGCACTGGTTGCAGCACGGCGCTCAGCCCACGGAGCGCGTCGCCAAACTCTTAAAGGTCAGTGGCGCACTCGAAGCCTTCGAGGCCGCGAAGGCCGCCAAGTGAGCGACGCGCACGACGACTACGTCGCCGGCGACGTCAACACCATCGACGACGACCACGAGATCGACTACAACGACGCGGGCAACGACGTCAACGACCACGATGACGACGCGGGCAACACCGACAAGGCCGTGACCGCCACCGCCGCGCTCGAGTTCATCGCGAAGTCCCTCGCCGAAGATCCCGCTGCCGTCTCGGTAGAGGTGAACGAACGTCAGGGCAAGGTCATCCTCTCGCTCAGCGTCGGTCCGAACGACATGGGTCGCATCATCGGTCGTCGCGGTCGCACCGCGCAGGCTATCCGCGCGCTGGTTGGCGCCGCAGGAGCGCGTGACGGGGTCACCACCTCCGTCGACATCGTCGACTAACCGTGGCCGACGAGCGCGCCACGCTCGAAGTCGGGCGCATCGTGAAGGCCCACGGTCTGCGTGGCCAAGTACAAGTGGATCTTTGGAGTGACCGTGTCGAGCGCCTGGGCGTCGGCGTCTCGCTCGAAACCGAACGCGGACCACTGGTCGTCGTTGCCTCCGCGGCCCACCAAGCTCGCTTCATCGTGACGTTCGATCGCATCGACTCGCGTGAAGAGGCGGAGCGCTGGCGCGGCGTCGTCCTGTCCGCTCCTCGCATCGACGACGGCAGCGTCATCTGGATCGATCAGCTCTACGGCGCCGAGGTCGTCGACACCGCCGGCGTGCTTCGAGGCGTCGTCGTCGACGTTGAGGCGAACCCCGCGAGCGACCTGATGGTGCTCGACACCGGTGCGCTCGTTCCCTTGACTTTCGTGGTCACCCTGGAGGCCAACCGACGCGTCGAGATCGACCCGCCCGACGGACTCTTCGAATGACCGTACGCGTCGACGTGCTGACCCTCTTTCCCGACGCCGTCGCCCACTACGCCACGACGTCGGTCTTGGGGCGGGCCGCGGAGCGTGGCGTCTGGTCGCTGCACCTGCACGACTTTCGTGACGCCACGACCGACGTACACCGGAGTGTCGACGACACGCCCTTCGGCGGCGGCGCGGGCATGGTCCTTCGGGCCGAGCCCATCATCGCCACCATCGAGTCGGTGACGAATCTCGCCAGACCCGTCATCGCGCTGACGCCGTCGGGCCGCGTGTTCAACCACGCGGTGGCGCGCGAGTTGAGCGCCCTCGCGGGCTTCACCCTCGTGAGCGGTCGCTACGAGGGTTTCGATCAGCGAGCCCTCGACCTGGTCGTCGACGACGAGATATCCCTGGGCGACTTCGTCTTGGCCGGGGGCGAGCTTGCGGCGCTCTGCGTGATCGAGTCGGTGGTCCGACTGCTGCCCGGGGCCCTCGGTAACGACGAGTCCAGTGTGGACGAGTCCTTCAGCCAGGGACTCCTCGAGTACCCCCAGTACACGAAGCCCGCCGAAGTGCGTGGTGAGCACGTGCCGGCGATCCTGCTCTCGGGCGACCACGGCAAAATAGACCGTTGGCGTCACGCGCAGGCGTTGCGACGCACCATGGAGCGTCGACCGGACCTCATGACCCAACGGGGCGGTTTGAGCGCGAGGGACCACGCGATCCTGGCCGAATTCCCTACGTTGGATGAGATCGAGCGAAACGGCTAAACTTCTAAAGCCTGTGATCCGAAAGGGACCGCTCTCATGAACCCCACTGACCTCGTCGACCGCGACTCGCTTCGCGACGACATCCCCGCTTTTCGCTCCGGCGACACCTTGAAGGTGCACGTCCGCGTCGTCGAAGGTACTCGCCAGCGCGTCCAGGTCTTCCAGGGCGTCGTCATTCGCCGTCAGGGTTCGGGTCTCCAAGAGACCTTCACCGTGCGCAAGATCAGCTTCGGCGTGGGCGTCGAGCGCACGTTCCCCGTCCACACCCCCACGATCGCCAAGATCGAAGTGGAGTCCTACGGTGACGTTCGACGCGCCAAGCTCTACTACCTGCGTGATCTCCGCGGCAAGGCCGCCAAGATCAAGGAGCTGCGCGTCACCGAGCGCGCGTAGTCGCTGGTGGGCGAGGAAGAGCTCGACGACTACGAGTCGACACTGGAACTGGCGCTCGTCCAGGAGTACAAAGCGGTCGTCGGAATGTTCGACTTCGCCGTCGAGACCGACCGCCGTTTCTACCTGGCGAACGACGTGGCCGTTGAAGTTCGTTCGAACGCCACGCCGACTCTGCTCGAGGTGACCTTGCACGACGCGTGGGTCTGGGACATGTACCGCGCGGCGCGCTTCGTGCCCTCGGTGCGCATCCTCACCTTTCGTGACGTCAACATCGAACGCCTGCCCAAGGAAGATCTCCAGCCCTCGTAATGGAACTCGTCCACTTCGCCGCTGACATGTCCGAGCGCGACGAGGTCGTGCGCGCGACGCGTGATCATCTGATCATCTTCCAGTGCACTGACGCCGAGACCGTCCTCGTGGCGGCGTCCCTGGTTGACCGGGTGACCAGTGACTTTGGTGTCTGGCTCTCGGTCACGGACGCCTACCCGGCCCAACTAGCGGCGCGCGACGTCGCCACGTTGTCCGCGATCGTGCCCCTTCGTCACGTCGTCGTCGAAGCGAGTTCGCGTTCGAAGGACCACGCCGACGTCCTTCGGGCCCTCCTCACCAACGACGAAGTGAACTTCACCAACGACGTCGCACGGATCAGCGGTGCTTACAACCGACCCGCACCACCGAAACCGGTGACGGTGTGGAGTTACGGCCGCGATCGACTGGTCGACGGTGACGACGTGTTGACCAAGGTGCGCCTCGAAGAGCGCGCCGTAGGCGCACTGACGTACTTCGCTTGAACTACGACGGCTGGGTGGAGATCCGGTCGGGGTGGATTTTGACGGTGACACGAATCTCGCCCTCGCGTCGCATGGGGTAGGAGTCGACGTTGAGGTACTTCTTCGCGAAGCGGTCAATGACCTCGTCCGCGCCCTCGGTGGTGAAACCCACGACGGTGCCACGCACGGCGATACAGACGTAGGGGTCGTCAGGATCGGTCAAGGACACCGCCACGCGCGCGTCGGCGGCGAGGTTACGGGCCTTGGCGCGCCCGAGCGCCGTGTTGATCACGATATCGTCACCGTCGAGCTCTACCCACACCGGCGTCACGTTCGGTCCGCCGTCCGCGTCGAGGCTCGCGACGTGCGCGAGGACGTTCTTGGCGAAGATGGCCCGAGAGGTGGGGCTAAAGGTATCGGTCACGGTGCTCCTGTCGTTGGGTCGTTTTGGGCCCACTAGTTTTACTGTAATGAACATCGGTGCGCACGTCCGCGGTGGCGGCAAACTCATTCCATCCCTCGAGGCCGGCGTGGAGATCGGGGCAACCTCTATTCAGGTCTTCACCCAGAGTCCGCGTATGTGGAAAGCCTCGCAGTACGCGCCGGAGATCCTGGCGGCGTTCCGCGAAGCGCAGGCGACGCATCCGACGATCACCGACACCTTCTGTCACGCGACGTACCTCATCAATTTGGCGTCGGCCGATCTCGAACTCTACGAAAAGTCCGTCGCGTGCCTGACGCACAACCTGTCCGTGGCTCGCGGCATGGGATCGTCGGGTCTTGTCCTGCACGTTGGTTCGCATAAGGGGGCCGGCTTCGACGACGTCGTTCGTCAAATTGCTGACGCCTTCGAGCGGGCACTCGCCGAGGCCGATCCTGCACCCGAAGGCGTTGCCGACTGTCCCATCCTCATCGAGAACGCCGCAGGTGCCGGAGGAACGGTGGGTCGCTCGCTCACGGAGATTCAATTTCTCATCGACGCCTGCAACGGCGACGATCGTCTCGGCCTCTGCGTGGACACCCAACACCTCTGGGCGAGCGGAGTCGACTACTCGAGCGTCGAGGGTGCGGAGAGGCTGATTAGCGATATTGACAACAGCGTGGGTATGAGCCGCCTTCGTTGTTTCCACTTGAACGACTCCAAGATTGAACTCGGCGGCAACCGAGATCGTCACGCCAACATTGGCGAAGGCACCATCGGAGCCAATGGTCTCGCGCCCTTGGTAGGACACCCCCAGATCCGAGATCTACCACTACTTCTTGAGGTCCCGGGAACTGGTGAAGGCCCTCGGGCGGAGGACGTCGCGGCCGCGCGAGCGGTCGTCGCGGCTGGCATCACGCTGTACGACGGTG
>Ga0307372_10010347_pt1 | contig 12656 bp, 2 predicted proteins | sample OX1MG_FD_202533 | JGI IMG/M metagenome (GOLD analysis project Ga0307372, IMG submission 202533) | Soil microbial communities from Risofladan, Vaasa, Finland - OX-1 | ecosystem: Environmental > Terrestrial > Soil > Coastal area > Acid sulfate soil | place: Finland: Risofladan, Vaasa | collected...
GAGCTCAAGATGGCCTTCGCCATCACCGAGCCCGACGCCGGGTCGAACTCCCACAACCTCGGCCTCACCGCCACCAAGGACGGCGACCTCTACCGGTTGAACGGGCAGAAGTACTACATCTCCGGCGTCGACGAGTGCGAGGCCATCCTGGTGGTCACGAAGACGGGCGTGGATCCCGACACCGGGCGCGGGCGCCTGTCCCTGTTCGTGGTCGACGTCGATACCCCGGGGCTCGACAAGCAGGTGCTGCCGGTCGAGATCACCGCGCCCGAGAAGCAGTTCACCCTCTTCTTCGACAACGTGCAGGTCGGCGCCGACCGGCTGATCGGCGAGGAGGGCGAGGGCCTGCGGCAGGTCTTCTTCGGCCTCAACCCCGAGCGCATCCTGTCGGCGGCCACGGCCAACGGCATCGGCCGCTACGCGCTGGCCCGGGCGGCGGAGTACGCCTCGACCCGCGAGGTGTGGGGCACGCCGATCGCCCGGCACCAGGGCATCTCCCACCCGCTGGCCAAGGCCAAGATCGAGGTCGAGCTGGCCCGCACCATGACCGACAAGGCCGCCTGGTACTGCGACCACGACGGCGACTCCCCGCTCGCCGGCGAGACCGCCAACATGGCCAAGTACGCCGCCGCCGAGGCGACGCTGGGCGCCCTCGACCAGTCCATCCAGACCCACGGGGGCAACGGCATGTCGACCGAGTACGGCATCGCCGACCTGTGGGGCATGGCCCGGCTGCTGCGGATCGCGCCGGTGAGCCGCGAGATGATCCTCAACTACGTGGCGCAGCACTCGCTCGGCATGCCCCGGTCGTACTGAGCTCGGCGACCCGGAGGTCGCCGCGGCGCCGTCGGGCCGACGGGGCGCCGCCAGCCGGTCCTCTCAAGTCTCCGCTCGGGCCCGTCGATAGGGCCGGTAGGTGGAATTACGCCTAGGAACGTCCGTTCCCCCGGCCGTACTCTGCCGAAAGAGCGACATGCCCACATCCGCAGACCCACACCGCAGTCCGGACGCGAGCCGGGTGGCCGGGCCGACCCCGGTCGGTGGGTCGTGGCGCGGCCGGGCGGGCCGTGACCGGACGGGCCGTCACCGGGTCGACCTTCACCGGGTCGGCCGGCGACGGTCGGACGAGGCGGTGACCCTGGTCGAGGTCCTGGTGGCATCCATCATCCTGCTCGTGACGATGATCCCGATGGGGATGCTGCTGACCAGCGCATCGTCCGCCGCCGTCCAGACCCGCCAGCGCCAGGCGGCGCTGCAGCTCGCCGACTCCTGGATCGAGATCCTGTCCAACTCGCAGCCCCCGACGCACAACGACGGGTCGGTCATCACCAACACCCCCCGCAGCCCGGTGGCTCCGGCGGGCACGCAGACGCCGCCCTCGACCCTGGCCGGGACCACGTACACCGTCAGCGCGGCCTATGTGCAGAACTTCGTGGACGGCGTCGGTCAGTCGGACTTCTGCTCGGCGGGCCAGCCGCCCAGCCCGAGCCATCCCGGCGTCATCGGGCTCAAGGTCGTGGTGTCCTGGGGAGGGACCACGAAGCGCTCGATCTCCATCACCACCGACATCAACTACCCCAAGCCGGGACTGCAGACCGAAGGGTTCCTGGCCGTCAACCTGACGAACGACGGTGAGGCCGACGTCCACGGCAACGTGTCCACCGACCGCCTCCAGTCGATCCCGGTGACCATCACCCAGGTCTCGGGCAGCCCGGTCCTCGTCCCGAGTTCGTTCACCCTCTACGCGGACGGGAACGGCTGCATCTTCGCCCAGGTGCCCGTCGGCACGTACACGGTCGCCGCGCAACAGCCGACGTCGGGGACCCCGGTGACGTTCACCGGGTACTCCGGCACCCCCCCGTTCGTGAGCACGTCCGGCGCCACCTCGGAACTCGTCACGAACCAGACGGTGGACGTCACCGCCGAGACGACGGTCCAGCTCGACGCGTTCGACGAGGGGATCATCGGCAAGACCTCCTACGGCGGCGCCTCCGCCATCGACGCCGGGGTCCAGTGCCCCGCCGTCACCATCCTCACCTGCGTCACCACCGGCAGCGGGCCGACCGGGGCCGTGGCCGCATGGGGCGGCGCGGGGGCCGGCTGGACGGCGGCGAGCCTCGCCTCCGGGACGCACCTCAACCAGGTCGCCTGCACCACCTCGGGTACCCCCACCTGCGTCGGTGTGGGCTACGGATCCGGCGGTGGCGTCATCGTCGCGGCACCGTCCACCTTCTCCGCTCCCACCTACGACACCGTCCCCGCCGGGGTCACCGACCTCACCCAGGTGGTCTGTCCGTCGGGCAGGGGCTGCTACGCACTCGGCACGACGGCCGCCGGCCCGGTCCTCCTGGCCGGCTTCGTCAACTACAGCGGGGGCGACGTGTGGAGCGTGGTCGCCCCGCCGTCCGTGACCTTCGCCTCGCTCGGCTCGATCGCCTGTCCGACCTCGTCCACCTGCGAGCTGTCCTACCTCGCCCCCGGGGCGATCCCAGGGGTGCTCCGCATCGACGGCGACCCGGACGGACTGGCCTCCAACCCCTCGTGGATGCCCACGTTCACCCAGGACATCCTGGCGCCGGACATCACCTCGGTCGGCACGATCGCCTGCCCCTCGGCCGGCATGTGCCTGGCGACCGGCACCGGCGACGTGGCCAGCCCGTCCGACCCCACCGTGGTGGAGGTGCCGATCGCCGGATCCGGGGCCAGCACCTGGGACAACGAGTCGACCTTCCCCACGGGTGCCTCGTCGGTGACCGGGATCTCGTGCACGCCGGTGACCTGCGTGGCCATCGGCAGCGCCACGGGTGCACCCGCGGTGTGGACGGACGGCCTCTCCTCGGACCCCGACAACTGGTCCCAGGCCAACAGCATCCCCACCTCGGTGACGGCGGTGACCTCGGTCGCCTGCGGTGCGCCGGCGGCGAGCGACGCCGCCGACTGCGTGATCGGCGCCATCACGCCGAGCCTGACGTCGTCCGGCCAGCTGCTCGTGGGCTCGCTCACCAACGGGGGCTGGGCGTGGAACTTCGCCAGCCTGCCGGCCGGCGTCATCGTCCAGTTCGTGGACTCGGTGGCCTGCGCCAACCCCGCGCTCGGGTCCGCCACCTGCGCCGCCGTCGCCGCCACCCCCGGCGGACCGGTCGTCCTCGCCTCCGCTTCGGGACCGTCGGGCGGCTGGGCGGACCGCACGCCGGCGTCGCTCCCGGGCGCCACGGTCGTCGGCATCCCCCTCGAGACCGCACCGTCCGGCACCACCAGCTGGACCACCCAGGTGACCGCCGGGCACCCGACGAACGCCACCCTCCTCCCCAACGTGCTCTACCCCCAGGCCGGTGGCTACGGGCTCGTCGCCGGCGACTGCCCGTCCGAAGCGACCAGCACCTCGACCACCTCGCTGGCCGCGCTGCCCGGCGGCACCGCCACCGCCACCGTGCCCCTCGGGCTCCTCCCGATCCAGCTGGTGGACTCGACCGGTGCACCGGTGCCCGGCGCCACCATCACCCTGACCACGCAGTCCTGTCCCTCCGGCAACGACGCCTACAACCTGCCGGTGACCGACGCCACGGGTACGACCCTGACCTCGGTTCCCTACGGCACCTACACCTACACCGTCACCGTGGGCGGCTCGGCGACGGCGCACACCTCGGTGACCATCACGGTAGGGGCCAGCAGCGTCCAGGTCGCCGACGGCGCGTCGACCGTCACGACCTCACTCCCGGGCGTCTCGCAGGTCCAGGCATGAGGACGGCCCTCCGCGAGCGCCACGCCGACGACACCGGCATGACGTTGATGGAACTCCTGGTGACGTCCACGATCCTGGTGGCGCTCCTCGGCATGGTCTTCGTCTCGATGAACCTGATCAACTCGGTGAGCACCAGCGTCACCTCCCAGTTCCAGGAGTTCGACCAGGCGCTCCCCGCCATGGCGCCCTTCCACAGCCTGCTCGCCGCCGAGGTGGAGCCGGGGCCGACGGCCGGCGACGGGACCCCCTCCCCCGGCTTCCAGTCGATCGGCAACTTCTCCATGACCTTCTACGCCGACATCGGCACCGCCTACGGCAACACCACCTCGTGCCCCACCGGGCAGACCTGCACGACCGGGGGCACCACCGCCGGGCCGGCCAAGATCGTCGCCCAGGAGCTCGACGGCAGCGGGCACGCGGCCACGGCGTGCAACCCGGCCAGTCCCTGCAGCCTCCAGCTGAGGATGTACCTCCCGGTAACCGGCGTGTCGGCCCCCGGCGTGTCGACCTGCCCCGGCGTCGGAACCGGACCCGCCTGCCAGTGGTCCACCGACTACCGGCTCCTGGCCAACGTCCTCGACGTGGTCAACGACCCGTCGGCGGTCGACGGGTCCGGGGCGCCGACCGACCCGCTCTTCAGCTACACGATCTTCGACCCGTTCCTCAACCAGGCGATCACGCTGACCAGCGGCCAGGTCCAGAACCAGATGCTGACCGGCCTCACCGCACGGGGCTACTCGTACGACACGCAGTCGCTGTCCCAGTGCGACGCGCCGAACACGGCCGCCCCGACGGTCTACCCGGTGGCGATCTCGTGCCCGACCGACGCCGTCCAGAGCGTCAGCATCCACCTCCGGGTGGCGAAGCCCGGCGCCAACGCGAACACCGTGGTCGAGAACAGCCTCGTCGTCTACCGCTACGCCCCGAGCCCGGGCGCGGCGAGTGCTCCCTACCAGTACTCGGCGGTCGTGGGATGACCCGGTCGCCGACGGGCCGCTCCGGAGGGATCCGGTTGACGGGCAGGCCGGACTCCCCGCGACGCGGCCCGTGGCGCTCGGACCTCGGCCAGACGGCCATCGTCGCCGTGCTCGCCGTCACCCTGATCATCGCCATCATCGGGGCGACGCTGGTGGCCGCCGTGGTGCAGTCCGCGCCGCTCCAGCAGACCGTCGCCGTCGCCGTGTACGCCCACCGCGCCCTCCAGGCCGGAGAGAACGCGTACCTCACCGCCGTCAACGCCAATCCGAGCCTGGCCCAGTGCAACGTCAACACCAACGGCGCCGGCACCTGCAGCGGGATCAACTACGGACAGTGGAACCTCGTGAGCGGCTCGGACTCGAACGACAGCTACGCCGAGTACTACGCGTTCGGCAACCCGCAGCCGACCTTCGACCCGACCACGCACGCCCTCACCAATCTGGCCATCCAGGTGGTCGGCGCGGCCCACAGCCCGTCGGCGACGAATCACTACTTCTTCAACTCCGAGACCATGAACCTGGCCGCCACGAACGGCTTCCTCACCAACGTGTGGTGGTCGAACTTCGAGTCCTACAACCCGAACGGCAACTACTCGAACTGCAACTACAACTGGAAGCTGAACTACAACATCGACGGTGGTGGCTCCGGCTGCTCACCGGTCTACTTCGGACCGGGCGACTACCTGTTCGGGCCCGTCTTCACCAACGACTCGATCTTCGTCTCCGGGAACGGCTCCGCGAGCGGCTCGCCGTCGTTCGGCAATCCGACCCCGTCGCCCATGGTCCCCTCGGACGTCCACACCGCCGACCCCAACTGCCAATTCGTGACCGACAGCTACGGCATGTCCGGCATCCGCGGGGGCAGCACGGCCGCCCAGACGTGTGCCCCCGCCAGCGGTGCCGTGTACCTCTACGCCAACTCCTCCAACACGACGGGATCGCTGCCGGTCAGCACCTACAACCATGCCGTCGAGCCGCCACCGCAGAGCAACGCGCAGCTCGGGACCATCGCCAGTGAGAACGGGTGTCTCTACGAAGGCCCCACCCAGATCACCCTGACGACGGACGCGTCCGGAAAGGGCGAGATGACGGTGGTCAGCCCGGACACGCCCGTGAGCCCGGCGACGGTCAACGGCCAGTCCATCACCCGTTCGGACGACAACGTGGCCGCCAACAACAACGACTGCCCGAACGACGGCACGGCCTACCTCCCCGCGAACGGGGTCGTCTACGTCCAGAACGCCACGGCGGCGGACACGGTCGCCGGCGCCAACCCGTTCGACGACCTGGTGAACAACTCGGTCACCAACCTCACCTCGAATCCCGCCAGCCCGGTGGCGGGCAGCCCGGTGACACTGACGGCCACCGTCACGTCGGCCTCGAGCAAGATCGCCACCAACGCCACGGTCACCTTCAGCCAGACCACGGACCAGCAGACCTGGGTGTGCAACTGGAGAGGGCGGAACTGCCGGTGGGTGACCCAGTCGTCCACCGACCCGATCCCGGGGTGCACGGGCCTGTCCGGCTGGTCCGCACCCGTCAAGGTCGGTTCGTACTGGCAGGCCACGGTCACCTGCTCGACCACCGAGTCCTCCAACGGCACCGGTGCGTTCTCGGCCACCTACAGCGGCGGCGACGTCACGTCGTCGTCCCAGGGCAACCTGGGTCAGACCAACACCCTCCTTCCGTCGGTCTCGTACGGGGCGAAGTCCCAGACCAACGACGGCAACTGCTCCAACTGCTACTTCGGCGAGAAGGGCACCCCGGACGCCGAGGGCGACGCGTTCGTCAACGGGAACCTGTCGGGCGTGCTCACCATCGGTACCGCCAACAACGTCATCGTCGACGGCGACATCACCTACGCCGACTGCTCGGGACGCTGGACCACCGGCCAGAGCGGTGCCACCGACTTCTGCCCGTACAACATCGGGGGCACCAACGACTCGCTGGGACTCATCGCCAACAACTACGTCGAGGTCAACCACCCGATCTCCAAGTCGACCGGGGCGGTGCTCCCCTCGTGCGCCGGCACCCCCGGGGCGCTGTGCGACCCGTCGACCGCCTCGGGCGGTGTCACCATCGACGCCGCCATCCTGGCGCTCACCCAGTCGTTCGTGGTGAACAACTACCAATACGGCTCCAACGAGGGCAAGCTCAACGTCTACGGATCGATCCAGCAGAACGCGCGCGGACCGGTGGGCACCTTCGACCCCTACACCTTCACGGCGGCGTCCGGATACACGAAGCACTACACGTGGAACCCGCTCCTCGACTACATCTCGCCGCCCAGCTACCTGGTGCCGTCCACCGCCCCCTGGACGCTCACCTCGGTCAACGGCAACGGCGGCCAGCACGGGACCAGCGTGTGCCCGGTCCTGACCGGCGTCTACGACGGGACCCCGTCGCCGGCACCGATGACCCAGTACTGCTCGCAGGCCACCGGCGGGCTCCCCGGCTACCCGGCCATCACCGCCCCGTCGCCGCCGACCGACGTCCACGCGACGGCGAACGCCGGCGGTCTCGCCACGGTCAGCTGGACCGACCCGTCGGACAACGGCGGCCCTATCCGCCACTACGACGTGCACCCCAGCCCGGCCTGCTCCACCTGCTCCGGTATGGACGTCGCCGGACCCACGGCGACCTCGGCATCGCTCAGCGGGCTCGTTCCCGGGGTCAGCTACGTCTTCACCGTCACCGCCACCAACGACTACGGCACGAGTGACCCGTCCGCGCCGTCCTCGTCGGTCGCCACGCCCAACGCCCCCTATGCGCCCACCCTGGTGACCGCCGTCGGCAACATCAACGACTCCGTCGCCGTGAGCTGGACCGACCCGGCGTCGCCGAGCGGCCCGATCACCGGCTACACGGTGACGCCCTCGCCGGCGTGCCCGGCCTGCACCGGCTTGACCCAGTCCGGCGCGACGGCGACGTCGACCACGATCAACGGCCTCACCCCCGGGGGTACCTACACCTTCACCGTCACCGCCTCCAACGCCAACGGGACGGGCCCGGCCTCGGCCCCGTCCAATGCGGTCGTGGTCCCGACCAAGCCCGGTGCGCCGGTGAACGTGACGGCCACGTCCTATGCCAGCGGCCAGTCCGTCGTCTCCTGGTCGGCGCCGCCGTTCACCGGCGGGCTCTCCATCTCCGGCTACACGGTGACGTCGTCGCCCGGGGGCAGGACCTGCACCACCAACGGGATCACCTCGTGCACCGTGACCGGGCTCGCCAACGGCACGGCGTACACGTTCACCGTCACCGCCACCAACGCACTGGGGACCGGACCGGCCTCGGCGCCGTCGCCGTCGGTCACTCCCTCGACCTTCCCCGGTGCCCCCACCATCGGGACGGCCACGGCCGGGAACGGTTCGGCCAGCGTGACCTTCACCGCCCCCGCCTCCAACGGCGGCGCACCGATCACGGGGTACACGGTGACCTCGTCGCCGGGTGGCATCACCGCCACCTGCGCATCCTCGCCGTGCACGGTGACCGGACTGACCAACGGCACCACGTACACGTTCACGGTGACCGCCACCAACGGGACCGGGGCCGGTCCGGCGTCCGCCTCGTCGAACTCGGTCACGCCGTCGGGCCCCCCCGGCCCGCCGAGGAGCGTGGCGGCCACGTCGTACGCCAACGCGCAGTCCGTGGTCACGTGGACGGCGCCCGCCAACAACGGGGGCTCGGCGATCACCAAGTACACCGTCACCTCGAGCGGCGGCCAGACGTGCACGACGCCCAACGGCACCACCACCTCCTGCACCGTGACCGGGCTCACCAACGGGACCACCTACACCTTCACCGTCACCGCCACCAACGGCCTCGGCACCGGCACGCCGTCGTCACCGGCGTCGGCGACCCCGGCCACGGCGCCCGGCGCGCCGACGGGAGCCACCGCGGTGCGCGGCTACACCCAGGCCACGGTGTCGTGGACGGCCCCGGTGGCGACCGGCGGCCTGCCCGTCACCTCGTACACCGTGACCTCGTCGCCCGGCGGCAGGACGTGCACGACGGCTTCCACCAGCTGCACCGTCACCGGGCTCACCAACGGCACCGCCTACACCTTCACGGTCACGGCGACCAACGCCGCCGGCACCGGTCTGGCGTCCGCGCCCTCGAACTCGGTGACCCCGTCCAACACCGTCCCCGGCGCGCCGACCGGCGTGGCCGCCACCTCGTTCGCCAACACGCAGTCGGTGGTCACCTGGACCGCGGCCGCCGCGAACGGCTCGGCCATCTCCAAGTACACCGTCACCTCGAGCGGCGGCCAGACGTGCACGACCACGGGTGCCACCAGCTGCACCGTCACCGGTCTCACCAACGGCACCGCCTACACCTTCACGGTGACCGCCACCAACGGGCTCGGCACCGGCCCGGCCTCCAGCCCGTCGGCTCCGGCGACCCCCTCCACCATCCCGGGCGCGCCCACCGGCGTGGCGGCCACCTCGCTCGGCAACGCCCAGTCGGTCGTGTCCTGGACCGCTCCGGCCTCGAACGGCGGCGCCCCCATCACCTCCTACACGGTGACCTCGACCCCCGGTACCAAGACCTGCACGACCAGCTCCACCAGCTGCACCGTCACCGGCCTGACCAACGGCACCGCCTATACCTTCACGGTGACCGCCACCAACGGGTCCGGTACCAGCCCGGCCTCCAGCCCCTCCGCCCCGGTCACACCCTCCTCCGTGCCGGGCGCGCCCACCGGGGTGACCGGCACCAACAACGGCGCCAACCAGTCGGTCGTGTCCTGGACGGCCCCGGCCTCCAACGGCGGCACGCCGATCACCAGCTACACGGTGACCTCCAGCGGCGGCCAGACCTGCACGACGCCGAACGGCTCGACCACCACCTGCACCGTGACCGGACTGACCAACGGCACCTCCTACACCTTCACGGTGACCGCCACCAACGCCGTCGGCACCGGGCCGGCCTCGTCGCCCTCGGCGCCGATCGTGCCGGCCACCACGCCGGGCGCGCCCACGGGCGTGTCGGGCACCACCCATGACAACGCCCAGTCCGTGGTGTCCTGGACGGCCCCGGCGTCCGACGGCGGCTCGCCGATCACCGGTTACACGGTGACCTCGTCGCCCGGCGGCCTGACCTGCACCACCAGTTCCACCACCTGCACCGTCACCGGGCTCACCAACGGCACCGCCTACACCTTCACGGTGACCGCCGCCAACGCCGTCGGCACCGGGACGGCATCGACGCCCTCGGCCCCGATCGTCCCGGCCACCATCCCGGGCGCCCCGATCAACGTGACGGCGACATCGTTCGCCAACACCCGGTCGAGCGTCTCCTGGTCCGCCCCGACATCCACGGGCGGCCTGCCGCTCACCAGCTACACCGTCACCGCCAACAGCGGCCAGACCTGCACCACGGCCAACAGTGCCACCACGTCGTGCACCTTCCTGGGCCTCACCAACGGCACCGCCTACACCTTCACCGTGACGGCCACCAACGCCGTCGGGGTCGGCCCGGCGTCGGCACCGGCCACCGGGACCCCGTCGACCGTCCCGGACCCGCCGACCGGCGTGGCGGCCACCGCCGGCGGGGGGACCCAGTCGGTGGTGTCGTGGACCGCACCCGTCTCGAACGGGGGCGCGGCGATCACCAAGTACACCGTCACCTCGAGCGGTGGGCAGACGTGCACCACGGCCAACGGCACCACGACCTCGTGCACCGTGACCGGTCTGACCACCGGAACCCTGTACACGTTCACCGTGACGGCCACCAACGGCTCGGGCACGAGCACTGCCTCGGCACCGTCCTCCGCGGTGGCACCGGCCCGGTCGCTCGGACGGCCCGGAGCCCCGACCGCCCCGGTCGTCGTCGCCACGTCGTCCGCCACCACGGCATCGGCGAGCTGGTCGGCCCCGGCCACCGACGGCGGTTCGGCGATCACCAGCTACACGGTGACCTCGTCGCCGGGCGGCCCGACCTGCACGACGGCCTCCACCAGCTGCACCGTGACCGGCCTGACCACCGGGACCACCTACACGTTCACCGTGACCGCGACCAACCGGGTGGGCGCCGGCACGGCCTCCGGGGAGTCCCTGCCGCTTGAGGTGGGCACGCCGGGGGCACCTACCGGGGTGACGGCCGGCGCCGGCGGCAACACCCAGTCGGTCGTGACGTGGGACGCACCCGCAGCCGACGGCGGCAGCGGCGTCACCGACTACACGGTGACCTCGTCGCCGGGCGGCCTCCACTGCTCGACGAGCACGACCGGCTGCACGGTGGCCGGGCTGGCCAACGGCACCTCGTACACCTTCACCGTCTCCGCCACCAACGCCGTGGGCACCGGGCCGGCCTCGCGCCCGTCCGCCCCGGTCGTCCCGTCGACCGTCCCCGGATCGCCGACGTCGGTGACCGCCACCTCGGACGCCGACTCCCGGTCGGTGGTGTCGTGGACGGCACCGGCCTCGGACGGCGGCACGGCGATCACCGGCTACACGGTGAGTGCGAGCCCGGGCGGCGCCACGTGCTCGACCGCCTCGACCGCCTGCACGGTGACCGGACTCGCCAACGGCACCGCCTATGACTTCACCGTCACCGCGGTCAACTCGGCCGGCGCCGGCGCCGGCTCGGTCCCGGCGACGGCCACGCCGGCCGTCCTCCCCGGGGCGCCGACCTCGGCGACGGCTACCTCGAACGCCGACTCCCGCTCGGTGGTGTCGTGGACGGCACCCGCCTCGGACGGCGGGGCACCCGTCACCGGCTACACGGTGACCGCGTCGCCGGGCACCGGGACGTGCACCACGACCTCGACCTCCTGTGCGGTGACCGGCCTCGTCAACGGCACGCCCTACACCTTCACGGTGACGGCGACCAACGCCGTCGGCACCGGACCGGCCTCGGGGACGACGCGCGCCGCCGTCCCCGCCGCCGTGGCCGGCGCGCCGACCGGGGCGACGGCCGTGACCACCACCTCGGCCTCCGCCGCCACGGTCACCTGGAGGGCACCTGCCGCCGACGGAGGGGCCCCCGTCACCAGCTACACGGCGACCGCCACGCCCGGTGGGGCCACCTGCTACACCAGCACCACCACCTGCACCTTCACCGCCCTCACGTCGGGGTCGGCCGAATCGTTCACGGTGACGGCGAACAACTCGGCCGGGACCGGCCCGGCCTCGGCACCGACGAACACGGTCACCGTCGGGGCACCGTGGGCACCGACCGCGGTGACCGCCACGTCCTACGCCGACAGCCGGTCGGTCGTGTCCTGGACCGCCCCGTCGGTCGCCGGCGGCTCGGCCGTCTCCGGCTACACGGTGTCCTCCAGCCCGGCGGTGGCCACGCCCGCCTCCTGCTCGACGTCCCTGACCGGTGCGTCGCACCAGTGCACCTTCACGGGGCTCACCGACGGCACCAGCTACACGTTCACGGTGTCGGCCGTCAACGCCAGCGGGAGCAGCGCGGCCTCCGCGCCGTCGGCGCCGGCACTCCCGGCGGCGCCCCCGGGATCGCCGACCGGTGTGGTGGCGACGTCCGACGCCAACACCCAGTCTGTCGTCTCGTGGACGGCCCCGGCCTCGGACGGCGGCGCTGCCGTCTCGGGGTACACGGTCACCTCGTCGCCCGGCGGCCTCACCTGCACCACCGCCTCCACCACCTGCACGATGACGGGTCTGACCAACGGCACCGCGTACACGTTCACCGTGACCGCCACCAACGGTGCCGGAGCGGGGAGCGCCTCGGCGCCGTCGGCACCGGCGATCCCGGCGACCGTGCCGGACTCGCCCACCGGCGTGACGGCGACGGCCACCTCGTCGCCGACGTCGGCCGCCATCCGCTGGACCGCCCCGGGGAGCGACGGTGGCTCGTCCGTCACCGGCTACACCGTGTCGTCCAGCCCGGCCGTCGCCACCCCGGCCGACTGCTCGACGTCGCTCACCGGCGCCTCGACCGGCTGCACGTTCACCGGCCTCACCCCC
>Ga0307372_10010349_pt1 | contig 12655 bp, 15 predicted proteins | sample OX1MG_FD_202533 | JGI IMG/M metagenome (GOLD analysis project Ga0307372, IMG submission 202533) | Soil microbial communities from Risofladan, Vaasa, Finland - OX-1 | ecosystem: Environmental > Terrestrial > Soil > Coastal area > Acid sulfate soil | place: Finland: Risofladan, Vaasa | collected...
GGCGCCGCGCCTACCTCGCCGCGCTCGTCGCTGTCGTGAAGGTGGTGCTCGCCGAGGCGGAGACGATCGAGGACGCCGGCGTTGCCGAGGCGGTCGCCCTCCTTCGAAGAGTCGTCGACCAGGACATGAAGACGGCGAGGACGGCTCGTCGCAGATCCGCCAGGGCGTCGCCCCCGACCGGGTCATCTCGGTCGCCGATCCCGAGGTGCGCCACGGCCGCAAGTCCGCGTCCAGGCGCTTTGACGGCCACAAGCTCGACGTGATGACCGACGAGGAGACAGAGCTCGTCCTCGGCGTCGCGGTGCGCGCCGGCAACGCCTCGGACGCCGACGGCACCCTCCCGCTCCTCGCCGCGGCGCAGGAGATCGACAGCGTCGACGTCGGGACCCTGCTTGGCGACATGGCCTACTCCGACCCCGAGCTGCGCGAGGCGACCGAGGAGGCCGGTGTCGACCTCGTCGCCAAGGTCCCCCCGGTCACCAACGCCGGTCGGTTCCCGAAGACCGACTTCGCGATCGACACCAAGGCCGGCACCGTGACCTGCCCCGCCGGGGTCACCACGACCGACGCGAAGGCCGAGAAGGACCACAAGGGCCGCCCCGGCCGGCGCTTCTCGTTCCCCCTGCGAACCTGTGCCGCCTGCCCGGCGCGGGGGCGCTGTGTGAAGGCAGACAAGGCGGGACGGATCGACGAGCCCACGACCAGCGGATATGTGTTCTCAGAACGACATGCTCAGACCACGGCCGGTCACCTCCACATCGCTACTCGAACTGTTCGAGATCAGCGGCCGGGCGGGACGAGCGTCTTGCCGTCAGATTCCGACGACCTCCATGAGGGTCCCCAGGCCAGTGAAATCGTCCGGGTTGCGCGTGTAGAGCGTCAGTCCGTTCGCATGGGCCGTCGCGGCGATGAGCAGGTCAGCGATACGGCGCCGGTGGGAGCGACCGGTCTCGACGACGGCGGCGACGATCTGGCCGTAGCTGCGAGCAGCGGCAACGTCGAAGGGAATCGGTTCGAAGGTCGCCTCGAGCTGCTGGAGTCGAGCTTGTCGGCGCGCACCTTCGGTGGCTGTCGCGGCGAGATGTGGACCGGCGGTCAGCTCGGCAAGGGTGATCGCACAGATCGCCGCCTCGTCGGGGAGCGCGGCAGCGACATCGGGGTCGTCCCAGTCGATGACCACGGACGTGTCCAGCAGTCCGGTGGACACCTACAGGCTCTGGTCGACGATGCGATCGAGGTCGGATCGGAACTGCGCGAGGTCGACGTGCGGTCCCGAGGCCGCGAGCGCCATGAGGTCGGTCTTCGGCACGAAGCTCCGACGCGCCCTTCGGATCGGGCGGAGCTCGGCCACCGGGACGCCATTGCGGGTGACGACGAACGTCTCCCCGGAGGCAACCGCGTCGATCACCTTTGCGTTGTCGTTGCGCAGTTCGCGTTGGGCAATGGTCTTGGTCACGCGTGAACTGTAGCATCAAGGGCTACGGTTAGCTACACTCGCCGGTGATCGGCGGTGACGAACGGCGCGCCGATCGTCTCGGCCAGGGCCACGTACGCGGCGTCATAGGCCGTGACGTTCGGCTGCAGCTCCCGTATCCGCGCCAGCACCGGTCGGCGACTCACTCGTTCCAGGGCGAGATCAGCGAGGTCCGCGAGCGCCATGGCTGCCCGGCGCTCGTCCAGCGCGCCGGCGAGAAGGGCCTTGCGAATCACGGAGACGACTTCGAGGTCGAGCACCTCCGAGCCAACGACGCGTGCCCCGCGCAGGCGTTCGCGGGCACGGTCGCCATCAGCGTCGTCGTCTGCGAGCGCAGGAGCGATGACCGATGCGCCAACGACGACCGACGCGCATCTCGATCTTCGCGGACCGCATCACTCGCGAAGCCGAAGGACACGTGACCGCCGCTCCGCTGACCAGCGCGGGCCAGGAGGTCGTTGAGGTCGGGCCGACGGGCCTCCTCGACGAGGCGACCGAGCAGGTACTCCCGGAGCGACTTTCCCTGGTTCGCTGCGCGTCGACGTAGCTCGGCGTGGACGTCTTCTGGAACGGCCTTGATCTGCACGCTCGGCACGTGAGCGTGGCGCCAGGAGACGTGAAATGGCGGTCCCCGCTCGACGAGCGTTGACGGGTGACGTTCGGCCCTACCGGGCGCTCGTCGAATGCGCGACATTAACCGTGCCTACGAACGGGAGAGGGAGCCGAAAGGCTGAGAGGCTGACCTTCACGGGTTGGCGACCCCGATGACCTGATCCGGACAATGCCGGCGAAGGAAGATCGTTCGTAGGCCCTGTCGCGCTCGGGGCGGGCGTCAGCCGTCGAGCAGGCGGTTCAGCTCGTCGCGCGCCGGCCAGAGGATGGCTCGTCCACGATCGTCGTCGACGCCAGCTCCCACCTCCACCGAGCCGATGACGGCCGCCCGGTGGCCGCGCGCGTTCAGCGTCTCGACGGCCGCGGGGCCGACTCCCGGACCGAAGGTCGCGAGCAGGGCTCCCGACGCCAACGTCGCCCAGGGATCGGCGCCGACCGCGTCGCACACCGCGATGGCTGGGCCGAACCACAGCAGACGCTCGCGCCGGACGCGAAGGCGCACGCCGGCGGCGGCGGCGAGCTCGTGCAGCGCGGCCGCCAGCCCTCCCTCGGTGGGATCGTGCAGCGAGGTGGCACCGAGCTCTGCGGCGAGGAGGGCGCTCTCGACCACCGAGATGCCCGGCTCGTCGAGGGCAGCTGCAGCCGCGCGCACGACGTCGGGGTCGAGACCGTCGAGACGCGCTGCGGCCTCGGCGGCGAGGATCGCCGCCCCTTCGAGCGGAGCGAGGCCCACCTGCACGAGGACGTCGCCGGGTCGCGCGCCTCCGGTGGTGACAACGGATCCCTCCCCGGCGACGCCGAGCATCTGACCCACGACGACCGGCCGGGTCACGGCGGAGCTGATCTCGGTGTGGCCCCCGACGAGCGCGGCGCCGATCCGCTGGAGCGACTCCCGGACGTCGGAGAAGAGCGACTCGGCGTCGGCGTCGGTGGAGCCCTCGGGGAGCAGGACGGTCATGAGGAACCACCGTGGGCGCACCCCCATCGAGGCGACGTCATTGGCGTTAACGGTGACCGCGTACCGGCCAGCGCCCCGGCGTGCGAGCGTGACCGGGTCGGTGGCGACCACGAGGACCCCGGCCGGCAGGTCGATCGCGCAGGCGTCCTCGCCGATGGCCGGCCCGACCAGCACCTCGCGCGGCAAGGGCCCGCCCGCGCCGATCAGCCGGCGCAAGAGCTCGACCGGCAACTTCCCCGCGCTCAGCACGGCCGTCATCGTGCATTCACCCCCGCCCCTGACGCGCACCCGCCCCGCTACGACGCTTCGGCGGCCGCCGGCAGCTTGCCACGGCGCAGGGCCCCGGGACGACGGCCGCGTCTCGCCAGTGCTGACCCACCTCGGGCGAGCGGCGACGGCACGAGAGCGCTACACCCGCGCCGCGCGCCGAAACGACACCGCCCCGCTCGGCATCGGTCGCCGCGACCGCGTCGACCCGGAACCCCCAGCCGGAACCTCCGTCATGGCGTAGGAGGCCTCGACGATGCCCGGCCGGCGGGCGAGGTTCGCGAGCGCGCGGCGCCTGCTACGCGACCGAGGTCGACGGGACGAGGCGCGCCCTGTAGTACGAGTGGAGGTACTCGAGGGCACGCTGCTGGCGTGCCGCGACCGGTTCGTTAGAGCCGGGCTCGAACACGGTCGTGGCGTCGGGGCACACGGCGAGCTCGAAGGTGTGGACGAAGGCGTCGTAGCTCGTGTGGCGGACGCAGCAGTCGGTGTGCTGGCCGACGACGACCAGCCGGGCGACGCCGCGGGTGCGCAGCAGGTCGTCGAGCGCGGTCTCGGTGAAGGCGGAGTAGTAGCGCTTCTCGACGACCAGGTCGCCCGGCGCAGGCCGAAGCTCGTCGACGACGGCGGCGCCCGCCGTTCCCGCCATCGCGTGGGGCGGGTAGATGCGCAGCTCCGGATCGGCGGGACGGTGGGCGTCGTTGGCGTAGACCACCAGCCAGTCCTGGCTGGTGCGTGCCCGCGCGATCAGCGCCGCGATCGGCCCGACGATCTCCTTCGCGGCCGGGTTGGCGAGCACCCCGTCCACGAAGTCGTTCAGCATGTCCACCACGACCAGGCCCGTCAGCATGACGCCTCCTCCTGCCCCGGCGCCCGTCCAACGTGGCGCCGGCGCCCCGAACCACCGCCGGGCGGCGGGGCGAGGCTCCCCGAGCCCGGTCCCCGTCGCTCAGTCATCCCTCGTCGCTGGTGACACCGTCGTTCTTCGGGACGATCACGACGGGACAGCGACTGTGGTGCGCGCACTTCTCGCTCACCGAGCCGAGCACCAGCCCCGTGAACCCACCGTGGCCACGGGAGCCGACGACCAGCAGGTCGGCCTCGGCCGACAGCGCGCACAGCGCCTCCGCCGGGTCTCCCTCGAGGACGATCGGGTTGACCTTGACCGCAGCGTCGGCTCCGGTGACGGCCGAGACGGTCTCGACCAGGCGCTCCCGCGCCGCCTCGGCGACCGCCTTGTCGTGGACGGGGATCGCGTAGATGGCCCTGCCGAACTCGTAGGGGCCGCGCCAGACGAGCACCGCGTCCAGGTGCGCGCCGCGCCGCGCCGCTTCCTCCGTCGCCCAGCGCAGGGCCCGGCGCGACCCGCTCGAGCCGTCGACCCCGACGAGGATCCGACCCGCCATCGAACACCTCCCACTTGGAAGCTTCCGGCCACCTGGCCCGGCCCGCTAGAGCAGAAGGTCCCTGCCGCGGCGCCGCTGCGCCCAGCGCGTCGCGACGCGCTCTTCCCGCTCGAGCTCGTCGAGGCGCAGCACCAGCGAGCGCAGCTCGTTCTCGAGCGCGGGCAGCCGGCGCCGCTCGAGGGCGCGCAGGCGCCGTTCGGTCGCGCGCAGCTCCGCGTCGATGATCCGGAACGAGGCGTCCGCGGCCGCGTGGGCGACGCCGGCCTCGAGCGCCCGGCGGTAGGCCGCCGCCGCCGGGGCGACGGCGCCGCCCGCCGCCGCCGCCGCAACCGGGGGCAGGATCCCGAGTTCGCAGCGCGGCTCTCCGGGGTGGCGGACGCCCATCGTGCTGCGCCACGGCACGTCGACCGCCGCCCGGGCGTCGAGCGCGTCGGCCGCGAGCGCGACGTCGGACGCTCCGCCGAGCTCGGTGGCTCGCGCTCCCCAGTGCTCGGCCTCGCTGCAGGCGGCCGCCCAGCGCCGATCGGTTTCGAGGCGGATCGACTCGAGCCGTTGTCGCTCCCTTCGAAGCAGCAGGCGCTTGCGGTCGAGCAGCTCGGCGCCGCGACGGGCCGACGTGAGGCGGGAGCGGAGCCACAAGAGCCCGGCCCGGCCCGGAGGCACCCGCTCAGGAATGGGGGTCGCTCCCGGGGCGTCGGGGTGGCGTGTCCGGGTCGGCGGCCGCATAGTACGCGTCGACGTCGGCGGTCGGCACCATGGCGAGCTCACTACGGGGCAGCTCGGAGGCCACCCGCCAGGCGCGGGCGAGCGTGTCGTCGAGGGGTCGCCACTCGTCGGCGCGCTGGTCGACGAGGACCGACACGAACGCGTCGGCGAAGCGAAGGTAGCTGCGGTCCGTCTCGGTCAGGGCGACCTCGCCGATCAGCTCGGCGAGGTCGCGGACCTCGCGGGCGCGCGCCAGGGCGGCGACGAGCTGGGCGGCGATCGCGAGATGGTCGCCCCGGGTGCGGCCCTCGCCCGTCCCCTTCCGCATGAGGCGCGACAGGGAGCCGAGCACGTCCACGGGCGGGTACACGCCGTTGCCGTGGAGCTCTGGCGACAGGACGATCTGGCCCTCGGTGATGTAGCCGGTGAGGTCGGCGACCGGATGGGTGATGTCGCCGGCGGGCATCGTGAGCACCGGCACCTGGGTCAGGGACCCGGGTCGCCCGCGCAGGCGCCCGCACCGCTCGTACAGCGATGCCAGGTCGCTGTAGAGATAGCCGGGGTAGGCGCGCCTGCCGGGGACCTCGCCGCGTGCGGCCGAGACCTCGCGCACCGCCTCGCAGTAGCTCGTCATGTCGGCGAGCACCACGAGGACGTGCCGGCCGAGATCGAAGGCGAGGTGCTCAGCGACGGTGAGGCCCACGCGCGGGGCGAGCACCCGCTGCACCGGGGGATCGTCCGCCATGTCCAGGAAGAGCGCGAGGTTCCCCGTCTCGGTCCGGGCCTCGAGCGCGTCCCGCATCGTCATCGCGTCGGCGTGGGTGAGGCCCATCGCCACGACCACGACGGCGAACGGCTCGCCGGCGACGCTGGCCTGGGCTGCGATCTGCGTGGCGAGCTGAAGATGGGGGAGCCCGGCGGAGGAGAAGACCGGCAGCTTCTGTCCGCGGACCAGCGTGGTGAGGGCGTCGATCACCGAGATGCCGGTCACGATCGGGTCACGCGGCACGTCGCGTGCCGCCGGGTTGAGGGGCGATCCGGCCACCGGGCGGGCGACGGGGCCGAGCATCGGTGGCCCGCCGTCGAGCGGCTCGCCCAACCCGTTCCACACGCGCCCGAGCCACTGCTCGCCCACCGGGATCTCGAGCGGCCGCCCTTCGAAGGCCACCGAGACGGTGTCGGGGTCGATCCCGGCCGTGCCCTCGAGGACCTGGACCACGGCCAGGTCGCGATGGACCTCCAGCACCAGGCCTCGGCGGGTCGCCCCGGAGGGAAGGCGAACGACGGCGAGCTCGTCGAAGCCGACGCCCTCGACGCCGCGCACGACGAGCAGCGGTCCCTCCGCCTCGCTCGCCCCGCGGTACTCGAGCGCGACCGGCGGCGTCGGGTCGGACTCGGCGGTCACATCGGTGCCTCGAGGGACGCCAGCACCTCGTCGCGCCGCCGCGCCACCCCCGCGGCGTCTCCGGGGCCGACCTCGTCGCGAATCCGCGTGACGGCCGACAGGTCGAGCGCCTCGATCGCAGCGGCCGGGAGGCCCCCGGCGATAAGGGCGAGGCAACGGTCGAGCACGGCGAGCACGAGCTCGAGCAGCGCCGCCTCCTTGGCCGGCGCGCAGGTCGCGTCGTTCGGGCTCTCGGCGCTTTGCTGGAGGACCGCCTCTCGCAGCAGGCGACCGGCGAGCAGCGTCATCCGCTCGCCGGGCGGCAGCGCCTGAAGGCCGACCAGCTCGACCATCGGGGCGAGCCGGTCCGCCTCGGCGAGCAGCGCGATCGCGCGGGCGCGGTCGGTCGCCCAGCCGGGACGGCCGTCCGACGCGTGCCATGCACCGACGGTGCCGGCGTCGCGAGAGAACGAGCGGCGCCAGGTGAGCGCCGGGTAGTGGCGCGCGTAGGCGAGGTCTCGGTCGAGCGACCACAGGCAGCGCACGAACCGCTCGGTCTGGGCGGTGACGGGCTCGGTCATGTCGCCGCCGGGCGGCGAGACCGCTCCGATCGCCGTCACCGATCCCCGCTCGCCGCCGAGCGTCGTCACCACGCCGGCACGCTCGTAGAAGGCGGCGAGCGCCGAGGCCAGGCCGGCCGGGTAACCCTCCTCGACCGGCAGCTCACCCCGTCGCGACGAGAATTCGCGAAGCGCCTCGGCCCAGCGGGAGGTGGAGTCGGCGAGCAGCACCGCGTCGTAGCCCATGTCCCGGTAGAGCTCGGCGACGGTCATGCCCGTGTAGATGCTGGCCTCGCGCGCCATCACCGGCATGTTGGACGTGTTGGCGATGACCACGGTCCGCTCGCGCAGGCTGCGCCCGGTCCGCGGGTCCTCGAGCTCGGCGAGGTCCGCCAGGGCGTCGGCGAGCTCGTTGCCGCGTTCCCCGCAGCCGACGAAGACGATCACGTCCGCCTCGCACCACTTGACGAGCTGCTGCAGCAGCACCGTCTTGCCGGTCCCGAAGCCGCCGGGGACGGCCGCTGTGCCGCCCTTGGCGACCGGGTAGAGGAGGTCGACGACGCGCTGGCCGGTGTGGAGCGGCCCCGAGAGCCCGAGCCGGCGCCGCGTCGGGCGTGGGACGCGCACCGGCCACCGCTCGGCCAGCGCGACCCGACGCCCGCCGACGCCGGCGACGGGCTCGTCCCCGCCGACCTCGCCTTCGCCGGCCAGCCACTCGAGCGTGCCGGCCGTCCCCGCCGGGACGAGCACATGGTGGGCGACGCCCGACGGTGTCGGCACCGTGCCGAGCAGCGCGCCCGGCCCGACGAGGGAGCCGGGCGTCGCCGCCGGCACGAAGGGCCACCTTCTGGCGCCGCCTGGCGGGTGGGCGTCGGCGCCGAGGCGCGCCGGTGCGTCCGCGAGGGGGCGGAGGAGCCCGTCGAAGACGCCGCCGAGGAGATCCGGACCGAGACGGGCGGTAAGGGGGTGGCCGGTGCCCGCCACCGGCTCCCCGACGCGAAGCCCCCCGGTGTACTCGTGGACCTGGGCGGTGAGCAGGCCGCGCCGCACCGACACCACCTCGGCGGCCAGCTGGGCGTGGCCCACCTCGACCACGTCGAGCACCGCCACCTGGTCGAGGCCCTCGATCTCGACGAGCGGCCCGTTGACGCGCACCACCCGCCCTGCCGTCGGGGGGCCCGTCGCGGTCGCGAAGGCGTCGCTCCTACCGGTCATGCCCACAGGCGCTCCACCTCGGCGGCCAGCGAGCCGAGGGCCCAGTCGACGAGCGCGGCCGGTCCGAGCTCAGCGCGCCGGTTGCCGAGCTCGGCCAGCGCGACGAGGGAGTCCGGCACGGTTTCGGGCGCCGTCGCCGGGACGCCGACGCGCTCGCGCACGAGCGCCGCCGTCCGCTCGGCGAGGCGGCGCCCCTCGGGGGTCGAGGCGCGCCGCTCGAGCGACTCGACGGCCGCGCGGCGGAGCGTCTCGTAGGCGAGGCGACGGGCCGCGAGCAGCGCTTCGCGCGACTCGCGGCGAGCGGTCACGAGCTCGCTCGCCGCGAGCTCGGCGGCAGCCCGCGCGCCTTCTGCTCGGGCGTCGGCGAGGAGCCGTTCGGCGTCGGAGCGCGCGTTCGCCAGCTCGGCACTGGCCTCCTGCTCGGCGGCGGCCCGCTCCCGTGCCGCGCGGGCTCGGGCGGCCACGAGGATGGCGTCTGCCACCGGCGCGAGCGCCGCTTCCACCACGGACCGGGCCGGCCCGTCGCGGCCCACCCCCGGAGGTGGCGCCGTGGCCGTGCCGGTCGCATGTCCCCGGCTCACGACGGCATCACCACGCTGAGCGGCCCGGACGGACCCGGCGGGCCGGCCTCGAGCGCAGCGGCCGCCCGCTCGGTCAGCACGACCACCGCCACGTCGTCGGACAGGGCGCTCCATGCCGCCCGTACGGCAGCGGGCTCATCGGCCGGGATCACGACGGCGCCGGCGAGCGCGAACCCGCCGACGCGGGCCGCCTCCCCGAGGACGACGAGGAGCCCCACCGCTAGGCCTTCCCGATCAGGATGATGGCGATCACGAGACCGTAGATGGCGATGCCCTCCGCGAGGCCGACGATCACCATCGCCCGGCCGAACATCTCCGGTCGCTCGCTCATCGTCGCGAGCGCCGCCGAGCCCGTGTACGCGACGCCGATCGCCGCTCCGATCGACGATCCGGCCACGGCGATGGCCGCTCCGATGAGCGCCTGGCCGCCGTAGGACCTGACGCCGCTCGCCGCGGCCGTCGACGCGGCGCTCGGACCGGCGGAGAGCGCGAGGGCGACGAGAACGCCCGCTCCGAGCAGCAACACGAGGTTCAGGGCCTTCACGATCCGAAGCGCAGGGCGCGGTCGGCGTCGGAGCTGACCAACGATTCCCGCGGTCGTGGCGACAAGGACGGGCAGGCCGATCAACCAGGCGAGCATGGCTCCTCCGTTGGGGTGAGGGTGGGCACGTGCCACGGACGGAACCGGTGCCCTTCCGTGACGAAGATCCGGCTGAACAGCTCGTAGTACTCGAGACGGAGCGCCTGGACGCCGGCCACCAGGCCCTCGAGCGCGAAGGCCAAACCGTTGCCGACGAGGAACACCAACGCGGCGGGAAGCCACAGGGCTGCGCCCCGGTGCCACAGCGCGGCCGTGCCCGCCCACACCACGCCTCCGAGCGCGGCGTGGGTGAGCCCGAATGCCGCCAGCCGGGCGAAGGAGACCGTGTTGGTGCCGATCCGCACGACGGCGTCGAACGCTTCGACGGCTGCCTGCGCCGCCCTGCCGCCTCCGGCGCCGGACCCCGCGTAGCTCCCGACGAAGCCGAGGGTGAACCCGGTTGCCGCCAGCACGCCGCCGGTCACCAGCGCGACGGTCACGTGCCGATACCAACCGAGGCCCACCACCGCGAGCCCGAGGTACAAGAGGGCGCCGGCCAGCCCTGAGGCGGCAAGGAGGGCGCGGGCGGCGCCGCTCTCGCGCCAGCGGTTGACGGTGCCGAGCGTGTAGGCGAGGGCGAGGAGGCCGGCGCCGGCGGCGACGGCGACGGCGAGCAGGGTTGTCGGGTGGTCGAGCGGCGCCAGCCACAGGGTCGGTACCGCGCCTGTCGGCCCGAAGGCCTCGCCGAAGGCCAGACCGAAGAGCATGCTCGCGAGACCTGCGCCGATCACGAACGGGGCCAGACGGCGCAGGTGCGACAGGGACCGGGGCCGCCCGCGGGCGAGCAGCACGCCCGCCAAGGTGAGCAGCGCCCCGTGGCCGACGTCGCCGAACATCATCCCGAACATCACGACGTAGGCGAGGCCGGCGAAGGCGGACGGGTTGATGTCGGCGTAGGGAAGGGTGGTGTAGGTGTCGACGAGCGGCTGGAAGGCACCGGTGGCGCCCCCGCTCTCGACGAGCGTCGGCGGGCTCGCGCCTCGAGGTGGTGGCAGGCGCACGAGCGCGCCGCCGAGCGCGGCGAGGCGATCGGCCAGCCCGCCGACCGCCGAGGCCGGGCTCCAGCCGGTGAGGGCGGCGACCGCGCCCCGGCGCACGGCGGCGGCGGCGACCTGCTCCAGCTCGGCCTCGCCCGCCAGCTCCGCGAGCCGACCCGCCCGCTCGAGGGCGCCGGCGTCGGGTGCGTCGGCCAGGAGCACCGCCTCGGGCTCGACCGGTCGGGTCGCTGTGGCCGCTCGCGCGCTGCGGCAACGCTCGAGGGCCGCGCCCGCCGGTCCGGGGACCGGCTCGGTGAGCCGCTCGAGCTCGACGACCCCGGCGTCGGCGACGGCGACCAGCACCCGGCGGAGCCCGTCGCTCGGCGCAACGACCGCCACGCGGTCCATGCGGGCGGGCTCGAGCATCTCACGCCACGGCATCGAGCACCTCCCCCAGGTCTCCGCCGCCTTGCGCCGCGAGCGCCAGTGCCGCCCGGACACGCCAGGCGTCGGCGGCGAGCAGGGCCACGACGCCGATCGTGGAGGAGGCTTCCGGCCGGGGCCTCGCCGCCAGCTCGGCACCGGCCGCGTCGAGCGCCGACCACCAGCGGGCCTCGGCCCGCCAGAGGTCCTCGCCGTGCTCGACCCCGACGAGCGTCCGCGCCGCCGCGGGGGACAGGCGCGAGGCGAGGTCGCCGAGGGACGCCGCGTCGTGCCAGCGAGCGCCGAGGAGGTGGTCTGCGTCGCGCAGCGTCCGCGAGCTGAGCGACGGCACGGCGCCGGCGGCGACGAGCCGGCCGGCGACGAGGGCGGCCTTGGCGACGGCCCAGCCTGCGGCGCCGGGGACGCCGTCGTAGACCCGCCTGGCCCAGCAGAGCTGGAGGGTGAGGTGGATGGCCGACGGCTCGTCGCTCCCCGGATCGCCCCACACCGAGGAGCCCAAGGCGGCCCGGACCTCGGCCGGGGTCCGCGCGGCCGAGACGGCGGGCCACGCCGTCGCCATCGACCCGAGCGCGTAGGGCGGCGGCGCCGGGCGGGCGCGGAGCCGAGCCAGGTGGCCGGTGATGTTCGCGATCTCAAAGCCCGAGGCCAGCACGCGAAGCGGCCCCGAACCGAGCGGCGGGGACCAGCCCGCCAGGATCCGCAGGTGCCACACCACGGTGGCCGAGACGCCGTGCTGGGCGTCGGCCAGGTCGGTCCCGGCCCGGACCGTCCGGCCGTAGGGCGTCGGCGCCAGCGCTGCGAGCGCGTCGGGAAGCGAGGGCGAGGTCGCCAGACGCCGGGCGCCGTCCGCACCGAGGCGCCGGCGTGCCAGCCCCCGCCCCCGCACCTGCGCGGCCACCCACCCGGCGCTCATGGCTGCGGCTCGCCCGGCTCGCCCGAGGTGCGCCGGGGCGGCTCTCGCGGTGAGGCCGTCGCCGGGGCGGACGACCTGAGGATCTGCCGCACCACCTCGTCCACCAGCGCCGGCGTCCGTCCGGACGCGACGCGCCCGACGCGCTCGGCCTCGGCCAGCCCGGCGGCGAGCACACGGGAGCGCTCGGCGGCGGCCACCTGCAAGCCGGTCGCCGCGGCGCCGGCGCGTGCCGCGCTGGCCCCGGCGCGCGCCGCCTGGACGAGCTGGCGCGCCTCCTCGGAGGCGTCCGAGCGGCGCTTCGCCGCCGCACGCCGTGCCGCGGCCACGACCTCGGCGGCGGCGAGCTCCGTCGCCTCGAGCGCCGAGAAGATCGGCGCCAGCTCGGCCTCCAGCTCGGCTCCACGATCGATGGGCACTGCGGCGGCCGCCGGGGCGCCGGGCACGCCGTGGAAGCGGAACCGCCGGAGGATCTCCCCGAGCGCAGCCACGGCTGCCCAGCTCTTCAGGCTGCCGACGTCA
>Ga0307372_10010352_pt1 | contig 12653 bp, 11 predicted proteins | sample OX1MG_FD_202533 | JGI IMG/M metagenome (GOLD analysis project Ga0307372, IMG submission 202533) | Soil microbial communities from Risofladan, Vaasa, Finland - OX-1 | ecosystem: Environmental > Terrestrial > Soil > Coastal area > Acid sulfate soil | place: Finland: Risofladan, Vaasa | collected...
ACCGGGCACCTGCCGAGGTGGTGGAACTGGTAGACACGCAGCGTTCAGGGCGCTGTGCTCGTAAGGGCGTAAGGGTTCGATTCCCTTTCTCGGCACTCCGATTCGGTTGCAGTGGCGCCAATTTCCACTTTTCTGGTCCAGTACTGGTCCAATACCGCCTCTGGGAGGACACGGAGGCGAGGCCCGAAGCGCGCGTCAATCGCGTCGACCAGGGCCTCGGTGCTGGCGTGGGCGTAGAGCCGCAGAGTCGTGGCCACGCTGGCTTGGCCAAGCATCGCCGCCGCTACCGCGTGCGGCGGTTGGCCGTCCTCGAGCGCGAGAGTAGCCGGGGTATGCCGCAGGGCTCCTATGCGAGCTCCCTTGCGCATCGGTAACCAGCGCCGCGAGAACAAGGTCTGCGCCGGCATGGCCTCCTCATCGGGACCCTGGCCATAACAGATCATCGGGTACGGGGCGCGGACGACGTCAGCGAACTCGTCACATCCACATCCACATCCCGCCCTTGACAGTCCCAAGTCAAGTGGATACAGTCTCGCACTCAGGTGGACACACTCCCGCAAGTCATGGCATCGACTAAAGGGGTAGCGAGGATGGATCAGGTAGGCACAGACCTGCCGGCGACGGTGAGGTTCGCCCCTCGCCGCGTCGCTCACGGCAACTTCTTCGTCAGTGACCTTGCGAGGTCGAGTAGGTTCTACTCGGAAGTCTGCGGTCTGACCCTCGTGTACCGCGAACCGGGAATCCACGCCGATTTCTTCAGCAACGGTAGCAGCCACCACGATGCGGCACTAATGGAGACATCGCGACAAGCCCGCGTGGGCCGCGGAGGCCACGTCCAAGTTCCAGTCGGACGGGGCGTCGAGCCAGGCCTTAATCATGTCGGCTTCGAAATGGAAGATGAGGCGACCCTGGTGGCCGCCTACCAGCGGGCCAAGGCGGCGAAGGTTCCCATTCATCGCACGGCGGATCACCAGATTTCGCACAGCGTCTATTTGTTCGACCCAGAAGGAAACTACCTGGAAATGTATGCAGATGCCTCCGATGACTGGAGATCTGTATACATTGCAAATGAGAACGAACTGCTCACAGGGGTCTGGGACCCGGATGCAGGGTCCCCTTCGTCTCGGCCTCGATATGATCCCGATCCCACCTACCAGGTGGTGCCCTCGGCGCTCGTCCACCCGAAGAGGACGTCCCACATTGCGCTGTGGGCAAGGGAGTTGGGGCGGCTGAGAGCCTTCTACGAAAACATCGTCGGCCTCACCGTGGTCGCCGACGACGCGAGTGGACGGTTCGTCATCATGGGTGGCACTCTTGGCGGCTCGGACCTCGGCCTGTTCCAGAGCGAATCTCCGGAGCGCCGCGGCATGCACCACTTCGGATTTGAGCTCGCCGACGATGCCGAATTTGACCAGGCCGCTGAGAGGCTGTCCTCTCAAGGCGTTGCCCTTCTCAGTCGCGTCGAGAGCCCCTGGAAGAGGAGCATGGCGCTCGCTGATCCGGACAATTTAGTGCTTGAGTTCTTTGTGAAGAGGCAAACCCTTTCACAGAGCATCGCACCCGAAAGCGGCCTTCTGGCGCCGTTTACGCTTTAGGCGGCGGACCTCGCGATGACCGCTGACACCTTCCTCAACCGCGACTTTGTGCGTGCCGGAGCGGAGCGCTTCGTCGGCGGCACCGCAAGCTACGTCCCGAACCTGTCGGCGCCTGGCGCACTCACTGCTTGCTTCGTCAGGAGCCCGGTAGCTCATGGCCACCTGCGGTCGCTGGACATGACAGCGGCGCAGAGACCTGACGGTCCCGCCGTCGCATGGCTGGACGGGGCGACCAGCCAACTTCACACCAATCCCATCCCGTACAAGTGGAGTGGCTCAAACCATGGCTACTACCCGTATTGGTGCCTCGCCGTGGACAAGGTCCTCTACGCGGGGGATCCGATAGCGCTCGTCGCCGCGGAGGACGCCCACCTGGCGAGGGACGCGGCGAGACTGGTGCGCTGGGACATCGATGAGTTGCCGCCGTACGTCGATGTCGAGGTCGCGGTCAACGCTCCGGACCAGTCGGCGATTCACCCGCAGCTCGGATCCAACGTGCTCTGGCAAGCCGTGGGCTTGGGTGGCGGCGACGGGGAGTCGTCGTACCCGACCGAAGCCCTAAAGGTGGACGTGGAGGAGTTGACCGCACAGGTGCATCGACACCCCAGAAGCCTGCGCCGCCGCTTTCGAACCGCCCGTGTCAGCGGCATGCCTCTCGAAGGACGTGGGTGCCTTGCCGAGTTCGATGGCGAGATCCTCCGCGTGTGGACGAGCACGCAGATCCCCGTGATGGTCCGGAGGATTTTGGCCGAGGTGCTCAGGCTCGCCGAGTCACGGATCGAGGTCGTGGCGCCCGACGTGGGCGGCGGGTTCGGCATCAAGTGCGCTGTGAGTCGGGAGGAGATCGCCGTCTGCTTGCTGGCGGTCCGCTCCCGGTGCGCCGTGCGCTGGGTGGAGCAGTCTCCGGAGCACCTTCAGAACGCCCCAACAGGGCGTGACGAAGTGAACTACGTTGATGTGGCCTACTCCGACTCCGGGAAGTTGGTGGCCATGCACGTCGACTGCCTCAGCGACGTCGGCGCGTATTCACTCGCTCCACTGTCCTCGGTGGTGGAGGCCGCCGCTCTACCGGTTCGTCTGCCGGCCTTCTACGACCTGGGCGCGTACACGTACCGGAGTAGGGCCGTCGTCACCAACAAGAGCAGCCTGGGGACGTACCGGGGGGTTGCCGCCCCGGTGGGCGCGTTCATCATGCAACGTCTGCTCCAGGAAATAGCGTTCGATACGGGCTGCGACCTGGTGGAGGTGCAGCGGGCGAATCTGCTCCCGGATGGCATCACCCAACTCAATCCGGCGGGGATCAGGTACGACCCTGGTCAGTTCAGCCTCGCGTTGGATCAGATGTTGGACGCCCTGGCCTACCCAAACGCCCGGACCCGACAGGAGCGCGCACGAGCCTCGAGCGCGAGGGACTTGCTGGGCGTGGGGATGTCAGCGCTGGTGGAGCCGTCGGCAGTGTCAATGGACGGTTGTGGCTTGCGAGTGGTGACTGACTGGGAAGAGGCATTCGTCAGAGTCAATCCGGACGGCTCGGCAGAGGTACGGATCGCGGCGTCGTCGTCGGGGCAGGCCCATGAGACCACTTTCGCGCAAATCGCCGGCCACGTCCTGCGGATCGACCCGCGCAATATCAAAGTCTTCGGCAATAATTCGGCTTCGGGACTGTACGGCTCCGGATCCTGGGGCAGCAGGGTCACCGTGGTCTCGGGCGGCGCCGTGATGTCGGCCGCAGGACAGGTCGTCGCTAAGCTGATATCGATCGGCGCGCATCTTCTGGGGACCGACCGGTCCGACGCTGAACTGGTCGAAGGCGGGGTCCGCTCGAAGTCATCGGGTAGCAGCGTCGACCTCGAACGCCTCTGTTCCGTGGCTTATTTTTCCATGGCCGATCTTCCGGAGGGAACGACCCCCGGTCTCGCCGGCTTCGCGAGCTACAGGCCCGCGTCGAAATTCTGCTCGCCCTACGGGTGGCATGGCTGTGTTGTTCGGATCGACACGATCACAGCGTCGGTTTCCATCGAGAAGTACGTTGTCGTCAGCGACCCTGGGCGCATCATCTCCCCGAAATTACTGGACGAGCAAATCCGTGGCGGGATCGCCCAGGGCATTGGCGAGGCACTACTGGAGCGCCTTGATTACGATGAGAAGGGCAGACCCTTAGCGAAGGACCTGTTCACCTACCGGCTACCCCGAGCGATGGACGTGCCCGAGGTAGAGATTCACCATGTGACCACGCCCAGCGCTGGCAACCTGCTCGGCGTGAGGGGCAGTGGGGAAGATGGGCCGATCGGAGCACCAGCGGCGCTCACTACGGCGATCGTGGATGCGTTCCATCCGGTTGGGTTCTCCCCGTGGGAGCTGCCGATTCCGCATGCGGAGATCGTCGAGGCCAGCCAGCGTTGGCAGGCTGTGGTTCGCGGCCGTCTCGATGCCGCGCCTGACGCTACCGCGACGGTGGACACGAACTGATGCTGCCTCGGTTCCGCAGAGTGGTTCCACACAGCAGCGAGGAGGCCCTCGTCTGCTGGCGGGAACTGGGCGGCATGTTCTGCGCCGGCGGGCAGGCTCTCCTCATGGAAATGGCGCTGGGCCGGAGAGTTCCCGACGTGCTCGTGGACCTGTCGGAGCTCGAGCCGGCCGATGTCGCCGCCCGGGATGGGCTGGTTATGGTGGACTCTCTGTCCACCCTGGACAGCCTCGAGTTGCGGCCGGAGGTGCCGCCGTTGCTGCGAGCCGCGGCGCGGTCGGTGGGCTTTGCCAGCATTCGAAGCCGGGCCACGATTGTCGGAAACCTGTGCCACGGTCTTCCGACCGGGGAGATGAGTCTTGCGCTGGTGGCTCTCCAGGGTGCCGTGCACGGTGTCCTACCGGATGGAACCGCCACGACCAAGACGGAAGACTCGATATTTTCGCTGCGTCCGGTTGGAGACCGTTCCGAGCTCTTCATACGCTCAGTCAGCTGGCCTCGCCCTGACGCCAGCACGAACGCCGATTTCTACGAGGTGGGCGAGCAGGGATCCTGGCAGCCTGCCCTCAGTGTGGCCACCATGCTCACTCCGCTGCCCGACGGCGCCGCTACCGTCAGCGCGGCCGTTGGCCTCCGGGATGGAGGTGGGACGGCGCACCTCGAGTTTGCGCTCCCCGCCGACGCACGCGCTGGGCATCTCCGCGAACTTGTAGTCGGAGCCATTCGCGTGGCGGACGGGCTGGACTGCGGTCGTCTGAGCGATTGGGTGACGGATGTGGTGTCGGCCCGGGTCGCGGAGACACGCGCAAGGCCCGGTGGCACGTGAGCCAGATCGAGATAACCGTCAACGGCGTGAGGGCGGCCGTGGAGTGCCCCGAGGACTGGACTCTCGCAGAGGTGCTGCGCGAGACGTTCGACCGCATCGATGTCAACGTGGCGTGCGGGCACGGAGTGTGCGGATCGTGCACGGTCATCGTTGACGGCAAGCCCGTACGCAGTTGTCTTGAACTCGGGCAGAGGGCAGCCGGTCGCTCAGTCACCACGGTGTCCGGATTGGTCGACTTGGATCTCGAGACCGCGCAGGTCCTCCGCACGTGTTTTGTGGAGGAGAACGCCTTCCAGTGCGGCTTTTGCACCCCCGGGATGGTCGTCACTGCCTTCTGCGGTTTGCTGCGGGAGAAAAGGCGCTTGGCCCCGGCCGAGGCCAGGGAAATGGTGAACGGCAATCTCTGCCGGTGCACCGGATATACGGCCATTGCGAGAGCGATAGCGAGAGCCTCCGACGCGCTCGACGCCGGCGGAGCACGGGATCGAATGACAAAAGCCATGGAGGAGGAGCAATGAGTACTCAACTGGACAGACCCGGAATCCGAGGTATCGAAGCCCACTCGATCGACTTCATCGCGCTCTCCGAGAGGCACGGGAAGCCTCGGGACCTCTTCACCCTCTGGTTCGGCGCGAACATGGTCCTGATCAGCGTCGCCACAGGCGCCATCTTGGTCGCAGCGGGTGTGGGATTTGTGTGGTCGGCTCTCGGAATAGTGATCGGCTTGTCGCTCGGGACCATCATCGCGGCCCTTCACTCGGCCCAAGGGCCCACCCTGGGAATCCCGCAAATGGTTCAAAGCCGGGCGCAGTTTGGCTACATCGGCGGCATTCTGCCCATGCTGGTCGCGGAAGTAGCCTATTTCGGTTTCTTCGCGGCGAACCCCGCTATCGGCGCCCTGGTGCTGACCGCACTTTGGGGGCTACCGGTTTGGCCCACCGTCCTCGTGCTGACCGTTCTGATGTTCGGTGTCGCGTTGTGGGGGTACGACTTCTCGCATCGGATGGGCAAGTACATGGCGGTACTTGCCATCGCTGCCTTCGGCCTGTTCACAGTACTCCTGCTTTTCCACAACAGCATCGCCCACCCCACGTACAGCAACTTGTCTGGGGGTTTTTCCCTTGGGCCTTTTCTGTTTGCAATCGCAATTTGCTTCGTATATAACGGCGGGTACGCACCCTACGTGGCCGACTATTCGCGGTACCTGCCAGAGACGGTGTCGGCCAAATCCACCGGGCTGTGGTCGTATGCGGGCATCACTATCTCGGGTATCTGGCTGTTCTTGATCGGTGCATATCTCGCGTCGATCACCGGCTTCGGGCCTGACATAATCGGATCCGCGCTGACGGTCGCGGGGGGCGTCGGACCTTGGTTCAAATACGTGTTCTCGATCATTGTGGTGCTGGTTCTCATCCTGCAGGGCTCACTCTCGATGTACGCAGGAGCCAATACTGGGATCAGTATCATCAATGCGCTGCGTCCCGGCTTCGCGGACATCAAGGCGAGCGTGCGCATTCGCGCCATGGCCCTGATTGTGGTTGGGGTTGTCTGCTTCTGGGTCGGCCTCGCCTACACGGGCAACTTCGGGACGGTCTTCGGCGACACCCTGAGTGTGATCCTTATCCTGCTGATTCCGTGGTCGGCGGTGAACCTGACGGACTTCTACTTTGTAAGGAAGGGCCACTACGTCACGGCCGAAATCTTCAAACCGGATGGGATCTACGGCCGGTTCAACACCGCGGGCTTTGTCTCCTTTTTCCTGGCCCTCGCATGCGAGCTGGTGTTCACCAACCTGGGCTTCTACGTTAGTCCCGTAGCGAATCTGCTATCTGGGGGCGACCTCTCGTGGCTCGTCGGGGTGATCGTTGCCGGCGGCAGCTACTTGCTTCTGGCCCCGAGGTTCGGTTCTGGCGAAGTGCCGCGGTCCGGCGTGGAGCAGGTGACGTCATCCAGCGGCCTATGAGCCTCGACGCGTCCTCCGAACCTCCGGAGCGAGCGAGCTTCTGGCTGAGCTTGCAGGGTTGCGAATACTCCGTGAGCTGGGAGACGATTGACGGGGTGAGAACCCGGCTGATACGGGCTGGGGATCCCACCGCTCCGGTGGTGATATGCCTGCACGGGACCGGCGGACACGCCGAGGCGTTCGTGCAAAACATTGCGGCGTTGTCACGGTCGTTCTGCGTTGTGGCCTACGACCTTCCGGGCCACGGATGGTCGGATGCCCCCGAACGCTCATACGAGATCGATGGCTATGTCCGGCACTTGACGGCGCTCTTGAATGACCTGGGGATAGAGCTTGCATCATTCGTAGGCCAATCCCTGGGCGGTTGGATCGCCGCGCGACTGGCGTTGAGCTCGCCGGCCTTGGTCGATCGGCTGGTGCTCGTGGCCCCCGGCGGCGCTGCATCGGACCCGGTGGTGATGGAGCGGATCCGTCAGAGCTCGATGGCTGCGGCAACGGGTTCGTCGTGGCAGGCGGTGGCGGATCGGGTCACATGGATTTGGGGAAACCCGACAACGGTGCCACAGGAACTGGTGGCCTGCCGGTACGCGATCTACCACCAAGCTCACGGCGCAGAGCGGATGCAGAAGGTGCTGACGTTGCAGGATCCGTTGGTGCGCCAGCGAAACACAATCAGTGACGACGATTGGGGCAGGCTCTCCCAGGCGACGCTGCTCGTCTGGGGGGATCGCGACCAGGTTGTGCCTTTGTCGGTCGGCCAGAGACTGGACCGACTCATTCCCTCCGCCACGTTACTCCTGCTGAGCGGAGCCGGACACTGGCCTCAGTTTGAGCAGGCGGCGGCGTTCAACACTGCGCTCATGGACTTTCTCGGAGGTCAGCGGTGACATCGAAGACACCGGAGTATGAGTCTTCGATCCCCGGCGTCGCGGCTCCCATTGGGATGTACTCGCATATGAGTTATCTCATGAAGCCCGATATGGTGGTGTTGGTTGCCGGGCAGGTCGGAATCGAGGCCGATGGAGCGCTCGCGGGTACCGAACTGGCCGAGCAGTTGTCCTGCGCACTGCGGAACGTGGAGAGGGCGCTCATGCATGTCGGCATGGATCTCCGCAACGTCTTGAAGTTCACCACGTATCTCACTGACAGTGCCGACATCGACAGGTTCTACGCTGCCCGCGAAAGACTCTTCGCCGAGCTCTACCCGACTGGCAGCTATCCCCCGAACACACTGCTGGTCGTCAGCCGGTTGGTCCGTCCCGAACTCCGCGTCGAGGTTGAGGCGATCGCCGGCTCCGGGGCCGTCGACCGCGCGACGCCGTGACACGAGCAGTGCGGCGCGCGGAGATCGCCGGAGCGGGACTCGCCGGTCTCACGGCTGCAGTCGCACTCTCACAGCGCGGGTGGAAAGTCCGTGTTCACGAGCAGGCGCCGAGGTTACGAGAGATCGGCGCGGGCCTGTACCTCAAGGCGAATGGCCTGCGCGCCCTTGGGACGCTCGGGGTGCTCGAAAAGGTCAGGCAGTCTGGGGTGAGACTGGAGCGCATGGACCTGCACGACGTGGGAACGGACAGATGGCTGGTACGGCGGCTCGACCAGTTCGATGTCATGACCGTCGCACGCCCTGCTCTCTACGACATTCTCAAGGATGCGGCGGGTGCCGGTGGCGTTGAACTGGTCGCCAATTCACGGGTGGTGCGCGCGTGGCCTGATGGTCGGATTGAACTGGACTCAGGCCGAGAGCTCACCGGCGATCTGATTGTGGCCGCGGACGGTGCCAATTCCGTGCTCAGGGATGGGCTCGGCCTTCTCCGACGCAGGCGGGTCCTGGCGGAGGGAGCCACGCGCCTCATGATCCCTCGCTCGGAGGATACCGCGTCCCCGGTGAGTATCGAGCACTGGTCGGGGAGGCTCCGTTTGCTGGTCACCCCATGCAGCTCGGTCGAGACGTACGTGGCACTCATGGGCCCCGAGTCCGAGCAACGGGCTCGACGGCTCCCAGTGGACACGGAGTACTGGGGATCCGCCTTCCCGGAGGCACGGTCGGTCGTGGACCGCTTGCCCGCCGAGGAGGGTGTCCACCACGTGAACATGACGATTTCGTGCAAGGCATGGCACCTCGGTCGGGTGTGCGTCCTCGGGGACGCCGCCCACGCCCAACCACCGAACCTCGGACAAGGCGCCGGGTTGGCGATCGCCAACGCCACCGAACTGGCGCTGACCCTGGACAAGGGCCGGGACGCACCTGAGCAGCTCGAAGCCTGGGAGCGGAAGCTCCGGGCCCGCTCGTTAGCGATTCAGCGATGGTCGGAGGCCTATGGCGCGCTGGCCTACCACTGGCCCCACTCTCTCGATAGGTTTCGGATGGGGATGCTGCAAAAGCTGACGAGCTTCGGGCCCACTGGGAGCCGATACATCTGGCTCTGGCAGGGAGCGCTGCCAGACATGAAGCCGCACGGCCTGGCGATGCTCGGCCGCTCGCGAGCCTTCAAACTCGGTGAACCATCAGACGGTGGTACAGGTCGGGTATGAAGCTCCTAAGCTTTCGACACGAAGGTCAGGCCCGTCTAGGCGTGGTGCGCGGTGGTGCCGTTGTTGATATCAGCGAGCTGCGGCGGCTGCCGAGCCATGGGTCCTTGATGCGGAGCCTGATCGCTGATGGGGCGCAAGGCATGCAGGAGCTGGCTGACGCGCTCGCCACTGCGAAGTCTCCGGAATATGACCTACAGGGGCTGGAACTCCTGCCGCCGATACCAGACCCTGAGAGAATCTTCTGCCTCGGCATGAACTTCGAGGACCACAGCACGGAGATGGGGGCAGAGCGGTCCGAGGCGCCCAACCTCTTCCTCAAATTGCCGAGTTGCCTCACGGGCAGCGGGTCCGCCATCGTCCTCCCAAGAGGGTCGCAGGAGGTGGACTACGAGGGAGAGTTGGCCGTTGTCATCGGCAGCCGATGCCGCAACGTCAGCGCCGAAGCGGCCATGGGTCACGTCGCCGGATACACCGCGATCAATGACGTAAGCGCGAGAGATCTTCAGTTCCGCGCCACACAGTGGACAGCCGGCAAGATCTGCGACACGTTTGCGCCGATGGGCCCGTACCTGGTGACCTCGGACGAACTTCCGAGCATCGAGCAGTTGCGACTGGTGACCAAGCTCAACGGGGAGAAGGTCCAGGACGCGACGCTGGACGCGATGATATGGTCTGTCGGACCGACGATAGCCTACATAAGCGAGATCTTGACGCTGCTTCCCGGTGACATCATCGCTATGGGCACTCCTGCCGGCGTGGGCTGGAAGCGGAACCCGCCCCGTTTTCTGAGATCAGGCGATGTCATCGAAGTCTCGATTGATGGGGTGGGCACGCTGCGTAACACTGTGGAAGCCAGTTCGACAGAAGGGGGCGGGCTTCCTCCAGGGCTGGCCGCGCATGGCACAGCCTGAGGGTCCGTGGCCGTCACCGACGGCGGATGGCGCACGGCCGCTCGTGGCATGGGCGATGGGTAGCGTGATGAAGCCGGCTGCACACGAAGGCTCGCGCGGTGGCAGTGTTCCAAAGGTGTACGCCCAGGTGCGAGAGTTGATTCTGCAGGGGGAAATCCCTCCGGGGGCGAGCCTGAATCAAGTCGAACTAGCAAAGGCCCTGGGGGTAAGTCGCACGCCGGTCCGAGAGGCCATGCGAATGCTCCACCGCGAAGGCCTCGTCAGCATGACCCACAATCAGAGGGCCACGGTGGCTGAGTTTGAGCCGGGAGACCTTGATGCCATATACGCGGCGCGCATCGTCATGGAAAGCGTGGCGACAATGGTGTCGGCACCGCTCCTTCGGATGGAGGACTGGGAAGCCCTTGGCAGGCTAGTTGATGCGATGAGCGTCGCGGCGGCCGATGCGGACGCTCCAGCCTGGGAACGATTGCATTATTCGTACCACATGGGCGTCGTGGGGAAGGTGGGCAAGCCCCTGCTGGGCTCGATTGGGGATTTGAACGCTCTCAGTGAGCGGTATCGGCGCCTGCTCTTCGAAAGGCGAGGGGGCTCGAAGGCAGACGTCGAGTGGGAACACAGGGAGGTGGTGCGGGCTGGGCAGTGCGGTGACTATGGACGGGCCGCGCAACTGATCGCTCGGCACCTGGCTCACACTGCACTGGTCGTGATGGCCGTTATGGCGCCTGAGGTCGAGCCCGCCGCGGTTCGTAGCGCACTTCGAATGGTCGTGGGGTCGGATGTGAGTCCAGCCGGGGTCGACCGCACGATCACCCTGACGGCGCCAGCCTCAACCGGCCGGCGAGCCAGGGTGAGCCCCGTATAGGTCGGGCGGCGGCCCTAGTTGTGAGCTTCGCGAGCTCCGTAACACTTAGGTCGTCGTGCAGCTCACCGAGACGAGGCCGCAGGCGATTCCGGGCGCGGGCCAAGCGGGAGGTGGGCGGACGATGACTCGATTCACGGCATGAGGGATCTCATCATCCAGCGGCGCTTCAATGGACCCTCGGGCACTGGCAACGGCGGGTACACGTGCGGGCTCCTGGCCGGCCGCCTCGGCCTTCCGGCGGAGGTCACGTTGCGGGTACCTCCTCCCCTGGATGAGCCACTCAGAGTGGAGAAGGTAGAACCAGATTGCCTGAGGCTCATGGTCGACGATCTCGTCGTGGCCGAAGCGTGCTCCACGGTCCTGGAGCTCGGCGGCCTGCCCAGCCCGCCTACGTTGGAGGAGGCGACCAGTGCGTCCACGAAGTTCGCAGGATTTGCAACGCATCCATTTACCAGCTGTTTCGTTTGCGGCATCGACCGTGATCTACGGGACGGGCTGCGGATCTTCCCCGGTCCATTACCGGGGGGTCCGGTACTCGCCGCTCCATGGATGCCCGATAGGGGGCTTGCCAATCCGCGGGGGACGGTCGCAGATGAGTTCGTCTGGGCAGCACTGGACTGCCCGGCGGGCTGGGCTATCAGCCACCCTGACAGCGTGGTTGTTCTCGGTCGGATGGCTGCCGTCGTGAGGTTGCCGGTGGAAGCAGACCGGGACTTTGTCATCACGGCATGGCCCCTCGGTCGAAACGGCCGCAAGTGCCAGGCGGCTGCGGCTTTGTTCTCGAGTGACGGCGAACTCCATGCCATGGCCCGCTCGACCTGGATCGAAATCGGGCGGGTGGAGGGCAGCGTTAGCGCCTCGGTCCGAGACTTCGCCTGATGCAGAAGCACCTCTTGAGCGCAGGAACACAGAGCCGGGCCGGCTCTTACGCGTCGGTCCGACGTGGAACCATACGACTACGCATTTGTTTTCCCCTACACACCAACGGACGCTAGCCGAGAAGCAGGCTCTGTTCGCCGGACGGCGAATCAGGTGGCTCGATCGGCGCGTGGAGGCACTGGGCCAATACTGGGCCAATAGCTCTGACCCCATACGGCATCATGTGGCGCTTCATGGCCGCTCGTTCGACTTCGATCAGCGCTTCTACCGATCGTCTGGAGCACGCTGAGGAGGGTTCGATTCCCTTTCTCGGCACTCCGATTCGGTTGCAGTGGAGCCAATTTCGGTTGCGCTGGGCCAATACCTCCTGCGGGAGGGCTCGGAGACGAGGCCCGAAACGCGCGTTAATCGCGTCGACCAAGGCCTCGGTGCCGGCGTGGGTCACGTGGGCGTAGAGGCGGAGGATCATGGCCACGCTGCACCACACAGGCCAAGGTCCCAACTGTCTATCGGCACCTACAAGGTTTGGGTCGGCTGCCCCCGCCCCATGCGATCGCTGGTTGACAGCACTCAACGATCCAGCGCCTGGCGGAAGCTGTTCGCTCTGAGGAGAGC
>Ga0307372_10010354_pt1 | contig 12653 bp, 10 predicted proteins | sample OX1MG_FD_202533 | JGI IMG/M metagenome (GOLD analysis project Ga0307372, IMG submission 202533) | Soil microbial communities from Risofladan, Vaasa, Finland - OX-1 | ecosystem: Environmental > Terrestrial > Soil > Coastal area > Acid sulfate soil | place: Finland: Risofladan, Vaasa | collected...
GCTCGACGAATACCTCAACGACACCTACTTCGGCGAGGGGGCGACGGGGATCGAGGCGGCCTCCTTGACCTACTTCGGAGTTCACGCCTCCCATCTGAACGCCAACCAGGCCTCGCTCTTGGCTGGCCTCCTGCCTGAGCCCAGCTATCTCGACCCCTTCCTCAACCTGGCGGCGGCCCGGCAGCGCCAGCAGCTGGTGGTGGCGGCGATGCGGCGCCAGGGAGACCTGACCGCGCGCAAGGCCACCGCGATCTTGGCCAAAGCACCCCCGCTGGCGGCGGAAGGTGGGAACTCCCTCGACCTCGCCCCTTACTTCGTGGACGCGGTCGAGGGCTGGCTCCAGAGCCGGTACGGCAGCGGCTACCAGACGCTCGGCCTGCGGGTTCAGACCAGCCTCAACGTCACCCTCAATAACGAGGCTCAGCAACTCGTGACGCAGACCGTCGCCGACGGGGCGGCCCAGCACATGACCGACGGTGCCCTGGTGGCCGAGGATCCCAAGACCGGAGACGTTCTGGCCTGGGTCGGGGGTCCCGGGGCCAGCGCACCCGGAGGGGAGATCGACATGGCTGCCACCCCGCGGCAGCCGGGCTCCGAGTTCAAGCTCTTCAACTACCCGACTGCGATCGCCAACCGCGAAATCACCATGACCACCCCGATCTTGGATGCGCCCCTGACTTTGAGCGCGGGCGGCGCGGGCGGCGGTCCGTACACGGTTGTCGACTACGAAGGCCGGTACGCGGGAGTGGTCCAGGCTCAGGTCGCGCTGGGCAACTCGCTCAACGTGCCGGCGGTCCGAGTCGAACTGAAGGTGGGGATTCCCAACCTCCTGGCCACCGCCAGAAACATGGGGGTCACCACCCTGACCCAACCCGACTCCGACTACGGCGACAGCCTCACGCTGGGGGCTTACCCGGTGCCCCTCTGGGAGATGACCCAGGCTGGAGCCGCCTACGCGACCGAGGGGGTGCTTCATCCGACGACCTTCGTGCTGCAGGTAGCCAATGACCAGGGGAAGGTCATATTCCAGGCGAATCCCTCTCCCCGCCGGGTGCTCTCGACCCAGGTGAGCTACATCATGAACACGATCCTTTCGCGCAACAGCAACCGGCTGCTGGCCTTCGGCTCCGACACTCCCCTGGTCGTCTCCGGACACACCGTGGCCATCAAGACCGGCACCTCGACGGACTACCGGGACAACACCGCGGTTGGCTGGACTCCAAACCTGGTCGTGGGCGACTGGGTGGGCAATGCCGACGACTCGCCGATGTACGGCGGCGGAGTCAACGGCATCACCGGCTGCGCCACCCTCTGGCACGACTTCATCGTCGACGCCTTGGCGACCACCCCCAACAGCTGGTACACCCAGCCCAGCGGCCTGACCACCAAGGTGATCGACGGCGAGACGGACTACTACCTCAGTGGGAGCGGCCCCTCCACCAGCGTTCTGGGCGGAGGTACGGTCACCCCCTCGCCGAGCCCCAGCGCCACTCCGTCCGCGTCTCCCTCTGCCAGCCCATCGGCCAGCCCGAGCCCCCTCCCCAGCCCCACCGGCGTCCCCGACCCAGCTCCCTGATCTCAGACCGACCCGGCAGCTGCCTCAGCTCGCGCCAGGACCAATTCCCGATTGGGCTTGACCTGGCGCATCGGCCCCTGACTTGCCAGAGCGTCTCCGACCACGGCCATCAGGTTGTCCGCGCGGAAGGGCTTGGGAAGGTAGGCGAAGCCGCCCGCCTGCATGCTCACCCGGAGATCCAGTCGGGGCTGGCGGCTGCTGGTGAAGATCACTGGAGTCCAGCTCCACTGGCTCCTGGCTAGCAGTCGGCGGCATAGCTCGAATGCGCTCATCTCGACCAAGTTGAGGTCGAGGATGGCGCAAGCGTAGCTCCCCTGCCGAGCCTGAGCCAGCGCGGAGCGGGATGAGTCCGCCTCGATCACTTCAAAGCCTAGCCGGCGGAGGATCGACGCGGTGGCGGTACGACTCACCTCGTCTCGGTCCGCCACCAGGATCGCGCGCTCTGAAAGCTGCTTGGAAGGGGCCCCCTTGGAGGCTGCCGGACTTGACATGTCGGCCAGTCTAGGTTGGCGCCTCCCGAACTAGGCTGACCTTCCTGCACCGTTCCGGCAATGACCTGTAACGCTTGGGGAACCGCAGACGACGGGGCTGTCGCGACCGGGACTACCCAGAGGGCCGGAGCCGACGGACAACACCCGGTATGGCTCACACCGGTGAACCGGCCGTCGGTTCGATAGCCGGTCCCGCAGGTCTCTTGGGAATTGCGCTGCTGGCGATGTCGCTCCATCTCCAGGAAGGTCGGGCTTCGGCCAGCAGCGTAAAGGCGCTCGCGGTAGGAAGTCACGGGGTGGTGGGGGGCTTCTGGGCCGGCTGGCTCCCTTCCCCAGTGGAGATGGCGGCGGCCCTAGCGGCTGCGGCGCTACTCGGCTTCAGCGCGGTGATCAAGCTGCGGGGCAGACAGCTCCTCGGATCTGGGGTCTTGGGACGGGCCAGGCGCGCCGGGCGCCGGGACCTTCGCGCCCTGCGCCGGAGCCGGAGAGCGCGGGCGGCAGAGCCTCAAGTCCGGCTCGGGAAGCATCAGCGCCGCGCCGTCTGGCTTCCTGGTGACGAGCACCTGTTGGCGTTAGGCCCGACCGGATCCGGCAAGTCGTCTGGTCTGGCCATTCCGGCCTTGCTCGAGTGGCCCGGCCCGGTGGTGGTCACTGACCCCAAGGGCGAACTGGTGCGAACCACCCTGGCCTACCGGCGCACGCTGGGCGAAGCCGCAGTCTTCGCCCCGCTGATGGAGCCCAGCGCCCGGTGGAACCCGGTTGCCTCGATCCGGAGCTCCGAGGACGCTCTCCGGGTCGCGACCTTCCTGATGGGCCGGACTCCGGAGCGAGAGCCGTTCTGGCATGAACTGGCCCGCCAGCTGCTACATGGACTTCTGGTCGAGGCCTCCCATCGAGAGCAGGTACTGGGGGGAGTCCTGGAGCTACTACAGGTCTGTCCCGCCGAGGAACTCCCAGAGGTGGTTCGACATCCGGTGGCCCGTCGCCTGGTTCAGGGGGCCCTGAGCGGAGGGGACCGCACGGCGATGGGAGTGGCCGCCACCCTGGTCTCGCAGCTCGGGGCCTACGGCTCCGATCAGGTGGTCGGAGCCACCGCCGCAAGCGACTTCGATCCCGCCGGAATCGCCGGCGGCGAACTCCAGACGCTGTACTGCGTGGTGGCTCCCCACGACGCGCCGGTGCTCCGGGGGCTGATCTCAGCCTTGATCTCCTGCTGCTGGAGAAGCCTCTTTGCCAACCCACCGGCCACCCCTGCGCTGTTCGTACTCGACGAGTTCACCCAGCTCACCAACCTCCCTGAGCTGCCGTCACTTGTCCAGTTGGGCCGTTCCCAGGGGGTGCGGATGATGCTCATGGCTCAGGACCTGGGATCTATCAGCGCCGCCTACGGAGTCGAGGCCGCCGGGGCCATCTGGTCGAACTGCCGCACCAAGCTGCTGCTGCCCGGGATCTCCGAGCTCGAACTGCTGGAGCGGGCGAGCAAGCTGGCCGGAACCGCGACTCTCCATCGACACTCCGGCAACTGGACCACCGAGCCGGTGTCGTCTCAGCCTCTGCTCCATCCGGACGACGTTCGCCGTCTGAAGTCCGAACAGGCACTGGTGCTTCACGGCGGCGACCAGCCAGCGGTCATCGACCAGCACCGCTGGTTCCGAGATCGGGCACTGAAGGCGAGGGCCAACCTGGGATCACCGGCCGAAGGCCCCCGGCCGGCACCGGGACGCCCCCTCCGAGACTGGATCGATCCCGACCCGGGATGGAAGGCCAGCACCTGCCCCCTTCTCTGGAACCCGGCGGACGTAGAGAGCTGAGAGCCGAAGGGGAGCTCGTGGCTGGGCCTGGGGGAGCGGTGGAACTTCTGGCGACCTTCAGTAGCGGGCTGGACAATGTGATCCACACCGTGACCGGCTTGGCTCTGGGCGCGGTAGCCGTTCTCTGCCTCAGCTTCGCGGCAGTTCGGTACATGACGGCCTTGGACAATAGCCAGCGCCGCGCGGCCGCAGTTCAAGGGTTGATCACCGTCCTGTTGGGTGTGCTGTTGCTCGTCAACGAGGGAGCAGTGCTGAGCTTCGTGGAGGGGCTCTCCGGGAGCGACACCGCGTGCGCCACCAGCAGCTGCTCCGGCACCACCCACTGAGAGCTGCCAACTGCCCTCCGGCTGGTCCTGATGGCTGGCGCCTTCTGGGGGCTGGCAACCTCATTCCCGGGCGTGAAGTCGAGCTCGATGGTCTTCCCGGCGGTGCCGACCGCGCGGTCAGTGGCCCTCGCAACCACGCCCAGCCCGGCCCCAACCTCGAGTTCGGACGCGAACTCGGGGACCGCCGGCAGCACAAGCCAGCAGTGCGGCGGGATCACCGACCCGCTCTGCTACATCGTCGACGCCTTCATCAGCGGGCCGGTGGCGATCATGGGCAGTCTCGACGGGAGCCCCGACCCCGCTCACGTGAGCTCCAGCACGGGGGCCATCACGTCAGGGCCCTGGCAGCTGGTTACCACCCTGGTGGGCAGCAACCCGGCGGTGGACAGCTACAACGGCGCCTGGGGAGAGCCGGCCCACCGGTGCGGGGCCCCGGGCTGCATCCCCTGGGTGCAGGAACTGAACTCGATCCTAGTTCCGCTCTCGCTCAGCCTGCTGGTGCTGGCGTTCGCGATTCAGGCGTCTCTGTTCATGATTGGCCAGCAGCTGAACCTTCGGGCCGGACTGATCCCCTGCCTGATCGCCGCCGGAGTCATCGGCGCCGGGCTGCCCCTGCACTTGGCGGGCCGGGTGATTGACGCGGGGACCTGGGCTTCCCAGGCGCTGTTGCAGACCACCTTTGAACACCTGGGCGACCGGAGCTTCCAGCCCCTCGACCTGATGACGGTGCTGGCGGTGACCGCGTACTGCCCTGAAGACAGTCCGATCGTCCATCCGCGGATCCACCTCTCGGAGCCCGGTCCGAGCCCAGCCCAGCAGGTCCTGGTGCAACCGTGGATGGATCCCCACTTCACCCAGTCTCACTGCATCAGCTCCGACGATTCCGACTTCACCAAAGAGGTGCTGGACCGGAGCGAAAACTTCTTCGGGCCGCCGCTGCACGACGCTAATTGCGATCGGGCGGACGCCGCTCCGGACCAGCCGCTCTGCACCGACACCGACAACCAGGTCAACAACAACGCCGGCCAGGAGTGTTTGGAGGGAAGTGGCGGCACCGATCTGGGAAGCGTCCAGTTGAATCTGCTCCCACTTCCGGGGGAGCCGCGAGCCGGCAACGGCCAGAGCGCTGCCGATTGCCGCTATGCCGATATCTACTGGGGTACCGTCTCCTCGTTCACCGATGTGTGGGACGGGGTCGGGCCCCACGGCCGGAATGGCTACGACGTCCCAGACGGGCTCCAAGGGATGGTGGCCTTCACCGTCCTCACCGGCCTGGCGCTCTGGCTCGCGCTCACATATCTGGCTCGGTATCTCGCCCTGGCCGTGCTGGCTGGCTGCTCTAGCCTGGCGTTTCTGCTCCTGGCGCTTCCAGGGGGTCGGTCGGCGTTCTCACGCTACTGGCGGACCGTCGCGGAACTCTCGGCCGTGGTGATGGTGCAGACCCTGGTCTTCCTGGTCTTCGTGGCGATCGTCTCGACCGTGTCAGGACTCGCTCCCAACCCCGCCGCCGCCCATCTCGGCGGGTGCCCGTTGATCTCTGCCTCTGCCTCATCCAGCTGCGGCGCCGGGTCATCGGGTCTGCTGGCCCAGGTGGGCAGCGGTGACCCAGGTGCCCAGTTCGCCAAGTGCCTCCTGGCCATCGTCACGGTCTGGTTGATGCTCGAGGTGCCGAAGCGGATCAGTCGCGGTGAGATGGCCACCTCCCGGGGCCTGAGGACGCTCGCCGCCGCGTCGAGCGGCGCGCTCTTGGGCGGAGCCGCCGTGGCCCGAGGTCAGATTCAGCCCCGAGTCGCCCGCTTCGGATCGCAGATGGTACCGGCGGGTCGCTCACTCTTTCGCAAACCCGGTCCCCGAGACCATTGGCTGGCGGGTCGATTGGAGCAAACGGAGTCGGCGGGCACGGCACGCTGGCCGGTGGCGCCGGGCCGCGAAAGCCGCGAGCAGTTCATCGGCCGGAATCTGCTGAGTGGCAAGGGTGCCCCGGGTGAGCTGCAGCGACTACTGGGCGTGGGGCCGGCCGAACTTTCCAGATTGCGGGAGAGGTCGCAGCGGGATCCGGCCGTCTCCACCAGGGTCGGCCGCGATTACCTGGACGCCGGTGGGAGCCAGGTGCACGACTTGGACGCCGCCTATCTCAACGCACTTCGGCGCGGCCGGCTGCAGCGGGGCTCCGCCTCCCCGAGCGACAACCCAGGGCACCCCTGATGCAGGCGGAGATACCTCAGCCGATCTCCGGGGTTCCGCTCCGATGGGGAGGGTTCACCGGTCGCCAGCTGGGCTGGCTCGGAACCGGGACAGCTCTGCCCTACCTTCTGCTGAGGCTGCAACTTTCCCCCGAGCTGGCCCTCGCCGCGTCCGCGCCCTGGTTGGCTGCCGCCACGCTCTTCGCCTTCGGAAGACGTGAGGGTCGCCGGCTCGACTGCTGGGTGGGAGACTGGCTCTGGTTCAAACTCCAGCCGCACCACCTTCGCCATCCCGGAACGTCGCCCGTCGATCGCTACGTGACGGTTGACTGTGAGGGACATTCGGTCGGTGCGGATGCGCCCCTTCGGGACGCCGCACTGCCCTGGGTGGCGCCTTGAACCTAGCTTGGCGCCGGGTGGATCGGGGGTCGACTCTGCAGTTGGTCGACGTCGAGTACCTGGAGGACGGCGTCGGCCACCTGCAGAGCGGAGGCCAGCGGGCAGCGCTGCTGATCGACCCGATCAACCTGGCTCTGCAGGGCGAGGCCGAACAAGACCAGGTGTGGCGTCGATATCGGCAAGTGCTGACGTCCTTGACCGGGCCCGTCTCGATCTATGCGTCTTCACAGCCCGATCCGGGTGGTGTCGAGTGGCACCCCCAGGGAGCTCAGGAGCCGTTGCTGGAAAGGCTATCCCGGCGAGACCACGAGTTCTGTCAGGAGCTGATTCGGGGCCGGTTGGTGCAGAACCAGTGGCACCTCATCGTCGCCTGGGGGGGTGAGCTCACGAACCCCCTCGCGGGGCTGGGCGGTTCGCTGGATCGACTCCGGCAGAAAGGGGCTCGGGATGCGGGAACCGCTCGCGGGAGCACTCAGGTTGACCTGGGGCAGCGCTGCGAGGTCCTCGCCGCCGGGCTGGCACAGCTGGGAGCCCGGGCGAGAAGGTTCAGCGACGGTGAGTGGCTGCAGCTGCTGCAGGCGCAGGGATGTGGTCGGAGCAGCCGCGGACCGAACAGCTTCGCGAGCTGGTTGGCGCCTGGCGACGCCGAGGTGCGACCGCGACAGATTCGGCTGGGGGAAAGCTGGAGTCGGAGCCTGTTCGTAGCCTCCTACCCGAGGCGGGTGGCGATCGGATGGCTGGCACCGCTGTTACGAGGCCTGGAGTGCGAGGTGAGAGTGGCCCAGCACATCGTGCCGCTGCCCAAGCTGCTCAGCCTGAGTCGGCTCCGGCACAAGATTCGGGGCTTCGAGACCAGTCTGGTCGTCGACCACCTGCGGGGCCAGCGCCCCGACCGGGGCACCGAAACGGCCCTGGGCGACGCGCTCACCCTGGAGGAACAGGTGCTGGTGGAAGAGGAGCGCCTCTTCCAGTTGGAGCTCTTCGTGACCCTGGCAGCGCCGACCGTCGAAGGCCTGGACGTCGGCTGGCAGCAGCTTCTCGCGACGATGGCCGAGCTCGGCTGCGGCGTAGTCCCTCTCACCCACCGCCACGTGGACGGCTGGCGAGCCACTGTCCCGAGCGGCGTCAGTCCATTCGGGTGGGGGAGGGAGATGACCGCCAGCGCCTTGGCGACCAGTTTTCCCTTCCTTCGCAGCAACCTCTCGGCCGACTCCGGGGTGTTGCTAGGCCCAAGCCTGATCTCTCGGGAACTGGTGGTGGTGAACCCCTTCGACCGCGCCAACCCGAACTTCAACGTGGTCGTGCTGGGCACTTCCGGGGGTGGCAAGTCCTACACCGCCAAGCTACTGGCCGCCCGGCTGGTATTGCGCGGCTGCCGGCTGCGCTGCATCGACCCGATAGGGGAGTACCGCTCCCTGGTTCAACTCTTCAACGGAGCCTGCCGGGAGATCGCGCCGGGGCACCGCTCAGGACTCAGTGCACTGGGGCCGCCTAGGGCTACCGGAGAGGGCGATGGCGCGGTCTTCGCGCGGGCGGCCAGGGCTCTGGTGGTGCTGGAGCTGCTCGCGTCGGGACGAAGGGGGGAATGGGACCTGCCCGAGGACGACGCCCTGGGCCTGGAGGCGGCTCTGACCCAACTCTTCTCAGTGGCGCAGGACCCCCAGCTCCCCGATTTGGTCGCCGCGCTGGACCGAGCTCAGCACCACGTTCTGGCTCGTCGATTGGGCCGCTTCACGGAGGGGATGCTGAGCGGCGTATTCGATGGCCGCGCCGAGGCGGAGCTGGCTGGGGTCGCGACCGTCTTCTCTCTGGCGGGCTGGGGAGGAGACCGCGATCAGCTGCTAGCCCCGGCGATGCAGATGGTCCTGATGCAGCTGGAAGCGGAGATCGCTCGGGACCAGAGCTCACCTCGGTTGGTGGTGGTGGATGAGGCCGAGGTTCTGCTGGCACGGCCCAGAAGTGCGGTGGCGCTGGAGGCCCTGAGTCGGCGCGTGCGCAAGTTGGGCACCGGCTTGATGGTCATCTCGCAGGTGGTGGAGGACTTCCTCAACTCACCGGTTGGGAACGTGATCGTCCGGAATTGCCACACCAAGCTGCTGCTCCGCCAGGAGGAGGTGGCGATTCCCGCAGTGCGCACGGCCTTTGGGCTCTCCCCCGCCGAGTGTGACCTGCTCCGCGATGCCACCCCGGGTTCGGGGATCGTGATCGTGGGCCGGGAGCGAGCCGCTTTCCAGGGTGCCGCTCCTCCCGAGCTCCACCGGGTGCTCTGCACCGACGCCCGGACCACCACCTGAGCGCTCAGAGCCGCCGGTGGGCGGCCTTCGCCCTCGGAGGCTGCGCCATACCTCTGGTCGTGGTGCTGACCCTGGTGGGTCTCCTGTCGGCGGGAGCGGTGGCGGCCGGATGGGGATCGGTCTCTGGGCTCCTTCCGGAGCCAGGCGGGTTCATGCTCCCGGCGGGCGCCGACATCCCGGACGGCTCGGCGGCGTTTCCCGACTGGGCCCTCCCGTGCGGGTCCGAGCCCGGAGCACTGGCCGTGGATCCCAGTACCTGCACCGGCTCCCCGGCTCCCTTCCCCACCGACTACGACGGCTTCGCCACCGGGCAGTGCACCTGGTACGTCGCCACTCGGCGGCGGGTGACCTGGCACACGTCATCAGGCGAGCTCGGCGGCAACGCCGGTCAGTGGTTGCAATTGGCGTCCGCCGCCGGGTACGCGATCGGGCCAGAACCACAGGTGGGTGCGATCGCTGTTTATACAGACTCGGGCGCTGGGCACGTCGCCCTGGTCGTCGGGGTCGATTCCTCGGGCAACTACACGGTCGCGGAGGCCAACTGGGTCTTCCTCGGCCCCCGGGCACCGTACGTGGACCTCCGCGGAGTGGCCGCGGGAACGACGGGTGATGCATTCGAACGGCTGGCGGGGTTTATCTACGGTCTGCCGACGACGCCGGCTGCAAGCGGCAGCCTATCCTGAGCCGATGGGTAGAGGGGCAGGGCGGCAGGGTGCCTGACCTGAGCGTCCCGGGCGCCGGTCGGCTGCGGGCACTGGACGCGGTCGCCGCCGACACTCGCTCGCTGCTGCGCCGCGCCAGCAAGGTGCAGCGACAGACCGCCGACCTGGGCGACCCCTTGGTGACTGAGCAGGGCCAGGAGTTGGTCGTCATCGCCCAGCGGCTCCTGGAGAGCCTGGAGGAGCGCCGCCGCGACGAGCGGCTGCTCGCGCGCCAGCAGATCCGGGGCGCCAACCGAGACACGGAGCAGCCCTAGCCACACCGGCCAGCGGGCCCGCGCATTTTCTGGACGGCGGCGGCTCGCGCACCGCACGAGCCGCGCGTTGAGTGTTCAGTCAAGCCTTTCCCGACGGACACACCTAAACGCCGCGGACGGTATCCCCGCCCGCGTGCTGCGGCCCGACGCCCGGGGTTACCAGGATTACTCTGACTAGCCCTATCGCGCGGTTCGACGTGTCGAATAAAACTCGTCGATCGCCACATAAGCGTGACGGTATCGGCGGCAGCGCAACTGCCCCTGGAGCGACACGCTCCCCGGCTGCGATTTGGCCACCAAAGTCAGGGCCATACGTGTCGCCGCCGACTCCAGAAACGACGTCTTGTTCCATTACTGTCCGGGCTACATCTTTCGCCTTCGGGTGTGACGTCACAGGCGCGCGAGACTCGCCCACGGCGTGCAGCGCCGGACTCCTGCGCACCTCCAGCGAACACGCGGCGGGACCGTGCATTCCCGACAATTGTTGCTACGACGGCCGGCTCGACTGAGACCAGTCCGCTATGCCCTTCAGGTCGCGACGGCGCTCCGAGATCTTGGCAATGAGAGCGTCGGCGGCTTCGCGCTCGAGCTGGAAGTGGAAGCCCTCGGGAGGGTTGCGCACGAGCGCCTCGGCAGCATTTGAGTGGCCTTTGGTGAGACGCTCCACCACTAGGCCGTTGGTCTCAAGCGTGAACTTCACGATGCGGTTGCCCGGCACCGTCACGTCCAGTGAGCGAAGCGATGGCCAGGTTGCGGTCAGGTCACAGTTACGAGAAACCCGGCGGATTCCTCGGGGCCCGACGAACACCTCGTTGTGCGCCTGCCCGAAAAATGAGCCGACCGCGACCAGCGCGGTGGCGAATATACAGAGCCCCAGAACGTTCCAGTCCTGACTGAGCAAGGTGAGCACGACGCCGAAGGGCACCAAGACAGCCCCGACCGTGGCGCCGGCGCTGATCGCGGCGCGCCGGCGATGGGCGGTGGATTCTCCGATTCGAACCTCGCCTTCGTGCACGCCCGACTCCCGGTCAGGCTCAGCCATCGGGGGTGGGCCTGAGCCCCAAGAAACTCAAGCTGCCGCCACTGCTCGCGCTCTGCCAAGCAGCCAGCCGAGGGCCAGTGCGCCACCTGCCAGCGCGGGGAGGACGAAGGGGTGGCCGCCCCCAGCTCGGTCGGGGTGGGACCCCATCCGGTCGGCCAAGACCAGCGCCGAACAGGCCCCGGCGCCGCCCCAAGCCCAACGGCGACCCGGGGCGGGGCTGCCCAGCGCCACCGCCAGGGCGCCGGATCCCAGGAGCAGGTGGCTCGCCAGGCGAGATCCCTCCACCCCCAGCAGGACCGGCAGGCTGCGCCGCCCGGCCAGCCGGTCCAGTTCGATGTCCGGGCCGCCGTTGGCCAGATGGAGGCCCAGGCCCAGCCCGGCGGCGAGCGCGGCGACCTGACCCCGGGAAGGAAGAGAGACCCCCATTGCGGCCGGCCCCACCAGAGGTACGGTCGCCAGCCCCGAGGCAAACGGGAGGAACGAAAGGGGGGTACGGCTGAGCCCCAGGCTGTAGCTCCAGCCGCTTCCCAATCCCCACTGCATCAGTCGCAGACTCCGTAGCCCAGCCGCCCGGGCACAGAGCAGCGAGGCCCCGCCACAGCCGACCCCGATCACCCAGGCGTGGCTCCGGGGTACCGACCCGCTCGCGATCGGCTTGTATTGCTGGTAGAGCCGGTCCCAGGGTGCGTCGAAGGCGTCGTTGAGTACCCCGGTGCTGACCTGGGCAAAGGCCATCGCAGCGCCGCCCAGGGCGAGCTTGACGGGCCAGTGCCCGGCGGGACGATCGAGCGGGTCAGCCTGGCGCCAGGCGCTCCAGCCGGCGACGGTAGTCACCGTGGTGCAGACCAGCGACGGCCCCGGGTGAAGCAGAAGCAGGTATCCTCGCCACCCCCGGCCGGGGGTGGACTTTGGCATGCTCATCAATTCATGGTCGCTGTACGCCCGGCCCACCCGCAGTGACGGAGGGCGCCGAACGCTTTCTGGCGGCGACCCGCCGCCAGGCAACCGACGCTACCCCCATCTGGTTCATGCGCCAAGCGGGCCGCTGCCTGCCCCAGTACCGAGCGCTCCGCGAGCGCTTCGGATTCCTCGAGCTGGCGACCAACTCCGAACTGAGCGCGGATGTCACGTGCATGCCGGTCGACATCCTGGGAGTGGACGCGGCGGTGGTCTTCGCGGACATCATGCTGCCGCTGCAGGGAATGGCCGTCGACTTCGAGATTCGCGAGGCGGTCGGGCCGGTGATCGGGCAGCCGATCAGGTCCGAGCGCCAGGTGAGAGAGCTGCGGGTTATGGACGCCGAGGAGGCGACCCCCTATCTTTTTCCCGCCATCAGAAGCGCCCGAGAGAGGCTCGGACGACGAGCCGCCCTGGTCGGCTTCGGAGCCGCCCCCTTCACTCTCGCCTGCTACTTGGTGGAGGGCCAGGGATCCCGAGACTACCCGCACGTTCGGGCCCTGATCCACTCCGAGCCCCAGCTCTGGCACCAGCTGATGACCACCCTGACCGAAGTGCTGGCTCGGTATCTGACGGCTCAGGCCAAAGCGGGCGCTGA
>Ga0307372_10010355_pt1 | contig 12652 bp, 9 predicted proteins | sample OX1MG_FD_202533 | JGI IMG/M metagenome (GOLD analysis project Ga0307372, IMG submission 202533) | Soil microbial communities from Risofladan, Vaasa, Finland - OX-1 | ecosystem: Environmental > Terrestrial > Soil > Coastal area > Acid sulfate soil | place: Finland: Risofladan, Vaasa | collected...
CCGTTCCTGCCTATCGACTGCTCCCCTGACCACCACCTCAGATGCAAGAATCAGTCACAAGTGCCGCTCGGCTGCCCGTTACCCATTGCTGCCCGTGGGGCCACCTGTTATCTTCCGCTTTGGCTGTCGGCACCCGGGGCTTTCTTGCGTTTGGGCGCAGGGACCGGATGTCGAATGCGGCAGCCAAGAAGGGGAGCGCCAGTAGATGGCCAAAAAGCCTGCCAAGTCTGAGGAGCCCGAAGGCGAGCCGGTCCGATACGGGGAGGCCGAGGGAGGTGGTTGCGACCATAGCGGGTGCGCCAACACGGAGGCCTATCGCTGTCTCTATCGCGACCGCCGGGCGGTCGACTGCTCCTGGGTGGCCTGCACCGAGCATCTCCGGGTAGTCGATGGGCGCGGTTACTGCATGCGCCACGCGGGGGTGGTGGAGGTGCTCATGATGGCCCGGCGCCAGGGCACCGAGATGCTTCCACCCGACCTGGATGACCGCTGCGCCTCGCTGGTCCGGGCAGTCGCCAGCGATCTCAATGAGCCCGTCCTGGAGCGCCTGGTGCGCTGGGGCGACACCAGCACCAGCATCATCAACGACCCCTCGATCCGATACACCAGAAGCGATCGGATCCATCACGACCCCGGCCACTGGGAGCGGGTCTGGGGTCTGGCTACTAGGACCGGGATCCTGCTTCGAGTCGGGGTCAGGGTCGAGGACCCCCGGCCGGAGACCGTCATCCTCACCGGGGGAGTCACCCACCTGGTGGCCACAATTCCTCCCTGGATCCAGCGCCACCTGAAGGGGGATCCAGCGCAGGGCTCGCAGTCTGAGCTGGTCGAGCGGCTCGCCTTCCAGCAACAGCTCCTGCAAGCTCTCGACGAACATGTGGAGAAATACGGCGTCACCTTCCCCCGCAGCCTGCTCTCCTCCCGCAACTGAACGAGTCCCAGGACTGCGGGCCGCATAATTGGCCAATGGCCTATGACGCGCTGCTGCCGGTGGAGGCGGGGGTGGCCACCCGCCACCAGCCCAACTTTCATGATGGCTACCTGACCTTCAGTCGCAGCTACACAGTCGATGTCACCTACCGCTGCTTTCGGCGCTGTGGCTACTGCGAGTACCGGGACGACTCGGGGGGCCTGACCGACCTGGCCGAGGTCGACCGCCAGCTGGAGGAAGCCGCCGGGCACCACTGTCGGGAAGTCCTGATCATGTCGGGGGAGCAACCCTGGCGGCTGCCCGATCTCGGCCTGGCGGGGGAGCCCGAGTTCGTGGACCGGGTGATCGAGATCTGCCGACGGGCGATGGCCAGGGGCCTGCTGCCGCACACCAACGTGGGCCTGCTCTCTCGCGAGAGCTTGGAGCGGCTGCGGCCCTGGAACGCCTCCATGGGGCTGATGCTGGAGACCGGGACCGACCGGATCCAGGCGCACGCCATGGGTGGGGGCAAGCGCTTCCAAGAGCGCCTGCGCCACTTGGATGACGCCGGTGAGCTGCGCATCCCCTTCACCACCGGGATTCTGGTGGGAATCGGGGAGGAGGAGGCCGATCGGCGGCGAGCCCTGGAGCTGATCGCCGCCAGTCACCGGCGTCACGGCCACATCCAGGAGGTCATCGTCCAGAACTTCGTGCCCAAGCCGGGGACTCCGATGGCCCAGTTCGAGGCCCCAACCCAGGAGGTGTTCCGGGCTGCGGTCGAGCTGGCCCGCGCGATCCTCCCGGAGGGAGTCACCGTCCAGGTACCGCCGAACCTAAACTCCGACAGCTGGGCCGAGCTGGTGGCGGCGGGGGCTCGTGATCTGGGTGGCATCTCGCTGGATGGGGACTCGGTCAGCCCCCGCCACGCCTGGCCCGCGGAGGCAGACCTGGCCGCCAAGGCGCTCACCCTCGGCTACCGGCTCCAGGAGCGCCTGCCCGTCTATCAGGAGTCGACCGCGGATCTGCGGTGGGCGGCGGACCAGCTGCGCCGGGAGCTGGTCGGGGATGAGGTGACCTACATCATCAACCGCAACGTGAACATCAGCAATGTCTGCGTCGGCAGCTGCAAGTTCTGCGGCTTCAAGCGGGGCTCGATCGGAGTCAAGGGCGCCTATTTCCATGACCACGACACCATTTTCGCCAAGCTCCAGGATGCGGTGGACCGGGGCGCGACCGAGATCTGCATGCAGTCCGGGCTCACCCCCGAGCTCAACTTGGAGTTCTACGATCAGCTCTTCCGGGAGATCAAGACGCGCTGGCCCACTCTGCACCTGCACGCGCTCTCCCCCGAGGAGGTCCGCTACATCGCCCAGCTGGCGGGGCGCTCGGTCGAGGACGTGATCAGGCAGCTCCAAGACGCCGGCCTGGGGACCATGCCCGGCACGGCCGCGGAGATCCTGGTGGAGGAGGTGCGCCAGATCCTCTGTCCCGAGAAGCTGACCACCAGCGAGTGGGTGGAGGTGATGCGGGCGGCCCATCGGGTTGGCCTGCGCACCACTGCCACCATCATGTACGGGCATGTGGAGACCCCCTGGCACCGGCTCCAGCACCTGGAGGTGATCCGCAACCTGCAGCGCGAGACCGGCGGCTTCACCGAGTTTGTGCTGCTGCCCTTCCAGGTGGAACACAACACCCTGGGCAAGTACTTCGGGATCCGACAGCCGCTGACCCTGGAGGACTCGCTGCGCTTCACCGCCTACTGTCGGCTCTACTTCGGGGCCGACATCCCCAACATCCAGACCAGCTGGGTCAAGCTGGGGGCCGAGGGCGTGGCGGAGTCGCTCCGATGGGGCGCCAACGACTTCGGGGGCACCCTGATGGAGGAATCGATCACCCGCATGAGCGGTGCCAGCCACGGCCAGAACCTGGACCCTGACCAGATTGAGGCGGCTATCCGCTCAGTGGGGCGCACGCCCCGGGAGCGCAACACCGTCTACGGCCCGGTCAGCGCGCGGCCGCGGGATCTCGCTCCGAGCTGCCCGGCGATGGCCTGAGGGCGGGCGCCAGAAGTTGACCGACGGCCAGTCCCAGGGTGAGGCAGGCCGCCTCGACCAGCTTGGTCAGGAGGCCATTCGCGCCCTGGCTGGGAATCAGGATCAAAGCCACCACCAGGGGCGCCAGGAACCACCGCCAAGGGTACCTGCTGGCCGCGATTCGGGGCCGGTAGAGGCCGGCGAAGGCGGCGCCCAGCAGGAGGCAGATCAGGCTCAGGGTGGTGTAGCCAACCAGGTATTGGGTGTCGCGGGGAGAGGTCAGCCCCACGGTCAGGCGGATTGACAGCGGGGGCAGGTAGTCGGTGGCGTAGTACGTCAGCACCACCCAGGCCGTGGTGTGGAGGCAGAACGTCGACACCTGCAGTCCCCGCCGCCGGCGGTCCTCCTTGGCGGCAAGTTCCGCCGGTGTCAGAGGTGGTTTGTCAGCCGCTCCCCCCAAGTCCGAGCCCAGGTGGGGCGGGTCGCCGGCTGGGCCAGGTGCCGCACTCGGCTTGCTCACCTGTGCCCCGTGCTCTGGCGCATCGGCGGCAGCGGCCAGATCCCCGCCCGTGGCCCGCGGCCCTTGGGGGTCTCAGTCGCGCGTCGCGCTCGATCGCAGCGGGGCGTCGGTTGCGCCCCCAGGGGGGGGCCTGCGCGTCTCGTGGAGCCGACCATCCGAGTCACGTTACCACTCGGGTTCGCGCCCGGGCCGCCAGCTGGCACCGCGGTCCGCAGAGGCGGCCGCGGCCACTCACATTCGAGGCACTGGCCATCCCCTCGGAGCTGGTCCCCGTCTCCCTGGGCACCAGGTCAGGGCACCCGAGCCGGGACTGGCAAGGGAGCGGCCCAGGCGGTGCCGCAGCGAGTGCCAGGGAGCTGATCTGAGATGGAGCGAGCCCGCCGTCGTTGGGACCTGCCCGAGCTTGGTCCGGCGCCCCCATCCGAGCCCCTGCTGGCCCGGGTGCTGCGCTCCCGGGGGATCTCTGACCGGGACTTCGCCGCTCGCGATGAACCGGTGGACCACGATCCCAGCCTGCTCGCCGACATGCAGTTGGCGGTGGGGCTGGTGGCGGAGGCCGTAGCCGCGGGCACTCAGATCGCGGTCTACGGCGACTACGACGCCGACGGGGTGACCGCTTCGGCCCTGCTGGTGCGGGCCTTTCAGTCAATCGGAATCGAAATCCTGGCCCACATCCCCAACCGGGAGAGCGAGGGCTATGGCCTCAACCTGCAGGCGCTGGAGGAGCTGGCCGCTCAGGGAGCAGGGCTGGTGATCACCGTGGACTGCGGCACCACCGCACTCGAGGTGGCGGCAGCCCGGCCGGCGGGGATGCGGCTGCTGATCACCGACCACCACCTCCCTCACGCCCTGCCTGACGGCGCCGGGTTCCAACTGGCCCCGGCGGACGCGCTGGTCAACCCCCAGCGGCCGGATGACGGCTACCCATTCAAGGGGCTGGCCGGGGTCGGCGTGGCCTACAAACTGGTCCAGGCCCTGGAGGCGGCGCGGATAGTGCCGCCGGGAACCGCCAGCCAGCAGCTCCCGCTGGTGGCGCTGGGGACGGTGGCAGACATGATGCCGTTGGCTGATGAGAACCGCCGCCTGGTCCGCGAGGGGCTGGCCACCTGGGCCGAGGCGGCGCCTCTGGGGCTGCTGGCGCTATCCCGGGGAGCCGGGATCGAAGGGGCTCCCAGCAGCTCGGATCTCGGCTTCTCGCTGGGGCCGCGGATCAATGCGGCCGGCCGAATGGAGGACGCCAGACTGGCCCTGGAGTGCTGCCTGGCGGCGTCCCCGCCGGAGGCGGCCAGGGCTGCGGCCGGGTTGGAGGCTCTCAACCGCAGCCGTCGTCGCTCGCTTTCGGAGGCGCTTGAGCTGGCCCGGCCCATGGTCGAGCGGCTGCCTGATGAGCTGGCCGCGATCGTCATCGGCGACCAGGCCTTTCCCTCCGGCGTGGTGGGACTGGTGGCGGGGCGGCTGGCCGAGGAGTTCCAGCGCCCCAGCTTCGTTTACAGTCGCGGGGGGGCGGAATGGCGCGGCTCGGCGAGGGGTGCGCCCGGGCTCAATATCGTCGAGGCCTTGGCTAGCTGCTCGGGAGCTCTTTTGCGGTACGGCGGCCACCGGAGCGCCGGAGGGTTCAGCGTCAGGCCGGAGTCGGTGGAGCAATTCGAGCAGGCGGTGGTGGCTGCGGTTGGCCAGCAGCTGGGCAGCCGCGAGCCTTGCCGTGTCTTCCAGATCGACGCCCTGGCCGAGCTCGCCGAGTGCAACCTGAAGACCGCCGATGAGCTGGCCGCGTTGGGACCGTTCGGCAACTCCAATCCGTCGGTGCTGCTGTGTGCCACGGGATGCCGGGTGCTGGCAACCCGGGCCTTTGGCAAGAGCGAAGACCATCTTCGAGTGACCCTGGACGATGGCAGTGCGACGGTGGAGGCGATCACCTTCAACCGTCCGCAGTTGAGGCGGCATCTGCCGGTGGGGAGGCGAATCGACATCCTGTTCGAACTTGAAGTGGACCGTTGGCGTGGGCGCGAGCGCGCCCGGCTGCTGTTGCGGGACCTCCGGCCGGCCCGCCTCTGACCGGCATGCGATCAACTGGATCCGCCGGGCGACGCTGGGCATGGGTCCGGGACCAGTCCCTGAGATAGCTCTGGGCATCCGGCGGCGGCAGTTCCTTCCCGCAACCTCAGCGGGCCGACCGGTACAGGACTCCGTACACTCCACCCACCATGGCCGCCACCCCACCGAGCCTTCCCGCCCCGGCCGCGCCCGGCCCCGCGACTGGTAGCTCTTCGGCCCCTGGCGATCCCGACAGCTCCCGGCTCCGGAGCTCGGCGCTGCAGTGGGCGCGGGCGGCCGCCGTTCTGTTGACCCTCTTCCTCAGCTACCAGTTCTTCCTGGTCCTGCGCGACATGATCGCCGCCATCCTCTCCGTCGTCATATCCGTGCTGGTCGCGATCATCATCGTCTTCCTGGGAATTCCCCTGGTCAACCGCCTGGAGCGGAACGCCCGCCTGCCGCGGACGTGGGCGGTGCTGCTGACCCTGGTGGTGGGGCTGGGGCTGCTGGCGCTGCTGGTCTGGCTGCTGTCTGGGCCGCTGGTGACAGAGGGTCGCGGCCTGGCCGCTCAGACCCCTTCCTTCGTCCGCCGCCTGGACGCCCAGATCGCCGGCGTGGAGAAGCAGCTCCAGGGGCACGGGATCCGCCTCAACGCGGTCAGCTTCGTCACCTCCAAGCTCTCGTCCCTGGTGCCTCAGCTGACCGGGTTCGTAGTCAGCGGTGTGACCGGGGCGCTGGGCGCCCTGATCGATGCTGTGATCGCGATCGTGCTGGCATTCTGGTTCCTGAAGGACGGCGCGGGGCTGCGCCGGGGCTTCGTGGCCCTGTTCCCCACGAGGGTTGCCCGCGAGCTCGATTTCGGCCTGGATGCCTTTGCGGTGGTGGTGGGCGGTTACGTCCGGGCCCAGCTGTTCCTGGCCATCGTGGTGGGGGCCATGGCCGGCCTCGGCACCGCCCTCTTGGGGGTCCCCTTTCCCTTGGTGGTGGCGCTGGCGGCCGGGATCTTCGAGCTCATTCCTTTGGTGGGCCCGTTCGTCGGAGGCGGGGTAGCCCTGCTCTTGGCGCTCACCAAGAGCCCCACGCTGGCAATCTTCACCGTGATCCTCTTTCTGGGCATCCACGTGGTCGAGGGCTACCTGCTGGTGCCGCGCATCCAGGCCCGATTTCTACAGCTGCATCCGGTGCTCACGCTGCTGGCCCTGTTCGCCGGGGTGGAAGCGGGCGGCTTCCTGGGGGCCCTGGTGGCGGTCCCGGCCGCCAGCTACATCACTGTCCTGATCCGGGCCTGGGTGGGCGATTGGCGCGCCCAGAGACCGGACCTGTTCGCCGTCGGCCACGGTGACTCCCTGGGTGACATCCGCAACCGCCGCCTGCTGCGCAGCTTTCGGATCTTCAACAGGCGGGGGGACCCGGGCTCGAACGCCAGGCCACCGTCGGTCCCCCCAGCGGCGAGCCCCAACGGCTAAGGCTAAGAGGAGGTGGGGTGGTCAGGCGCGAGAGCCGAACAGCAAGGTCCCCACCCGAACCTGGGTGCTGCCGGCCGCGATGGCATCTCGGAAATCTTCGCTCATGCCCATGCTCAGCACGGGCAGCGCCCCGCCCCCCAGCTGGCTCAGTCGGTCTCGCAGCGCGCGGCAGGCCTGGAAACTGAGTGCCGGCTGTTCGCGGGCGGCGACGGTCATCAGGCCGCGGACGAGGATCCCTGGGAGGCGCTCGAGCTCGGCTAGGTCCGCCACCAGCTGCTCCGGCGCGTAGCCCTTGCGCCCCGGCAGGCCGGTGAAGTCGACCTCGCACAAAATCGGCAGCGGGGCCCGGCCCTCCCGTGCCGCCGAGATGGCGCGCGCCAAAGCCAGGCTGTCCACGGTCTCGATCAGGCTGAAGAGGTCCGCGGCGATCCGTACCTTATTGCGCTGCAGGTGGCCCAGCAGGTGCCAGTGGGGGCGGGGCCGGCCGGACGCCGTCAGGTCCAGGTCCTTGGTGGAGCACTCCTGGACGTAGTTCTCTCCCAGAGCGGTCAGCCCCTCCGCCAGGGCCGCCGCCGCCACTCGCTCCGGTTGCCCTTTGGTGACCGGCAGGAGCGCGACTTCGCGGGGATCCCGGCCGGCCCGGACCGCTGCGGCTGAAATCTCCCCTCTGAGCCAGGTCAGACGCTCGGCGAGCGAGCCTGGGTCGCTCATCCGGTCAGCGGGCGGCGCTTCGGCGGCGGCCGGCAGCCCGCTCCGCGGACAGCAGCTGATCGATTTCGTTCTTGACCTCGGACAGGTCCCGGAAGGAGCGGTAGACCGAGGCGAACCGGACGTAGGCGACCTCGTCGAGCTGGCGCAGCCGGTTCATTACCAGCTCGCCCACCTCACGACTGGGCAGCTCTGACTGGCCCCGTCCGCGCAGCTCGGCTTCGATCTCGTCCACGATCTGGGTGACCTGACCAGGTGAGATGTCCCGCTTCTTGCAGGCGTTCATCAGCCCCCGAAACAGCTTCTGGCGGTCGAAGTCCTCGCGCCGGCCATCCTTCTTGACGATGTAAAAGGGGATGGACTCGATGCGCTCGTAGGTGGTGAAGCGCTTGCCGCAGCTGTTGCAGGCCCGCCGACGGCGGATCGCCTCCCCGGTCTCCGAGTCGCGGGAGTCGACCACTCGAAGGTCGTCGTGGTTGCAGTAGGGACAACGCATGCCACACCCCGTCAAATCGGATCCGGCCCACAGGATATGGGGCCGCGCCAGGCATTGTACCCTTCATATTGTGTTTTGCGCCCGCGCCCAGCTTTGGGCAGTGCCGCTTGGCCGGGGCGTCACTCAAGGGCGCTCCCCCGTGGCCGGGCGCGGCGCCACCATATATAGGGATCCGGCCAAGCTCAGCGGTTGACGGTCCCCATATCCGCATACCGGTCGCCCGCGACCGCTCCCAGGGGGGCGACCTCCTCCAGCGCCTGGAGCGTCTCGGAGTCCAGCTCAAGGTCGGCCGCCGCCACGTTCTCCTCCAGAAAGTGACGCCGCTTGGTGCCGGGGATCGGCACGATGTCAGTGCCTTGCTGGAGCACCCAGGCCAGGGCGACCTGCCCGGGAGTCGCTCCCTTGGCCTCGGCGATCTCGCGAATGCGGTCGACCAGGGCCAGGTTGGGGGCCAGGTTCTCGCCCGTGAACCGTGGGTAACGGGAGGCTCGGAAATCGTCCTGGGTGAGCTCCTCCGGACCCCGGTACCGGCCGGTCAGCATCCCCCTGCCCAGCGGGCTGTAGGCTACGAAGCCGATCCCCAGCTCTCGAATCGTGGGCAGAATCTCCGCCTCAGGATCACGGCTGAAGAGCGAGTACTCGGTCTGTAGGGCTGAGATGGGATGGACCGCATGGGCGCGGCGGATGGTCTCGGGAGCGGCCTCTGAGAGGCCGAGGTAGCGCACCTTCCCCGCTGCCACCAGCTCGGCCATGGCGCCGACTGTCTCCTCGATGGGGACCTTCAGGTCGACCCTGTGCTGGTAATAGAGGTCGATGTACTCCACCCCCAGCCGGGTCAGGGATGCGTCGCAGGCCTCCCGGACGTAGTCGGGGCGGCCGTTGATGCCAACCCAGGAGCCGTCCTCCCGGCGCTGGTTGCCGAACTTGGTGGCGACGATGACCGCGTCCCGCCGGTCGGCGATGGCTTCTCCCACCAGCCGCTCGTTGTGAAAGGGCCCGTACATGTCGGCGGTATCGAGGAAGTTGACGCCCAACTCCAGGGCCCGATGGATGGTGGCCACGGACTCCTGATCGTTCCGCGGTCCGTAGAACTCGGACATCCCCATGCAGCCCAAGCCCAGCGCCGACACCTTCAGCCCCTGTCCACCGAGCGCCCGTTCTTCCATCTTGGCCTCCATAGTTGGTTACCGACGTCCAGTGTAAACCGGCCCTCTCTCATGCTGGCGGGGGATGCGGCCGTGGCATCCGATCCGCTACCGTCGGGTCTCGATCGACCGTGGGATCTCGGCCGACACCGAGAAGGAGGGGATCCGGCCTTTGAACCAGTTGCGGCTGCTGACTCGGGCCCTGCGCTGGCGCGCCGGAGCGGCTGTGGCGCTGCTCCTGGTTGCCACGGTGGCCGTGGTCGCCGCTGCCGCCGGCCCCCTCTACCTGGACACCGCCAACGACAGCGTGCTGCACTCGGTGTTGCTCAGCAACCCGGTCCAGGCCAACGGGATCACCGTGATCCCCCAGTTCTCCCCCACTACCCCTGGTTCCTTCGTGGAGCGCGCCGCGCTGGCGCTCCAGGCCGCCCGCCGCTATCGGATCTATCGCTGGTACGACCAGGGCAAGACGGTGCTCGACGCAGGGGTGGCGGTGACCGCCCGTTCGGGCATCGCCTACGCCAGCGACCTCATCTCGGATCCCGGCCAATGCGGCACGCTCCGTTTCATTTCCGGCAGCTGCCCGACCGCTCCCGATCAGGTGGCGGCGACCGCTCGCAGCCTGGCCGCGCTGGGCGCCCACCTGGGCTCGACGGTGGCCTTGACACCGGTGCACGGAGGCCGGATCGTGCCGGTCAAGGTGGTGGGGATAGTCTCCCTGGGGAACCCCGCGGCACCCTTCTGGTTCGGCGGCGAGTCCGGGTACTTCGACTTTGGCCCGGCCCTCGGCTGCTCGATCACCCAGAGCTGCCTGCCCCACCTCGACGCCTTCTTCACCGGGGCCGCCACCGCCGCTGGGTTCCCCGCGGTTCAGGCCATCGATGAGTTCCCCCTCAAGATCGGTGCCGTGCACACCACCGTGGCTGCCACCTTCAACTCGGCGGTGGGCGCGTTCGCCCGCTACACCAACCAGGCTCTGGCGGCTCCGGTCTCCACCGACCTGGGCCGGGAGCTCAGCCAGGCCAGTCAGGAGAGCGACCTGATGCAGGCGATCGTGGTTGTGGTTGACCTGCAGCTGGTCTTGCTGGCGCTGTTCGTCCTGTTCGGGCTGGTGGCCCGTACCGCCGAGGCCAGGGAGAAGGAGGTGGCGCTGGCCAAGCTGCGCGGATTCCGCACCCGGTCGGTGCTGGTGGTGGGGCTGCTGGAGCCGGTCGCCGTGCTCTGCGTCTCGCTGCCGCTGGGGCTGCTGCTGGCCTTCCTGGCGATGCGTGTGGCCCAGCCCCTGCTTCTGCCCGGGGCCCTGGTCACGCTCCAGCCGCTGGTGCTCTGGGCGGCCGTGGCCGCCTTCGCCGGGGGCCTTGTCGCCACTCTGTTCGGCGCCCGGCGGATCCTGACCCGGCGTCTGTCCGAGGAGCTGCGAGCGGTGGAGCCGAAGTCTTCCAGCACCGCCCGGGCCGCCCTGGACGCGGCCGCCCTGGCGCTGGCGCTGGCCGGCATCGTCGAGCTGCTGCTGGCCGGGGTCCTCAACGGCAGCCAGCCCAACCCGCTCGCCGCCTTCGCCCCGGGGCTGGTGGCGGTGGCGGTGGCGGTGTTGGGGGTGCGCTTGCTGCCCGTGGTCGCGCGGGTGGTGGTGCGCTGGACCAAGGACTCTCCCCGGCTCGCGACCGGCCTGGCGGTTCGCCAGGTCATGCGCCGGCCCACCAGCCTGCGTCAGATCACGGTGCTGGCGGTGGCGACGGCGCTGGCCTGCTTCGCCGTCGCCGGCTGGGCGGCCGCCGGGGTGAACCGAACCACCCGGGCCGACTTCGTCCTGGGGGCGGCCCGAGTGCTGACCGTGCAGGTGCCCAGCGGGGTGAACCTGGAGAGCGCGGTCGACCGGGCCGACCCCAGCGGCCATTACGCGATGGCGGTGATGCTCTCCAAGATCCCCAGTCAGAACCTCCTGGCGGTGCAGGTGAGCCGACTGCAGCGAGTGGCCTACTGGCCGGCCGGCATCAGCTCCACCCGTCTGGCCACGATCGTGCACTGGCTCGCCCCTCACCTCCAGGCCCCCCTGATCTTCACCGGCAGCGCGGTCAGGGCCACGATCACGGAGAATGGCCGCCCCACCCCGCCCCCGGATCTGGTGTTCAACCTGGTGGACAGCGGCGGCTCTCCAGGCGTGGCCGACTTCGGCTTCCTCAAGCCCGGGACTCATGTCTACACCGCCACTCTGCCTGGGACATGCCTGGGCGGCTGCCACGTCCTCCAGCTCGAACCGATCTGGAACCCGAGCTCGGGTGGACCCCAGCAGGCGGTCTACAACCTGACTCTCTCCCAGCTCCAGGTCCTCCGCGGGAGCGTCTTTAAGGCGGTTGCCGGCCAGCTGGCCAAACCGGGGTACTGGCAGGGTCAGGGAGGTGGCATCAAGGCTACGGCGGGCTCTCAGGGAGGCAGCCCGGCCCTCTCCCTGGCCATCGACGACCAGGCCTCCGACAGCGTCTCCCCGGCGGTCGCGCCCGGAGCCATGCCGTCGACCCTGCATGGGGTGGTGACCCGGGCCAACGGTGTCTCCGACCCGGCGGCGGCCGGGATTGAGAACTTCGATGGCAACTCGCTCACCCTGGACGTGCCCTACCAGGTGGTGGCCCTGCCCCAGCTGGGCTACGAGGGATTTCTGGTCGACCTCAAGACCGCCTTGCGGGCGGAGACCGCGCCCCCCAGCGACACTGTCAGCCAGGTCTGGCTGGCGCCTCACGCGCCGGCGGGCATCGAGCGCTCGCTGCGGGCCCAGGGGCTGCGAGTCACTAAGGTCCAGACTCCCTCTGCCGACATCCAGAGCATGAACCGCGGCGGGCTCGCCCTCGCCTACCTCTTCTTCCTGTTCGCCGCCGGGGCGGCGGCGGTGCTGGCGATCGGGGCGGCGGTCTTCTCGGTGTTCATGACCTCGCGGCGGCGCGCTTTCGAGCTGGCGGTGTTGCGGGCGATCGGGGTTCCCAACCGCACCTTGCTGCGCTCCTTGCTGGGGGAGCAGTTGCTGGTGCTTGGCCCCGGGGTGGTGCTGGGGGTTGGGGCCGGACTCCTGGGCGCTCTGATGGCGCTGCCCTCGGTTCCTGAGTTCGCCTCGACCAGCGGGGGGCCCCCGGTGCAGCTGGTCTTCGTGGTCCTCCCCATCGTCACGATGCTGGCCGCCCTGGTGGTGCTTCTGGCGGCGGCCGCCGCCATCGCCTCTGCAGCCACTCTGCGGCTGGCCTCCTGGGACCGCCTGCGCACGGAGATCGCATGACCACCAACAGCCAGTCCGCGCCCACGGGCCTGGACATCCACTTCGACGGCGTGGTCCACCTCTACCCGAGTCCGG
>Ga0307372_10010356_pt1 | contig 12651 bp, 18 predicted proteins | sample OX1MG_FD_202533 | JGI IMG/M metagenome (GOLD analysis project Ga0307372, IMG submission 202533) | Soil microbial communities from Risofladan, Vaasa, Finland - OX-1 | ecosystem: Environmental > Terrestrial > Soil > Coastal area > Acid sulfate soil | place: Finland: Risofladan, Vaasa | collected...
TTCGAGTTGCTGGGAGGGCCGGTCCCGGTAGCCCTCACGTAGCCAGAACCCGCCCTACCGCTACAGGACGTTTCCCCAGGTCAGGGCCCAGATCCGCGCGCGTCAGGCGCTGTAAGTTCGGCTTAAAGCCCAAGATGAGCCTGTCGTTGGGGTCGGCCGGGTCATACAGGCCGTCCTCGTCGCAGATCAGCGTGCCGTTGAGCGCGCAGATCTTGATCAGCTGCTGCCAGTCGGCGTTGTCGCGGGCCAGCCGGGAGCATTCCAGGCCGAGCACGATCCCCGCGCGGCCCAGCGACACCTCGGCGACCAGATGCTGGAATCCGGCCCGGTCCGCGGCTGAGGCACCGGACGAGCCCTGGTCGACGTCGATGACGTGGACCTGGGCGGACTGCCAGCCCAGGGCGACCGCCCGGCCCTTGAGGTCGTACTGGCGGCGCCCGGACTCGGTGTTGTGGATGACCTGGTACATCGTGGACTGCCGGACGTACAGGTAGGCGTCCCGGCGCAGGTGGCTGCTGGTGACCTTTCCGCTGTCGCTGCTCATCGCCTTCTCCTTCCAGGGGTTTCCGGTTCACCTGGCGGCCAGGGCCGCCAGCGTCATGTCCGCCAGGATGGCCACGGCAGGGACGGCCGGCGGCGCCTGCGTGCCCGGCCCGGGCACGGCAGCCGGGACGGCGGGCAGGCTGGCACGAACCCGCAGCCAGCCCGCGACGCCGCGGGCGCGGATCACCGCCGTCCCCGCGCCGCCTCTCCCGGCCAGCGCCGCGGACCGGGCCAGCTCGTAGTCCCGTTCCGCGCCGGGCTCCCGGCCGGCCCGGCCGGGATCAGCCGCTGCTTTTGGAACGGGCCAGGACCCGCTGCACCGAGCGGGGATGGACCCGGATCCCGAACTGCTGCTCCACGGCGCCGGCCAGGTCTGCCGCGCTCAGTCCCGGGCCGGCGGCCTTCCGCTCGCCGATCCACGCGATGACCTCAGCGGTCAGCTTGTGCCCGCCCTTCGGGCCCGGACGGCCCGGGACCAGGCCGGCCAGCCCGCCGGCGTCCAGTGCCGCGGCGGCCTGGTAGAACGACTGCCGCGACAGCCCGGACGCCGCGGCCGACGCGGTCACGCTCGCCTCGCCGGCCCGGTTCTTGCGGACCATCTCGTACTTGACCTGCGCCATGTCGCGGGCGTCGAAGAACCCGCCGCCCGCGAACCGCTCATCGCTGACCTCCTGCGGGCGCGGGTTCAGCGTCCGGGACTCACGCAGTGCGGCCTCTTTGCGGTCCGGCTGCCGCGCGCTGTTCCGCTTCCTGCCCTCCGGCATCCGGTCATCTCCTCCCGCGCGACCCGCACTGTCAGGAAGATTCTGTCGCGATATCTCGTTGCCAGATGTGCGACACCCCGGCAAAAGGGCGAGGGAATTGCGAATACTCCACACTGCTGACCGGCACGCCCAGCCACCGGCCCATGCCGTCACGAGATCCAGCGCCATAATCCCGCTGACATTCATGACAGAATCTCCCTGACACCGGAGCCGGTCTCACCCGGACCGGACTTCAGCCGGCTGACCAGCTCCGCCGCCGCCAGGAGATCCGCCGTCCGGAACGGCACACGCCCCCCGGCCACGACCACGAACGGATCCGGCGCCACCGCATCCGTCCACGCCGCAGGCAGCGACACCACCCCGCCGCCCGGCACCCGGAAGAACGCCCGGTCAACATCCCAGGTCTTCCGCCGTTGCACGAACTCGAACTCCCGGCCGCGCCACGGATGGAACGGGTGAACCACCCGGACCCGCGATACAGCCGCTTCACCGTCATGAAGAAGCGCACTCCACGGTGCGCTCGAACGGGCGGGCCGAGGCACTGAATTCCCAGGTCAGCGCCCTGATAGCACGGGCACGGGGCTTCCGCAGCGCCGCCGCCCTGATGGCCATGATCGACTTCGTCCACGGCGGCCTATGTCCCGATTCACCCTACGCGTAAGCAAGCAACCGATACCTGAGGTCAGGGGAGAGCCGGGGAGACTGAAACTTAGCTCGCCTACCGGACCAGCCAGTCTGTCGCCGGGTCCTACTGACAACCTTCTCTTTACCATCGAGGCGCGGGAAGGTTGCTGGATGTCGTTGATGCAGATCAGCCTGATCAGCCGGTCAGCGCGGGTCGGATATGATCGGTACCGGGCGCTGCGGTTGCTGCACTTTGCTGCTGTACTTAGTTCGGTCCCGACACCGTCGATCCTCTCGATGCAAACGAGTCGCATGAGCGTTGGTGCAGGTCAATAGCGCAGGCGAGAGGCTTGTGCTAGTCGGATGTGGGCGATGCTGGCCGGGGAGGTTGCCGTACTTCCCCGATGTACGATCGACTGCCTCCATCGAACCTCTAGCGTTTTCTGTGATAGGCGGTGGTCCCCGAGCATGACCGAGCAGTGGCCCGTCCCCGGGCACAAATTCTGGTACAAGACAAACATTCGGCTTGAAAACGGGTCTCAGCTGGATTTCGACCTGACCCTTCCTGGCGCGCTGTCCACGTTCGACTTGTCCACCGTCCGCCTCGGCCGCCACGGCGGCGCGACTAATACTGACCGGCTGTTCCAGGCCCGGCTCAATGCCCGCATTGGCGCAGTCACCGTCGCGGGCGGGCATGTTGAGACGGCGATGAAGCGCCTACTGCTGCTTCTGAGAGAAGAAAGCGGCGGGTTCTCATTGGTAGACATGACCTGGACGGACCTGCACAGGGCGCTGGCGGCCGAGTGCGACGGACCGGACCTGGATCCACGGCGCATCAGGCTGGCGCGAGTGCTGGCGTGGGGCGAGGACAAGCAGGTCAAGAGGCGCCGCGACAACGTGGTGCATGCTTACTGGTGGTCCTTCGATGGCTGCGGCGTGGTGCGGTCACGGTTCCACCGGCGTCAAGACGGGCAGATGATGGTCGGCTCGATGGAAGATTTGGAGGAAGACGCCGGGCTGCTCTTCGAGTACGCCGATCGGCTCGATGACCTTCTCGGCGAGGACTGGCCCCGCGCGATGCTGCCCGTTCCCGAACCGACCGAAGAGGAGTGAGCCCGATTCGATGCGCTTTCCCTGACCCCTTGACCCCCAGGACGTGGGGTCAGGAGTCATCGCAGCTCAGGACGTGTTCTCCGTGCAGGCGCGGTGTTCCCCGACGTGCGGCTTGTTCAGGTCGTGGCATGGCGTGTGGTCCCCGGATGGTCCCCAGGGAAGCTCGTCGGTCCTGGCGTGTTTGACGCGTGAATGTCAACAGCCTGTGGGCCTGGGCTGACGCTGAAGCGTCAACTGTCTTGAGCGCCGTAGGAGAGCGCTGCCCATACCTGGCCACTGAGTTCTATGGCTGCCTGTTTGCTGTCAACGATTTCTTGACTGTCGTCGGCGGCGCGGAGGTTGACGTTCAGTGTCAATACTCGGTTCTGCTCTGACCTGCGGGGACTGCGGGTGTTCGGTCATGATCGACCCTGATTGAGGTCTTGGTGCGGCGTGGCAGGCTGCGCTGAGTCTGCGAGCCCGCTAGGTTGCTGTGTTATGGGCAGTGGAGCAACGTCCCGTAGGGGGCGTGACCGGACGCGCGAAGATGTTTACCGGGCGCAGGAGTGGACTCCCCTCATGCGAGCTGTTAAGGGGATGCCTGACGGCGGAATGTGTGACGTCTTCCAGCTCATCGAGGCGATGTATCCGCCGCCCGCCGGTCCTCGCGGTCACGTCGATCGTAGGACTCGCGAGGGCCGCGAGTGGGATCGTCAGTGGCTGGCGGTCGTACGTGTGTGGACGGATCTGGTGGGGGCTGGACTAGTAGAGATCGTCATTCCTGCTGATGGTCTCCACCCAGATCTATTCAGGTTGAGTGATTCAGGGCACCGCTGGCTGACCGCGCATGACGCTCTAACTGCGGGATGACGCGCCAGTAGTCTGTCTGGGAAGTAACAGCACCTGCCTCGTGGGTTGTCCCACACGGATCGCACGGACTCACGTCAGAGTGGGGATGTTGCCTGGTGGTAGCTGTGGTCAATTCCCCAACTACGAGTCGTTTGGCCGAAGGGCGGTCGCCTTAGCATGAGCGATGATGCTGACACCTCTCGTACCGTCCGAGTGTTCATCTCTTATAGCCATGATAGTGATGAGCACCGCGCTAATGTTCTTGGCCTAGCTCAAGAACTTCGTCGTGCTGGAGTAGATGCTTGGATCGACCAGTTCGTGGAGGCCAATCCGCCTTTGTCCTGGCCGCTTTGGATGAACGAGCAGATTGAACAATCGGATTTTGTCCTTGTAGTGATGACAGAGACATATGAGCGGCGGTTTATGAACCGCGAGAGCCCTGGGCTCGGGCTTGGTGTTCGATGGGAAGGCGCGATCATTACGGATGCGCTTTACCGCGCTGTTAGTGATCGCGTAAAGTTTATCCCGATTGTAGTACGCCCTAGTGACTCAGTTTATATACCTCCCCCCCTTCGTCTTACCACCTGGTACGATATTGGTACGATTCATAATCGGCATCTGGAGCCGTTGCTGCGGCATCTGTTGAATCAGCCTGCGGTGGTTCCTGAACCAGTTGGCCCGGTAATTGCCCTAGAACCTGCAGGATCGGTACGGGAAGCTGAGGATTCTCAGCGCGTCATTGCAGCAGCCCTAGCCCGCGCTAAGGCGGGGGATAGAAACGGGGCTAGGGCTGATCTGGAAGCACTGCTAGATGGTGTCCCCAAGGAAACTGCGGCGGCAGCAGCCTACAACCTTGGGCTTTTGTGGCAAGAGGAAGACGCTTATAGTAATTCGATCACGGCTTATCAGCGTGCAATAGAGCTGCTGCCTGGTTCCCCAACTGCAGAAGCAGCAATTAACAACCTGCAGATAATATTGCAGGTGATGAACGCGCATTATGGCCCAGAAGGACCAGTTTATGCGGCTCGACAGTGGCTTCAGCTTATTCACGATGGAGCAATCCGCCGTGCTTGGGAGTTGGTGTACCGCGACACTCGTCTGGCACTAGTTCAAGCGTGGATTATCGCCAACGAGTCGCATCCTAGCCTGCAGGGTGTGGATAGGGATGATCTGGCTTCGAAGCTTTCACAAGCCAAGCCGACACACGTTCTTTCTCGTGCCTTCCTGGCTACGCAGCTGAATGAATTTGAAAATGCCTTTCAGGCGTATGATGACGAAACGTGGGGCGCTGCAGAGAAGCCTCGTCGGTTCGGGCTTGACCTTGAGCTAGTTATTCTTATGATGACCGGGGGCGGCGCGATCATTTGGGAGCCAGGAGCTGCAGCCCCTGCAATCCAGCTAGTAATGAAGAGAGAGGCTGGCGGCTGGTATGTGGCAAGCTTCTTGCCTGAAATTATGGTTCCGGGATGGCCACCGACTAGTCGCCCTCTCCCAGGCCTTAAAAAACAGGAGGATTAAGATGGATCAACACCCCGAGCTTAGGACTGCTGGCCCTGGTCATGCCATGATTCAGCGCCTACTAACTGCGCATGCTACACATCGCACGATGGAACCGGCTGAGGGACGAGACGTAGTTTCAGAGCGGGAAGCTACCATTGCCCTGATGGTCGCGGCCGCCGCCGTCGATTTTAACTATCAAAACGGAAATATTGATGACTTCAGCACAGAGACAGTAATGCGTGCACTCACGGTCGCCTGGGAGCGGATTTCCCCTCTTTCGGAAGATGTGACGGGCGGCGAAGGCACCGTTGAGGAGTCGATGAGGGAGTACCTTGCCTCCATGAGGGAAGCGAGAAGCCAGTTTGGTATGTAGGCGCTACGCTCCGTCATTCTAAGCTAGGCGGGCCTCCCCAGGCGTGAGCCCCGGGGGCCCTGACGCCGGTCCAGCGGTGCCGGGATGCTCTGAAGCTGGCCACCATACAAGAGGGGTGCACAGCGTGCCTGCTGCGTAGTGGCGGAGAACTGTGGTAGGGCAGTAGCCATGCCAGGCCGACGTGTCTTCTTCAGCTTCCACTACGAACTTGATGTGTGGCGAGCAGCTAACGTACGCAACGCTGGGAAAGTGGACGCCACCACGGCTGCTGGCTGGACAGACGCCTCGATCTGGGAAGAGGCCAAGTTGAAGGGGCGTGCCGAGCTGGAGCGTCTCATTCAGTCAGCGCTCCAGGGGACGACCGTTACGGGGGTGCTGATCGGTTCCGAAACAGCTAACCGGCCGTGGGTGACGTATGAAATCCAGCAGAGTATTAACCGAGGTAATGGTTTGATCGGCGTTAGGATTCATAGAATCAAAGATCAGAACGGCGAACGGAGTGCGCGCGGGCCTGTCCCGGAGCTTCTTAAGCAGGGTGGTTATCGGATATACGACTGGGACCGGAATTACTTTGGGCAGCGGGTCGAGTGGGCAGCGATTGAGGCTGGTAAGGCATGCCTCCGCCACGATGTAGTTGATTGTTTCTCGTGCCGTCGACATTGGTGGTCATAATCCTTCCGAGTAATGAGATTTTATATATGGACGCTAAGCTAAAGCATCTAGAATTTATCCAGGCTGCGATTAGCCGCATGGCGACGAACTCTTTTCTTTTCAAAGGCTGGGCAATCACGATTGCTGCTGGACTCGCTGCCTCCGCTGCTGTTGAGAGGAGACAAGCACTACTCGTGATAACGCTTGTGTCCACTGTCATGTTCTGGGGTCTCGATGGTTATTACCTGTGGTTAGAGCGCTGTTTCCGAAAGCTCTATCAAGAAGTTGCCAGGAAGGGTGATTCAGAAATAGACTTCGCTATGGATATTGAGAGAACTCGGCCGGTACGACAATGGTTGCTAACGTGCTTGGGCCGACCCCATCTCTGGTTCTTCTACGGGTCTATTATCGCAGTGGAGGTAATTGGTATTGTGTTCGTGAGGAGTAAGTAAGTGACTATGCCACCACAGGATTCATCAGGCTGCGGTTTCTGCAGAATTGCCAGAGGTGAGGATACTTCAGTAGAGATAGTCTGTGAAGCGGATTCCTGGCTTGCCTTTTTTCCTTTGAACCCTGCAACGCCTGGGCATACGCTGGTCATCCCTCGCATGCACGTCCCTGATCTCTGGCAGGTCAGAGCTGCGCAGGGCAACGATCTTATGGCGGCTGTTATTAAGGTCGGTAGGGCTATCGACTCCGCGTTGGCCCCAGAGGGCATGAATCTGATAACGTCGGCCGGGGAGATGGCAGAGCAAACAGTCTTCCATTTGCATCTACATATTGTTCCGCGGTGGCGTGCGGATGGTTTTGGCCGGATCTGGCCCACGGGTCGCCGGTATGAAAATGCCAGGCTAGGAAATGTAGCCGACCAGATCCGTGCCGCCTGCGCGAACCTACCATGAATGCCTTCGATCATTAACATAGTGAACTTCTACAGATGCAGGAGTTGTAGTGGCATACATAACAGTCGCGCAGGCACGCGCACGGTCTCGGATCCAGTGGCCTAATTCGAGGATTGCGGAGAGCGAGATTCGAAAGTCTGCTTCTACTTCGATCAGTACTATCTTCGATGTCTTTCTGTCACATTCTTTTGAGGATGCTGACGTCATAGCTGGAGTCAAGGGATTTATAGAAGATCAAGGGCTACGCGTATATGTCGATTGGATCGAGGATCCCCAAGCTGATCGAGCTCATGTCACGGCTGCAACCGCTGACATGCTTCGTCAGCGCATGGATTACTGTCAGTCTTTGCTCTACGCTAGCTCGGATGCTGCTACAAGGTCTAAGTGGATGTCTTGGGAACTCGGTTACTTTGATGGCAAGAAACCTGGCCGAGTAGGGATTGTTCCCATTGTTCATTGGGATGGAGCACCCTTTCATGGCCAGGAGTATCTGGGCTTGTATCCTCATGTAGAACTGCTTAATTTTAATGAGATAGGTAAGCGTCTCGGACAGAATATCAATGGATATCAGGGTCTATCGCTTAAAAATGCTGTCCAAGAATCTTTCCGGTGACGGCTCGGGTGGGGGAACGCCTAGTCTTCTGTCCGTTGCTGTCGATTCGTCGTCAACGACGCCTTGACAGTTGTCTACCCCGGCAGCGTTGTTGACGGTTAAGCGTCAAGCGCTTGGCGGACTTCGGGTGCATTGACACTTGAGCGTCAACCTGAGCACGGTTTGGCCCAAGTCCATCCAAGGTTCCCGATAGCTGCGAACTCCGTGACTGTCGGCCAGGTTCAGTCAAGGGTCTGCGGCGAAGCCGACGCCGAAGGCGCCCTTGACGGGTTCTGGCCGGGGCCGGACAATGCCAGGTTCGGGAGCATCTGCTCCCGATAGCTGCCTAATCCGGCCTTGCCTGTCGACGGCCTGCACATCGGCATCGCCGTGCGCAAGGGCGGCCCCTTGGTCTTGGTTCTTCGCGCCAGCCGACCGGCGTTAGGACCGCCCGGCATGGGAGCTGCAGCGGTAGTGCCGGGCGGACCGCCGCGTCGGCGGCGCGAGCGGCCCGCCGGGCCGCCTTGAAAGACGTACAGAAACTTCTCACGCGGAGTTTCGGGGGCGCGCTCGGAGTCTGAGCACGAGATCGGCCAGCCCAAAGCTGGTACCTCGCCTGTAGTACAGTCGCGGTTTCGCGGTGCGGGTTCGCCGTGTCGCGTACTGTGACGTGACGGGTTCTGGTTTGCAGTTACGTTCTGTCACCTCCTTCCGGTCGTCCTTGGTCAGGTGCTGGCTGCGGCGGCGAGGCGGGTGGTGTAGTGGTGCCATCGGGCGCGGGCCTGGTGCTGGCGCCGCCACCGGGACCAGCGCAGGCAGAAGGCGAGGCGGGCGCGGGTGATGAGCCCGGCGGCGTGCTGGCGGGCGAGGCGGGTCAGCCGGGCGGTCTCGGCGATGGTGAGCTTGATGGCGCCGATGCGGGGCGGGCAGGGCTGCCCGGGCCGGGCGGGGACGGGCGCGTCGCCGAGGGGGATGCCCAGGTCAGCACCGCTGACCTTCTCCTTCTCCTTCTCCTTCTCCTTCTCCTTCTCGGCGGCGGGGGGCGGGGGCGGGAGGGTGATGTCGCCGCACAGCGCGTTGCGGATGGCGGCGTGGCGGAGCTGGGCGAGGGCGGCCAGGGCGGTGTGCCGGCAGACGCCGTCCCAGGTGCGCACCTGGGACTGGTCCCAGCCGAGCACGTCCTTCCCGGTTTTGAACGTTTCCTCGCAGGGCCAGCGCCGCCCGGCGATCGTCACGAAGAACGTCATCGTGGCAGGCTGGTCTTCCGGGGCCCAGCACAGGTAGAACGTCAGGTTGTCTGGCCGGGAGAGCAGGCGGCGGATCAGCAGGACGTGCCGCGGGCTGGCGGTGGCGGCCAGTGCCCAGTCCGCGTACCGGGGTCCCTTGGACCCGTTCCCGCACGAGCGCCGCTCGAAGACTGCGTCCCTGACGGCGCCTTCGGCCTTGATCACCGCGCCGGACGGCAGGGTGATCCGGAAGTCGCGGGGGATGACCGCGACGTAGGGCAGGCCCGCGGCCTGGCACGCCCCGCGCAGGGCGTTGCTGCGGCCATAGACTTCGTCAAAGGCGGCCCACCGGGCCGGCAGGCCGGCCTTCAGCAGGCGCTCCAGCTGGCCGATGGCCAGCTGCGGCTTGGCCGCGCGCTCGAGCCTGCCGGGGATGCCCGCGGCCCGGCGCCGCGCCAGGTCCTTCTCCCACCGCCCGGGCATGAAGACATCGAAGTCCGCCCAGGCCTGCCCAGAGGTGGTGACGTAGGCGGCGAACACCGTGGTGACGCAGTTCTCCACGTGCCCGGTGCACCCGGCATGCTGCGGCGCCACGCACGCGGTCGCGTCCCCGTCCTTCAGCTGGGCCGTCTCGTCGAACGCGAGCCCCGGGCCGATCAGATCCCCCGGGTCGCACGGCAGCCACTCCCGGGCCAGGGCCGGCAGCTCCGCCCGCAGCTCCCGCCAGTCCCAGCGGTACGAACCGAGCAGGGCCTGCATCCGGTACGGCGACTCGTACCCGGCCGCCTCGGCCAGGGCCCAGCAGTTCGCCTTCACCCCCGGCGCCAGCCCCTCCACGTACGCGAACGCGGTCCCCGCGCTGCGCCGCTGCGCCAGGACCCGGCCCAGCACCGCCCTGACCTGCGCATCCACCCTGTCCGCGTACCCGGACACGTCACCTATGCTGGCCTTCGCGGCCGTGTCGTCGCTGTCGTTGGTCACACATCAGGCAACACGGCACGGCCGCCCCGGATTTCACCCGTGTAACTCCGGCACGCCGCTGATAGTCATCACCCAGCGTGACCCCCAGCGTCAGTCAGCCCGCTCCCCACAGCATCCAGATCGTCGCATTCTGTGAAACCGCGACTGTACTACCTGGATGGGCGTCGGCCAGGTGCCCGCGGTCGGCCGGTGTGCGGGCGTAGCCGATAGTGTGCATCCCTGCGACGCTCGCGGCTTCGATGGTGGCTGGCGAGCTGGCCACGAGGATGCACGCGGCAGGATCGGCGCGGAGTGCGGTGATGGCGTGCGCGACCAGGCTGGTAGCGGAGGGCGGCTCGTGGGTGGTACGGGCGACGACTAGCCCGACCTGCTCGTCAAGGCTGCTGCGGACCAGGTAGGCGTTAACCGCGCGTGCAGAGCAGAAGCCGATGACCGTGACAGTGCGGCCGGAAGCGCGGGCACTGGTGATGACGTCGTTGGCGTATCCAGCGGGGTGAGCGGTGGGGACGGCGCTGAGTTCTAAGTCGGTGAGGTCGGCCTCGGCGGTGGCCGCGAGGTCGGGGCTGATGGCGGCGGCGCAATCCAAGACGGCGAGCGGATCCGTTGTTGTCGCGATCAGGTCGGGGAGCTGGATGCGCTGGTCGGTAAGGAGCTTGCGGAGTCGGTCGGCCGCTAACGCGACGGAGTGCGTGGCCCAGAGATCACAGACCGGCCCGTCGAAGTCCACCAGCAGGTGACGGGACTTGCGGACGATGTCGTCAAGGGCGGCGAAAGGGCGAACTGGGTCAGTCATGCAGTGGGGCCTTCGCTGGCTGGTCGTATGGGCGGGTCAGTCTGGCTCCTATTGTGGTGGTTCGCCTGGGTAGATGGCTGCCAATACCGCGGCGGTGCTGGTGAGATCGGCGAGTACGGTATCGGCGCCTGCGGCGGCAAGGGCGTCGGCGCTGTCGCGGCCGGTGGCAACCGCGATGATCCGCGCGGAGCCGTCGCGTGCGGCTATGACGTCGCTGGGAGTGTCGCCGATAAGCACGGTGGTTTCCTGGCCGAAGCGGTGGCCGGTGCGCTGGGTGGCGCGCTGCCGGGCGATGTCCACCAGGTGGGCGCGGATGTCGTCGTCGGTGCCATATGCGCCGATGTCCAGGTCAAGGTGTTTGTCGAGACCGAACGTGCGGAGCTTGATCTCGGCGGATGGGCGGGTGTTCCCGGTCAGGACGGATTGGGTTAGCTCGTCATGGCTGGCCAGGACGCGCAGGGCGTTGGCAGCTCCGGGCAGGGCTTGGCCGCGCTGGCGCATTTCGTCGGCGCGTTCGGCGTAGCCGCGTGCCTGCTCTTCGGCGAACGCGGCGAACAGGTCTCCGGGGTCCTCGATGCCATTGACTTGGAGCGTTTCGCGGAAGATGACCGGCTCGGTACGGCCGAAGGTGTCGGCCATCTGCTCAAGGGCGCGGCCGGTGACCTTCTCGAACGCAGAGGCGTAGATCTCGCTGCCGACCCCGCCAGTCTCCATCAGGGTGTGATCTACGTCCCACAGAACGAGGATGGTTGGTGGCACTGCCTGGCTCCGTCCGGCTTGGCTCGGGGCGCTTGATGGTGCGCTTGTTCGCTACCTGTCTTACCCTGGGATGGCTGATCCGTCGTCGTCAGGGGGGTTGATGAACCCGTCACCGGAAGTGCGGATCGGCGAGCGGCTGCGGTTCTACCGCCAGGCCAGAGGAAAGACGCAAGCGGTCGTCGCCGGATTAGCTGGGGTCACCGAGGACTATCTCTCCCAGATCGAGCGCGGGCTCAAGACCCCGACGATTGCGTTGCTGCATCGCTTCTCGAAGATCCTCGGAGTGCGGATCTCGGAGTTGCTGGGCGAGTCGGCAGCAGAGCATAGCGAGACGGCGATTCCGGCCGGGAAGGCTGTGCAGCGGGCTCTGATGGCTTACCAGGACGAGCGGGGCTCGTTTGACCCGGCCGACCTCCCAGGTCTCCGGGCTCGTGTCGAGACGGCCTGGACCATCTGGCAGGGCCGTCCGCGGCGGTTCAGCGAGGAATCGGAAGTACTGCCAGCCCTGATAACGGACGTGCAGGCGGCTCAGCATGCGCTCGCGTCTGGCTCTGAGCAGGACCGGCGCGAAGGCAACCAGATAGCCGCCGACCTGTACTTCCTGCTGCGGACTTTCGCCAAGCGGATCGGGCGCACGGATCTGTCCTTGCTGGCCGCAGACCGGGGCGTGCTGGCTGCCCAGGAGGCTGACGATCCGGTAAGGATCGCAGCGGCGAAATGGAACCTCGGGCATGTCCTGCTCGCGCAAGGTGACGCGGACGGCGCCGAAGAGGTCGCGATTCACGCGATCGAAGACCTTCAACGCCAGGATGGTGACGGCGACCCGGGCGTGATGGCGATAACCGGGGCGCTGTGGCTGGTGTCGGCGGTCGCGGCCACTGCCCTTAACTTCTAAGACTTCTGTGGCTGCATGTCTGGTTTTTGGTGTTGCGTTACGGGTGGGTCACGATCGCGGCTGGCGGCCTGACGCGGCGGTGAACGCAACGAGGCCCCTGCTATGAC
>Ga0307372_10010357_pt1 | contig 12649 bp, 34 predicted proteins | sample OX1MG_FD_202533 | JGI IMG/M metagenome (GOLD analysis project Ga0307372, IMG submission 202533) | Soil microbial communities from Risofladan, Vaasa, Finland - OX-1 | ecosystem: Environmental > Terrestrial > Soil > Coastal area > Acid sulfate soil | place: Finland: Risofladan, Vaasa | collected...
AATCTTTAACGGAACTGGAAAAGCAATGAAATGAATCTAAACCCAGAATCTTAACACGATTAGGTTTTAGTTAGCAAACTCCGACATCTTACGAGAACTGAATTTCAGGTTCTGTCAACTTGAGAGCACATTCCTTGACAAACTCTTTCTGTCAACTATCGGCTCATCTAAAGGATTTGCACACCTTATTCATCTTCCAACATTCTCTACAAGAACCAGAAGCCGTTTTTTGTGGTCTCCCCTCATCAGCTACAAGTCGTTCATGGCTTGCTTTTGGATGACCGCATTTGCATTTTTTCTGTATTTCCTTATGTAATTCATTTCCTTTTCTAGTGAACATGATTAGTTTTCCCTGCATTTTGAATTAAAGTTAACCATTTGTTGTCGCCCTCAAAGATATGTTCAAACTACTGTACATAGTTCCACCTGTTTTGAGTCGGGACATACTCATTTTTGGCTACCTGTAAAGTATATAGGATTTGTAGGTTGATAGCTAACAGAGATTAGTTTCTTAACATCATCAAATGTCAAAGTAACAATACTTTTGTCTTTAAATTCCCACGATTCATCGTTTTTCGGTAACATATGTTTTTGAAGAGCGTATTTCATCCAATACTCTGTAACTTTATCCATGAATAAATTTTGTTCATCAGGATTTTGAACTAAATATAGAAAGATTTTGGGGTTTACTAAGAATTGAGTAATCAATTTCGATCTATTAACATCAGCATTACTTCTGCTATTTCATAAATTCTTTCTTTTACACTATCACTAAATCCAGTACCTAACCTATCCATAACAACTTGAACTTCATCCATTCCATACCATTCTCCTCTTTTGACAAACTCATAGAATGTTCTTGCAACTCGTTTTTCGTCAAGAGGATGTATTGTAGTCGAATTAATTACATCCTTTTTGATCTGTTCTAGAACTTTATCTGTATCCAAAACTATAACCCCATTTGTTTACACATTCATTATCATAAAAATATATTTCATAAACATTAAAAGTCATGATTTGCAAAAATGAAATCTAATAGAGTTACCCCATCTGTTGAAGGATGGTATGTGAAGTATATTTTACAAACTTGATTGTATACAAAAAAGATATTTGGTGTATGATCACATGGAGAAAGCCTTGCTTTAGGAGTGTTAATCTTAATAGATTCTAAATAATGCAAACAACTTAGAACAACAGCACGTCTTGAATATGACTGAACCTCAAAATTTTTGATAAATTTCGGTGTTCTATTTGTTATCAGCACATGAATCCCTACAGGTGTAGTGATTCATGTATTTCTTCTAATTCTTTTAAGCTTGTTGTTTTTGCTTTTGGTGTTTCTTTTAGCAAGGACTGGACATATTCATTATCTTTTGCTGACCAGTTTGTTTCCTCTTTTGTCCATTTGCCATATGCTTGATTTTTCATTGTACTTAATTCTAAAAATAATATTATAAAAACCGTTTAATACTAGTGGAAATGTATGTATTTATACCTACATTTCTACTCTGTGGAGTTTTGTCGATTTTTACTAGCGTTTTGAATGATCGTTATCCACTTGTTCTCTCCTTCAATAATGATCCCACATTTTTCCGCTGGCGTTTTTCCATCTAAAGACATGTGAGGTCTAAAATAATTATGGTAAATTTGATAACCATTGACTAAAGGGGAATTATCTTTCTTTAGACCTCTAGCTACTTTCTCTCTATCTCTAAATTCACCGTTTAGTCTTTCCATCTTGTTATTATTTCTCTGTCCTTGCAACCTGATTTGCTTTATGTGAACTGTTCTTTGCCCTTTCTGTGTGAAAAATTCTTTGTTATAGGCATCAGCATAGCTTCTCAATCCATCTGTGATTATGACTTTTGGTTTGGTTCCTGTTATTTGTTTAGCTTGTCTGAATAGTGAGCTTGCGTCATGTCTTTCTTTGGAATTGGCAACTTCTTTTGCAATCCAAAATCTAGTTTCATCATCCATTAGAGCAAATAGGTATTTCATATTGCCCTTAACCTTTACCCATACTTCGTCAGCTCTCCAAGTATCTCCTACTTGTGGTGTAATCTTGGATAGGTAATTCTCCATGAGTTTTGTGTATTTCTTAATCCACTTGTAGATAGCTTGGTGTGATACTGTAACGCCTTGCAATCTCAAGAACTTTTGAATTGATCTTAGAGATTCACCTGTAAAGTAAAGTTGCATTGCTGAGGTTACCGCTTGTGGATTGGATCTCATCTTTTCAAAACCAATGTTAAAGCTAAACCACTTTTTACATTCATTGCAGAACCATCTTTGAATATCATAATTTTCATTGTATCTGATTCCATGCTTGACTATCTGTTCAGAATTGCAATGAGGACAAACTGATACGTTAAGCTGTTCTATTGTTACAGCATTTTCTTTTCTCACCTGTTCTCGAAGCCTAATGCTAAACTCGACTGCATGAATATGCTTACAACATACGTGTCTGAAAGTATGGTCAGGGCATCCGCAGATCCAACCTTTTTCAGTAGATACAACATCATATTCTCGGTTAGTTGTCTGTGATTTTACATGGTAAGTATAGTCATTGATTCTTAGAATCTGAACATTAGGATTAAGGGCTATTTCCTTTCCTTTTTTCTGTCTATTGTTTGTGTCTTGTGTCAATAGGTATCTATTGATACTATACATAGCGATATTATTAAATATATCGATAGGTATCAATAAGTACATGATGAAGCGATTTATGGTATCAATACCTGAGGAAATGGAACGAGCTTTAGAGAAAGAACGCAAAGAAAGAATGATGGAAACCGTGCCTGAAACTATACGAGTTATTCTTAGTGAGTATCTCAGAAAAAATTAATCTTTTTTCATTAATTGTCTGATAAAACCTTTCTTATCCTCATTAAATCTATTCAGTGTTGTTTCACATCTATCCTTATCTTCCCAATCATAATCATCTCTACAACCATCACACATACCCAAACGAGGTTTACCATAAATCATTAACTGAAAGAGAGAATGGAAATCTCGATTAAAAGATTTTATAAATTCATTTTTTAGATCTTGAGAAACGTCATTCCAATTCATAGCTGAATGAACAGTTAGAAAGGTCAACATAATTTTAGACATTTCTTCTTTAGGATAACTGAAATATGTAATCATATGCTGAAGAACAATTCTTTTTTTATCTGATTGGTTTATCACTCTGAAATAATCTGGAATTTCTGATAGAGAAGTAATTCCTCTTTGTTTATCAAATTCAATATTTCTGTTAATATCATCTTCTATTGATTTTCTAAGTAATGATATATGATTCCAATATTCTTGTAGATTGGGTATATAATTTGCTGACTTACCACTTTTCCTAAACCAACCATATTTATTTTTGAACATCAAAAAAATCCCGAATATCATTAATCCTATAAAACCAAGATCAGCGAGCAAGAGTAATGAGACTCCGTTAAGTGTCAAAAACGCATTTACAATCTGAGGTTCTACATAATCCAATATCTTGTAAATTACATAACCACCTACAGAACCAGCGAAAAACTCTACACCTTTTGGCTTCATTTCTTAGATCCTCGATCGTGCCTGTGGATATAAAACTGCCCAAAAATGAGCCGTTGGTTGACACAGAGAGTTTGTCAAGGAATGTGCTCTCAAGTTGACAGAACCTAAAACCAAGTCTGATGTATAATATTCCATCATCAAACCAAGTATCTACATTATCACTGTCAACAATATTTATGATTTGAGATTTTGTCATTGTTTAGCTTTCCTCAGTGTTACTAGTCTTTTTCCTTTAGTAACTTCCATTGTCCATTCTAATTTATCATAATTCTTTAATTCTAGAAATGCTGCAATGCCTTCTGGAATTGTACATCTTAGTGATGTAGTATCTTTCTTTGCACTTGTAACTGTACTTTTTAAATTCATAATATAGGTTACATATAGTATTAATTAAATCTACCTATACATCTACAAATCAAGTCATTTTATTTAAACTATTATCTTATTCGTAACTCTTTCATTTCGTAATACTTATTACATAATCAATTCTATACTATGTCATGCTAGACATGCAAACCAAAATTGAAAAACTTCAGAAAGGCGAAGTGAAAGCATACACGATCTTTGCATCCCTAATGATTATTGGGATAGGACTGATTGCGGTAGGCGCACATTACGCTATCCTGGATTATGTTCAGTTTGGACAACCAATAGCAATGACTTCACCAATATTTTTTGTGGTTGGAATACTTGCTAGAAGAAAATACAAACAACTCAAGAGAGCTTAGATAAGCTCTTTTCTTTTTTATTTTATTTCAATAGTTATTTTTTCACTTCTTGTTAATATGCTCATTGATCTCAACCAGACACCTTTGATTGTGGAACAATCAGTAGTACATTTGGACACATCAAATTTGTTTTCATGGATTGAGCCATCTCCTTCCAGGAGAAAATACTTTATCAGTCTAAAAAGACCAGCTCTTCCACCATAAGCTTTGCCATCAATTACTAACCAACTCATTTTGTAGAAATCTGGAAGTTTTTTACTTAATAGATGATTTGTATTGACTTCTGTTAAGTTACTAGGGTACATTCCCACAATCAAAATTCTATGACTTGTTAGAAGATCTGCTAGTTTAGCAAATTTAGTACAAGACATACAAAGATTATCATAGATTAAGACCGGAGTTTCAAAATTCACTTATATTTTCTCCATCATCTTGTCTTAATTCATCCTCAATATTACAAATGCAATCTTCATAAGTAAATCCACACTCAACACAGTTTATTTGGCTTTCTAAAGAATCACTCATGTCAACCAATCACAATACATTCTCTATGAACGACATATTTGTGTTCTGAGTATTCTTTCCAAAGTAAAAATCCAAGATTACATTCTTTACATTCTAATGGCTTCATAAATAAACCGCATCGAGTACAAATTAACTCTCTAAATTCTCTGAGTCTCATGTCCAATCTGCCTCACTTTCATTTGTACCCATTTGTGACCAATAGATAAATTGTCTTGAATTACTCCATTCTTCCATATCATCATTTGTTTGTCGTATTTCTTCAGGTGTCATAATGTGACCTTTATGTTTGGCAACTCATCCCAAGTCTTATCTTTGTATAGTCTGCAACCAAAGGCATTATGACATTTACATTTTGATAATCCTTTACCCCATTGCTTGAAAAAGAATGGAATATTTTTTGCTTGGCATAAATTGAAAATATTATCAACATACTCTTCTTTCATTTCTCTTGGATTCGAACCTGATTCGCCACCTACAATAACCCAATGAATATCTTGTAAATCTGCACTTCCTAGATCTAAGAATCCTATTAATGGTTCAAAGCTTACAAATCTAGTCTTTGCGGTTATCTGTCTTAATAAATTGATTCTAAACAGATATTTTTCAGATTCCACAGAAGTGCCTATCCAAACATTATCAGGTACTTCATGAGTTTCAAAGAACTTTACTGCACGATCTATTCTCTTAGTAAGCACAATATACGTATGTTGAGAATATGTTTTCATCATATTGAACATTTCTTCTATCTCATTGTCTGAAATGTCTTTATGAAAAGTATCAGACATGGAATTGACAAAGATTCTACTTGCAGACCATGTTCTTAGATTTTTGTCTATTGTAAACCAGTTAGTCTTTCTAACTTTAGAAGGATCTCTACCCCATCTATTTTCTAATCTATACATGTAACAGTTAGCACAACCTTCTGAAACTTTAGAACACCCCAAAAAAAAATTGATTGTTGCATCACTCCATTCAATACTGGTAGTTTTACCCATGATTATACACACTCATATTTTCTATAAGAACTGGTTCAATCATTTTAAAAGTAGAACCTTCTTGCATAAGCATATGAGCTTCTCTTGTTTTATACGGCATTAAAGTTCTCCAATTTTTGATCATCGCCTTTATACAAACAATAAACGTCCATTGTACTCACATTTGGCATGATTTGTTTATTGTCATGGTTCTTATAAGTATAAAGACGGTATGGCATCAGGAAATAGAAGAATTTAGCATGTACTTTAAATCCAATTTCCAGACACATGTTTCTAAAGATAACAGAGAGATCATAGTATTTACTGTCTTTAGTCCTGTCTCTTGCATCAAATATTAAAATTCCATTTGGTTTTAGATTGTTAAAGTAAGACTGGAAACATGGTCTGATCTTCTCAAGAAACTCTTCAATAGATTTTGAATTGGATAAATCATCTACTTCATCAGAATAGTTATTTTTATCTCCGGCAATAGAAATGCCGAAAGGTGGTGATGTCAATATCAAATCAACTTTTTTATCCAGATTTACTTTCTTCAAATCAGATTGCCAGTATCTATCAGCATTAGAAGGATCGTGGTCCTGGGAGAGTTTGATAGCTTTGGGGTTTACATCAGTACCAATACCGATTCGACCTAGCTTATTTGCGATTCTCGGCACAGTACCCGATCCATTGAATCCGTCAAAAACAGTATCACCTTTTTTGGAATAGAAAAGAATCATGTCTCTTGCAAAGTCTTGTGGCATCTTTGCAGGGTAATTATCAGGAAATATGGAATTTACATTATACCATAATACATTGAGAGGGGATTTTATCTTTTCAAGTATTTCATAGTTTTCTGGAAATTCCTCATCGCTGTGAAATTCTTTAAGTCCTTTTTCACTCATTTTATACACAGTCACCTGGTTTAACAGAAGAACTTTTTCTTTTGAATGGATTTTTCCAATCCAATAATATTCCAGCAACCATAACCATCCCTGCGAAAACAATTATGAAATATGGAATATCATAGATTGTAATTGGTTCGGTCATGTTATCTTTCCATATTTTCTAAGGTATTTTGTCAAGAATCTTACAAATTCACTGTCATTTGTAAAACTTGTTTCTCGATAGTACAATTCAAGTAAGACGTAGATATTGGTATTATCAAACATTTTCAGAATTTTTTCCTTGTATGTCTCTTCTGTCAATCCATGTTGTTTAGATGCGCTATTCATTTTAGATTCTCTTCTCTTCTTGCAATATCAAGCAATTGTGTTAACTTTTGGTTAGATATTTTGCATTCAAACTTTGGAAGGTTTTCTGTTTGTAACTTCATATTCAATACTATATTTCATTTGTTAATAAGTATTATGCAATCAAATTTAAATAACACAGTTCCGGTTAATAGACATGCAAAACATCTATGAAATAAAACAGACAAGCATCGACAAGTTATTTGAGAAACTTCCAGAGACTTCATTTGTGTGTCATTGGCATAAGATGGATATTATCAATGCATATGTAGATAAGTATCTAAACCCCCACCCAATTAGACAAAAGTTTGCATACAACTTTGACGTTAATGGGGAGAAATGCCAAATTGAAAACTGTGAATGTGATGCAGAAATAAAATTAGTCAAGAGAGAAGGACTTGATCTTCAATGGTAGAAACCAGCGCCTAATCTGTTAGGCAATCTCTTTTTTATTATGGAAATGTTTTAGTGATTTTTGGAACAATACGCAGTTCTATTTTAGCAATATCAAAGGCATTTTGCAGTTCTTGTTTGCTTTTATCATTGACTTTATCTTTGAAAATTGTGGGGGATTCATACTTGTGGACATCAACTACTCTACACCATCTTTCGAGCAACCATCTTTGAACTCCTTGTCTCTGCATCTTGAGACTACCTTTCTTGCCTTCTACCCTAATAGCTATCCTGGATAGATGTGGAGTGTATTCATCATTGAATGGAATCATGAAAATATCGATTGAACTCTTTTTGTGAAAATCTGCTAAATATCTCAATTGGTCATTATCAAGTACCATAGTTACTTTTACTTGACGATAAAGACCTGGGTAATTAGGGAAGAACTTGGTTTCTATCTCTTTGAGGTCAAAAGTCTGTTGCAGAATTTCAAATACAGCATCTTCACCCTCTCCAATCCAATTTTGACTTGTGGGATCAGTACGCATATAATATTTACATTCTGTTTTAAATCATTATTAGGTAAATACTTGTCGATTGGATTTATCAAGCTTAACTTGTAAGGGATTGATCCTAAACTGTTGAATCTTTTCTAAAAATTCCCACAATTCAGCATATTTTGGAGTTATTTTGATTTTATGAACAACTCCTTTCTTGAGATACAAGGAGAGTATTCTATATTCAGATTTACCTTCGATTTTTTTGATGGATATTCGTGATTTTAGACTGTTACTTTGATGGCTATTCCACTTATCCTTGTTTTTGATATATCCTATTTTCTTTGTACATTTTGGGCTACAAGTTGTTTTATCACTTCTGCCAACAATATGTCTACTACATACAGGACATTTTCTACCGACACCTTTTATGAATAAAACAGGTTTTGTTACATATTCAATATTATATCCTGAAATATCAGATTGAGTGATTCTTAGTTTCTTCATTTCTTATCTCCAAGTCTTAGTTTTTTGTATTTTTTATAATGTTTTCTTGTTACTAAGATTCCACCAACAAGTAGTGCAATTCCAATGTAGATTCCAGGACCACTAGAAAGTATAAATGTTATACCAAATCCCCACCACACAGCAAATGGAATCAAGTAGTAGGCTTTACTTCTTTCAAATTTATCCCAATTCAAAATGGTGTATCTCCTAATTGTGGCGCTTCTGGTTCAATTACTACTGGTTTTCTATCTTTGTTCAATTTACAATGTAATCTGATACATGCAGAACATAAATTATTTGTATCATGACAAGTACAATTTCCCCCATCAGGACATAAGGTATTTGGCATTATAGCACTTGACTCCTCTTCTTTTTTGGGTAATCAACACCATCATAATGATATAATCCCAATACTTCTCGTATTGTATTATCAGATAAATTTCCAGATAGCCAATGTTCAATCAATGTATTTCTTTCTGAATTAAATGCCAAATGATAAAACATTTATCTCACTACCTTTGGCCTGATTTTTCTTTTACTTGTAATCATCATGCCTAACAAAGTGCCACAACCAATAATCCAACATATTCCAGAGCCAATCAGTACATAGTCCATGAAAGTCACATCTTAGACTCCTGATTGTTTGAATTGAATTAGTTTTGCTTTCTTTGCTTTAAGTCTCATTAGAATATTTTTATCAGTTACAATTTTCAACATAGTATCAATAACATCATAACCTGAAAATGGTACTAATCGCCCTTTTAGACACTCAACCCAAATTCCACGTTCATTGAATCCACTCAGTAAAGATAACATAATTTTACGTGCTGCATGTGCTTCGCAATATCCGATAGTTGCAAATCCAAAGTCACTTACATAAATAACAGTTGGATAATTCTTGCAACTGACAACACATCTATGTTGATGTGTTTTCTTGAACCAGTAACTATACTTTGGTAGAGGTATCTTAACTTTAGTTGCATCCCAACCATATAGAGTTAGCATTTTTCTTTGTGTCATTTTTTTTCTCCTTTTCTGCATGGGCTTCTGCGATGTATCAAGTATTTCAAATATTCATCAAATTCTTTACCACAGTTAATGCATTTGTGAGGACATGCAGTAGAACTCATATCTCAATTGCCACCTTACTAAAATAGATAACAAGTTCTAGAAATACAAATGCTGTATGACATATAGTACAACTCTTTCTATGAGTTGCTTTCATTATTTCATCTTTATGGAGGTAGATTGTATTTGCCAAAATAATCAATCCATATCACAGCTTACTTCACATTCAGAGTTATCAGCACAATATTTGGCACAAGCTTCACATGCATAACAACCATTAGTGTCATTCCATTTGTGAGTATCATCATCAGAATATAATAAAATAGATACTAATTGATTTGTTGGATTTAATTTATTCTGGAATTTTAGATAAGATTCCATCTGTCCTTCTTGTTCAGATATATCTTCAAATTCTTTAATCTCTTCATCTGTTAGAATATCACTTACAGATACATTTCCATCCTCATATACAATTTCATAATGTTCTTCATTCTCACATCTTCCAATTTTTGTTGTAGGTTGTACCGAATCTCTGAAATCACATATTTTTCCCTGCCTTTCTAGAGCTTCAGATATTAATTTGTGAGCAAGTTTAACTGGATCTGTTTCAATTGTAGAGAAAGAATATGCATCAAAGAGATGTTCAATGATAGAATCTATACGGTCTGCAAATGATTTAGAAGTTCTTTCTTTCTCTTGGAGTTTTACCAATTCTTCCCTATTTGGAATATCTTGAATTTTTTCTTTCAATGCTCGGATATAAGTAGAAACATACTTGTTATCACGTATAGTTTTTTTAAATTCCAATAAATCAGAATCAGCAATGTTACCTAGACTGTTTTGATAATCTAGAAATTCAAGGATTCTGTAATATGGTTCTTTTTCTTCGGTCATTTTAACACCTTAATTCCTTTTTGGTAACAAGTAACACTATCAACCTGAAGTATTTTATTGGATTGCCAAAATTCTTCGACAGTAGATTTTCCCCACCATCCCTCTTGGACTGGTTTAGATATAAGATCAGGTAAATGGAATCGTACTCTTCCTGGTGAAAGTAATGCGCCAACTTCGCTTTCGCTTTGATGTCTGATTTGTACTAGATCAGTTCCTTTGAAAGTTCTTCCAAGTCTCAAGACAACTCTTCTAACAGAAATATCTTGATAGTGATTGGAATTATTTTCTTGGATAGAATAATCAAGGCCACAGTTTACATTTGATTCTGCGTTATCATAAACTTCTCTTGCTTCTTGCAATAATTGATCTAAAAGTCCTTTGTCAAAACATAGATACTCATAATATGCATCCTCATAAATCTGGATTGCGAGAGGAAATGGAAGGGCTTGACTCCCAAACTGCCAAGCAATTCTCCAATTTCCAACGCCATACTTGGAATCAAATTGACTCTGAATAGCATCCCTTTTTTTGCCAAAGTATGATAATCTTTCAATTGTTTCCCAAATCATTTCTTGTCACCTGGTTTTTCATCCCATTTTGGATGATGGCATTTTGGACACCAAGTAGGGCGACCAGCTTTTCGTGCAACCCATTCCCAACTGCATCTTAAACACTTGAACCCCTTTTTCACAATGTCTATGTTTGCACTCTGCATAAAATATCTAGATGTTCATTAGTTAATAAGTATTATGCAATCAATTTTAAATAATAGGCTTGTTTCATTATCTCATGAAACAACAAGAGAAATCAACTTTGGGATTTGTAATTCTAACTGCATCACCAATGCCAATGTTTTTGATTGCTGCAATAGTCAATACTTCACAAATGATCAGATTGATAATAGTTTTAGTACCAGTAATAGTAGGAATGTATTTTTGGTTGGCTAATAGTATGGAGAAGAAGAAATAAATGAAAAACACAAGAGCTAAAAGATTTACAACTTATGAGGAGGTTTTAGAGTTTATTAACAATTCAAAAGGAACAACAAACGTTAGACTTTACGAAGATGGACAAAGTGTAATAGTTACTTATGAGATTTATGGAGTATCAGAATGAAAACTAGATTTGAAATGAATGGTGTTCTTTTCATACCGCTTTGTAATCTTACTCCTGAGTTAAGAGATATTTTAGAATTTAATGGTAAACAGATAATCAAGATAGAGAGTGGTTCAATCGAGGAAGATTTGAGATGAGTAAATGCATCACTTGTAACCACATTCATTCAGATGCAGATGGTCAATGTTTTGAAGTTCTAAAAGGCAAAAGTTGTTTTTGTACTCCTGAGTCATATGTTCCTGAAAACTCACGCAATCCGACTTACATGAATTTAGCTTATCACCAGAAGGTTCTAAGTCAAATGAAAGACATGGCTCAAAAAGTCGAATGGATGCTAAAAGCAGTTCCAGAAACCAGAAACATGACAGATATGGAGTTTCTACAAATATGCTGGAAGTACATGGTTGGATTTGATTTTGGGGATACATGGGATAAGGAAATATTTGAGAGAGTATCAAAAGAATGCCAACCTGAGACTGTCAGAAGAGCTAGACAGAAGATTTGCCATCCAGAATTAGAACAACTCAGATTATTCCAAGAAGAATTGAAGGAATTAGAAAAACATGGAAGAACAATCGGGCATCCAGATTACAATTCAGTTGTAGATAGAATCAAACAGTTTTGGCAAGAATGCAAGTACATTCCAAATGACTTGTTATTACTAAAGAAAAAGAGAATAAAAGAGTCAGCGTTATTTGAGTTTTCAATTACAGAAATTGAAGATATTTACAAGATAATAAATCCAAAATACGTGAGTGTAACATGATAAAATCTTTCTTCTACTTTGTATTTGCATTTTCAATAATAGTTCCATTTGCAGTATTTTTCAATCATGGAATGAGATTAAGATGAATGAAGAAGAGTTACTAGAATACCAATTATCAGATAACGATTTTGAGATTGGAATGGATGGAGTCACAATCAAGCTAAATTCTCATATTATTAAGAAAATACTACATGACCAAGCATTAGCCAATGAATTAAGACGTACTCATAGATTTTATCTTGAATCTAAAAATGGATTTTGTGCAGGGGTTACTTATCAAATACTAGAACTATCAAACTATGGAGGTAAGATACTAAAATGAAGGATAAAGATTTCATAGTCATTTGCGCTATAGTATCAATAATGTTTGTCT
>Ga0307372_10010362_pt1 | contig 12647 bp, 8 predicted proteins | sample OX1MG_FD_202533 | JGI IMG/M metagenome (GOLD analysis project Ga0307372, IMG submission 202533) | Soil microbial communities from Risofladan, Vaasa, Finland - OX-1 | ecosystem: Environmental > Terrestrial > Soil > Coastal area > Acid sulfate soil | place: Finland: Risofladan, Vaasa | collected...
ACATTTCCCGGTAACTCCAGGCGCGCCAACGCCGAGTCTGCGCTGGCGGCATCGTGATTCCCCGGCAGCAGGCCGACAGGAATTTTGCCAAACGCCTGCAAAGCGTCCGACGCCTGTTGAAGCGAGTCGCGGCCGAGTGCGTTGTCGTCCAGAACATCGCCAGCCACCAGCACCGCATCCACCTGTCGCTCTTGTGCCAGACGACCAATCGCCCGCACCGTTTGGAACCGCAACAGACGCAGTTGTGCTGCCCGCTCCGGATCAAGATATCGAAGCTTAAGACCCAGTTGCCAATCGGCTGTATGAAGGAAACGCACCAACTCTCTCCTGCTTTTATTCAGTTCTCGTGCTGACTCTAACCGTATCCTTTCGTGCTAAACGGTAGCTTAACCCCGTGGCGATTACGGTATATTTTCCGCACCCCGCGGGCAATATTGCGGATCGCTGACATAATGTCCTGAACGGCAATTTCAAGCTGCCGACTGTATACGGCGGTACCGCACCGCCGTGTAACTATTCGACCATGCATCGGAGGACACTGCGGGTCAATGAATACGCTATTTTTCGAAAAGCCCGTGCTGAACTCTCCTTACGGCTACCCGGAGAAGCACTGGGAACTGGATAGCACTGGACAGCCGACGCAGCAGATCATCCCGACCCGGCGTCGGGCGGAGTTCATCACGCCCATCCCGAAGCCTCGCAAACAGAAGGGGCAGGCCGATCAAGGCAAGCTGGTATTCGACGAAGGCAAAGGCCTGTCGACCGCCGATCAGCAATACGACCACACCGCCATCATCACCTCGGTCCGTCAACAAGTGGACCAGTGGCGGCGCCTGCCCGACCCGAACCAATGGCGCGTCACCCCGGAAACAGTCCGCTTGTTGCAGCATTGGCGCCACCATCCATTCGGTGGCATACGACCGTTCTTCTGCCAGGTCGAGGCGGTGGAAACCGCCATCTGGCTGAGCGAAGTCGCGCCGCAAGTTGGCAAGGCCGGCCAGGGCATCCTTGAACAGCTGGCCAATGCTAACAATGACGCCAACCCGGAGTTGATGCGGCTGGCGCTGAAGCTGGCGACAGGCGCCGGCAAGACCACCGTCATGGCCATGCTGATTGCGTGGCAGACCGTCAATGCGGTGCGCCGCCCAACCAGCAAGCGCTTCACGCGAGGCTTTCTGGTGGTCGCTCCCGGCATCACCATCCGCGATCGTCTGCGTGTGTTGCAACCAAACGACCCGGACAGCTATTACGCCAGCCGCGAGCTGGTGCCCAGTGACATGCTGGAGGATCTGGGCAAAGCCAAGATCGTCATCACCAACTACCACGCCTTCAAGCAGCGCGAGCGCATCGAACTGTCCAAGGGTGGCCGGCTGCTGCTGCAGGGGCGCAATGGCGCGCCGCTGGAGACGATTGAAACCAAAGGCCAGATGCTGCAGCGGGTGATGCCCGAGCTGATGGGCCTGAAAAACATTCTCGTCATCAATGACGAAGCCCATCATTGCTACCGCGAGAAGCCGGGTAGTGACGAAGATGCCGACCTGAAGGGCGATGACCGCAAGGAGGCCGAGAAGAACGCGGAGGCAGCGCGGCTGTGGATATCCGGCCTTGAAGCAGTCAACCGAAAGCTTGGTGTCGCCCGCGTGATGGATCTTTCCGCCACGCCGTTCTTCCTCAGCGGCTCCGGCTATGCCGAAGGCACCCTGTTCCCGTGGACCATGAGCGACTTCTCGCTGATGGACGCGATCGAATGCGGCATCGTCAAGCTGCCGCGCGTGCCCGTGGCCGAAAACATTCCTGGCGACGAAATGCCGATGTTCCGCGAGTTGTGGAAACACATCGGCAAGAAGATGCCCAAGAAAGGCCGCGGCAAGAACGCCAAGCTTGATCCACTCAGTATTCCGGTGGAACTGCAGACCGCGTTGCAGGCGCTCTACGGGCATTACGAAAAGACTTATGCGCTCTGGAAGGTGAAGAGCATCAAAGCACCACCGTGCTTCATCGTGGTGTGCAACAACACTTCCACATCCAAGCTGGTTTACGACTACATCTCGGGTTTTGTCCGCGACAACGAGGATGGCACGTCCAACGTCGTGAACGGCCGGCTGGAGCTGTTCCGGAATTTCGACGAGCACGACAACCCGCTGCCGCGCCCCAACACCTTGCTGATCGACAGCGAGCAACTCGAATCCGGCGATGCGCTCGACAAGGGCTTCCGCGACATGGCCGGCCCCGAGATCGAGTTGTTCAAGCGCGAGGCCCTCGAACGTGGCGGCGCCTTGGCCAACGACTTGCGTGCAGGTAAGCAGATCGACGATGCCACGCTCCTGCGCGAGGTGATGAACACCGTCGGCAAACCCGGTGCGCTGGGCGAGTCGATCCGCTGCGTGGTCTCCGTCTCCATGCTCACCGAAGGCTGGGATGCCAACACCGTCACCCACGTACTGGGTGTGCGCGCGTTCGGCACCCAGTTGCTGTGCGAGCAGGTCATCGGCCGCGCGCTGCGCCGTCAGTCCTACGATCTCAATGAAGAAGGCCTGTTCAACGTCGAGTACGCCGACGTACTCGGCATTCCGTTCGATTTCACCGCCAAGCCGGTGGTCGCCCCACCGCAGCCACCGCGCGACACCGTACACGTCAAGGCAGTCCGCCCGGATCGTGATGCGCTGGAAATCCGTTTCCCCCGCGTCGCCGGCTATCGCGTCGAGTTGCCGGAAGAACGCCTGACCGCCAACTTCAACGAAGACTCCGTGTTTGAGCTGACCCCCGCCATCGTCGGCCCGTCCATTACCAAGAACGCCGGCATCATCGGCGAGACGGTGGACCTGAGCCTGGAGCACATTCGCGACATGCGCCGCTCCACTTTGTTGTTCAACGTTACCCAGCGGCTGCTCACCACCAAATGGCGCGATCCGGGCGAGCAACCCAAGCTGTACTTGTTCGGCCAGCTCAAGCGCATCACCAAGCAGTGGCTGGATACCTGCCTGGTCTGCAAGGGCGACACCTACCCCGGCCTGCTCATGTATCAGGCTCTGGCCGACGTCGCCTGCGACCGCATCACCGCCGCCATCACCCGAGCCGAACAGGGTCGGCGTCCGATCAAGGCCGTGCTCGATCCGTACAACCCGGTCGGCTCCACCAACCACGTCAACTTCAACACCTCCAAAACGGAACGTTGGGACACCATCGGGCCACCGCCCAAATGCCAGCTCAACTGGGTCATCCTCGACAGTGACTGGGAAGCCGAGTTCTGCCGCGTGGCCGAAGCGCACCCTCGCGTGCTCGCCTACGTCAAAAACCACAACCTCGGCTTCGAAGTGCCCTACCGCTACGCCTCTGAAACCCGCCGCTACCGGCCCGACTTCATCATCAAGGTGGACGACGGCCACGGTGTGGACGATCTGCTCAACCTGGTTGTCGAGATCAAGGGCTACCGCGGCGAAGACGCCAAGGAAAAGAAATCCACCATGGACACCTATTGGGTGCCCGGCGTGAACAACCTCGAAAACCATGGCCGCTGGGCCTTCGCCGAGTTCACCGACGTGTTCCAGATTCAGGACGACTTCGCCAAGAAGGTCGAAGCCGAGTTCAACAAGATGATTCAGTCCGTCACGGCCCATGCAGAAACGGAGGTCATCGCATGAAAACCGAGCTGATCCACACTTTGACCAGCACATTTGAAGCCCATGCTCAGCAAACCGAAGGCGGTACCGAGTATTGGCTGGCCCGCGATCTGCAGTATCTGCTGGGATACGCCGAGTGGCGCAATTTCGGCAGCACGGTGATCTCAAAGGCCAAGACGGCCTGCGAACTCTCAGGCCATGCAGTCGCCGATCATTTTGTTGACGTCAACAAAACGATCGCGATGCCGAAAGGGGCTGAGAAGGTCATCGACGACCTCATGCTCACCCGCTATGCCTGCTATCTCATCGCTCAGAACGGTGATTCCCGCAAGCAGGAAATCGCCTTCGCTCAAACCTACTTCGCGGTCCAGACTCGGCGTGCCGAGCTGATCGAGCAGCGGTTGCTGGAGGCCGAGCGCGTGGCGGCGCGCCGCAAACTCACGGAAACCGAGAAGGATCTGTCCGGCGTCATCTACGAACAGACCGGCGGCAATCAGGACTTCGCCCTGATCCGCAGCAAGGGCGACCACGCCCTGTTCGGCAAATCCACCCAAGCCATGAAGGCGACTTGGAAGGTACCAGCCAGCCGGCCGCTGGCCGACTTCGCGCCCACGATCATTCTCAAGGCAAAAGACTTCGCCACCGAAATCACTATTCACAACGCACGCGCTCACCAACTTGCCAGCGAAACGGCCATCGCGCACGAGCACGTCACCAACAACGACGCCGTGCGCAAGACGCTCCTCAATCGCGGCATCCGCCCGGAACACCTCCCACCCGCCGAAGACGTCAAAAAGGTCGAGCGTCGACTGGCGTCCGAACAGAAGAAGTCGCTGAACAAGCCGGACGCACTGGACTCCTGAATCGTGGAAACCCTCCAGCAGGTCCTTCAACAAATCGACCGGGACGGGCGCGTCTGCCCGCAGCCAAACCACTGGAACGCCCTGTGGGAGCTCTTGCCTGACCGGCAGCGTGAAGGCGCCGGCTGGCAGCCGCCATTGCCGCTGATCCTGGCGGCCTGGTGGCACACCACGGATACCGAGAAGCTCGAACGCTTCGAGCTCCACCTTCGATGGGCCGAGACACACGGCGCCTTGGCGAAAATCTCCGCATATCTGAATGCATTGGAGCCAGGCGACTGGTATACGGTATCGGCACATGATTGAAAGCGCGGCCCTCCGCGAGGACTTCTCCAACATCGGTTACCGGTCGGCAATTACTCCCATGCAGCACGCACCAGTGTTTCCGCCGCGCGCGATGCCCAAACTCATTGCGAGAGCCACACACAACGAAAAGAGGCGCACACCTGATGCCTGGAACCACCTTTGAAACAAATCCTGTTTCTCTCTCATCGCTGCTAACCCAGTGCGAGGAAGGCAAGCTTCAATTGCCCGACTTCCAGCGAAGCTGGGTCTGGGAGGAAGAGCGGATCATGAGCCTCATCGCATCAATATCGCGCGGATTCCCCGTCGGTGCACTCATGACGCTTAAGTCGAAGACAGGCGTCGGAACAATGCTGGCGCACCGCCCTATTGAGGGAGCGCCCGAGGTTCAGCCAAAGGTTCTGCCTGAGCAGCTCCTGCTCGACGGCCAGCAGCGCATGACATCGCTTTATCAAAGCTGCATGCGAAAGCAATTGGTTGAAACTATCACCGCCAAGAAGCGCGTCGTGAAGCGATGGTTCTATGTTGATATCAACAAGGCGCTTGCGGCTGATGAGGATCGCGAGAACGCGATATTCGTGGTTTCGGAGGATCGCCAGCTAAAACATTCACAAAATAAAGGCATCAAGGTCGATCTGTCTTCCTCCAAGCTTGAATTCGAACACCTGATGTACCCGTTAAACCAAGCGTTCAATTGGGACACGTGGCAGGAAGAGTTTGGCGATTACTGGCTCGGCAAAAACCAGCCTGAGAAGCGCGATCTGTTCAAACGCTTCAAAAATGAGGTGCTCAAGAATTTTGGCGACTATCAGATCCCGGTGATCGCTTTGGGCGCAGATACCTCTCATGAAGCGGTGTGCCTTGTCTTCGAGAAGGTGAACACCGGTGGCAAGGCTCTTGACGCGTTTGAATTGCTTACAGCCATGTATTCCGCTCAAGGATTCAAGCTGCGAGACGACTGGCTCGGAATAAAAGGCGACAAGCCGGCGGAGACCGTGTTCGGACTTCAGCATCAGCTAATGACATTCGGACGAGCCGCTGATCAGGAGCACGGTGTCCTGGCGGGTGTGGCAGCTACAGACTTCCTGCAAGCGATTGCCTTGTTGCATACCAAGGAACGGCGCCTCGCTGCCCAGGCGGATCCGGCCAAGAGGGAGGGTGAGTGGCCGGCCGTGCGCGCCACCCGACAATCACTGTTGGATCTCCCGCTGGCGGCATACGAGAAGTACCGTGACAGCGTGGTCACCGGATTCGAGCGTGCAGCCAAGTTCCTTCGGCAGCAGCACATCTATCGAGTGTATGACCTTCCATATCAAAGCCAGTTGATCCCGTTGGCGGCAATTTTTGCGGAGATCGGCGACAAGGCTGAGCACGCTGTACACATGCAGAAGATAGCCCGCTGGTACTGGTGCGGCGTGTTTGGTGAACTCTACGGATCCGCGACTGAGAGCCGCTCCGCACGTGACATTCTGGAGGTTCCCGCCTGGTTGGACGGCGGCGCGGAGCCGTCAACGGTGATGGAAGGCGTCCTCAACCCCGATCGGTTGTTGACCATGCGTACAAGGCTCTCTGCCGCTTACAAGGGAATCAATGCGCTGCTTATGCGCAAGGGTGCCTGCGATTTCCGCAGTGGCCAGCCTTTCGATCAAACCGTCTTTTTCGATGAAGGCGTGGATATTCACCACATCCTGCCCAAGGCATGGTGCGAGTCGCAGAAGATACCTGCAGCCCGATATGACTCCGTCGTCAACAAGACGCCACTGAGCTACCGCACCAATCGCATCATCGGTGGAGTGGCGCCATCCAAGTATCTGCAGAAACTTGAACAAGGCGGCGGTAAAGATCGAGAACCACCGTTGAGCACCGCCCAGCTGGACAGTTACCTGAACTCCCATTGCATCCCGGTGGAAAGCCTGCGCGCGGACAATTTCGACCAATTCATGACACGGCGGCAGCAATCGCTAATCGAATTGGTAGCCGAAGTGACCGGGCAGCCAGTGCAGGTCGATACCGCGCCCGAAGAAGGTGAGGAGATGTCTGCCGATATGGCTCGTGACAGCGGGGTGCAATCGCTCTCCGAAACAACATATTGAACTGACGATTGACCATGGCTAAAAACCCCAAAACCCCGCTCACCGTCGAAGCCCTCAAGCACGACGAAGCAACCCGCAAAAACATCCCCACCGCCGAATACCAGTCGTTGATGCAGAAGGAGGACAGCGCGTCGGTGCGCGTGTCCTATCCACGCGGCAGCAACGGGCTGGACGACGAGAAGGCGCAACGCAACCGCGATCTGGACCCGCAGCTCGTCTGGCGCGGCAAGGACCAGCAGGACTGGTCCGATCTGGTGGTCAACGCGCCGCCGCTGTACATCCAGGAGAAGGTGCACCCCAAGGTGCTGATCGACGACCTGCGCCGCGAGACCGAGCGCAGGGAAGATGCGAAGGCAGAGACACAGGCCGGCAACATGGCCGACCTGTTCGCCGACTTCAATGGCCTGCCGAGCGACAACGCCAAGACCGAGTTCTACCAGCACGACGCGCACTGGGCCAACCGCATGATCCTGGGCGACAGCCTGCAGGTGATGGCCTCACTGGCCGAGCGCGAAGGCCTGCGCGGCAAAGTGCAGTGCATCTACTTCGATCCACCCTACGGCATCAAATTCAACTTCAACTTCCAATGGTCCACCACCAGCCGCGACGTCAAGGACGGCAATACCGACCACATCACGCGCGAGCCGGAACAGGTCAAGGCGTTTCGGGATACATGGCGTGATGGCATCCATTCATATCTGACGTATCTGCGTGATCGCTTGATGGTGGCGCGCGACCTGCTGACCGAGTCGGGGTCGATCTTTGTGCAGATCGGGGATGAGAATGTGCACCGGGTGCGTGCGGTGATGGATGAGGTGTTTGGGCCATCGGCATTTGTATCGCAAATTAGTGTCGTAAAAACTTCGGGGTTGGCGGCATCTGGTCGCCTCAGCTCCGCAAGTGATTACATCATCTGGTTTTCTCGTGCTGAAGAGAAAGCGAAATATCGTCAGCTCTTGGCACAAAAAGATATCGCTTCTTCCGATGGAGTGATGTATCGATATGTTTGCGACGAAGCAGGGGTGAGAAGAAGGATTTCGAGCCATGAAAACTCGATGCCCGAAACAGCATTTCGCCTAGACAACATCACTAAGCCAGGGCCCGGTAGCAAGTACGAAGTCGAATTTGAGGGTCGCAGATACTCGCCTGGCGCTAGATGGTGGGGCACTACGGAGCTCGGCATGAGTCGGGTGAAGAAAGCGAGTCGCCTCGCCGCGAGTGGGAATACGATCTCGTTTTTTAGGGCTTGGAACGACTACGCGGTCCTCCCGCTCAACAACCTTTGGACTGACACAGCCACCGGTGGATTTCTCGAACAGAAAATCTATGTGGTTCAGACCACCGAGAAAATCTTGCAGCGCTGCGTTTTAATGTGCACAGATCCTGGTGATCTCGTTCTCGACCCCACTTGTGGTTCGGGCACCACAGCCTACGTCGCTGAACAATGGGGTCGCCGCTGGATCACCATCGATACATCGCGTGTCGCCTTGGCGTTAGCACGCGCCCGCATCATGGGCGCGCGCTATCCGTTCTATCTACTCGCGGATTCGCGCGACGGTCAGCTAAAGGAGGCCGAGCTCACCCGAAGTGCGCCATCCAGCACAACGACCCGCGGCAACATCGCGCACGGGTTCCTCTATGAGCGCGTGCCACACATCACGCTGAAATCCATCGCCAACAACGCCGAGATCGACGTGATCTGGGACAAGTTCCAGCAGACGCTGGAGCCGCTGCGTGGGGCCTTGAACAAGGCGCTCGGCAAGCACTGGCAAGAGTGGGAAATCCCGCGCGAGGATGACGCCAAGTGGCCGGCCGAGGCCAAGCAACTGCACGCCGACTGGTGGCAGCAGCGCATCGCGCGCCAGCGCGAGATCGACGCCTCCATCGCCGCCAAGGCCGACAACGAATACCTCTACGACAAGCCCTACGAGGACAAAAAGAAAGTCCGCGTGGCCGGCCCGTTCACCGTCGAAAGCCTGTCGCCGCATCGCGTGCTTGGCGTGGACGAGAACGACGAGCTGATCGACGGCATCGGCGAAGGCAACGACGGTTACGGCGAAGAGCACGATTTCGTACAGATGATCCTGGAAAACCTGAAGACTGCCGGCGTGCAGCAGGCGCACAAGGACGACAAGATCAACTTCACCTCGCTGCTGCCCTGGCCAGGCGACTTGGTCTGCGCCGAAGGCCGCTACCTGGAAGGCAATACGGAGACCGGCACCGAAAAGCGCGCCGCCATCTTTATCGGTCCCGAGTTCGGCACCGTCTCGCGCCCCGACTTGGTGCAGGCCGCCCGCGAAGCCGGCGACGCCGATTTTGACGTACTGGTTACCTGCGCCTTCAACTACGACGCGCGCTCCTCCGACTTCGACAAGCTCGGCCGCATCCCCGTACTCAAGGCGCGCATGAACGCCGACCTGCACATGGCCGACGATCTCAAGAACACCGGCAAGGGCAACCTGTTCGTGATCTTCGGCGAACCGGACATGACGGTGACCAGTGGACAGTGGTTAGTGACCAAGAGCGGGGGGCTGATTGCCAATCATGAGCAAGTTGCAGAGTTATCAGGACTTGGAAGTCTGGAAGAAATCAATCGAGCTGGCCGAGATGGTCTATCGCGCCTCGGCGAGCTTTCCGGCAACGGAAAAGTTCGGGATGACAAGCCAGGTCCGCCGCGCGGCAACCTCGGTACCGGCGAACATCGCGGAGGGAGCAGAACGCAACGGAACGGCGGAGTTTCTGCAGTTTCTGGGATCGCGAGCGGCTCACTGGCGGAGACGGAAACCTTCCTGATTCTGGCGCAGCGGTTGGGCATGCTGTCATTGCAGCAGGTAGCGCCACTGCAGGCGCGAGCGGCGGAGGTGGGCCGGATGCTCAACGGACTCAAGCGATCACTACGCTCAAAGACCTGACCGATGCAGACTTCCCGCTTTCACTGACCACCGACCACAAGACACAGGTCACCGTGAACGGCGTCGACGTGTTCCATCCCAACACCGGCGAAGTCCGCAGCGACGGTCCCGACGGCATCGCCTGCTGGTTCATCGACACCGACTACAACGAAGAAAGCTTCTTCGTTCGCCACGCCTACTTCCTCGGCGCCAACGACCCCTACAAAGCCCTCAAAACCACCCTCAAAGCCGAAATCGACCCCGACGCCTGGGCCAGCCTCAACAGCGACACCTCGCGCCCGTTCGACAAGCCCACGTCCGGTCGCATAGCAGTCAAGGTGATCAACCACCTTGGCGATGAAGTCATGAAAGTGTTCAAAGTTTCCTGATCGGGATCGAAAGAATGGCCAAGATGGCAAAACCGAAGATCGTGATTTATGGACTCGATAGAAGGCATCCGGGCCTAACCGTGCATGTGGGTGGGTCATACACGGAGGCTGCTTCAGTCTGCCTAGATCGGCATCATGCTTCTCCGGTAACGATTGAGGTTACTTGTGGCGCGAAGCAAACAGGTCGCACGATCAACTTTGCGAAGCCAGAGGCGCGCACCCTAAAGGCTTGGAATAACGATATAGATACGACAGAAGCGGGTGCTTATGGAGTGGCGATTGCTGCCGTGGAGGCTGAAGAAGAGCTTGTTGCAATTGGTCGAGCAGAAACCCAGACGGGTGCCGATTGGTACGTTGCTCCGCGCGGTGAACAGTACGAGGATCTTGAAACCTGCTTCAGACTTGAAGTGTCGGGAGTTGATGCTGGTAGTAAGTCTGATATCGAGGCTCGATTGAGACAGAAGATCGAACAAACGCACCGGGGGAAAAGTAATCTTCCCGCGATTGCGTTGGTAGTAGGGTTCAAAGAGCGGTTGGTTCTCATCAATAGAGTTGAGGCCAAAAAATGACTTGGCTGCAGTTCCATGCCGAAAGTGAGAGACGAGCGATTGAGGCGAAAGCCGCTCTCGCTAACAAGGATGAATCGCGCGCGGTGGATCTATATCGGCAAGCGGCTGAGCTTGAGCAAAAAGCGCTAAGCGCGCTTGGCTCAAACAAGGCGAGAACCCGGGGGATAACCGCGGTTAGCGCTGTCGCGCTGTGGTACAAGGCGAACGAATACACCGCTGCCGAACGCTTGGCCTACGGCCTTTTGGCTGATGAGGCCATGCCGGATTTTGCAAGAGATCAACTTCGAAACCTTGTTCAGGCAATCTGGACCGAACATTCAAAGAGGGAGGCTGGCGTCGCATTTCTTCCCGGGCAGGTATCGGTATCGGTAAAAGGCGGCGAAGTCGTTACAGGGGGCGCACCGCTGGATTTGATCGTGGACAAGGTGCAATCCATCCAGTCGATTTTCTATCGAACGATTGAATATCTGACGGGTGTTGCTCATCGGAAGCACGGTCCGCCATCCAAGGACCTGCAAGACGCTTGCAGGCCTTGGCTGTTCCAATCGGTGCCTGGAAGCTATCAATTTTCGGTCGCCATCCAGAAGCCCATGCAGGCAGATTTTTTTAAAGCTGAGGTTGCGCCAAGCCGCGTCGCTCAGCACTTTCTCGAAATCGTAAGCGCTTCGGCTGGTGAAAATATCGAAGAGCTGAAGTCGATCGTCCCAGACGAGGAATATCGTCGAACCTTCCTGAAACTCGCAAGGAATTTGGCGCCCACAGGGAAAAAGTTCGAAAAAATCGAGTTCAGATCGGCTGAGGAATCACGGTCAATTAGCCTTGATCCCGAGTCGCGCACATACATCAACCATAACCTTCGGCAAAGTCAGGAAGCGACGCAGGAACAGGTTGTGACTGAAGAATTGAAAGGAACTCTGCGTGCTGTTCACTTGGACAAGGAGTGGCTGGAAGTGGTGTCTGAAGGCGAGACTATTCACATAGAGAGCCTGCAGGAAACGGTTGATGATGTGATCGGGCCGATGGTGAATCGTCAAGTAACTGTTCAATTTATTCGAACGCCATCGAGGAAACTGAAGTTCGTCGATATCGAATTGGATGAGTGATGGACTTCCGCATCGCAGACACCTTCACCGATAGCCTCGCCCACCTGATCGGTGACGAGCAGAAGGCGGTGAAGACCACCGCTTTTGATTTGCAGTTGAATCCTGCCAACCCTGGCATGAGCTTTCACAAGTTGGACAAGGCGAAGGACAAAAATTTCTGGTCGGTGCGGGTCACCAGCGATATCCGCTTGATTGTGCACAAGACGGCCTCAAGCTTGCTGCTCTGTTACGTCGACCATCATGACAAGGCCTACCACTGGGCCGAGCGACGCAAGCTGGAGACACATCCAAAGACTGGCGCGGCTCAGCTCGTGGAGATCCGCGAGCGTGTTGAGGAGATCACCGTCCCGAGATTTGTCGAGGCTGAACGAGTACAGCCGGCAAAGTTGTCTGCGGAGAAGCCAGCGTTATTTTCGGGAATCGCTGAGGATTTGTTACTTGGCTACGGCGTGCCCAAGGAGTGGTTGGCAGATGTGCGAGCCGCCACTGAAGATACCTTGCTTGAACTGGCCGACCATCTGCCTGCGGAGGCTTCGGAGGCACTGCTTGAACTCGCCACCGGAGGGCAGCCGAGGGTGGTGGCGACGGTCGCGCCAGATACGAATCCATTCGATCATCCGGACGCGCGGCGTCGATTCCGCACAATGGTCAATGTGGAAGAGCTTGAACGAGCGCTGGCTTTCCCCTGGGATAAGTGGACAATTTTCCTTCACCCTGCGCAGCGGGAGTGGGTGGAAAGGGATTACAACGGTCCCGCTCGCGTGTCTGGTTCGGCCGGCACGGGTAAAACCATCGTGGCCTTGCATCGCGCGGTGTATC
>Ga0307372_10010363_pt1 | contig 12646 bp, 15 predicted proteins | sample OX1MG_FD_202533 | JGI IMG/M metagenome (GOLD analysis project Ga0307372, IMG submission 202533) | Soil microbial communities from Risofladan, Vaasa, Finland - OX-1 | ecosystem: Environmental > Terrestrial > Soil > Coastal area > Acid sulfate soil | place: Finland: Risofladan, Vaasa | collected...
GTCCAGATCCAGGGCGACCGCCGCGGCGCCGGCCGTCCCGATCCCGGCGAGGCTCGCGGCGCGCGTCGCAAAGCCGCGCACCGCGCACCGGCGCGCGACCAGGAGCTGCGCGAGCCGCAGCCCGGTGTAGCCGCAGCCGACGATCGAGACGGGCGTCATGCTATCGTGCAAAGCCTCGAGGATCGCGAATGCGCGTGAGTCTAACCAAGTCCGAGCGTCGTTTCAGCGCCGCGGCGGATCAATCGCTGCTCGACGCCGCCATCGCCGCCGGCCTCGCGCTCGCGCACAGCTGCCGCAGCGGCAACTGCGGCGCTTGTCGTGCAACGCTGTTGCAGGGCGAAGTCACCTACCCGTACGGACCGCCTCTCGGCTTGTCGGCCGACGAGATCGGCGCGGGCAAGGTGCTGCTGTGCCAGGCGCGTGCGCGCACCGATCTCGAGCTCGACATCGACGAGATCCGGCGGCCTGAGGAGGTCGTGGTCAAGCGCCTGCCCTGCCGGATCGAGCATGCGCAGCGCCTCGCGCACGACGTGATCGCGCTGTATCTGCGCCTGCCCTCCGCCGAGGAGTTCGCGTTCCAGCCGGGCCAGTACCTCGACGTGATCCTGCCCGGCGGCCGGCGCCGCAGCTTCTCGATCGCATCGCCGCCGCACGACGCCCGTCTGGTCGAACTGCACGTGCGCCACGTGGCGGGCGGCGAATTCACGGACCGCTTGTTCGCCGCCGATCCGGCCAAGATCTTGCTGACGATCGAAGGGCCGCTCGGCGATTTTCGCTACCACCCGCCGCGGCTCGACGCTGCCGGCGCCGGCCGGCGGGCGAGCGGCGGCGCGGCGGCGCCGATGCTGTTGGTCGCCGGGGGCACGGGCTACGCGCCGATCAACGCCATTCTGCGTCATCTGGTCGATCAGGGCAGCGAACGCGACCTGTGGCTGTACTTCGGCGTGCGCGCGGAGCGCGATCTGTACGCCGATGCGCGCATTCGCGAGATCGCGGCCCGTGCACCCCGCCTGCGGTACGTGCCGGTGCTCTGCGAGCCGTCCGCCGACTGGCGCGGCCGGCGAGGCTTGGTGCACGAAGCCGTGCTCGCCGAGCATCCCCGGCTCGAGGCGTTCGATGTCTACGCGTGCGGACCGCCGGCGATGATTCAAGCGGTGCGGCGCGACTTCGCCGCTTGCGGCGCCGATCCGGCGCGCCTGTATTTCGATTCGTTCGACTATGCGCCGGACAGCGTCGCACGCCAGCGCAACAGCGCCTCGAGCAAGTCCTGATCCTCGGCGGATGCGGCCTCGATGATCGGCGCCGCGACGCCGAGGTGCGCGAGGCCCGTCGCGATCCGCGCGCCGGCCACCAGCCAGTGCAGGCGTTCGAACTGCGCGCGCAGCCCGGCGCCGGCTAAGCTGAGCAGTGCGGCGCCGATCTCGAGGCTCGTCGCGGTGACGATCTGCAACTCGCCGGCGGCGAGCCGCTGCTCGATCCGGCGCAGCCGCTCGGCACCGGGCGTCGCCGGCAGCCGCCGATAGACCTCGACCGCCCGCACGATCGCCCCGCGCTCGGCGAGTTCCTCGGCAAGCAGCTCGCGACCGCCGACGCCCTTGACGAGCACCACCCGCCGGCCGGCGAGATGCTGCAGGCGCGGTTCGGCAAGCAGATGCGCCGAATCGAAGCCGCCGCCGGGCACGATCGCGACGCGATAGCCGGCCTGATTGAGCGCGCGCTTCGTCGCCGGGCCGATCGCCGCGAGGATCAGATTGCGCCGCTGCCCGAGCAAGGCGGCGCCGAAGCGGACCGCGTTCGCGCTCGTGAAGATGACGAGATCGGCGTCGTCGAGCGGTCCCAAGCGCGCGGCGAGCTCGCGCTGCGCGGCGACGGGTTCAATCACGATCGCGGGCAGTTGAATGGTCGTCGCGCCGTGCTCCTCGAGCAGGCGGCACAGCGGCATCGCCTGCGTTTGCGGACGGGTGACCAGGACGCCGACGCCGTCCAGGGATCGCACGGCATCAATCCGTCCGCAGGCTGCCGAGCAGTGCGCCCGCGCCGGCGTCGAGCAGGCGCCGGGCGAGCTGCTCGCCGAGCGCGATGCCCTCGGCGGCGGATCCGGCGAGCGAGTCGCGCAGCAGGCGGCTGCCGTCCGGCGCGGCGACGAGTCCCTGCAGCGTGATTCGCGCGCCGTCGAGCGTCGCGTGCGCGGCGAGCGGCGACTGGCAGCTACCGCCGAGTCGGCGCGAGAACGCCCGCTCGGCGTCGAGCGCGGTTCGCGTCGCGGGGTGATCTAGCGCCGCCAGGCGTTCGACGGTGCCGACGTCGCCGGCGCGACACTCGATGCCGATGACGCCCTGGCCGACCGCCGGCAGGAAGATTTCCATCGGCAGGCGCGCGGCGATCCGCGATTCCCACCCGAGGCGCAGGAGGCCGGCGCAGGCGAGCACGATCGCATCGAGGCCGCCGTCGTCGAGCCGGCGCAGGCGCGTGTTCAGATTGCCGCGCAGGGCTTCGATGCACAGATCCGGCCGGGCGGCGAGGAGCTGCGCCTGCCGGCGCAGGCTCGACGTGCCGACGCGTGCGCCCTGCGGCAGCTCCTCGAGCCGGTGCGCGTGCGCTGCGACGAGCGCATCGCGCGCGTCGGCGCGCGCCAGCACCGCACCGATCATGAAGGCCGCCGGCAGATCGGCCGGCAGGTCCTTCATCGAATGCACCGCGAGGTCCGCCCGCCGTTCCTCGAGAGCGATTTCCAACTCCTTGACGAACAGGCCCTTGCCGCCGATCGCGGCGAGGCTGCGGTCGAGAATCAGATCGCCCTTCGTCGACATCGGCAGCAATTCGACGCCGAGCCCCGGATGGGCGGCGCGCAGCAGCGCGGCGACGTGCTCAGCCTGCCACAGCGCGAGCTGGCTCTTGCGGGTCGCGATGCGCAACGGCGCCCGGTGCACGGCGCGGCTCAGTTCTTGCGCTGCGTGTCGCCGCCGGCGAACAGCGCCGACTTCAGCCGATAGATCGTCGAGATGTCCTCGTCGCCGTGACCGGTGCGGATCAACTCGGCATATTCGGCAAGCGTCGATTCGACGACCGGCAATCGCACGCCGTGCGCGGCCGCCATCTGCCGGCAAATGCGCAGGTCCTTGTCGTGCAGACGCACGCGGAAGCCCGCCGGAAAGGCCATTTTCGCCATGAACGGCGCGCGGTTCACGAAGTACCAGCTCGATCCGGCGCCCTGGCCGAGCGTGTCGATCACCTGCTCGAGAGGCAGGCCTTCGGCCTGGGCGAATGCCATTGCTTCGGCGACCGCCTGGATGATCCCCGCGCACATGATCTGGTTCGTCGCCTTGGTGGCCTGGCCCGAGCCGCTTGCGCCGAGATACGCGATCTTGCGACCCAGGGTCTCGAGCACCGGCAACGCGCGCCGGAACACGGCCTCGTCGCCGCCGGCCATGATCGCGAGGGTGCCGAGCCGCGCGCCCTCCACGCCGCCACTCACCGGACAGTCGAGGAAGCCGACGCCGATGCGCGCGAGCGCGGCGTGCAGTTCACGCGCGGTCGCGGCGCCGACCGTCGAACAATCGATCACGATCTGGTTCGCCGCGAGGCCCGGCCGCAGCCCGTCGACGACCGCGCGCAGGTCCTCGTCGGCCGATACGCAGATCACGACCGCGTCGCAGTCGGCGGCAAGGTCCGCAAGTCGCGGGTAAGCCTTGCAACGGAGTTCATCGGCGAGGGCGGCGGCCTTCTCCGTGGTGCGATTCCATACACCGGCCAGCCAGCCGGCGCGGTGCAGATTGCGCGCCATCGGCGCGCCCATCGCGCCGAGTCCGACGAAGGCTGTTCGCATCGCTTGCAGATCCTCGTTGCTCGCCGTTTCGAGGCGTCAGGGTAAAGCTTTGCGGCGTGGGCGGCAAAGGGCGCCGTGCGGGCGATGCGCAAGCCACCGAGAAGGGGGCACCCGTTCACGGGTGCCCACGGGGCGTCAGGTCGAGCCGCCGCCGTTGCAGAGCTTGTCGGCCTGCTGCTTCGCGTCCATGCGCGCGGCGTCGATTTGCGCGGAGCTCATATAGTTGCGCTGGCCGTTCGCGCCGAGCGTGTACATGTGCCGGCCATTGATCAGCTGCTCGTAGTGGGCTTGCGCCGCGGCGCATTGCTTCTGGCGAGCCGCGGCAACATCGGCGTCGACCGCCTGCTGTTGTTGTCGGGTCTTGTCGGCGGCGAGTGCCTGATTGGCGAACGCGGCCGCGGAATTGGCCGGGGCCGATTTTGCCGGCGGCGCCGACCCCGATTCGCGGGTGCCGAGCAGGCGCACGATCGTCGCGTGCACGCCGTCGGGCGGGGTATCGCCATATTGCACCACGCCCTTCGCGTCCACCCACTTGTAGACGACCGCGGACGCCATCGCCGACCAGCCGAGCAGCACTGCACACAACAGAATGCGTTTCATGTTCCCGATCCTCGATGGCTTCCTACAAGGCGCGCGACCCGGATTCCCCCGTGCGGATCCGTACCGCTTGCCCCAGACTACAGACGAATATCTTACCGTCGCCGATTTTGCCCGTGCGCGCCGATTCGATGATCGCCTCGACGACCCGCTCGACCTGGTCGTCGTCTACGGCCAGCTCGAGCTTGACCTTCGGCAGAAAATCGACGACATATTCCGCCCCGCGATAAAGTTCAGTGTGACCCTTTTGGCGACCGAAACCTTTGACCTCGGTCACGGTAATGCCTTGCACCCCAACGTCGGCGAGCGCCGATCGGACCTCGTCGAGCTTGAACGGCTTGATGATGGCGACGACCATTTTCATCCTGGGAACTCCTCGCATTGCGGGCCGCTTGCTGGTGGCAGTGTAACAATGAAAAAATATCTTCCAATTACTGCGACGCAGCATGGATTGTTGCCGTGCGCTGCGCTATAAAAGCGCGGCATCTCGCGCCGTGTGATGGAAGTGCAAAAAAAGACGGCGGGCACGCGCTGACGCGCGCCCGCCGATCGGATATTCGCGCCGACGGGGGAGTTGGCTGGTTTGCCGGCGCGAGATGCTCCTAAATCGTCACTGTGCCGCCCGGTTGCCTAAATGGCGTCCGAGCCGGTTTCGCCGGTCCTGACGCGCATCGCGTGGCCGAGTTCGCAGATCCAGACCTTGCCATCGCCGGTCTTGCCGGTCCGCGCGACGTTGCAAACGGCCTCGACCACCTGTTCGGCAATCGCGTCGTCGACCGCAAGTTCGAGCTTCGCCTTGGGCACGAACGACACCGCATATTCCGCGCCGCGATAGAACTCGTTGTGGCCTTGCTGCCGCCCATAGCCATGCACCTCGGTCAGCGTGACGCCCTGAATGCCGATGTCGGCGATTGCCTGACGGACCTCATCGAGCTTGAACGGCTTGATGATCGCGGTGATCAGCTTCATCCGTTCTTTCGCGTTCGCATCGCCTAGTCCGCGCACCTCGACGGCCGTTTCCGGGTACCATTGATCTAAAGTGATTGCAGCTTCCATGCCAAGCGACCGTGTCCATGAATATCAAGCGCTTAGGCCCTGCGGGGCACGATGTCGTGCACCGTGCCGGCGCATGGGAACCGAGTCGTGCATCATGGAAGGGCGACGCCAAATGCATGCCCGGAGGTGCCGATGAATCTGATCACTTCGACCGCGCTCGACGATCTTGCGCACCGTCTCGCCGATTCGTTACCCCAGTCCCTGCGCGCGTTGGCCCGCGATCTGGAGGTCAACTTCAAGGCCGTGCTGCAGGCGCAGCTCGGCAAGCTGGATCTCGTCACGCGCCAGGACTTCGACGTGCAGGCGGCGCTGCTCGCGCGTGCCCGCGAGCAACTCGCGGCGATCGAAGCGAGACTCGGGGCGCTGGAAACGAAGGGCTCGGCACCCTAGGCCGCCCGACACGGTCCGGCCGACGCGTTTACTTGGCGAGCGATACCATGTAATCGACGGCGGCGCGAATCGTCGCATCCGGCCAGTTCGTGCCGCCGCGCGGCGGCATGGGGCCGAAGCCGTGCAGCGCGTGCTGGTACAGAACCGCCATACCCTGCGCTATCCGCGGCGCCCACGCGGCGCGGTCGCCCGCCTTGGGCGCGCCGTTGAGGCCGAGCGCATGGCAGGACGAACAGACCTGCTCGAACGCGTCCTTGCCGGTCTTGGGGATGGCCCCGGCCGGCGCCGCTGTCGTCGATGCGCTCGGAACTGCAAGCGCCGAGTTGTCCTGTCCCGAGATTGCCTCGCGGGCGAACGGCGTGATGTTTTTTTGCACCGCGCTCATGGGCATCGCCTGGGTCATTTGCTCGCGCAGTTGCGTGTGACCGAGCCAGCGCGCATACGCGAAAATACAGATCGCGATGAAGATCAAAATCCCCAGCACGACGCTGAAAGAGTTCATGAAATGGGTATCGGACGTTTCGTCGTTGGACACGGCAACTCGCTGATATTAGCCAGGAAACCCTTGGTGGGCCGACAGTATAGCGACAGCCAGTGACCGACGGAATAGCCGCGGCCGCGTCGCCAAGCCACCCTGTGCGGCCACCCTGTGCACATTCGCGTGGAACGCCCCGCGCGAGCGTCGCCCGCGATTACCGCGAAGAAGAAGTCGCTACAATAGAGTCCGACGCCGCTGAACATCCGGCGCGCGCGCAGCGGCCCGAGCCCGGCGAGTTGTTCCAGGACGAAGGCAAGAAATTCCTCACCCGGGGCGATTGTGCCTTTCGGGCGCCGGATCCGGGAGGAATGATGAACGCAACCATGGCGGGGCTTCTCCTCGTGCCGGCCCCCGCGGCGCATCGCTTACTGGAGTTCACACCGTGAACGTCGCGGCCCCGGTCTTGCCCCGGGGCCGCTGCGGCGGCGAATGAGGCCCGACGTGCCGTACTCTCTCGCCGCCGGCGCCGTGCTCGCGTTGCATCTGGCATTCATCGCGTTCGTGGTGCTCGGCGGCCTCATCGCGGTTCATCGGCGCTGGCTGATCGCACTACACCTGCCGGCGGCGGCATGGGGCGTGTACGTCGAGATCAGCGGCCGAATCTGTCCGCTCACGTATCTCGAGAACTTCCTACGCGGCAAGGCCGGCGAATCGGGGTACACCGGGAGCTTCGTCGAGCATTACCTGCTCGCGATCATCTACCCGGCCGATCTCACGCGCGGCATCCAGATCGTGCTCGCCGGCGTGGTGCTCGCCGCCAATGGGGCGATCTATGCGTGGATGTTCCGCCGACGGTCCGCGTGAAACAGCCGCCACGGGATGGGTTAGACTGCGACGGCGTCCGCCCGAACGGGTCGGCGGACGCAGCGACTCGAGGCCCAGCGATGTTCCGAATTCTCGCGATCGACCATCTGGTCCTGCGCGTGACCGATCTCGAGCGCACGCTGCGGTTCTATTGTGGCGCCTTGGGGTGCTCGATCGAGCGCCGGCTGGACGAGATCGGGCTGGTGCAATTGCGTGCCGGTCGTTCCCTGATCGACCTGGTGCCGATCGACGGCGAACTCGGCCGCGCGGGCGGCGCCGCACCCGGTGCGGGCGGGCGCAACCTCGATCACTTCTGCTTGCAGATAGAACCGTTCGACGAAGCCGCCATCGGCACGCAACTGACGCGCCACGGCGTGCCGGTCGGGGCGGTGGCATTGCGCTACGGTGCGCAAGGCGAGGGGCCGTCCGTTTACCTGACCGATCCCGACGGCAACGTCGTCGAGCTGAAGGGATCGCCTGCCGCATGAGCGCTCGACTCGACGACTTCGATCCGGGCATGACCGTCGGCGAGATCGCCATGCGCCGCGCGGCCGATGTCGCGGCACGCGCGCAGTTCGGTGCGCGTAGGTCTGCGGACACGTTCGAACCGCCCGATCCATAGGGTTCCTCATGGTCGAAAAATTGCTGATTCCGGGGATGTGGCTGTGCTGGGCGCTGTACTGGTGGATCGCCGCGCGAGGCACGAAGCGTAACCAGTGGCGCGAATCGCGCTGGTCACGGTTGCTGCACGGCATTCCGCTCGTGCTCGCGTTCGTGCTGCTGTCGCCGAGCCAAGCGCGGCTCCGCGGCGCCTCGCACGGCATGCTGTTCGCGGTCTACGCCTACTGGATCGGCGCGGTGCTGACCGCCGCCGGCCTGTCCTTCGCGATCTGGGCGCGTGCGCACCTCGGACGCAACTGGAGCGGAACGATCACGATCAAGGTCGACCACGAGTTGATCACGGGCGGACCGTACGCAATCGTGCGCCACCCGATCTATACCGGCATGCTGCTCGGCTTCGTCGGCTCGGCGATCGCGGTCGGCCGTTGGCGCGGCGTGTTGGCGGTCGCTCTCGCGGCGTGGGCGATCTGGCGCCGCGTCCGTCTCGAGGAAGCCGCGATGCGGCAGCAATTCGGCGCCCGGTACGAGCAATACTCGAAACGCGTCCCGGCGCTTATTCCGTTCATCCGGCTATGAACCGCGAATTCGCCACGCCTTGCATCGTTTATGTCGCCAATGCCGACACCCAGGACCTGTCGGTATTCGAACTGCGGCCTGACGGCCAGATGAGCCTGCGTTCGACCGTCGTGGTGCACCGGCCGGTGCACATCGGGCGCTCGATCGTGCTCGCGCTCAACCCGGATCGAAGTTTGCTGTACGCCGGACATCTGAGCGCGCCGGGACAAGCTGCAGTCGCCGTATTCGCGCTCGACGCGCAGACCGGCGCGCCGACGCCGCTCGGTGCCAGCCCGTTGGTCGACACAACCGCGTACCTGTCGACCGATCGCAGCGGACGCTTTCTGCTGAGCGCCTCGTATGCCGGCGACAAGGTGTCGATCCAGAAAATCGAGGCGGACGGCCGGGTCGGCGCGGCGGTGCAGGTCGTGGCGACCGAGCCGAAGGCGCATTGCATCGTCACGGATCCGTCGAACCGCTTCGTACTGCACACAAGCCTCGGCGGCGACCTGATCTACCAGGAACGATTCGATCCGCGGGACGGGCGAATGTCGCCGAACGAACCGCCGGCGATGAAGACGCGTGCCAAGTCCGGGCCGCGGTTCATTGAGTTTGCGCGGCACGCGGATCGAGCCTACCTGATCAACGAGCTCGACGGCACGGTGGACGTCCATCCGTTCGATCCGTCCTCAGGGGTCCTACGTCCGGCGACCCAGACGGCGAATACACTGCCTGACGGATTTTCCGGGCAGCCGTGGGGCGGCGACATTCATTTGCGCCCCGACGGACGATTTCTGTACGTCTCGGAGCGTACGACCAGCATGATCACCGTGTTCGCGGTCGATGCGGCGACCGGCCATTTGACGCGGGTCGATTCGGTGCCGACAGTTCGCCAGCCGCGCGCCTTCGCCATCGATCCGTACGGGCGCCATCTGCTGGCCGCGGGACAGCTGTCGAACACGGTGGCTTGCCACTTGATCGACGCGGCGACGGGCGAACTGATGCTGCTTCGGGAATATTCGGTCGGCAAGAACCCGACCTGGGTCGAAATCATCGCCTTGCGCTAGCCTGCGCGACGGGCGTGGAGGGCGGCGAGGGCCAGCGGATGGCATCACACGATCGAGCCCATATTCAAAATGGGCGCGCGGGCAGTGCTGATCGACCGCCGATTCGAAGACCATCACCGCCGCGCGCGGCCATGCAGCGTTCGTTGCCGTACAGATTCGAAGATGCGCTGCGTGGTTCAATGACACTGATCGTCGGCGCTGGCTCCCGCGGGCGCAGTACTTGATGCGCGTGGGTTGGATTTTTGCGCATGCCCATTGCGTGCCGTGATCGATCCTTCGCTCGGCAGAACTCGGGCTGGCGTCGTCCCGCATTCGACCGAGCCCGAACCAACCGCAACAGGAGATTGCACATGGACACCATACACACATCCTGGATAGTGCTCGGGACAATTCTGGTCGTTGCGTTGCTGGTAGCGGCGGCGTGGCTCATGTCGCAGAGGAAGAAGCAGCGATCCCAGAAGCTGCAGCAGCGCTTTGGCCCCGAATACAGCCGAACGGTCGATGCGCTCGGCGGCCGCGGAAAGGGCGAATCGGAACTCGAGGCGCGGGAAAAGCGCGTCGATCACCTCACCATCAAACCATTGACGCCATCCGAGGCGGCGAGGTTCAGTCAGGCATGGAGCGCTTTGCAGGGCCGGTTCGTCGACAACCCCAAAGGGGTCGTTGCCCAGGCGGATCAGTTGGTTCGTGAATTGATGCTGGCGCGCGGCTACCCGGTGGGTGACTTTGAGCACCGATCGGCCGACATCTCGGTCGATCACCCCGGCGTGGTGGAAAACTATCGGGCGGCGCAAGCGATCGCGGTACGCGATCAACGCGGCGAAGCCAATACGGAGGAATTGCGCAAGGCGGTCGTGCATTACCGTGTTCTTTTCGATGAACTGCTCGAGATACGGGAAGCCAAGCCACAAGGCAGTTCCAAAGCGGCCTAATCACAGACTTCCTGACATCGCCCGTTCCAGCGGCTGAGATCCCGCCCTGCTCGTGAACATTCTGCTCTCGGCGGTGATGTTCATCGGCACTTCCGTCGCCATCTGTTGGCCCGGTTGGGGGAGGCAGTGGACGCAGCTCGTTCTCCCCGAGTACTATCGCGACCCGCACTAACTGCGCCCGTAGCTCAGCTGGATAGAGTATTGGCCTCCGAAGCCAAGGGTCGCGCGTTCGAATCGCGCCGGGCGCGCCACGTACACGTCGCGCCGCACGCCGTGCGGCGCGACGCATCGATCGCCGTCGGCCACGGCCGGCAAGCGCGAGCCTGCGCATCGCACCCCTCTCGCAGGCATCGCCGTTGCGGGTCGCGCGATTAGCGGCACGAGCCGCATGCATCACCAGACTTACTTCTCAACGATCTGTTCGCTCTCGACACGGCTGCCGGCGCGTAGGCAGTGCAGCCGCGAGAAAATCCTCAGGCTCGAACACCACGCGCGTCGTGCCATCCCGGTACAGCCTCTACATCGATGCCGCACTTGACACAATACTGAAACAAATCGGCAACGGGAACGTCATTTCGAACACTTATCTTGCGGGCCTTCGGTGCGCGGTTTACGACGCGCAACCCTATAAAACAACCGAGGAACCGCCCCGTGACCCGACTCGTCTGCCGCAGCGTCTCGCACCTCTCCAGCATCGCGACCGCGGTCGCCGTCGCTCTCGCCGCATCGGCCGCTCATGCCGCGCCGGCATCCGCGCCTTCGCCGGCGCCTATGGCTGGAAACGACACGCTGCAGGAGGTCATTGTCACCGGTAAGAAAGAGCAGCTGAAGAGCCTCAGGCGGATCTCGATCTACCAGTCCGCGTACGGCGACAAGGCCCTCGACCGCCAGCAGTTGAAGTCCGCCGGCGTGGTCGGCGGCGCGGCGCAGGCCCTGTCGTTCGCGCCCGGCATCAGCGTCTCAGGCTACGGCCAAACCGGCGGCACCAAGGCGTCGATCAGTATCAACGGGATCAGCCAGGGCTGGGCCGGTGCCTCTCCGGGAGCGGTCGACAACGGCGGCTTCGCGGTCAGCTTCGACGGCATACCGATGTCCAACCCCCTGACCGGGCTGTGGGAGACACCGGAGATTCCACAGACCGCCCTCCTGCAGGGCGCGCGCATCACCTACGGTCCAGGGGACCCGAGAGACCGCTGGTACAACAACATCGGCGGCGGCATCAACTTCGTGCCGGTCGAACCCTCGAACCAGGCCGGCGGCAAAGTACAGCTCACCGGCGGCAGTTTCAGCACCGAGAATGCCGACCTCATCCTGCAGACCGGCAAGTTCCACGGCTGGGAAACCGTGCTCGCCGGCGGCGCCGGCCGCTCGAACAGCTTCCGCACCTCCCCCGACGGCTACGCTTGGCCGACCCGCAACTTCGCCGGATTCTTCAAGACGCGCAAGGTGTTCAGCGCCGGCAATGTGAGCTTCGGCGCCTACCTCGCCGACGGCCACGGCTGGCGTCCCACGCTGATCCCAACGAGTCCGGTCGCCGGTCTGAGCGTCAACGGATTGGGTCAACCCGGCCCCACATTCAGCCAGCAGACCTCCGGATACTACAGTGCCGTCAACGAGCAAGTCTGGAGGAAGAACGACTTCAACCGCGTCTGGCTCGTCTACGCCCGGCAGAACCTGCGGCTCGACCAGTACGTGACGCTACACAACCAGGTGTGGTACCGGCAGGGCAATCGCTTGCACCTGCATTACAACAACTACACCGCCTCCCTCGGCGCCCCCACCAACCTCGACGAGTGGAACGATCCGTCCTCGCACGACTATGGCGACAAGATCTGGAGTGATGTCTATCTGCCGTACAACCAGTTCAGTGTGGGCGGCTACTTCACCAACACTGTGTACAACACGCTGCAGCATTTCTATAACCCGGCGGACTGCTACACCTATAACGGCACCACAGCGCTGAGTGGCTATGGGGTCACGATCCAGCCTGGCAACCAATTCTGCGGCTCGCCCGCGTTCCCTGACGGTGGCTACCGCAACAACTTCTGGTATATGACCAATCTGGCGGCCTTCGTGCAGGATGCCATCACGCCGGTCGCGAGCCTGACCATCACCCCGGGCATCCGTGCCGTGGCCTTCGACACGAACTACTACCCCGAGGGCGCCGTGGAGGCTCCCTATGCCGAGCTCCTCGCCACGGCGCCCGCTGGCACGGTTTCACCCGGCTTTAGCAGCCAAGATCACGGCGTGCTTCCGGCGA
>Ga0307372_10010364_pt1 | contig 12645 bp, 11 predicted proteins | sample OX1MG_FD_202533 | JGI IMG/M metagenome (GOLD analysis project Ga0307372, IMG submission 202533) | Soil microbial communities from Risofladan, Vaasa, Finland - OX-1 | ecosystem: Environmental > Terrestrial > Soil > Coastal area > Acid sulfate soil | place: Finland: Risofladan, Vaasa | collected...
CATGTCCCTCGAGGCGCGCTCGCGGATTGCGCGCCCGCTGATAGACCGCCAGCGCGAGATCTTCGCGCGTCCAGCCGGCATGGTGGAAGATCTGCGCGTGCTCCGGATTGACCAAGAGCAGGAGGTCTCCGGGGACGTAGGCGTTGTTCGAGCCGATCGACGTGGCCGTGTCCGCGAGCGCCTCGCAGATTCCCTCCGGCGTGGTGGCAAGGTGCTCCAAGACGTTGCGCGGAGCTTCCATCTTGGCCACGAAGACGCCGGGGCCGCCGTCACCCAGTTCAGAGCCGAGCGACGACCACGGGCTCTCCTCGACGTTCTCCGCGAGACAGTACGTAAACTCGGCGGGCGAGCCGAAGGCCGTGAGGTCCGCACCTCCCGGACGGGCGCCGAAGAGGCTGATGACCGAGAGCGTCACCGCTCGGCCCACGGTGGCATTGGCGCGGTTGCCCGGACCCAGGCACCCGGCTCCCGATGCCAAGCCGTACGCGCCGGCGTTCGGACCGGAGAAGACGATCGCGTTTCCGGCCGGGTGGGTCGTGATCGCCGCCTGACTCAACCGATAGTCGCGGTGCGCCATCGCGCGCAGCGCCGCCAGCACCACCGGAAACGCGCGCGGCGGGCAAGCGGTCATCGCCGCGTTGGCCGCGACATCGCGCACGCGCAGCGAGCGGCGCGAGGTGGGGGCGGGACCGTAGATCACTTCGTCCGGATCGTCGGGAACTGCCGCGAGCAACGCCTCCACGGCTCGGCGCGTGGGCGGCAACAACGGGAGGCCATCGCCGAGTCCCAGCGACTCCGCAACGTCTTGAAACTCCTCGAGCGCGTGCTCCGCCGCGAAACTCCAGCGCTCCCCGTCAACGGCGAGCGCGCGGCTTGCGGCGGCACGATCCGGCCGGCGTTGCTCGCTCGTGAGGCGGTCGCGAACCTCGCCGAGGACCGCTGCCATCAGGCCGCTGAGCTGCTCTTGCGTGTCCGTGCGGATCGTCTCGAGGACCACCGGCGTCAAGCCCGGCACGGCGGCATCGAAGATGGCCTGCAGGAGGCCGGCGCCCAAGGGCGTGGCCACGACGACCGTGGGGACGCCGCGCCGCTCGAGCGCGACCGCCAGGAGCCCCGTTTGCAGACTGACGCCGGCATCGGCCAGCGCCAGCACCGCCGCGTCCGGCGGCGCATCGCCGGCCAGGGCTTCCGCGAGCGCCTCCACCTCGTGGTCGACCAGGCGAAGCAGGTCTTGCGCATGCACGCGCCAGCGGGCGCCGGAGAGGCCGGCGCGAAGCTCGCCCGCGATGACGCCGTAGGAGCCGTACTGCGCGCCCAGCTTTCCGTTGTCGACGAGCAGGATGGTGCGCCCCTCCAGCGCCGGCAGGCGCCTAGCGGGAGAGGCCGGCGCATCCAACGCCGCACCGCGGGGATCCAAGAGCTCCATCACCGTGCTCATCGCAGCCCTCCACTCGAGACGAGTCGGCGCCCGGCTTCCTGCGCAACCTCGCGCGGCGAGTCGGCGACCACGACGCCGGCGGCGCGTAGGCGGGCGACCTTTCCCGCGTACGTGCCGACATTGCCGCTGACGATCGCGCCGGCATGCCCCATCCGCCGGCCCGGAGGCGCCGCTCTTCCGGCGATGCATGCGAAGACCGGGACGTCCAGCGGTTGAGCCGCCAGCGCGTCGGCAGCCTCTTCCTCGTCGACGCCGCCGATCTCGCCGACGAGGACGACGCCGCGAACCGACGGCTCGTCACGGAGCGCCACGAGGACGTCCTTAAACGTGGTGCCCTTGACGGGATCGCCGCCGATACCGATCCAGTAGCGAACCCCGATGCCGGCCTGAGCGAGCGCGCGAGCCACCTCGTAGGAGAGCGTGCCGCTGCGCGAGACGAGCACGACGTCTCCCGGCATCGTCGCCTCGTGCGGCAGAAAGCCGAGCTTGACGCCGGGGAACAACAGGCCCGGCGTGTTCGGCCCGATCAGCCGGCTGTCCGAGCGCGCGAGACGTTCCCGCACGAAGAGCATGTCACGCACCGGGACGCCCTCCGTCACCGCGACGATCAGCTCCACCCCCTGATCGATCGCCTCCATCACGCCTTCCGCAAGATCCCGCGGCGGCAGGAAGATCACGCTGGCGGTGGCTCCTGTCGCCTCGCGCGCGGCACGAACCGAGGGATAGATCGGCACGCCGTCGACCTCGGCCACGTCGCGCCGGCTGACGCCCGCGACGACCGGCGTGCCAAACGCCTTCATCAGCGCCATGTGGCGCCTGCCTTGGAATCCGGTGGCGCCGTGGATCACGACGCGGAGCGGCTCGGGAATCCAGCTTATGATCGACATGCCTCTACCGTCACACGAACGGCCTCATCGAGATCTTCCAAGATGTGAATGGGGAGCCGCGCCTCACGCAGCACCTCTCGAGCCTGTTCTCCTCCTCTCCCAACCAGCCGTACGGTGACCGCGACGCGTGCGCAGAGCTTGGGCAAGACATCCGCGACCAACAGCTGGGCAACCTCGGCCGTATCCGTGACCCCGCCGAAGACGTTGATGAATACCGCGCGCACGCGCGGGGCCACGAGCAGGCGATCGACGACGGCAAGGAGCCGCGTGGCGTCGCCCTTGAGGCCGCCGGTCCGGATATCGGCAAAGTTGAGCACGCGCGCGCCGCGCCGCGCCAGCTCGTCGATGATGAGCATCGTTGCGCCGGCACCCGTCGTCAGCAAGCCGACTTCGCCCTCAGGGTCGATCACCGCGTAATCGAAGCCGTAGCGCAGGCGGACGTCCAGAGACTCGTCGACGAGCGCGAGGCGCTCGCTCTCTGGCGACCATTCCGGGTGGCGGAACTCGGCGTTGTCGTCGACGATCAGATGGACGTCGCCCGCGACGCAGGAGCCGTCCTCGGTGAGGAAGAGCGGGTTGAGCTCGAGCAGCGTCGCATCCTGCGCGCAGTAGAGCTCCGCGAGCCGCTGGGCCACGCCGATGAGCGGCTCCGGGGAGACGCCCGCAACCGAGCAAGCCTCGCGCACCTGATAGCCGTAGAGCGGGTAGAGCGGACTCCAGGCGACGCGGCCGACGCGCGCCCCGCCTTCGACTTCGGAGCCGCCCGTCGCGGAGACGACGAGCACCGGCCGCCGCTCCAGCGGATCGAAGACCAAGCCCAGGAAAAGCTCGCTCCGCGCGGCGACGTGCTCCTCGACGAGAAAGCCGAGCGGCGAGATGCCGCCGACGCCGGCGCGCTCCATCTCGTCGAGCGCGCAGTCGATCTCCGCCGCTCCGGAGGCGCGCCTGATCCCGCCGTTGGCCAGCCTCTTGGTCATCGGGACCTGCGCCTTGACCCAGACGGTGCCTTCACAGAAGGCCGCGGGAAGCGCATCGGAGCGCTGGCCGCGTTCCAAGAAGGCCCCGTGGGGAACCGCGATGCCCGCTCGTTCCAACAGCCCTTTGGCCGTTGCCTCCAGCATCTGCATCAGGTTCGCAGAAGCTCCCGCGCGATGATGTTGCGTTGGATCTGCGTGGTGCCGCCGCCGATGGCGCCGAAACGCGCCCCCCGCATGGCCCGCTCGACGTAGCTTCCTCGGATGAAGCCCATGGCACCGTGCAGCTGGACGGCTTGGTTGGTAACCCGGATCGCCATCTCGTTGGCGAACGTCTTGGCCAGCGCGGCCTGACGGATGTCGGGCAAGCCGTTTTTGGCGGCCCCGGCCGCGCGATAGATGAGCAAGCGCGCGGCTTCGAGGTCGATCGCCATGTCGGCGAGCATCCACTGCACGCCTTGGAAGTCGGCGATCGACTTGCCGAACTGCCGCCGGCTCTTCGCATACGCGATCGACTCTTCAAAGGCTCCCTGCGCCAACCCCAGGCAGATGGCGGAGTTCAAGCAGCGCTGGCCGTTGAAGGCGTGCATCAAGGTTCGAAAACCGTCCTTGCCCACCAAGAGATTGTCCTTGGGCACGACGCACTCGTCGAAGAACAGCTGACCCAACTTCTCTCCGCCCAGCGTTGAATCGAGGCGCCCCACGCTGAAGCCCGCCATGCCGCGCTCCACGGCCAGCGCCCCGACGCCCTTACTCCCCTCGATGCCGTCGAAACGCGCAAACACGATGAAGAGGTCGGCGACGTCGGCGCGGCTGATGTAGATCTTTCCGCCGTTCAAGACGTAGCCGCCGTCGACCGTACGCGCGCTGGTGCTGACGGCCCCGGCGTCGGACCCGGCCTCCGGCTCGCTGATGCAGATCGCGAGGATCTTCTCGCCACGCACGACGCCCGGAAGGTAGCGGTCCTTGACGGTCGGCGAGGCAAGGCGGAGCAGGATCTGGCTCTGAACGCCGATCTCTCCCAAGACCGCCATGGCCGTGATATAGCACCCCTGAGCCAGCTGCTCGAGCACGAGAACGGCGTCGAAGAGGCTGCCTCCGGTTCCCCCGTATTCCTCCGGAATGGTGACCCCCAACAGGCCCAGCTCCGCGAGGCGGCGCATGTTCTCCCAGGGGAACTCGCCCGACGCCTCGAGCGCCTCGGCTGTCTTGCGAAACTCCTGACTCACTTTGCGCGCCAGACCTTGGAGCTCGCGCTGCTCCGCCGTGAGCTCAAAGTCCATGCGATCCCTCCTCGCTGGGCGTCACCGGCCGCGACTCGCTCCGATCCCGCGAGGGAAGGCGCACGCGCGCGGTGCCCTTGGCGGTGACCTCACCGCGTTGGTTCTGCGCCCACACGTCCAGGTCGACGCTCCCGGCCTGCTCGGCATGCACCGCGGTGACGCGCCCATGACACGTCGTGAGGTCTCCGATCAGGTTGTGCCGGCGTACCTCGACGTGCAGGCGCTCCAGGAATCCCGCGTCGCCGATCCAGTTGGTCAGGAGCGTGGCGATCCACGAGATCCGCTCCGGGCCGTAGTCGTATGCGGCCGGCACGCCGACTTTCCGAGCAAACTCGTTGTCCCAGTGCACGCGCTCCGGAGGCTCCGGAACGCCGTACTCGTTGGGGATGCCAGCACCCGGATGGCGCAGGTAGTAGTCCATCGCTTGACCGTGGGCCTTGATGAAGAGTCCGCCCCAGCCTTGCTCGAACGCCACGGCCGTGGTCACGGTATACGGGCCGCGAACGATCGTCGGGAGATCGAGATCGACGGTGACGTCCTCGACGTACCGCGGGTCGCCGCCGCGCGTCCCCTGCGTCTGCTCGTCCTGGTAGCGCCGCGCGATCGCCACGATCTCGTCGTGATCGTACGTGGCGATGCTCACCTCGCGGTACTTGCCCCGCTCGGCGGCCGCCTTGCGCTCCGTGCGAAAGCCCCACGACCGCGCAACGGCAACCGGCTCGCCGCCACCGGTCAGAAACGTGATCTCCGAGATTTGCTGGAAGGCGCGACCCGCGAAGTTGCTCGGCCGCTCGATCAAGTCCGTGAAGCGCACTGAGGCGCGGATCCGCTCCCCCCAGGCGAGCGGGCGGAGCCACCGCCAGTTGCTGCCCGCGAACATCGAGTGAATCCCGGGAAGGCCGCCGCGGTAGCCGATCGCCAGGCGATCGAAGGCGTAGAGAATCGTGGGCGGCGCCAGCGGCCTGCCCCAGGGACTGCTTCGTCCGCGCTCCTCCTCGATCCAGAGCGGATTGGCATCTCCCACGCCGTCGACCCAGTGACGTATGCCGTCGCGCGAGGTCTCCGTGAGGTAGGGCGCGTGCGAGCTCGTCATGATCTTTCCGAGCTTGCCGCGAAGTGCCTCGAGGGCGGCATCGGTAATCATGCCTTGCGGAGCGCTTGTGGTCACCTCGTGATGTCCTCCATGGCCTCAGCGGCCGACGATGCGTCGCGTGATGGCTCGCGTGGCGCCAAAGCTCGGCATGAATAGGGCGTGAATGCCCGTCCCCCCGACAACTAGGAGCTGAACGTCCTCCGGACCGTCGGTGATCGGCAAACGCGAGAAGTCGGCCCAGAGCGGCCGCCGCTCGCGCAGCAGCTTCTCGAGACGCGGGGGAAGGGCCAGCGCGTCGATGCGCGCGTGCTCGTAGAGAAAGTGCCCCGTGCTCTCGGGGTCGAAGCCCGTCTGCTGAAGGAGCTCGGCGTGCTCCGGGCTGATCACCAGCAGCGCCTCGCCGCCGTGCGTCATGTTGTTCGTGCCGACGGCGGCCATCGCGCGCGCCAGGACGGTGAGCAGCTCGGTCCCGTTCTCCGCCGTGAGGTCGATGATGTTGTGTTCCGCTTGGATGCCGAAGACGGAGACGGCGTCGTCTTCCGCGGCGAGCCCGCGTCGCACGTGGAACGGGGCCCAAGGGCTGTCCTCTTCGTTCTCGGCGACGCAAAACGTGTACTTCGCCGCCTGCCCTTGCGTTGCACGGTCGGTCTCTCCGGGAATGGCCCCGCCGATGTTCATGAGTACGAAGCGAACAGCGCGGCCGATCACGGCGTTGGCATAGGTCCCCGGCCCGAAGGCGCCCGCTTTCGCATTGATGCCAAGGCGACGGGCGATCGGACCGTGGACGACCAGCAGAGGCGCCACCGGATTCGTCGTCGCCTGAATCCCGTAGAGATTGAAGTCCGGCTCGAGCATGGCTTCCACCGCGGCGAGCAGGACGGGGAAGTGCTCCGGCACGCAACCCGCCAACACGGCATTGATCGCTACGTAGCGGGGCGTGACTTGCCCCCACGTCGGCGGCATCCACCCGATGGTCTCGTCGGCCGCGCGCGGCGACTGCGCCAGCATGGCGATCACGCGCTCGGCCGTGGCGGGGACGACGGGCAGGCCGTCGCCCATGTGCCGTTCGGCCAGCTCCCGCGCCAGCGCCACGGGGTCGTCCGGGAGAATCAGCGTGTCAGTCACCAGCCGGACCCTCCGTCAACGCGGCGATCACCTCGTCGGCAAGCGCCGCTCCGCGCGCCTCGAGATCGGCGGCCGGCAGTTGCGCGACCGGGTGGTCGACCACCAAGAGCCGCAACGACGGTAAGCCCAAGCGTTCGGCTTCCAGACGCGCCATGGCCTCGAAGGGCCTGGAGACGACTACGGCGCACGGCGTGCCCGCTCGCTCCAGCTCGACGGCGTCGTGGACACTCCACGACGAGCAGGACCCTCAATCACCGACGGCCACCACCGCGGCGCGCCATCGCCCCATCAGCGCGTGGAGAAACGGGGCACCGGATGCCGCGTGGCGCTTGTTGCGGCGCTCCGTCTCGACTCCGTCGAAGCGCGCCGCAAGCTCCTTGCGAATGCCCTCGAGAATCTCCACGCCGCCGGGCTTGCCATTGTAGAGCAAGCCGACGAGATGCCCCCGCATGCCCGGTATGCGCGGAGCCGGCTCGATGGCACTCGTGCGCCGGGGGGAAACCGGATTCAAGATCTCCATGCCGCTTCAGGCTCCTTCCATAATGCCTCGAACGCCCAAGCGCTCGATGTCCGCGACGTCATAGCCAAGCTCACGCAACACCTCGACGGTATGCTCGCCGAGCAATGGGGCCGGCCGGCTTGGCTCAGGGGGTGTCGCGTGTAGATGAAAGGGGTTGCCGACCAGCGTCATCGGCCCCAGAGAGGGATGCGTCGCATCGACGATCATGCCGTTGAGCCGCACCTGCGGGTTGGCCACGACCTCGCGCGTGGTGTTCACGGCGGACGCGGGCACGCCGCGCTCCTCCAGAAGCGCAAGCCATGCGGACGACGGCCTGGCGCCGAAGATCTCGCTCAGGATGGGGACGAGGTCCGCGCGATGTTGGACGCGATCGGCGTTCGTGAGAAAGCGCGGATCGTCGGTAAGGTCGGGTCGCCCAATCACGTCGCAGAGTCCGCGCCAAAAGCCTTCGGTCAGACAGCCGACGACGATGTAGGAGTCGCGCGTCTGGAAGACCTGGTAGGGGACGATCTGCGGATGGCTGCCGCCCTGGGGACCCATCGGCTCGCCCGTCATCGCAAAGCCCGTGAGGAAGTTGGCCAGCATCGAGACCTGGCCGTCCAGCAGGTTGACGTCGACGCGCTGACCGATCCCTTGCGTCTGCCGCACGTACAGGCCCAGCAGAACCGCGCCGAAGGCCATGTACGCCCCCACGAAGTCGGCAACCGGGGCTCCGACCTTCACGGGTGGACGCCCCTGCTCGCCGGTGAGCCCCATGACGCCGCCCACGGCCTGCACGATGATGTCCATGGCCGGCTTGGAAGCCAACGGTCCTTCTTCACCGAACGCCGTGATCGAGAGATAGACCAGCTTCGGGTACCGCTCCGCCAAGCGCTCGTAGCCGAGACCAAGCCGCTCCATGACGCCCGGACGGAAGTTGGCGATCAGCACGTCGGCGCCGTCAAGGAGGCGCGCCACCACCTCCGCGCCCTCCGGCGTATGCAGATCGAGCTCGATCGAACGCTTGCTGCGATTGAGGCCGATGAAGTAGGAGCTCATGCCCTCGCCGAAGACGCGATCCAACCTGCGCGATCCGTCTCCGGTACCGGGGCGCTCGATCTTGATGACGTCGGCCCCCAGATCGCCAAGCAGCGTCGTCAGCCAGGGACCCACGACGAATTGGGTCAGGTCGATGACGCGAACTCCCGCCAACGGCAGGCTCACGATGCGCCCCCTGTCGCGCTTGCGGCGGCGGCGACGCGAATGACGCCTGCTCGTTCCAGTTCCGCGATCTCGGCATCCGAGACGGCGAGCACGTCTCGCAAGACCTCGGCGGTGTGCTCGCCGAGAACGGGAGGCGCGACCGGACGATCGACGCCCTCGCCGCCGAGCCGAAGCGGTGGGCCGGGAACGCGCACGTCCCCGTATTCCGGATGCGAGAGCATCGGAAACATGCCGCGTGCCTGAGTCTGCGGGTGCTCGAGCGCTTCGGGGACCGAGAAGATGGCGCTGGCCGGGACGCCGCTGCGCTCGAGGAGCTCTTCCCACGCGGCGGTGGTGCGTTCGGCGACGATCTCCTCGACGAGACGCTCCAGCTCCACGCGGTTGGCCATGCGATCCTGCGTCCGGCGATACCGCGGGTCGGCCGCCAGGTCCTCGCGGCCGACGGCGGCGCAAAAGAGCTGCCAGAACTTGCTCGTGAAGATCGCGATGGCGAGCCAGCCGTCCTTCGTGCGAAAGGTTCCGTACGGCACGACGCTGGGGTGACGCGATCCCGTGCGCCGCGGAGTCGAGCCGGTGGCGTCGTAGAGCGTGGCCATGTAGCCCAGCAGCGAGACGAGGCCGTCGTGCAGGGCGACGTCGACGTGGCGCGGCGGCTGTCCGCGGTCGCGACCGCGCAGGGCCGCGAGGATGCCGATCGCCGCCAAGAGGCCGCCGGTGAGGTCGCCGATCGGTATGGAGATCCTGACCGGCGGGCCGGCCGGCTCTCCGTTCGTGCTCAGCACGCCGCTGATGGCCTGCGTGATGATGTCGTAGGCGAGGCGATCGCGCAACGGCCCGTCTCGGCCGAAGCCGGAGATCGAGCAGAGGATGAGCGCCGGGTTGACGCTCCGGAGGGCATCGTCGTCCAGACCGATCCGCTCCATCGTACCGGGGCGAAAGTTCTCGACGAGCACGTCGGCGTCGCGGCAGAGGTCCAGGACGAGCTCCCTGCCCCGCGGCGTGGTCACGTCGATCGCGACGCTCTTCTTGTTGCGGTTGACGGCCAGATAGTAGTGACTCTGGCCGTGCTTGAAGGGGGCGCTGTGCCGCGTGGTGTCGCCGCCCTTCGGGTGCTCGACCTTGATGACGGAGGCGCCGAGGTCGCCCAGGAGCATCGTGGCGTAGGGACCGGCGAGCACGCGCGTCAGGTCGACGACGCGAACGCCGTCGAGAGGTCCCCGCCGCGCACCAGCCTCTGCCCGCACCATGCAGCTCCTCCATTGCTTGGACACGCTTGAGCAATCCGCGGCCCGTCCCGAGGAATGGCAAGGAACGGCCGCTTCTTCACCGAATCTAACTTTGCGACAATTATTGTAACAATTTTGTATGTATCCTGCCACATGGACCGTCCCAAGTCAAGAGGATGCTTTCGACGCGAAGGCCAAGTCGCGGGCCAACCAGCCTGGAGCCAGGATGCCAAAGCAGACCAAGGGCCGAGTCAAGCGCGGCCTTCACGATCCGACCGAAAGCATCCGCGAGGCCATCGCGAGCGGCCGCTTTCACCCGAATGAGCGTTTGGTGGAGGAGTCGCTCTCGCAGCTTTTCCGCGCGAACCGAAGCGCCGTGCGCCTTGCCCTCGCGCGCCTGGAGCAAGAAGGCCTCGTCGTTCGCGAACCAAACCGGGGGGCACGCGTCCGCGTCGTCTTGCCTCATGAGGCGGTACAATTGGCCGAGGCCCGCTCCGTCCTCGAGGCGCTCATCGCACGCCACGCCGCGACCAACGTCACCCCGGCGGACGCCGACGAGCTGCGCGGCATACAACGGGAGCTCGAGCGGCTCTACGCGGCCGGGGATCTGATGGCGTATCTCTCCGAGAACGTCCGTCTACATTCCGCCATCGTTCGCATCGCGAACCAGGAGGTCGCCGCCAAACTCCTGCGGGGCCTGCGCTACCAGAGCGTCTCCGCGCAGTTCCGCTCGTTCCTGCAGCCAGGGCGGCCGACGGAATCGGTCAGCGAGCACGCGGCGCTGGTGGACGCCATCGTCTCGGGCGACCCCGATGCCGCCGAGCACGCGATGCGCAGCCACCTCGACGCCGCGGTGGAATCGGTCAAGCGCGCCATTGCCAGCCTCGCGCCCGACGGCCATGCCCCGACGGCTCACACGGAGGTGGATTGAACGATGCCTCACCCCTTGCGGTCGCCGTCGTTCGCCGTACCCGAAGGCGCGTGCGACTGCCACTTTCACGTCTTCGCGTCCACGGCGTCGTACCCGTTCACGCCCGAGCGCAGCTACACGCCGGGGCCCGCTCCGCTTTCCGCGTACCGTGACCTGCAGAGCGTTTTGGGCATTCAACGAGGCGTGCTGGTGCAGCCGAGCGTCTACGGAACCGACAACCGGCTCCTCATCGACGTCCTGCGCGAGAACCGCGACCTGCGCGGCGTTGCCGTGGTGGACGACCGCGTGAGCGATCACGAGCTCTCCGAGCTGCATCGCGCGGGCGTGCGCGGCATCCGGATCAATACGTTCTCCGGCGCGGGCGTGGACGTGGAGCTCCTCGAGAGGCTCGCGCAGCGGGTGGCCGGGCTGGGATGGCACATTCAGCTGTTCGTCTCGGGCCGGCAAGTTGCGGAGCTCGAAGAGCGGATCCTCGAGCTCCCGGTGCACGTCGTCTTCGATCATCTCGGCAACGTACCGGCCTCGGAGGGCATCGGTGCCGCGGGGTTTCGTTCACTGCTGCGCATGCTTGCGAGCGGCCGGGTGTGGGTGAAGCTCTCCGGCGCATACCGCGTGACCGAAGAGGGTCCGCCGTACCGCGACACGATCGCCATGGCGCGTGCCCTGGTGGAGGCGGCTCCAGAGCGTGCCGTATGGGGCAGCGATTGGCCGCATCCGAAGCTGGACGGGCGTCCGGAGCCCGACGACACGGCACTGCTCGACCTGCTGGCCTTTTGGGCGCCCGACGCCGCGGTGCGCAAGAGGATCCTGGTGGACAATCCCGCGCATCTGTACGACTTCACGTAGGGCGCCGCTGAGCGCCCGCTCTCCAGAGCGAGGGAAGGAGGCAATGCGCCACCTTCCCCCGTGGCGCTGTCGTCAGCGGGCAAAAGAAACTTCTTACAAGCCAGAAGGCGAAGGGTCACCTCCGCGTCAACCGAATGCCCGTATACGCGGAGCTGTTGCAGAATCGCGCCTAGCAGAGAAGATCGCTGGACCGCGCGGTCGCGGCAACGAGCTCGAGGCGAGGGCGCACCGTTGACCGGCCAACCGCACGACATGACACCGATCATCGACCTTCTCGCGGAGCGAGGGACCGGTGCCGTTCGCTCGCGGCATCCGATCTACGTGGATTACTTGCCCCCGTGCAATCAGGCATGTCCCGCCGGAGAGAACGTCCAAGCGTGGCTGGCGCTGGCGCAAGCCGGACGCTACCGTGAGGCGTGGCTGGAGCTGGTGAAGGACAATCCCTTGCCGGCCGTGCACGGGCGCGTCTGCTACCACCCCTGTGAATCCCACTGCAATCGCGGCGAGCTGGACGTTGCCATCAGCATCCATGCCGTGGAGCGCTTTCTGGGAGACCTTGCCACCAGCGAGGGCTGGCGCTTCCCCGTGGCGGCGCCCACCGGCAAGCGCGTGCTCATCGTCGGCGCCGGACCCTGTGGCCTCTCGGCCGCCTATCACCTCGCGAGCATGGGACACGCGGTCGAGGTGCGCGACGCCGGCTCTGAGCCTGGGGGCATGCTGCACTTCGGCATTCCCGCCTACCGTCTTCCACGCAACGACCTCTTGCAGGAGGTGCGCCGCATCGAGGAGATGGGCGTCACGTTCGTGCTCAACCACGAAGTCCGCGACGTCCGCGCCGAGCGGGACGCCGGGGGCTTCGATGCCGTGCTCGTCGCGATCGGCATGCAGATCGACCGGCGCGTGGAGATTCCCGCGCGCGACGCCAGCCGCGTGCTCTCGGCCATCCAGCTCTTGCGGGACATCGAGGAGAACCAGGCACCCGTGCTGGGCAGGCGCGTCGTGATCTACGGCGGCGGAAACACGGCGATGGATGCCGCCAGATCCGCCCGGCGCTTGGGCGCGACGGAGCCCTTGATCGTCTATCGCCGCGACCGCACGCATATGCGGGCGCACGACTTC
>Ga0307372_10010365_pt1 | contig 12645 bp, 9 predicted proteins | sample OX1MG_FD_202533 | JGI IMG/M metagenome (GOLD analysis project Ga0307372, IMG submission 202533) | Soil microbial communities from Risofladan, Vaasa, Finland - OX-1 | ecosystem: Environmental > Terrestrial > Soil > Coastal area > Acid sulfate soil | place: Finland: Risofladan, Vaasa | collected...
CGTGGCCTGCGCCGCAACTTGCTGTGCGAAAAAGCGATACGCGGTTGCTGTGGGAACCCGTCCGGCCGACGTATGCGGCTGATAAAGAAACCCTTCTTCTTCCAGGTCCGCCATTACGTTCCGGACCGTCGCGGAACTCAGCAATTCCACATGCCGGCGGGAGATCGAGCGCGAGGAAACAGGCTCGCCCGTTTCAATGTACGCGCGGACAATCGCGGACAGGATTTGCCGGTTGCGCTCGTTATGTGGCGCGGGATGCGTCATAAGCTCTGCTAATCCCATAATCTTAGCACTTCTGAAAATATTTTATGCGTAGAAGTCGTACTCGTCAAACGAGATGGCTATCGCCGGCCCTTTGAGGAACATACGGCCATGACGAGCCCGCCGCGGTTCCCCAGAAGAGAATCATCTTAAATTTTTCGGGGGTATCTATACCTGATCTCCGGCATCGATCTGCGCGCGCTGCAGGCGATCGGAATAGTCTATATAGAGAGTTTTCCATTCCGAATAGAAGTCGATGGCCGCCGCACCGGCTTCGCGGTGTCCGTTGCCGGTCCCTTTGGTGCCGCCGAAGGGCAGCTGGATTTCCGCGCCGATCGTGGGAGCATTCACGTAGACGATGCCTGTTTCCAGGTCGCGCATCGCGCGGTAGGAGTCATTCACGTTGCGCGTATAAATGGACGCGGAAAGCCCGTATTTCACGTGGTTGGCGATCTCCAGGGCCTCGTCGAATGACGAAAATGGAATCACGGACACAACGGGGCCAAAAATTTCCTCCTGCGCGATGCGCATTTGCGGGGCAACTTCGCCGAAAATCGTCGGTTCGTGGTACCAGCCGGCCGACAAATCTTTTCCTTCCGCCCGATGCCCGCCCAGAATAAGCTTTGCGCCTTCGTCCTTTCCGATTTCCACGTATTTCATCACGGTTTGCAGCTGCGTTTCGTTGATCAGCGGACCCATGTCGGTTTCGGGGTCCAGGCCGTCGCCCATGCGCAGCTTTTTTACCCGGCCGGCAAAGCGATCGAGGAATTCCCTGTACACTTTCCGGTGCACGGCCACGCGGCTGGCGGCGGTGCATCGTTGACCGGTGGTTCCGAAGCCGCCCCAAACCGCGCCCTCCACGGCCAGATCCAGGTTGGCATCCTCCATTACGAGAATGATGTTTTTTCCGCCCATTTCCAGGTGGCAGGGCTTAAACGTGGGCGCGCACGCCTGGCTCACCAGGCGACCCGTTTCCGTCGACCCGGTGAAACTGATGGCCGAAACGTCCGGATGTGTGAGCAGCGGACCTCCCGCCTCAGGACCCATGCCATACAGCACATTTAAAACTCCCGGAGGCAAGCCCGCTTCGGTCAAAATTTGAACCAGGTTGTAGGTCGATAGCGGCGTGTCCTCGGCCGGTTTGATGACCACCGTATTGCCGCAGACCAGCGCCGGCATAATTTTCCAGGAAGGGATGGCCATCGGAAAATTCCACGGGGTAATCATGCCCACCACGCCGAGCGGGTCGCGCACGGACATGGCAAATTTGTTGGGCAGCTCAGACGGCACCGTCTGGCCGGATAGCCTGCGGCCTTCCCCGGCCATGTAATACGTCATATCGATGGCTTCCTGAACGTCGCCCCGGGTTTCGGTCAGGGGCTTGCCCATTTCGCGCGTCATGTCGCGCGCCAAATTTTCCTTCCGCTTCACCAGGGTTTCCGCGGCTCGATACAGTATTTCCGCGCGGCGCGGCGCCGGAGTTAATCGCCACTTCCGAAAGGCCGCCTTCGCCGCATCCACCGCGCCGTTCACGTCTTCCTGCGAGGAAGACGGAAAAATCCCAACCAGCTCGGAGGGATTGGCGGGATTGCGATTTTCGAATGTGCGGCCCTGACGGGCTTCCACCCATTCGCCATTGATGAAGTTTTTATGAGTTTTCGAAACAGCACTGGTGGCCATCTTGCCTCCTGGGGATTCGTGAGGCCTGAAACACGAAAGGCTGGTCGTTTCCGTAAAATCATTCGGTGCGCAAATATCCGCAACAAAATCCAATTTCGCAACGGCCCAAAGCGCGTCAGATCGCGCGCCGTGTCCGCTTCAGGGGGTTACCTGGGACGAACCCGCATCGCTAGAAGCAATGGGCGCTGGGGCCCCTTTTCCGGCCGTTGGCGCGCCCAAGCCAAGCTTATTCAGCGTTAGCGCGTCAATATTGCCCGTCGCCGGAAAGCCGTTCTTGTTCTGGAATTTTTTCATGGCATCGACCGTGGAACTATCCCACTTCCCGGTCGGCTCGCCCTGGTAGGCGCCCTCCCGCTGAAGCGCGAGTTGAATTTCTTTAATGCGATCCGAGGTCGGCGCCCTTTGCCCCATGTATCTGGCTCTCGCCCTTGCTCTCGATCTTGACCTGGCCCGCGTCCTGGCTCTGGTCCGCGTCCTTGTTCTGACCCTCGCTCTCGCCGTGGACTTCGGCCGGGCTTTCTTCGTAATCCTCGTCCTAACCCTCTTCGTGGTTCTCTTCCGGGTGTTCGACGGCGCGGCCCTTTTCTTCGCGTATTTCTTTACATTCCTCTTTGTTGTCGTCTTCTTCTTTGCCTTCGTCTTTACAGACGTCTGCCTGGACGCGGGCCGGCCAGCGGCGGGTGCGATGGGGGCTGCGGTCAGCAGGAGCACGGCCGCGAGCAAGCACAACCAGTTTCGATTTAGCATTGGTCTCTCTTATTGCTCCGGAGATGGAACGACACCGGCCAAATAGACGGTGTCAAATTGGTCGCTGCCCGACCGGCGCAGCACCTTGAACAGGACATCTTGTCCCGGCTTGAGGCCGGAAACCACGCGGCGATATTCCGCAACCGATCCCACGGCCGTATGATTCACTTCCGCAATGACGTCGCCGCGCGTGAACCCGATATCTTCGGCAAAGCTCGCGGGATCGACTTCCGTCACCAGAACGCCCTTCATATTCTCGTATCCGGCGCGGCGCGCGCGGTCGGTGCCCAGATCCTGCAGGCCCAGGCCGAACTCGGACGGCGTCGGGCCGTTGTCACTGCTCGCTTCGCTGTCTGTGCGGTCCGGGAAAAGCTTCGTGCGGTCCGCAACGGTTAACGTAGTCTCATGCTGTTTCTTGTCCCGCACGTAGGTGATGCGCACGGTGCTGCCGACCGGCGTGGCCGCAATCGGGTTCACCAAGTCATTGCCGGAATGAACGGGCTTGCCGTTCACGCTGGTGACGACATCGCCGGATTGCAAGCCTCCCTTCTCGGCCGGACTGCCCGCTTCCACGCGCTGCAGCACAATGCCGTAGGGCGCGCCCAATTCCTTGAGCACGATTGGATTGCTGCCCTCCGTTTCGGTGAAACTCACGCCTATGGAACCGCGCGTTACCTTGCCGTGGGCGACGATTTGATTGTAAACACCGATAGCCGTGTTGGACGGGAGCGAAAAGCCCACTCCTTCATTTCCCCGCCCTCCGGTAATGATTGCCGTATTGATGCCGATCACCTGCCCGGCCATGTTGACCAACGGCCCTCCGGAATTCCCCGGATTGATGGCCGCATCGGTCTGGATGAATCGTTGGAATTGCTGCCCCACGTTCGCGCGATCCTTGGCGCTGATGATGCCCGCGGTGACGCTGCCCTGCAGGAATCCAAATGGATTGCCGATGGCCAGCGCCCAGTCCCCGACCTGAACCGAATCGGAATTACCGAGTTTTGCGATGGGCAAATCATGACCCACGTCAATCTTCAGGACTGCCAGATCGGTCTCTTCATCCGTTCCGACGACCTTGGCGGTGTACTGGGTATCGTCCCCATTGAGCTTGACCTGTATTTTCGTGGCCTGTTCCACGACGTGATTGTTGGTCAGGATAAATCCCTTGCGGTCGACAATCACTCCGGAGCCAAGGCTGCGTTCGGCCGTGGGTCCCTGATCAGGGAAATCGAAGAAGCGATTGAAAAAGTCCTGAAATGGCTGCTGCTTGTCGTTCGGCCCCTGCTGTTCGCGGTCACCTTGAGGAGGGGCTTCGCGCCCCGGATTGGCGCGTTCGATCACTTGCGTGGTGGAGATGTTCACCACCGCCGGCTGCACTCTTTTGACGATTGAGGCAAAAGCGTTGGACAACTGTACCGGATCGGGAATGGCCAGCGGCTCGCCACCGCTCACAGCGGCGGCAGGGTGCGAGGCGCCCACGCGCCCGGAAACCACCGTGCCAATCAGAATGCCCACGCCTAGTGTCACGGCGACCAGAATCGTCGCCAGGATCTTGCGGTTCCGCGCCCAGGCGGCAATCTCTCGCAACTGCATTCCCATTAGCTTCCACTCCTCTTTGCGGATCTTCCCACTGCCAATCCGCATGACGCCAAACCCATGCGGGACCGCTTCAATCCCGTCGGCGGACCATTTGTAATTATACCACCACGGCGGTCTGTCTAGATGCTTACGCACGCCTGCGATTCGTTTGAGCAAATGCTCGGGGGATACCCCGGCGGGCGCGGGATTTCGTGGACCGGTCTGCCGTCGGACGGAACGCCCCGGCGGCCATATAATTCATGGTTATAGTGCTCACAACTATTATAAATTTGATTTGCCGGGCCGTCCGGAGTCAAATCGACTTCGCGTGTGTTAGGATAAAAAATTATGACATCTCGTACGATGTATCGGAAGATCTGGGAATCCCATCTGGTCCGCGAGGCGGCAGGGGAACCCTCCTTAATTTATATCGATCGACATCTGGTTCATGAGGGCACTTCGCCACAAGCCTTTGCCGGGTTGAAAGCGGCAGGGCGAACCGTCCGGCGGCCCGACCTGGCATTCGCCGTCATGGACCATTCCGTCCCGACCAAGGGCCGGAACCTGCCCATTTTGGATGCGGACGCGAAGGGACAATTCGAAGCCCTCGAACGGAATTGCCGCGAGGCTGGCATCACGCTGTTCAACATGTTCAGCAAAAATCAGGGCATCGTGCATATCATCGGCCCGGAACTTGGCATTACCCAACCCGGCCAGACCATTGTCTGCGGTGACAGCCATACCTCGACGCACGGCGCGTTTGGCACACTGGCGTTCGGCATCGGCACCAGCGAAGTCGAACACGTGATGGCCACGCAATGTCTGGTTCAGTACGAATCCAAGACCATGCATATCGTGGTCAACGGAAAAAGGCCCAAAGGCGTCTCCGCAAAAGACATTATTCTCGCCATCATCGGAAAAATCGGCATTGCCGGCGGCACCGGCCACGTAATCGAGTACTCCGGCGAAGCCATTCGCGGACTTTCCATGGACGGCCGCATGACCGTGTGCAACATGTCCATCGAAGGCGGCGCGCGAGCCGGAATGATCGCGCCGGACGACACAACCTTCGCTTATATGGAGGGGCGCCCCTATGTTCCCCGCGGCAAGGCGTTTCAAGCGGCCGTGGAAAACTGGAAGTCCCTGCCGAGCGATCCCGGAGCGAAGTTCGACGCCACCGTCGAACTCGATGCAACTTCCCTGTCGCCGCAAATCACCTGGGGAACCAATCCGGGGATGGTTTCCGGCGTGGCCGACCGCGTCCCGGACCCATCATCCTTCCGCGATCCCGACGACCAGAAAGCCGTCGCGCGCGCCCTGGAATATATGGGCCTGAAGCCAGGCACCGCCATGGTGGACGTTCCCATCGACCGCGTATTCATCGGTTCGTGCACAAATTCCCGCCTGCACGATCTGCGCGCCGCCTCTCGCGTGGTTGCCGGAAAGCATATCTCCAAAAATCTGAAGCAGGCGCTGATCGTGCCCGGTTCCATGTCCATCAAGGCGAAAGCGGAAGCCGAAGGTCTCGATAAAATTTTTATCGATGCGGGATTTGAATGGCGCGACGCGGGATGCAGCATGTGCATCGCAATGAATCCGGACGTGCTGCCTCCGGGAGAACGCGCCGCCAGCACTTCGAACCGGAATTTCGAAGGGCGCCAGGGCAAAGACAGCCGCACGCACCTGGTAAGCCCCATCATGGCCGCGGCAGCCGCGATTGCCGGGCACTTCGTCGACATCCGCGATTGGAACGTGGAAGCACCGGATTAGCGCCGCCGGATCTTAGCCACCTGCTGCGCGACTTGCAGTTCTGCGTGATTCGTTTTACGTCAGGAGATGCGGGCCCACATCGCGGCCCGCCGGAGACAGATCAGAATGCAGCCATTTTCCAAGCACACCGGACTGGTTTTCCCTATGGACCGCGTCAACGTCGACACCGACCAGATGGTGCCGAAGCAATTTATAAAGCTCCAGACCAAGCAGGGCTTCGGACGCGTGCTGTTCTACGACTGGCGGTATTTGCCGGGCGAAAAGCCGAATCCCGAATTCATCTTGAATTGGCCGCGCTATAAGGGCGCCTCGGTCCTGCTGGCGCGCGCCAATTTCGGCTGCGGCTCAAGCCGCGAGCATGCTCCGTGGGCGGTTGCCGACTACGGCTTTCGAGTGCTGGTCGCTCCGAGCTACGCCGATATTTTCTATAACAACTGCTTCAAGAACGGCATTCTTCCTGTCACGCTCCCGGAAACCCAGGTTGACGAACTTTTCCGCCGGACGGAAACCCAGGAAGGCTACTCCCTGACGGCGGACCTTCCGAACCAGACCATTTCCGATTCCACCGGATTGAATTTCAAATTTGAGATCGACAAATTCAGGAAGCATGTCCTGCTCGAAGGCCTGGACGATATCGGGCTGACGCTCAAGCATGAAGATAAAATTACCGCCTACGAACAGGCCAGGCATCCCAGCGCCACGCTGTATGGCGCCGTGGACTCGAAATATTTTCCGAAAGACAACGGCTGATCGGGACAGGAAACGCTCAAACCGGCCAGCCATTTGCGGCACGTTCAGGCCGTCAGCGTATTGGCTCCCGTATTCGCCGTATGGCCTTTTAATTCGGCGATCAGAATTCCGGCCAGAATCAACCCGGCGCCCGCCAGAGGCCTTCCCCCCAGCCGTTCGTGGACCAGGAAGAAGGAAGTCACCGCGGCAAATACCGGTTCGCTGGCAAGAATCAGCGCCGTGCTGGTCGCGCTGGTATGGTGCTGTCCCCAGACCAGCAGCGGATAGGCCAGCGCGGTCGTGAAAATCGCCGTAACCACCACGCCAAACACCATTGTCGGCGTGAAATGAACCCGCACCGACTCCCATCCGGCTGCGTCCAGCATCGGCACCGCGAGCAGAGAAAGCACCGCCGTCACCGCGACCTGCAGAAAACTGAGGCCGCCGAGCGAATGCTTCATGCTGAGGCGGTCGATGAAGATAATCTGCATGGCGTACAGAACCGCGCAGCCCATCACCAGCAAGTCCCCGCGGTTCAAATCGCTTAGCCCCTCGCGAGGCACGGTCAAAAAATAGAGCCCCGCAAAAGACGCCAGCACCCCGGCCCACGCCCAGGCATTGATGCGGCGGCGCCATACGATCGCCAGAAAAACTGGAATCAGGATCACGCTGAGTCCGGTGATGAATGCAGCCTTCGAGGGAGTCGTCCTGGCAATTCCCGCGGTCTGAAACGCGTATCCGCCGAACATGAACAGCCCCACCTGAATGCCGGCCCACACGTCGCTGCGCGACAGTTTTCGAATATCCGCCCGGTAATACCACGCCAGGGGCAACGCCCCCAGCGTAAATCGTGCGGCCAGATAGGCGAAGACGGAGATATCGACAAGTGTGTCTTTTACGACGACAAATGTCACGCCCCACAGAAATGAGCACAACAGTAGAGCGCAGTGGGCTTTGAACCGGGCGCTCACAGCGGCGGCATTGCGGAAAACGGAGAATGGGATAACTTTTGAAAACCGGATCGTCCTGGCGAACTTCTCATAGTGGGCCTGAGTGTAGTGAGGCCGCAAGGCAAAGGCAACCCTCATGTCCGGACTCGAATCGCATCTTTGCAGATGCTGGCATGTCCTTGCCGGTCCGGGCAGGATCTGGTGGCAATGGCCTAGTTGCCCGCCTATGAGGCGGCAGCGGCGTGCCGGCGAAAATTCAACTGCGTTGACAGGGTTTCATCGAATTGCTAAACCTTATGACTGTGCATCTTCCCCGCTCCCTCCGCGTAATTGCCATCGCGCTCGCCCTTCCGCTCCTGGCGGCCACTGTATGCACCTCTGCGCTCGCCAGGGATAAGGACACGGAAAAGAAAAAAGAGAAGGTCCAGACCTGGGTCGAAATCCGCTCACCCCGATTCGTGGTGGCAAGCGACGGCGGGGAAAAAACGGCGCGCCGCGTTCTGGATCAGTTCGAACAGGTGGTTCGCGTCTTTCAGGCGACCATGCCCAATCCTCGCGTCAGCACTGGCATCCCCATTCAAATCCTGGCCGCGCGCAATGCACAATCCTTCGCCAAACTCTTTCCCGAATTCCCTGCCAACAGCCGCCGGATCCAACCGGCAGGGCTATTCATTACGGGCCCGGAAAAAATCTTTATCGGGCTTCGATCCAACGCCTCCGGGCCGGTTCCCTTCGAACGAACTTATCAGGATTATGCGCGCATGGTCCTGCGGCTCAGCTATCGCAGGTTGCCGCCCTGGCTCGAGGAAGGCTATATCAACGTTTATGGAAGCATAACGCTCACCGACAAGGGGGCGCGCCTGGGAAGGCCTGACCCGGAGGACATGAGCGTACTCTATGAAAGCCCTCTGCTGCCGCTGGACATCATCTTCCATGTGAATTCCGGGTCGCCCTATTTGTCCGGCGGCGATAAACACACGGTCTTCTATGCCGAATCGCACGCGCTGGTGCATTACCTTCTCACCGATCCGAAGTATTCAGCCGCGAGGACCCTGGACCAGTACATTGGCCTAGTGGAAAAAGGGACCGACTCGCTGGAAGCCGCCCGCCAGGTGTTTGGAAATCTGGACCAGCTCCGGAACCGACTGGAGTCCTACATCAAGCAGATTAAACCTCCCCCAGCGGAACTTGTGGCTACTGGCGGAAGCGATTCGGGCGGATCTCTGCGGACGCTTTCCCCGGCCGAGGCCGAAGCGCGCCTGGGAGCCCTTGTGGCCGCGCATGGCCGGCGTGAGAATGCCCAATCCAAGCTGGAAGACGCCCTCATGCAGGATCCTTCGCTGGCGGAGGCTGAACAGAGCCTGGGTTTCCTGTTCTTGCAGCACACGCAGATCGTTGATGCCGAAAAGCACTTCGCGCGAGCCTTGCAACTGGACCCTAACAACGCCCTCACCTATTACGGGCAGGGCCTGACGGCTCTGGCGCGCGGAGGGCCTTCCGCCGCTCCAGCCGCCGCGCTCGCCGCATTCGAAAAGAGCGTATCGCTGAACCCCAATTTTGCTCCCGCCTGGAACAGCCTGGCCTCGATTTATGCCCAGCGGGAGCAGACCATGCAAAAGGCCTTGCAGGACGCGCAGCGTGCCGCCGCTCTGGACCCGGGGGATTCCGGCTATAACCTGCAGGTAGCCTCCATTCAGTCTCGCCTGGGACGCAAGGAAGAAGCGCGCAAAACCGCCGCCGAAGTGCAGGCATCGGCCAGCGACCGCAAAACCGCCCAGCAGGCCGCTGAACTGCTCGCAAGCATGTCGCAGCCCGCAGTTCCCGCCACAAAGGATTCGGCGGAACATTCGCCCGTGGCTTCGGCGGCGGAGAAAACGTTGCGGATCGAGAACAAGACCGAGCCGGGCGATCAGCCCGCCACCGCGGTATCCAATGCGCCGCGCGCCGCGCCCGCTCCCACACCACCGCTTTTTACCGCTCCACCACGAACGTATTCCATGATCGGCAGGATTACCGATGCCATCTGCGCCTATCCCCCGCAAGTGCAAATCACGCTGAAGGCGCAAGCCATCGTCATGCACCTGCACGCGAACGATCTCGGAAAAGTCCCGGTTAAAATGGCGGGATCCAACGCTGCCGTGAAAAATACGCGTTGCACGGCCTTGATTGGACACATGGCGCGGGTAAGCTATCTGATGTCGCCGGGTAAACCGTGGGACGGAGAAATTCAAACGGTGGAATTTCGCTGAAGAGGTACAGCCCGCGGCGATTGCCGCGCAGGATCCAGCAGGACAGGCTGCAGCCTGTCAGGGTTTCGGAATTCCAGTCCAAGTGCAACTGCAACGCGCTGGCGCCCACCTAATTCGTCTTTCCGTCCCACCGCACGAGCAGCAAACAAAAGCCAGGTTACGGTTCCAATCCCGCGACGCCCAGGGTGGTCAGCGCCACGCGCTGCAGGCCGAGTTCTCGCCCCGTGGGGTCGTACCATTCGTCCAGGGTATGCGCGCCCCCGCTGTGGCCGCCAGCCCCCAGCGAAATCGCGTCAATGCCCATCGAGAGCGGGATATTGGCGTCGGTGGAGGATCGCTCTCTTCTTGACCGGTTTCCGAGACGGCTATCGGCCGCCAACAGAGCCGCCAGGAGCGGAGAATTATCCCGCAATTCTCCCGCGGGCCGTACTCCAAGAACGCGGATCTTCAAATCCAGCAGCGTGGTGCTGCCGGCCATTCCGCGTTCGCGGGAAGCGGCCATCTCCTCGTCAATGCCGGCGCGCACGGCGTCGCGCAACTGTCCATCCAGCTTGGACAATTCCGTTTCCGACTCGGACCGCAAATCCACTTTCATCTGGACGCTCGAAGGAATCGAATTCACCGACGTGCCGCCCTGGATTTCGCCGACATTGAAACTCGTTCTGGGAGATTCGGGGACATGCACGGTGACAAAGCGCGCGATTCCCCGGCCCAGGGCATGGATTGGATTGGGTAGGCCAAAATCGGACCAGCTGTGCCCTCCCGGCCCCGTGATGGTAATCTCCACGCGCCGCGATGCCAGCGCCGCCGTGGTCACGTAATCGGTGGACGAACCGTCCAGAGCGATGACGTACTTCAGATGTTTTTTGTATGCTTCGGTAAGTGCGCGGATTCCGCGCAGGTTGCCTTCTCCCTCTTCGCCTACGTCCGCGACAAACAGGATTGTCTTGTTCGTCTTGATTTTGGCTTCGTGAAACGCCTGCGCGACCGCCAGCAATGCGGCAAGCCCTGTGCCGTTGTCTGAAATGCCGGGAGCGAGCAGCTGTTTCCCTTCGCGTTTAACGTGAACATCGGTCCCTTCGGGAAAAACCGTGTCCAGATGAGCAGTCACCATGACGATCTCCGGGGAGGATCCTGGAATTTCGCCAATGACGTCGCCGGTTGCATCGGTTTTCACGTGAAGCCCCACGGATGCCAGCGCTTTCTTCATGTAGGCCGCGCGAACCGATTCATGGAATGGCGGGGCGGGAATCTCCGTGATCCGAATTTGCTGCTCGGTCGTTGCGGATACGGAGTCTCGAAGAATGTCGAGAACTTTAGTAACGCGAGGATCATCCATCGGCTGTGCCGCTGAGACCTTTCGTACGAGATTCTGGATAAATGACGTCAATGCGATTCCCATCGTGAATAATAAAAGAATGCGTTTCACGGCTCACTCGGCCGCGCCGGAGTATCCCCTCTTCATTGCGGCATTCCAGTGTCCACCATTCCACCACGGCGGTCAAACATGCTCATAAAAATAATCCACTTTCGCAGCGTTTCCATCTGCGGCGTTACCTTGCCCTCCGTGGAAAGCAGCGTGTCTTTCCAGGCATTTCCAGTGCAGATGCGCCTCGCCCGGATCGCGGCAGGTTTTGCCCGGCGATCAGTACCGCAGCGTGTAGCTGTGCGGCATTTGCCTGGGATCGGGTTTGTAGAGCGTCTTGCAGAATTCGCAACGGTAAATTTCCGCACCCTTGCCGATTATCTCTTCTACCCATTTCGGGTAGTCGTACCATCGCTTCAGGTGCCCCGCGCAGAGTTTCCCTTTTGTGTTCTTCTCATCGCAGGCTCGCTGCCTGGGCTTGCGGACCTTGATCTTAATTTCGGTCTCGCTTTCAGCAGGGGAAACTTCCCGGGCAGCTGGCGCGGCCGCGGCAGTTCCCTGCGAAGCAGCAGGCGTCGCGCCTTGAGGCGCTATTTCCTCAGCCATGTTCAGGTTCCCCTTTCCGTTCGAAATCGGAATACATTTTTCAGGATATCGCTTCCCGGCCAGTCTCACGAGAACTCCATTTTCAGCGCAGCTCGTAAACCGGAGCGCTCGCTGTCCGGCCAGCCGAGAGGCATGTATTCACAATCGTCCGGAAAAACAATTAAGTTATGCCTCGGCAATCGCCTGCAGGTCGTTCGGCGCCGGGGAGTTTTCCGGAATCCGGTATTCCACCCCCATCATGCACAAACCTTGCGGTGGCATGGTCGGCGCGGATTTCGAACGGTCGCGCAATTCGAAAAGCGCCGGAATGGCCTCCGGGCTGAGTTTTCCGCGCCCTACCTCCACGAGCGTCCCAACCATTTTGCGAACCATGTAGCGCAAAAACGACTTCCCGCGGACCACGTAGACCCACTGCTCGTTCTCGTCCTTGTCTTCGTCTGTGTCTTCGCTGGTAGAATTGACGGCACGTTCCCGCAGCAGTTCGGAACGATAGATGGTCCGCGTGGTAATGCGTTCGCGGTCGTCTTCTTCCGATCCCGTCGATGCCGCGAAATACGTGAAGTCGTGTTCCCCTTCAAATCGACGCGCCGCCTTAGCCATGGCGGTAAAATCCAGCGGAAAAGAATCGTGCTGCACGTACCGGTATAGAAAAGGCGGAACCACGCGCCCGCGAAAAATTCTGTACCGGTAGGTCTTCGCCTGAGCGCTC
>Ga0307372_10010367_pt1 | contig 12642 bp, 11 predicted proteins | sample OX1MG_FD_202533 | JGI IMG/M metagenome (GOLD analysis project Ga0307372, IMG submission 202533) | Soil microbial communities from Risofladan, Vaasa, Finland - OX-1 | ecosystem: Environmental > Terrestrial > Soil > Coastal area > Acid sulfate soil | place: Finland: Risofladan, Vaasa | collected...
CTGGTAGCGAGCGGGCCGGACGCGACGCTGTTCGGGACGGCGACGCTCGCGAGCGGGCAGTTGGTGGAGTTCCGGCTGGACGCGGTGGCGGGGGCCAACCGGGTCGAACTGCGGCTGAGCGACGGCTACGACTCGGGGGTGCTGCACGTGATGAGGGTGCGCGTCAGCCCGTAGCCGGTCTGCCGGAGCCCGGCAACCATGCGCATGAGGCGAGCGCGGGCATCAAACCCGCGCTCGTCACGTGTCACGACTCAGGCGCGGCCGCGCCTGACCGGCGGGCGGGACGGTGCGCTGCCCGCGGCCAGCGAGGACGGCGTGTTGAGGTGCGCGCCGTTGTCGACCACGACGCCCAGGCGGTCGACGAGTTCGCCGCCGAGCCAGCCGGTCACGGCCGACAGCCCGACACCCAGAAACGAGAGCACGATCGGGGGCGCGGCCGGGGCGGTCAGGTCGCCGTGGCGCAGCAGCCAGTCGATCGCGAAGATGAGCAGGGCGAGCGCGTTGCCGGCGCCGTGCCAGGCCCCCACGGCCTTTGCGCGCGTGCCGGTGGGGATGGCGAGCCTGTCGACTAGGCCGAACGGCGCCGCCACCACGCCGGCCGACCACGCCGGCCGCGATCAGCCAATCGGCGATCAGCCAATCGGCGATCAGCGCCCACATCTCCCGGTGAGTGACCAGGTGCAGCGCGTCGAACGCCAGGAACGTGCCGAGCAGCCCGAGCGGGTAGACGATGAGCATTGGGTGGATCGCGTGCCCCAGGAACTTGGTTCGGCTCTCCATGCCGCGTCCTTTCCACTGCCACGGGCCGCACTCGCCGCGCCGGTGTGACAGCAGCGCGGGGAGCGGGCAGCCCCTCGCGCAATTGCAGGGGTCGTGCCGCGCGCGACGGCTGTGGCATTGGCTCTGCGGCTGTGGGGGCGGCCGGCGGTGCCGGTCCGTCTCACGCGCAGCCTTCAACCCGACACGCGGGCAGAGCATCACCGGCAAGCAAGGAGGGGTGACCATGGCCAGGACCGCGGCCGATATCCTCGTAGACACGCTCGTCGACTGGGGCGTCGATACCATCTTCGGACTCCCGGGCGACGGCATCGACGGGATCATGGAGGCGCTGCGGAAGGCACAGGACCGCATCCGCTTCGTCCAGGTGCGGCACGAGGAGTCGGCGGCGTTCGCCGCCTGCGCCTACGCCAAGTTCACCGGCAAGCTGGGCGTCTGCCTGGCGACCTCCGGCCCGGGCGGCATCCATCTGCTCAACGGACTGTACGACGCCAAAGCGGACGGCCAGCCGGTCCTGGGCATCACCGGTCACACCTACCACGACCTGATCGGCACCTTCTACCAGCAGGACGTCGACCTGACCCGCGTCTTCATGGACGTCTCGGCCTACACCGAGCGCATCATGGGGGCAGACCACGTGCGCTCCGTGACCGACCTCGCCTGCCGCACCGCGGTGGCACGCCGCACCGTAACGACCATCGTCTTCCCGACCGACCTGCAGGACCAGGTGGTGGCGGAGGACGAGCGCTCTGACGGAGACGTCCCCGGCCACAGCAACGCCGTGCGCTCGGCAATCCCCACGGTGCCGCCGCCGGACGCGCTGCGCCGAGCGGCCGAGATCCTCAACCGTGGGACGAAGGTCGCGATCCTGGCCGGGCGCGGCGCCATCGACGCGACGGACGAACTGGAGATGCTGGCCGACCGCGTCGCCGGGCCGATCATCAAGCCGTATCTCGGCAAGGGCGCGGTGCCCGACGACTCGCCCTACACCACCGGGGGGATCGGCCTGCTGGGCACCAGGCCCTCCGAGATCGCCCTGGAGGAGTGCGACACCCTGATCATGGTGGGCACGTCGTACCCGTACATGCAGTTCCTGCCGAAGCCGGGCAGTGTGCCCGGCATCCAGATCGACATCGACCCGGTCCGGATCGCCCTGCGCTACCCGGTGGAGGTCGGGCTCGTCGGGGATGCCAGGGCGACGCTGCAGCAGCTGCTGCCGATGGTCGAGCGCAAGGCAGACCGCGGCTTCCTCGAGCAGGCTCAGGAGCGGATGAAGGATTGGTGGGCGCTGCTCGAGGAGCGGGCGTCCCGCGACGACAAGCCGATGAAGCCACAGGTCGTCGCCTGGGAGTTCGGCAAGCGTCTGGCCGACAACGCCATCGTCTGCGGCGACAGCGGCACCAACACCACCTGGCTGGCCCGCTACATCAAGATCCGGCGGGGGATGATGGTCTCCGGCTCGGGCAACCTGGCCACCATGGCCAGCGGCCTGCCCTACGCGGTCGGCGCCCAGATCGCCTACCCCGGCCGGCAGGTGGTGGCGGTGGTGGGCGACGGTGGCTTTACCATGCTGATGGGCGAGTTCGCCACCGCGGTGAAGCACAAGCTGCCGATCAAGGTGCTGCTGTTCAAGAACGACGTGCTGGGGCAGATCCGCTGGGAGCAGATGGTCTTCCTGGGCAACCCCGAGTACGGCGTGGAGCTGCAGCCGATCGACTTCGTCAAGTTCGCCGAGGCCTGCGGTGGGACGGGCTTCCGTATCGACGACCCGAAGAAGGCCGGCAAGATCCTGGACAAGGCTTTCGCGACCGAGGGTCCGGTGCTGATCGAGGCGGTGGTCGACCCCTACGAGCCGCCGATGCCGGCCCAGGTGACGCCGAAGCAGGCGTTGGAGCTCGGCAAGGCGCTGGTGCGCGGCGAACCGAACCGCGTCCGTATCGGCCAGACACTCTTCCGCGACAAGGTGACCGACTTCACCGCGGCCGCGCCGGGCAACGGACACGGGCCGGTCGATGCGGTCAAGACGGTGCTGCGCCACCTGACGTCGGAGGACGACCTGGAGCGCTGACCGCACACCGGGGCATCGGACACGAATCGTGAGTCTGAGGAGCCGGGTGCCCGGCTCCTCAGCTCCGTCTTGGCCGGAGTGTCGTCAGAGGAGGCGCGGGTCGTAGGGGAAGGTCGACAGGAGCTCGTAGCCGTCCTCGGTGACGAGCACGATGTCCTCGGCGCGCAGGCCGCCGGCCTCCGGGTGGTAGACGCCCGGCTCGACGTTGAGAACCATCCCCGGCGCGAGCACCTCGTCGAGGCCGCCGTCGAAGGGGTCGCTGACGATCGGGCGCTCCTGGAGCATCAGGCCGATGCCGCTGCCGGTCACGTGCCGGTACCGGTACTCGGCGAGTCCGGCGTCGTGGATCACGGCACGGGCGGCCGCGTCGAGCTCGCTGCCGAGTACGCCGGGGCGCAGCCGGTCGAGCGCGGCGCGGTTGGCGTGGTAGGCGGCACGGAAGATCGACCGTTGCAGGTCACTCACGCGGGGGCCGACGACGGTGGCGCGGCTGAACTCGGCGCAGTAGCCGCCGTTGACTACGCCCAGGTCGAGGAAGACGAAGTCGCCGTCCTTGAAGCGGTAGCCGGTGGCGTAGCGGCGCCGCGCGACGTCGCCGTTGGTCGTCACGATGGCGAAGAAGGCGAAGCCCTCGGCGCCCGCGGCCCGCGCCGCGTGCTCGGCGACGGCGGCCAGTTCCAGCTCGCTCATGCCCGGTGCGAGCGCGCTCCACGCGGCGTCGATCGCGCCCGCGACCATGCCGACGCCCCGGCGGATGAGCGCGACCTCGGCCGGCGTCTTGATGCGGCGCGCCTCCTCGAAGGGCCGCGCGTCGAGCACGAGGTCGCCGTGGAGCCGCGCCATGACCGCGGCCAGCGCGCCGTCGACGGCGACCGGCCTGGACGAGACGCGCTCGGCGAGCGCGCGGTTCAGCGGCTCGCCCCAGGCCGCCTGGTTGATCGGCAGCGGCTCGACGATGAAGCGGCCGGCGGCGGTCTCCCGGAGGCCCGTCGCGTCGATCTGGGGCACGAAGACGACCAGGTCGTCCGCGGTGACCAGCGCGGCGACGCGCTGCGACACCGACAGGCTGAAGGGCGGCCGGTAGGGCGAGACGTAGCGCACGTGCTCGAGGCGGAACGTCAGGGCGGCCGCGTAGCCGCCGGCCGCGAGCGCGGCGCGCGTCTTCCCGAGGCATTCCAACCAGCGGTCCATTGGGATTCCCCCTGCACAGCGAGCCATCGATGATGCGGGCGACCAGGGCGACGGAAGGGCGGGATGATGGTCTTTGACGAATGAATCAGGTATACGGCGACCAGCGAATCGAGCCGAGATAGCCGGCAGCGTCGCGCGGGGCGTGCGCCACGACGCCGGCGAGGCCCGTCGCGCGGGGCTAAAGCCGCCGCGCTGACGGAACGAAGCCCACTGAAGGGGCTGGGAGCACGGGCGGGCGGCGTGGTTGTCAGCCCTTGCGGCGACTGGCGACGGCGCTCATCCAGCCGCGCTCGGCGCCGATGGTCGTGGACGGCCCGTGGCCGGGGTAGACGGTCACGTCATCGGGCAGGATCAGCAGCTTGCCGATGGTGTCGACCGTCTGCTCGACGCTGGCCCCGGCGATGTCGATGCGCCCGTAACCGTTCTGGAAGAGGGTGTCGCCGCCGAAGAGGACGGCGTCCTCGGCGTCGTAGAGCGAGATCTGCCCCGGCGCATGCCCGGGCGTGTGCAGCACCCGGAACGTGTGGGCGCCGAGGGGGACCTCGTCCCCCTCGCGGAGCAGCCGATCCGGCTCGACCGGCTCCACGCGGATCGGCATGGGCATCGACGGGGCGCGCGGTTCACGCAGATCGGGCAGGGAGTCAGGGTGGGCGGCGAGCGGCGCGCCGGTGGCGGCCTTCAGGGCGTTGGCGTCGACCACGTGGTCCCAGTGGTGGTGGGTCAGGACGATCATGCGGACCGTGTAGCCCGCGTCGCGCACGGCCGCCAGCAGCTCGTCCAGCGCGTCGGGCGGGGCGTCGATGATGAGCGCCTCGCGCGTGTCGGCGTCGGCGACCAGGTAGGCGTTGGTCTGGATCGGCCCTGCCGGAAAGGTCGTGATCTCCACCGTCGACAGTCCTCCCTAGCATGCTGGCGTTGCCGCCCGCCACCGAGGCGAGCCGGTCCCGTTATCGCACGGCGCGTGCGCGGATGCACGTGGGCCCGTGGGCGGCTCGTCAGAGGTCGCGGTAGCGGAAGACCAGCATGGCGCCGAGCAGCAGGATCACGCAGTAGGCGACCGAGTACTCGACCGCGGTCATGCTGGGCGGCACGGTGGTCCCGAGCGGATTGGGACCGGTGAAGCTGACGGCGAGGTGCGGCTGTACCAGGTAGCTCGCCAGCCGCCACATGCTGTCGCTGGGGACCAGGATGCTGCTGACGACCCCGATGTTGATCATGGTGTTGTTGTTGAGGAGCGTCCCGATCTGCTCGACGAGGCCGCCGGTCATGGCCATGCCGTAGAGCATGAAGACGACGACGCCGTTGGCCATGGTCGAGAAGATGGTCGTGCCGAAGATCGTCAGACTGAGCAGGATCATCGAGACCAGCACGATCAGGAGCGTCCCCTTGACCACGCTGGGCGGCATGTAGCTCCCGACGAGGCGCGCGCTCAGGACCACCGAGAAGACCATGGCCACGATGTAGATCACGATCATGGAGGCGAAGCCGAGGTACTTGCCGAGCACGATCTCCCAGCGGCCCAGCGGCTTCGGCACGATGGCGTGCAGGGTACCGCTGTCGATCTCACCGGCGATGGAGCCGACGGCCGCGAAGATGGTCATGATGCCGGCCAGGAAGTTGACGGTGTAGAGGCCGAGCATCACCATGTTGCTGGCCAGCACGTCGTAGGTCAGGATGCCGTTGTTCCCGTTGGCGGTGCGCCGCGTCTGGATCTCATGCCACTGGTTCACCAGCAGGTGGAAGCCGTAGGCATAGAGCACGGCGAAGAGCACGCTCAGGACGAGCACGCCCCAGACCAGCTTGCGCTGGAACGCCTCGCGGAAGGTCAGCCGCGCGATCACCAGCGCCTTCACCGCGACTCCGTTCCCTCGGTGCCCACGACGTCGACGAAGAACTCCTCGAGCGTCCGGTGCTCCGGGGTAACCCCGTAGACCGGCACGCCACGTCGCACCAGCAGGTCGACCGCGCGGGCGATCGTCTCGTCGTCGGGCACGCGGGCGACGACGGTCGGCTGGCGGGCGCCGTCGACGTGCTCGACGGTCACGAGCTTGCCGAGCTCCGCCAGGTCGTCGGGCTCGGCCGCGCCCAGCCGCAGCTCCACCGTCAGCTCACGGCGCAGCAGCTCCGCCATCGGCCCGATGGCGGCGACCCGCCCGTGGGTGATGATGGCCACGCGGTCGGAGACCGACTCGACCTCGCTGAGGAGGTGAGAGTTGAGGAACACGGTCACGCCCTCGTCGCGCAGCCGGGCGATGATGGCGCGCACGTCGCGGCGGCCGAGCGGGTCGAGCGCCGAGGTGGGCTCGTCGAGGAAGACGAGCCGGGGGTTGTTGATGAGCGCCTGGGCGAGCCCGATGCGCTGCTGCATGCCCTTCGAGTAGGTGCGGACGCGCTGCCCGCCGGAGTGTGGCAGGCCGACGAGCTGCAGCACCTCGGGAATGCGCCGGCGGCGCTCGGCGCGGGACATCCCGTAGAGCCGGCCGTGGAAGTCGAGCAGCTGCTCGCCGGTGAGCCAGTCGTGGAAGCGGAACATCTCGGGCAGGAACCCGATCTGCTGCCGCGCCTGGCGATCGCCGAGCGGACGGCCGAGCAGGCGGGCCGACCCGGCGGACGGCCGTGCCAGCCCCATCAGCATCTTGACCGACGTCGTCTTGCCGGCGCCGTTGGGGCCCAGGAAGCCGAAGATCTCGCCCTCGCCGACCCGCAGCGTCAGGTCCTGAACCACGACGCGATCGCCGTAGACCTTGCGCAGGCCGAACGTCTCGACGGCTGCCGTGGTGGTCTCTGCCGCGGGGGCGGCGACCGGTAGCACCAGCGTCTCGCTCATGACGGCGAGTATGCCATAGCCCCGGCGGGAGCCTCGAGCGGGGTCGGTGATGGGGGGAGGAGCGGCGGCACCCAGGCCGCCGCTCCGAAGTTCATCGTCATGGAGGCGCTACGCTACATCGACTGGGCGACGGACATGACGTCGCTGCCGCTCAGCCCCTGGCCGGCCACGATGTAGAGCATGCCGTTCTTCTGCCACAGCACCGCCGACCCGCCCTGCCCGTTGGCGCCGGTCGCCTGGCCGGTGATCAGCAGCGCCGCGCTACCGTTGACCGTGGTCTGGCTGCTGGTGAAGCCCGACGGGATGGGCACGATCAGCGTGTGCGTCCAGTCGTTGACCGAGCGGATCTGCGCGACCAGGTCGGCCGGCAGGCCCGGGATGCTGAGCACGGTGTCACGCAGGCCGTTGACGTCCACCGTCGACGGGATGTTCAGCGTGGGGCTGACCATCTGCCCGACGACGAGGTGATTGGTCCCGGACTGGTAGTCGAAGACGGCCGAGGCCGGGATATCCAGGCTGAAGGTGACCTTGGGCGTGGTTGCCGGGTCGGGCAGGCCCTCGACCGTGAGGCTCATCTTCTGCAGCGCGGCCTGGATCTTGGCGACGTCCATGGTGTAGCTGGCGGTGCCGGCGTCACCGGTATAGATCTTGGGTTGGACCCCGGAGAACGCCTGCGGCAGCTTGGACGGCACGGCCAGATTGCCGCCCATGTGGCTCTTGGCGTCGGCCAGCGAGGCCACCGGGGTCGCGCTGTGCTGGGTCAGCGTGCTGGTGAGCGAGCCCAGGCCCTGGAACTCGGTCTGCAGCTGCTGCACGTCCTGCGGCGTCAGCGACTTGGACAGGCCCGCGTACTGCTGGACCATATCCATCGGGATGGTGATGGCCGCGAACTGGTGGACGCGGAACTGGCTGAGCAGGTTGTCCGCCAGGGTGCCGACGGGCGACAGCAGCGCGGTGGCAACCATCACTGCCACGAGCGCCACGCCCGCCACAGACACCGCCGCGCGTCGCGGGGCGCCGAACAGACGATTCATCAGGGAGGCTCCTTTCAACGACGGGCTGCCAATGGCGACCCGTGTGCGCAGCCGCCGGTAGGCGACGGCGACATCCATGGTGGTAGGAGACGGCTCGAGTCGCGCCATCAGGCTGGCGACGCGAGCGGCGCCGGTCTGAATCTGCTCGAGCCGGGCGCGGCAGGCCGGGCACTCCGCCAGGTGCACCGACCAGACATCGGCGTTGCCGGCCGGTGCCTCGGCGTCGGCCAGGGCCCGCAGCTCGCTATCGTTCAGGCAGGCGTCTCGCGCGTTCACCGACCTGCTCCTCACCGGCATCCGGGTTCTGTGCCAGGTAGCGCTCGCGCAGAGCGCGCTCGGCGCGAACCAGAATGGTGCCGACCGAGTTGACCTGGACGCCGAGGGCCGCCGCGATCTCGGCATACGATACGCCCGAGTAACGAAGGACGAGGGCCGTCCGGTCGCGCTCGCGCAGGTCCGCCAGCGCGGCGCGGACCGTCGTCGCGGCGACGTCCCGCTCGACGTCGAGCGCGGGGTCGGGCAGCGGCGTCGTAATCGCCGGCTCGAGCCGCGCCCAGCGGAGCAGGCGGCTCCGTCCGCGGCGCCGCGCCCGCAGCGCGTTGAACCCGAGGTTGCTGGCGACCCGGTAGAGCCAGCCGCCGAGGTTCGCGCCGCTGCCGCGCTCGAGCGGGCGCTGCAGCAGCCGCAGGAACACCTCCTGCGCCAGATCCTCGGCCTCGTCCGGCGAGCCGGTCAGCCGCAGCAGCACCCGGTAGACCGTCGGGTAGTGACACCGAAAGGCTTCCTCGAAGGCCGCCTCGTCGCCGGCATCTCGCGCCGTGGTCAGCACGGGGTCCGTGCTCGTCGGGGCGGTCGATAGACCCACGCGTGTCGTCCAACTCCGCAGCAACCGAGCGGGTCATCCCCGCGCTCGTCACTTACTAAACACCGCCCGGTCGGATCCTGTGTCATGGGTGTCATGGGTGTCATGGGTGTCATGGGTGCCATGGGTGTCATGGGGGATCCGTCCACTGGGCGCCGCGGGCGCGATGATGATGTTTGACGCCGAGATTCGGTAATTGGCGGGAATCCCCGCCCCCCGGGCGGTCACAGGGGGCCGACCCTACGCGAGGGTTATCGATGTCCCGCGTCAGACTCGATCGTCGCGCCCGACCGCTACGACGGATGCGCTCAGTCCGTCGGCGCGGCGGCTAGGTGCGGGGGCGGTCGGTCAGGGTCACCTTGACGTCCCGCTGGCCGCCGTTGCCGCTCTGGACGTGGACCGTGAGCGTATCGCCCGGCCGGTACTGGTAGAGGACGTTCAGGAACGGGTGCTGATCGTCGAGCGTCGTGCCCCCGAGGGCCGTGATCTCGTCGCCGACCCTGAGGCCGGCGCTGTCCGCCGGGCTGCCGGCACTGACCTCAGCCACCACCACCGGCTGTGGCTGGGTGTCCACCCCAAGCGCGTCGCCGGACTGTCCCAGCGGGCGGAAGGTGACGCCGAGGTAGGGGCGCGCGATCGTGCCGCTGGCGACGAGCTGGTCGGCGAAGCGCTTGACGGTATTGCTGGCGATGGCGAAGCTCAGGCCCTCGGCGCCTGGCTGGCCGAAGCCGCCCTGCACGATGGCGGTGTTCATGCCGACGACGTTGCCCGACAGGTCGATCAGCGGCCCGCCCGAGTTCCCCGGGTTGATCGGCGCCGAGTGCTGCACCAGGTTCTCCAGCAGGTAGCCGTCACCGGTGTCGAGCGCGCGGCCGCTGGCGCTGACGACGCCCTCGGTCACGGTGTTGTGGAACTCGCCGAGCGCGCTGCCGATGGCCACCACGCGCTGGCCGGCCTGCAGCCGCGAGGAGTCGCTGAAGGTCACCGTCGCCGGCACCGGCCCGTCAACCTTGATCACGGCGACGTCCTGGAACTGGTCGGTGCCGACCAGGGTGGCGGAGGACTTGCGCCCGTCGCTGAAGATCACCTGCAGCGTCCCCGACCCCTCGACGACGTGGTTGTTGGTCACGATGTGGCCATCGTGGTCCAGGATCATGCCGGTGCCGATGTCGGTCTGCGAGGACGGTTCGCCCGGCGGCGTGTTGACGATGGTGACGATCGCCGGATTGACCTTGCCGACGATCCCGTTGATCGACGACGAGAGGGTGGTCTGGCCGCTCTGGGTCGTGGCGCCCGTGGTCACGAGTTGCCCGGCATTCCGCTGCGTGGCGTACCAGACACCGCCGGCCGCACCGAGCAGGATCCCGCCGAGCAGGCCGAACAGCAGCGCGGTCAGCGCTACTCCGACAGCGGGGAGGAACCCGACCTGGCGTTTCACGATGGTGCCTACCTCCGCCCCGGGGTGTGAACCTCACCCGGATGGCTCACCGCGCGGGACGTGTGCCGGGTGAGTCGCTGCTGAGACCGACCCGACGGCCGGACGCCGCGGGTTGAGCGCCGCGGCGAGTTGGTATTCTTAGTGTATAGCCTGATCATCCTACCGCGCGGGACGAGGAGTACTATGGACGCGCCATCCGCGGAATCTCCCCAGCCCAGGCCGCCCGGCCGTCGGCCCCACCACGTACGGTTCCGCCTGCTGCTGGTGGCCATCCTCGGCACGTTCGGCATCTTCGCCACCGGCCTGGGCGCGGGCGTCGTTGCCGACCAGGTGCTCATCCATCCGCCCACGGTGACGGCGATCGAGTCCGATCAGGTGCCCAGCCCGATCAAAGAGGTCTGGACTCTCATCCACGACCACTACGTCGACCAGTCGAAAATCAACGACCCGGGCCTGACCGCGGCGGCCATCACCGGCATGCTCGACACGCTGGGGGATCAGGGCCACACGCGCTACCTGACGCCCGACCAGCTGGCGCAGCACGACCAGAGCCTGTCGGGGAGCTACGTGGGCGTCGGCATCCAGATACAGACGCAAAACAACACCATCGTGGTGACCGCGCCCATCGACGGCTCGCCCGCGGCGAAGGCCGGCGTCAAGGCCGGTGACGTGCTGGTGGCCATCGACGGGCAGAGCGTGTCCGGGATGACGGTGGACCAGGCCGTACAGCTGGTGCGCGGCCCGGAGGGCAGCTTCGTCGACCTCGCGTTCCAGCGCGCCGGCCAGAGCGCGCCCCTCACCTTCCACCTGCAGCGCACGAAGCTGGCGGTGTCGTCGATCGACTGGACCATGCTGCCCGGTCAGGTGGCGGACATCCACATCAGCCAGTTCGCGCAGGGGGCCACCACGCAGCTCGCGGCAGCCATCAAGTCCGCCCAGAGTGCCGGGGCGACCGGCATCGTGCTCGATCTGCGCGACGATCCCGGCGGGCTGGTCGACGAGGCCATGGGGGTGGCCTCCCAGTTCCTCACGCCCGGCGCTCCCGTCTACATCTCCCAGGTGCGGGATGGGACGCGGACCACGCACGGGGCGGAGGCCGACGTGGCGCACACCTCGCTGCCGGTCGTGATCCTGGTCAATAAGGGGACCGCGTCGGCCTCCGAGATCGTCTCCGGCGCCCTGCAGCAGGACCATCGCGCCAAGGTCGTCGGTGAGCCGACCTACGGCACCGGGACCGTGCTCAGCCAGTACGGGCTCAGCGACGGCTCGGCCGTGCTGCTGGGCACCGAGCTCTGGCTCACGCCGTCCGGCGCGTTGATCAAGGACCACGGGATCACGCCCGACTACACCGTGGCCGTGCCGCAGGGGGGCCAGACGTTCACGCCGGTGACCAACGCGATCGTGTCGACCGACGCCGTGGCGCACGATCCGCAGCTGCAGGCCGGTCTGGCGGTGCTGCGCGGCGATCCGGTCCCGGGTGCGCCGCCGCAGGGCGCCAGCTGCCTCCTCTGCATCTGAGCGTCTTCCCCGGGCAGGAGTCCAGGGGTCGTCCACCCATCACTCCCGCCCGGAGAAGCGGGCGCGGCGTCGCGCCTGTCGCGGGCTCGCAAGGCACCGGGAGGGTCCGCCCGTGACGTCAGACCGCTGTCGCGACGCCGCGCCGCCGGGGCTGCTGGCCGGGATCGACCTGTTCAACCGCCGCGAGTTCTTCGCCTGCCACGAGGTGCTCGAGGAGATCTGGCGCGCCGAGCGCGACCCCGTCCGCCTCCTCTACCAGGGCACCCTCCAGATCGGCGTTGGCTTCCACCACCTCGGGCGCGGCAACTGGGTGGGTGCCGTGCGGCAGCTCGAGAAGGGAATCTCCGGGGTCGCCCACTTCGTCCCCGGCTGCATGGGCATCGACACGGATCGTCTGACACGCGAGGCGCGGGCGTGCCTCGATCTGCTGCGCACGCTCGGTGCGGACGGCCTCGAGCGCTTCGACTGGTCGCTCGTCCCGACCATCGCCGTCGACCGCCGGGCACAGGGCTGAACCGGCGTGCCTATCGTTTCGACGCGGTTGCCGGTGCCTCCACGCGTGAGAGGGCTCGCCAAGCCCGCGCCCTTCGTTCTCCGTCAGCGGTGCCCGCCACGACCCTCGGTGACAGACTGTCGAAATTGCCCCGTCGGGGGGCTTGACACCGGCGCGGGCGTACGTACAATAGGGTGCTAGAGGTGTACGTACAAGGCGTCCGGAAAAGGGGGACGGGATGGGGCGCTCGAACCGGCACCGACCAACGCGGCGGACGACGCTGGCTGGTCGCTGTCGACGGCGCAACGCCCGTCTAAGCCGTCCGGAACTGCTGAAGCGCTACACCCGCCCGCTACCGGTCGACAAGCTCCCGACGTATCGCTCGGACTTTGCCATCGGGTGCCCGCTCAGCCAGGACTGGCTCCTCGCCAACA
>Ga0307372_10010368_pt1 | contig 12641 bp, 10 predicted proteins | sample OX1MG_FD_202533 | JGI IMG/M metagenome (GOLD analysis project Ga0307372, IMG submission 202533) | Soil microbial communities from Risofladan, Vaasa, Finland - OX-1 | ecosystem: Environmental > Terrestrial > Soil > Coastal area > Acid sulfate soil | place: Finland: Risofladan, Vaasa | collected...
TGCAGGTCCAGGTTGAGCACGTGCGCGCCGAGCCGGCGCGCCGCCAGATCGAACGACGCCCGGGTGCGGGTGCTCGGTTCGAAGAACAGGTTCGCGACCGTGACGGCGGCGAGTTCGCGGCCTTCGTAGGCCGGCTGGCCGGGCACCCGGCGGTAGGTCTCCGCCCGATCGAGTAGCGCGGTCAGCTGATCGCGCGCGAGGCCCTCGAGCGTGACGAGGTGGCGCAGGCCGCCGGCGTTATCGGTTTGTGAGCGCATTTGCCTCGGTGCCCGCCTCGTCGAACCAGCGTTCCAGGATCACGCACGCCGCGGCGCCATCCACGTCGCTCTTGGCAACCCGCCGGCGGCGCAGCCCCGACGCGCGTGCCTGCCGCAGCCGCGCCGCGGCCTCGAGCGAGGAGTAGCGCTCGTCGACGAGGTGCACGTCAATGGGAAACCGACCGGCGAGCTGCGCGGCGAACTCCCGCGCCTCGCGGCCGAGCGGGCTCTCGGACCCATCGACATTATACGGCAGGCCGACGATCGCGACCGCGGGCTGCCACTCGCCGAACGTCCTGCCGATCGCCTCCCAGGGAACATGGCGGTCGCGATGGGCGAGAGCGGCGAGCGGCATTGCGGTGCGGCTGATCGTATCGCCGCAGGCGATGCCGATGCGCCGTTTGCCGAAATCGAATGCGAGGACGATCCGGGGCGGATTGGCGCGCGAGGCCTCAGGCATGACCGCTCATCGGGCTGATGCGCGCAAGATCGACGCCGAGCAGCCGGCCGGCCGCCTGCCAGCGCGCCTCGTACGGCAAATCGAAGATGATGCCGCGGTCGAGCGGGGCGTTGAGCCAGGCGTTGGCGCGAATTTCCTCCTCCAGCTGGCCGCCGTCCCAGCCGGCGTAGCCGAGGGCGACGACCGCGTCGGTCGGCCCCTCGCCGCGGGCCATCGCCACGAGCACGTCACGCGAGTGGGTCACGTGGATGCGATCGGAGACCTTCAGGGTCGAATCCCATTCTGCGCCCGCCGGATGCACGACGAAGCCGCGTTCGGTCTGCATCGGGCCGCCTCGCAGGACCCGGCGCTCGGCCAGCGGGCTGGATTCGATCGGAATCTCCAGCTGATCGAAGATCTCGCCCATCCGCATCGGCAGCGGTTTGTTGACGATCAGCGCGAGCGCCCCGCGCGGGCCGTGATCGCATACCAGCGCGACGACCTGCGCGAAATTCGGATCCCCGAGCGCGGGCATCGCGATCAACAGCTGATTCGTCAAGTAGCCCGAATCGTTCATGGGCGCATCATCGCGCAGCCGGGGTCCCCTTGCGAGTCCCCTGTCGCGCGCGCGCCGGCGGCGGGGGTGCGTAGAACACGGCCGGGCCGCGCGCTGCGCCGGCGAGAAACTCCCACTGGTAGGCGATGCGTATCTGGTCGTGTTTGGCGGCCAGCTTGCGCGGGAACGGCGCGAAGGGCGCCGCGAGGCGCAGTATGCGGATCGCCGCCTCGTCGATCGCCGGATTGCCGCTGCTACGGCTGACGCGCATGCCGGCCAACCGTCCGTCGGCATCGATCGTCACCTGGACGATCGGCGTTCCGGATGGGCCCGACAGTCGCGCCGCGCTGGGGAAGTTCACGGTGCCGATGCGCTCGACGTGCCGCCGCCAGCCGTCGAGGTACTCGGCGACGTCGGCCGCCCGGGTGTCGGCGGCGATCCACAGTTGCCGGCGCCGCTTGCCGCGCAGCCGCAGTTCGACGCCGTCTGCATTCGGCCGCATGCCGAAATCCGGCCGGTTCTTCAGGAGGATGGGCATCGCGGCGGCGGCCGCCGATGCGGCTCCGGCGGCGAAGTAGCGAATCCGCGGCACCGGCGCGCTCGTCGCGATCACGGCGTCGCCGCCGGCGATCCGGCGCTCGCCATGCCGGCGCAACCTCAGGGCATTGGCGTCGGCGAGACCGGCATGGTCGATCGGCGCCGGCGAGGATTTCGGGATCCGCGCCCGTTCGTGCGCGAGGGTGTTGCCCGCGCCGTGCTGGTTGCGCTGCGCCAAATAGGCCGCATCGGGATTCGCCGCCGCGGCCGGCGTCCGGTCGCTCACCAGGATTACTTGCAGCGCGTGTGCGTGTGCGCCGCCGGCAGCGCGTTGCGACGGGCTGAAGGTCACGCCGAGAATGATGATCCCGTGGAGCAATGCCGCCAGGAAGCAGGTCGTCAGCAGGCGGTCCTGAGCGGGCGGCAGTCCGGCTTCCAGCAGTTCGCCACTCACGCGTTCTCCAGTATCCTGCCGATCGCGCGCAGCAACGCGCCACCGATGTCGACAGCGTGTTTCTTGTCGAGTTCACGAATTCCGGTCGGGCTCGTGACGTTGATCTCGGTGACGTAACCGCCGATCACGTCCAGGCCGACGAAGATCATCCCGGCGGCGCGCAGCTTCGGCCCGATGCGCTCGCACAGCCAGCGATCGCGGTCGTTCAGCGGCCGGCTGTCGGCCCGCGCGCCGGCGGCGAGGTTGCCGCGATTGTCGGCCTCGCTCGGCATGCGCTGCAGCGCATGAGAAATCGGCTCGCCGTCGACCAGAATGATGCGGCAATCCCCGTCGGTGGTTATTTCCGGCAGGTAGCGTTGCACGATCGCATAGCGATTGCCATAGTCCGTCAGGGTTTCGAAGACCACGTTGCGATTCTTGTCGCCCTCCTCGATGACGAAGATCGACCGCCCGCCCATGCCGTGCAGCGGCTTGCAGACCACCTTGCCGTGCTCGCGCAGGAACTGCGCCATGTCGCCCATGTCGCGGGTGATCAGGGTCGGCGCGCAGCACTCGGCGAACCACGCGGTATAGACCTTCTCGTTCATGTCGCGCAGGCCGCGCGGATCGTTGACGACGAGTGCGCCCTGGTCGCGCGCCCGCTCGAGGATGTAGGTCGTGTAGATGTACTCGGTATCGAACGGCGGGTCCTTGCGCATCAGGATCACGTCGCAATCACCGAGCCGCGACGGCTCGGCGGGGGCGAGGTCGAACCAATGCTCCGGGTCGTCGCGCACCCGCAGCGCCGACAGGCGCCCGAACGCGATCCCGTCGCGCAGCCAGATATCCTTTTGCTCGGCGTACAGCAGGGTGCTGCCGAGCCGCTGGGCCGCCAGCAGCATCGCGAGCGTGCTGTCCTTGGCGGGCTTGATGCGCTGGATCGGGTCCATCACGACGAGCAGACGATTATCGGTCGACATCTGAGCTCCTCGGGCACCGTGCACCGGCCGACGCGCCCGCAGTCTAACGCAAGCCCACGCGCCCGGACCTCAGGTGCGGGAAATGTGAACCAGTGCGCCGTCGTTTCGGGCCGCATGCCGCGAAATGTGACGCCCGTGCCGTGGCCGGGCAAGCCCGGATATGTTAAAACGCCACTATATTCCAGTGCCTGTGCGCCCGTGATCCGGCAGTCCACCCGACCGGCTTGCGAACGGATTCCGAAGGACAGTATGACCGCCAGTGACAAAACCAAATTGACCGGCTTGAAAGTGCTGGTGATCGACGACAGCAAGACGATCCGCCGTACGGCCGAAACGCTCCTCAGCAAGGAAGGCTGCGAGGTGTTCACCGCGATCGACGGTTTCGACGCCCTGTCGAAAATCGCCGATCATCAGCCGGACATCGTCTTCGTCGACATCATGATGCCGCGCCTCGATGGCTACCAGACCTGCTCCCTGATCAAGCACAACAAGGTGTTCCGACAGATCCCGGTCATCATGCTGTCGAGCAAGGACGGACTGTTCGACCGCGCACGCGGCCGCATCGTCGGCTCGGAGCATTACCTGACCAAGCCATTCACCAAGGACGAGTTGTTGGGCGCAATCGAGGCCCATGTGGCCAAGTGACGGAGAATCCGCGATGCCATTGATCCTGATTGTCGATGATTCGCCCACGGAAGTGTTCGTGATGCAGAAGGCGCTCGAGAAGCATGGCTTCCGGACCGCGGCGGCCGAGAACGGCGCCGAGGGCATACGCAAGGCCAAGGAGATGAAGCCCGATCTGATCTTCATGGACATCGTGATGCCCGGGGTCAACGGCTACCAGGCGACGCGCACGCTGATCAACGATCCACAGACCAGCCTGATTCCGATCATCATGGTGACGACCAAGGGGCAGGAGACGGACCGTGTGTGGGGCCTGCGGCAGGGAGCCGTCGACTACATCGTGAAGCCGGTCTCGGCCCAGGCACTGGTCGAGAAGGCGCAAGCGGCGCTCGCCGTATGAATGCAAGCGACGGTGGGACCGTCGAGAACCTGCGGGCCTTGCGGGATCGCCCCTTCGAACTGCTGAAGGAACTCGAAAAACGCAGCCGCACCAATGCTGCGGGCGTCGGCGCCGAGGCCGCGGCCGGCGGCGAATGGGTCGGGGTCGCCTTTCGCATGGGCGGGGAGACGTTTCTTCTCGCGCGGGAAGAAACCCGCGAGGTGCTGGGCCATCCAAGCTCCGTGACGCGCATCCCGGGGGCGAAGACGTGGATCAAGGGGCTCGCGAACATTCGCGGACAGCTGATGCCCATGCTCGATTTGCGCCAGTTCCTCGGCAGCGGTGTCACGGTCGCGGGTCGCAACACGCGCATCATCGTCGTCAATCACCGGGAGGTGCCGGTCGGCTTGATCGTCGATGAGGTGCACGGCTTCCGGCGGTTCGCGGAGAGCGAGTTCAGCGCCGATCCGCCGCCCACCGTGATCCGCTGCGACAGCTACCTGGCGGGCGCCTTTCGCCGCAGCGGCGAGGTGTGGCCGGTGCTGAGCATGAAGGTTCTCGTGGAGAGCCAGGGTTTTTTGCAGGCGGCGAGCTGAGCGCCGACGGAGGCGCGAGATGAGCAAAGCAAGCGACACGAACCGATGGGCCCACGTACCGCCGGCGCTCGCCGCCCTGGCGGCGCTCTGCGTTGCGGTTGCCGGCGCACTGACGCTGTTCGCGCAGGCCGGCTCCGCTCGCGCCGGGGGCGCAGCGAAGCTGTGGATCCTCCTTGCGCTGGCGATCGCCCTGTTGTGCCTCGGTTGCCTCGCCTGGGTATATCGCAAGGCGGTCGACATGCGACGCAGCATCGAACTGCGCGCGCGCGAGAATGAGCGCAATCAAGAGGCGATCATGCGCCTTCTCGACGAGCTCTCCAACCTCGCCGACGGCGATCTGACCGTGCAGGCGACCGTCACCGAGGACATCACCGGTGCGATCGCCGATTCGATCAATTATGCGATCGAGGCACTGCGCGAGCTCGTCACGACGATCAACGACGGTGCGATCCAGCTCGACGGCGCGATGAAGCAGGCCCAGACGGCGGCCGCGCACATGGCCAAGGCGAGTGCCGCGCAGTCGCGGCAGATCTCCGCGGCCAGCGAATCGATGGCCGAGATGGCCTCCTCGATCGAGGAGGTCTCCGGCAACTCGGAGCGCTGCTCCGACGTCGCGCGCCACTCGGTGGACATCGCCCACAAGGGCGGCGACGCGGTCCGGCGCACGATCGACGGTATGAACGCCATCCGCGAGACGATCCAGGAGACCAGCAAGCGGATCAAGCGGCTCGGCGAGAGTTCCCAGGAGATCGGCAACATCGTCGAATTGATCAACGACATCGCCGAGCAGACGAACATACTCGCGCTGAACGCCTCGATCCAGGCGTCGATGGCCGGCGAGGCCGGCCGCGGCTTCGCCGTCGTCGCCGACGAGGTGCAGCGTCTCGCCGAGCGCGCGGCGAACGCGACCAAACAAATCGAGGTGCTGGTGCGCACGATCCAGACCGACACCAACGAGGCGGTGGTGTCGATGGAGCGCAGCACGACCGACGTCGTCGGCGGCGCCTTGCTCGCCGAGAACGCCGGCGCCTCGCTCGAGGAGATAGAACAGGTGTCGAACCAGATCGCGAGCCTCGTGCAGAATATTTCGGCGAGCGCGCGCCAGCAAGCCGCGGCATCGGGCAACATCTCGAAGAACATGCGGGTCGTGCGCGAGATCTCGAGCCAGACCGCCGAGGGCTCGTCGGCAACGGCCGCGTCGATCTCCAAGCTCGCGACGCTCGCCGCGCAACTGCGCAAGTCGGTCGCGGGCTTCCGCCTGCCCGACGCCGCCGGCGGCACCACCACGCTCGTCGACTCGACTTCGTCGCGATTGCCCACGCTGCAGGATTCGCCCGGTGCCCCCGAGGTCGATGCCGGCAACGCCGCGGGCGCCGCCGGTCACGGCGGCAAGATACGCAAGGCGAGCGGCTTCGGCGCCTGATGCGCGGCGCGAGGACCGACCGATGACGGATCTCAGCTCTCAGACCCTGCATATCGTCGCCAAGGAACTGGCGGCGACCCTCGGCGATGCGCGCGTCTGCCTCGAAGCGTACGCCGAGCGGGCCGACCAGCGCGACGCGCTCGACCGATGCGCCGACCAGCTGCACGTCGCGTACGGCGTCCTGCGCCTCGTCGAGGTTTACGGCGCGGCGCTGCTCGCGGAGGAAATGGAGCACGTGGCGCGCTACCTGCTCGAGTCGAGCGACGACGAGAAGCGGCAGACGGACGGCATGGACGCGCTGATGCGCGCGATGGTGCAGCTGCCGACCTATCTGGAAAGGGTGCTCGCCGGGGGACGCGACCTTGCGCTCGTGCTGCTGCCGCTGCTGAACGATCTGCGGTCGGTGCGCGGCAGTCCACTGCTCTCGGAAGGTACGCTGCTGCTGCTCAACCTCAGATCGAATCAGGCGGCGCAACCGCAGCAAAGCGGTGACGAGCAGGCATCGACGGCATTGTGGGCGAGGAGGCTCCGGCCGCGCTTTCAGATCGGGCTCCTCGGGCTGATTCGCGGCGAGCGCACCGCGCAGAATCTGGAGATCATGGCGAAGGTCGCGGAGAAACTCGAACAGGTCGCGACCACGCAGCCGGTGTTCCAGTTCTGGTGGGTCACCGGCGCGATTCTCGAGGCCCTGCTCGCCAACGCGCTCGAGGCGAGCGCGACGCTGAAGCGGCTGCTCGGTCAGGCCGACCGGCAGATCAAGGCGCTCTACGAAAGCGGCGAGGCGCGCTATTGCGAGCGGCCGCCCGTCGACCTGCTGAACAATCTGCTCTACTACGTCGCCCGCTCGTCGGCGGGGGGCGGGCGCGTCGGCGCGGTGCGCGCGTCATTCAAGCTCGCCGAACTGCTGCCGGTCGACGACACCGTGGAACAGGAGCGCGAGAGCCTTTCGGCGCCGAGCGTCAAGCTGATGCACACGGTCGCCGCCGCCATCAAGGAGGACCTCGCGAAGGTCAAAGACGTGCTCGACATCTTCGTGCGTCGCGGCGGCGGGCACGGCGAGGAGCTGCTGCCGCAGCTCGATCTGCTGAAGAAGATCAGCGATACCCTCGGCGTGCTCGGACTCGGCGAGTTGCGCCAGCGCGTGCAGCTCGAGATCGCCGATCTCGCCGGGCTTCTCGCGTCCGGCCAACCGCCCGCCGAGGAAGCCTTGGTCAAGGTCGCGAGCGTGCTGCTCTCGGTCGAGGACAGCCTCGACGATCAGCTCGTACGGCTGATCCTGCCGCAGAGCGCCGTCGGCGGCGCGGACGTCGCGGGCGACCAGGATTTTCGCCTCGTCACCGAGGCGGTCCTGCGCGAATGCAGCGTCAACCTCGCGCGCATCAAGGAGGCGATCTCGCTCGCGGTGCACAAATCGGCCGATGCCTCGCCGCAGGGGCTCGATAATGTGCCGCAGCTGCTGCGCGGCATCACCGCGGGTCTGCTGATGCTCGGCAAGGGGCGGGCGGCCGAATTGATGGACGCGATCGGCGTGCATGTGCGCGCACTCGTCGAGCCGGGCGCGGCGCCGGCGGATCCGCTGCGTCTCGAACGCGTCGCCGATGCCATCGTCAGCATCGAATACTACATGGAGACGATCCAAAGCGGCCGCACCGATCCTTGGTACATGCTCGACAACGCCGAAACCTGCGTCAAAGCTCTGGCGGCGGATCGCGTGCAGCGCCTGCCGGCGATGGATCTGTCCGGCATCGACGGCGCGCAGGCAACCGTCAAGATCGATGCGCCGGACACCGTCGCGCTGATCCGCACCACGCAGTTGCCGGCGACGCCCCTGCCGGCGGCGGTGATCGATGCAACGCTCGATCCGCAGCTGGTCGAGCTGTTCATCGAGGAGGCGAAGGAGGAGATCGGGTCGATCGGCCGCAGTTTTCCGCTCTGGGAACAGAATCCGATGGACACGGAGTCGCTCGCGACGATGCGGCGCAGTTTCCATACGCTGAAGGGCAGCGGCCGCATGGTCGGCGCGCGCGTGGTCGGCGAACTCGCCTGGTCGATCGAGAACCTGCTGAACCGGATCATCGACAAGACGCTCACCCGGACGCCGGCGATCATTGCGGTGATCCGTGCCGCGGTGGGCGCATTGCCGCTGGTCGTCGAGCAGCTCGAGACCGGACGCCCGCCGACGGCCGCGGTCGGCGAGATCATGGCGCGGGCGCATGCGTGCGCCGGCGCGCGCGACGGCGAGGATGCCTCGCTGCAGAGTGCGCCGGAGGATCGGACCGGCGCGGTGCAGGCGATACCCGAGCCTGCCGCCCCCGCCGCAGCGCCGCCGCCGGCGGCGGCCAAACCGGCTTCGGGCGCGATGGATCCGGTGCTGCACGACATCTACAGCAAGGAGGCGGCGACCCATCTGGCCGTGATCCGCGAGTATCTGCACAAGCGCCAAGGTCAACTCGCGCCCCACGATCTGCCGGAGAGCATCTATCGCGCGGTGCATACGCTCTGCGGCAGCTCGAAGATGGCCGAGGCGCGCCACGGCATACGCATCACCGAGCCGTTGAACAACTATTTGCGCAAGGCGTACGACAGCGGCGTCGGCCTGCCGGATGCCGGCGTCGTCGTGCTCGGCGAAGCGGTCGCGGCGATCGAGAACGTCATCGCGCACATCGACGAATCGACGGTGTTCTTCGCCGAACAGCCGCTCCTGCTCGAACGCATCCGCGCGCTCGAGGTCGCTCTCGATGCCGAGATTGCGCGAGCGGAAGAGGATTCGGGCGCCTCCCAGGTGATTGCGATCGGTGGCGCAGCCGCCGAAACGCAGGTGCTGCCCGAGACGGCGCAGACGGCGCACACGGCCGCAGCGGCCGGATCGGCCGGCTCGGCGCCGGCGGCCGAAGTCGAAGCGTTCGACCACGAGATCGCCAACATCTACAGCGAAGAGGCGACCGAACTGCTCGAGAGTGCGCAAGCCTCGCTCGGCGCGTGGAACGGCGACCGCCGCAACAAGGCGCCGGTTGCCGAATTGCAGCGGCAGCTGCACACCCTGAAGGGCGGTGCGCGGATGGCCGGCATCGCGCCGATGGGCGATCTGAGCCATGAGCTGGAGACGCTGGTGATGCAGATCGACGGCGGAATCGTCGCCGCGACCGATCTTGCGCACGCCATTATGCAGGCGAGTCTCGATGAGCTCGCGCACATGCGCGATCTGGTCGGCATCGGTTCGTGGCCGCCGCCGGCGAACGCGCTGATCGCGCAGATCAGGGCCTTGGGCGCCGGGGACGCCGTGCAGCCGCCCGCCGCCCCCGCGGTCGCGGAGCAGGATTTCGCCGCGACCACGCCCGAGGCGGTTCCGCCGGCACCGGCGGCGGCGGCCGGACAGGCGGACGGCACGCCGCCCGCGCCGCCCGATGTCGTGCAGCCGGCGATGGTGCAGAGCCAAGAACCCGCCGCATCGGCCCCGGAACCGGCCGGCGCGCCCGTTTTACCGGGGCGCGAGAGCGCACCGGTCGAGCGCGCGGAGATGGCACGCGTCGACGCGGATCTGCTCGATACGATGCTGAACAACGCCGGTGAAGTCAGCATCTTCCGCGCGCGCCTCGACCAACAGGTCAACTCGATCGATTTCAACCTCGTGGAACTCGCGCGCACGGTCACGAGGCTCAAGGAGCAGTTGCGCGGCCTCGAGATCGAGACGGAGGCGCAGATCCTCAACCGCCACCAGGACCTCGAGCCGCGCCGCGCCGATTTCGATCCTCTCGAGCTGGACCGTTACTCCGCGCTGCAGCAGTATTCACGCGCGCTCGCCGAGACCTCGAGCGACGTCGCCAGCATCCAGGGACTGCTCGAGACCCTGGCCCGCGAGGCGCAGAATCTGCTGACCCAGCAGGCGCGCGTGATCACCGAATTGCAGAACAGCCTGATGCGCACCCGCATGGTGCCCTTCCAGCGGCACGTGCAACGCTTGACGCGCCTGGTGCGCCAGGCGGCGAACGACACCGGCAAGCGGGCCGAGCTGCACGTTCACGGCGCCGCCGCGGAGCTCGATCGACAGATGCTCGAGCGCATGGTCCCGCCTCTCGAGCACATGCTGCGCAACGCGGTCGTGCACGGCATCGAGACGGCCGAACGCCGGGCGGCGCTCGGCAAGGCCGAAGTGGGCCGCATCTCGGTCGCTCTCGAACGCGATGGCGCCGAGATCGTCATCGTCGTCGCCGACGACGGCGCCGGCATCGACGTGAAGCTGATCCGCGAGAAGGCGATTGCCTTGGGCCTCGCCGATCCGCAGGCAAAACTCACGGACGAGGAGGCGATCCAGCTGATCCTGGAACCGGGCTTCAGCACCGCCGGCCGGGTGACCCAGGCGGCCGGCCGCGGCGTCGGCATGGACGTCGTCGCAACCGAGGTGAAGAAGCTCGGCGGCGGACTGTTCATCGAGTCGAGCATGGGCAAAGGATCGCGCTTCACGATCCGCCTGCCGTTCACGCTCGCGATCAGCCAGGCCTTGATCGTGCGCGTCGCGGATGAGGTGTATGCGCTGCCGCTCGCGACCGTCGAGGGTGTGGTGCGCCTGCCGCGCAACATCGTCGCCCGGCACCTCGGACGCGACGCGCCGCCGTTCGAATACGGCGGCCAGAAGTATCGATTCCAGCACCTGGGGAATTTCGTCGGTCTGGGCGCGAGTCAGCTGCCGGAAGCGGACGTGTCCATGTCGGTCGTGCTGATCAGGGCCGGCGAACACTCGACCGCGCTCGTGACCGAGGAACTGGTCGGCAGCCGCGAAATCGTCGTCAAATCGCTGGGGCCGCAGATTTCCGCGATTCGCGGCATCGCCGGCGCGACGATACTCGGCGACGGTCGCATCGTGATCATCCTCGACATGGGTTCCCTGGTTCGCTCCGAGTGGCGCTCGCGTCCCGCCGAGGGCTCGCCGCTCGACCAGCGCGACCGCCGCACGGTCGCGCTGGTGGTCGACGATTCGATCACGGTGCGGCGCGTGACGCAGCGTCTGCTCGAGCGCAACGGCATGCGCGTCGTGACGGCGAAGGACGGCGTCGAGGCGGTCTCGATCCTGCAGGACCTGAAGCCGGACGTGATTCTTCTGGACATCGAGATGCCGCGCATGGACGGCTACGAAGTCGCGGCGCACGTGCGCAACGACGCGCGGCTGCAACACGTGCCGATCGTCATGATCACCTCGCGTGTCAGCGAGAAGCACCGGGCGCGGGCGATCGAACTGGGCGTCGATGACTATCTCGGCAAGCCCTACCAGGAGAGCCAGCTGCTCGATGCGATCGAGCCGCTGGTGAACCGCCCGAGTGCGGTCGTGCAGTAACGGGGCGCTGCCCATGTCGGAGCTACGCGACGAACTCTACAGCCTGCTGGTCCCCTTGGACGGGGAGCGGCTGATCGTGCCACGGGCGTGCGTCGCCGAGGTCATCGGCTATCAGACGCCGGCGCAGATGACGAACGCACCTCCCTGGTACCTCGGTCTCGTATCGTGGAACGGCTCGAACGTGCCGCTCGTCTCCTTCGAGGGTGCGCTCGGCCAGCCGCTGCCCATCGTATCCGGCCGGACGCGGATCGTCGTCTTCCATGCAACCGACGGCAAGCTGCCCTGCGGCTACTTCGGCATGTTGACGCAGGGCTTCCCGCAGCTGGTGCGCGTGAATGCCGACGTGATCCGTCCGGATTCCTCGCGCAGCTTCGGCGAGAGATCGCCGGTCATCTGCCAGGTGCGCATGGTCAATGAAGCACCGCTCGTGCCCGACTTGCAACGGCTCGAACAGATGATCGCCGAGGAGACCTCGGTCATCGTTTGATCGTGCCGGTGCGCTCAGGACGGGCGGCGCAGATCGCCGCAACGCAATTGCAGCGAGACGAGCGCCGCGAGCGCCGCGGTCTCCGTGCGCAAAATGCGCGGCCCGAGGCGCAGGGCGCGAAAGCCCGCGATGCGCAAACACTCGATCTCCTCGGGCGCGAAACCGCCCTCCGGGCCGACCGCGCACTCGATCGCGGCCGGTGCGGCGTCGAGCGAGGTCGCGTCGTCGCTGTCCGGGTCGAGCAGCAGGCGTGCGCCGCCCGCCGGTGCGGCCCCGAGGAATTCGTCCAGCGGGCGCGGCGTGTCGATCGCCGGCAGGCGCGTGCGGCCGCATTGCTCGCAGGCGTTCACGGCGACGGCGCGCCAGTGCGCGGCCTTCGACTGCGCCTGGCGGGCGGAGAGCTTGACGACGACGTGCCGGCTCACCAGCGGCACGATCCGCTGGACGCCGAGCTCGGTCGCCTTTTGCACGATCCAGTCCATCCGGTCGCCGCGGGGGATGCATTGCAGCAGGGTGAGCGCGAGCGGCGATTCACGGTCTGTGGGCCGCTCTTCGCCGACCGCGACCGCGACGCGCGCGCCGCGCACCGAGTCGACCACTG
>Ga0307372_10010369_pt1 | contig 12641 bp, 7 predicted proteins | sample OX1MG_FD_202533 | JGI IMG/M metagenome (GOLD analysis project Ga0307372, IMG submission 202533) | Soil microbial communities from Risofladan, Vaasa, Finland - OX-1 | ecosystem: Environmental > Terrestrial > Soil > Coastal area > Acid sulfate soil | place: Finland: Risofladan, Vaasa | collected...
TTCGGCTAGGTTCGTCGTGCATCCGTCGTCCTTTCGGCTCTGCGTTCTCATCACCGCAAAGCCTTCCGGAGGGCGGCGGATGCCTCCAGCTACCCCCTCAACCCCGCTCGTTCAGCAAGACCCGAGTTTTCCACCGTTGCCGACAGGCCACGTAGTTCGCGCAAGCCAGAGCGCCGGTGCGAACAGATCCGCCAGCGAGCCCAAGAGCTAAAGAAGCGCATAGAGGGCACTCCGGCGGCAGCTCCGACCGAGTCGCCTACGGACCTCGGTGTCACGCGAGTGTCACTTTGACGGACGGAAAGGCGCGGAACGGAGCAGGCCTCGGCCTGGTCGAAAGCCCCTGTTTATGCGGCATTACGTGACGGGGCAGAACGTGGCGATAATACGCGGAGGGGACTCTCAATCCCAAGGTCGTAGGTTCGATCCCTACACGGCCCATTTAGATCCCCGCCGTTATGCGATTTCCCTGCTAGGCGACATGCCAGCCGTGCCAGCCGTGCCCGCACGTGCACGGGGCGTGCTACCCCCCGTGCTACCCCGGCTGGACGCGGGCCGCCCGACCCGTCCTATGGACAGACACGCGCCAGGACGCCCGCGAGTGCTGTCAAAGAGAGCCCGAGGAACAACAGGCCAGCCAATATCGGCGCGTCAGAAAGGCTCGGCATGACGGAACGTCGTGGATCTCTCTGCGCGTGCCCGGACGGCCATTTCGATCTCGTGTCGGACCGTCGCGAGCGTGTCATCATGATCGCGTGAGTCGCGTGCACGCCCGATGCGTGGATCCGGTGCGATCGCCGTTGCCTCCCTTCGACCGACTTCCCCGGCGCGGGGGCGTCATGCCGACACGCCGCACGATCGCGACGCGCCTGTTGCCCGGATGCCTCCTGGCAGCCGTCCCGCTCATCACCGGTTGCGGCTCATCGTCGCCGAGCACCGTCCAGTCGGCGTCATCGGCGACGTGCGCGAGCATCTACCCGAGCCCGAATACGCATACCGCATCGGCGACATCGCAGGTCAGCCTGCGTAACGTGAGCCCCGGGTCGATCTCGACCAGCACGGTCACCGTCAGCGGATCCACGACGGGCGCCCATAACGGCAAGTGGGTGCCCGACAGCGACGGCCTGGGCGCGAGCTTCTACCCGAGCTCCCCCTTCGCCGCCGGCGAGACCGTCACGGTCAGTGTCGGCGCGGCCGTCTGCGGGGCCAACGGGGACACCTCGACGTTTGCAACCGCCGTGAAGCCGGGGCCGCTCGCAGCGGCCACCAAGCTCGCGGCGGCCGCGCCCGCGGCCACCGCCCAGGCGACGAGAAACTACATCACGCTGCCCGGGGTCAAGATCCCCACGCTCGCTGTGAAAGTGTCGGGGAGCTTCGGGGGCAACTACTTCTTCGAGACGCCCAACGGCGGGGCAGTGCCGGCGGGCCTTGAGATTGTCAACGGACACGGGCGGGTGGTCTGGTTCGGCGCGCTCACGGGCGGCCTGCAGGCGACGGACCTCCGGGTCCAGACCTACCAGGGCCAGCCCGTGCTCACCTGGTGGCAGGGAGGCATCAACAGCCTCGGTGAGGCGAGTAGCGGCGAATACGTGATCATGAACTCGCACTACCAGGTCATCAAGACCTTCGCCGCGCAAAACGGCTACGACAGCGACGAGCATGAGTTCATCCTCACCAACAACGACGCCGACGCCTGGGTCATCGGTAGCCAGGCGACCGGCGAGAATCTGACCGGCCTCGGCGGTCCAAAGAACGGTGCGGTCATCGACGAGGTCGCCCAGGAGATCGATCTGGCGACCGGCAACGTGGTCTTCGAGTGGCACAGCCTCGATCACGTGCCGGTCACCGACTCATACCTCGGCTACACGCCGAGCGCCGACTACGACTACTTTCACATGAACTCGATCGATCCGCTCACGAACGGTCAGGTCGTCATCTCCTCCCGTCACACCCGTGCCGTCTTCGACCTCAACCAGAGCACCGGCGCCATCGACTGGGAACTGGGCGGCAATCACTCGAGCTTCACGATGGGCCCCGATGCCAACTTCGCCCAGCAGCACGACGCGCGGATGCAGAACGCCAACACCATCTCGATCTTCGACGACGAGGATGCGGGGCCCACCGGCGCCCCGGCGCCCGCGAGCTCACCGGGTGCACCCGCCCGGGCAATCCTGCTGCGTTTGAACTTCACCACGCACACGGCCACCCTCGTGCGGGCCCTCACCCATAACGGGCTGATCGTCCCCGCGCAGGGCAACCAGCAGATCCTCGCCAACGGCTACGTTGTGGTGGGCTGGGGCTCTGGGAGTGCAACGTCGGTGTTTAGCCCGAGCGGCACGCTGATATTTGACGCAACCTTCGGGACGACGATCAACAGCTACCGCGCATACCTGCTGCCATGGACGGGCACGCCCACGACGACGCCCTCCATCGCCGCGACGAGTGCCGGTGGCCAGACCCACGTGTATGCCAGCTGGAACGGATCCACCCAAACCACGGGCTGGAAGGTTCTGGGCGGATCCTCCTCGAGCTCGCTCTCTGCGCTGGCGACCGTCAGCCGTTCCGGCTTCCAGACCGCAGTCACGCTCTCCACATCACCACGCTACGTGCAAGTTGTCGCACTCAATGCCGCCGGGCAAACCATTGGCACCTCGGCGGTCATCGGCCCGACGGCCGGCACCACGCCGGGAGTCGTTCAGACGCCGTGAGGGCAGGCAGTGGGGAACACCGGCAGCGGGCTGCGCAGCGACGCACACGTGTGGGCCCATGGCGACCTTTGGCGTTTTCGGCGGCCATGCCGACCCCAACCTCGCCTGATGTCAGTCAGCGTTGGGACGCAGCGGAGAGCCTCGGCGTCGAACGGGTGACGGCATCCACCGGTGTCCCGGTCTGCGGCACACTGGGGACGTCGGATGCACTTCTCGATCGCCATCCGTCCTGCCAGGCTCCCCCGCACCACGACAACGGCCGTCGCAACCCTCCAGGCAGAGGCCGAGCGGCCCACGGTAACCTATGCGTCCCTTCGGGACGTCACGATTCCGAGGCTCGGAACCTCGTCGACCTACGGCCGGCCCTTGGGACTCAAAATCCCTGGGTCGCAGGTTCGAGACCTGCCGCGCCCACCCAGGAAATGCGTGCTGACGATAGGGTCTCACCGGATCTGGAGATGCGTCCATGTCCTGTGCCCAGTCGATTTGAAGTGGTCCGACACGGGGTGGGACGGGTCCTCCACAGCGCGGGGGACTGTGCCGCCATGCCTCACGGCGCCAGGCGTGCCGCCAGCGTGTCGAGCACGGTCACCCCGACGCCGACCACGTCGCCCGCGCGACACGGCCTCACGCGCACGACCGTCCGGGTCGCGCCGCCGCCCGCGGCGTTTGTGTTCTTACACGCCAATCACACGGCTGGGGGTTGCTTTGATTAGTGTCTCGGGGCCCAATCCATCGATTCGCTAGGCGGCTCGGCTTCCCGGGAGATCGACGTGACGACCTCGCTGATCGCCAAGTTACCCGGCAAGAGCGCCTGCCAGCGCGCTCTTCTGGTGTTCGGCCTGACGACTGTCTGGGCCATGGTGCTGTCCGGCTGTGCCGGCTCCCAGAAGTCAACGACGGCGCGGTTGGCAGCGCTGACGCACGCTCCGCCGCCGTCGTTGTCGTGCGTGAGCGTCTATCCGAGCCCGGGAACGCACTCGGCCTCAAGGACATCGCAGGTCAGCCTGCGCAAGATCTCCCCTGGCTCGGCCGCAAGCGGCACGGTTGCCGTCACTGGTACGGCGAGCGGGCTGCATTCTGGCCGGTGGGTCGCGGACTCTGACGACCAGGGGGCCAGCTTCTTCCCGACTCACCCCTTCACCAGCGGAGAGCGGGTGCGGGTTTCCGTTGGCCGCCGAGTCTGCGGCGTACCGGGAGATGCAGACGTGTTTTGGATCGTCGTGCCCCCGATCCGGCTGGCCGAGACGACGGCGGCCGTCGCCGGCAGGTCAAGAACTGGCGCTCAGGTGACGGTCGAGGCCTCCCTCAGGACGACACGCCGCAGGGCAACGACGCGCTATCGCACCCTGCCCGGTGCCAGCATTCCGGTGCTCAACGTAGGCCGAGCCGCCGACTTGCGTGGCGACCTCTTCGAGACGCCCCATGGCCGTTCGGGACCGGGCGCTCTGGAGATTCTCGACGGTCACGGCAACCTCGTCTGGTATCACCGCCTGCCCGGTGACCTCGTGGCGGCCGACTTCCGAGCGCAGACCTATCAAGGGCACGAGGTGCTGACGTGGTGGCAGGACGGTGGCCCCGGCGGCAGCGAGTACGTGATCATGGACAGCCGCTATCAGATCATCCGCACCCTCAAGACCGCCAACGGATACAGCACCGACGAGCATGAATTCCTGCTGAGCAACAACGGAAGGTACGCGTGGGTCATCGGCGGGCAACTGATAAGCGCCGACATGCGAGGCCGGGGTGGGCCCCAGCGCGCGCCTATCGTCGAAGAGGTCGCCCAGGAGATCGACGTCGCCACGGGCAACGTGCTCTTCGAATGGCACAGCAGTGACCACGTTCCGCCGTCAGCGTCGTACGCGCCGTACCTTCCCCGTCGCGAGTACGACTACTTCCACATGAACTCCATCGATCCGTTGGCCAATGGCAGCGTCGTGATCTCCGCGCGCAACACCCACGCGGTCTTTGCGGTTGCCAAGAGCACGGGACAGCTCCTTTGGGAACTCGGCGGCAAGCACTCCCGCTTCACGATGGGCCCTGGCGCCAGCTTCGCCTTGCAGCACGACGCGCGCATGCACGGCTCCACAACCATCTCGATCTTCGACGACCAAGATGCGCCCCCACGCTACGCGCCGGCCCGGGCCCTCCTGCTGCATCTCGACTTTGTGCGGCGCACCGCCACCGTCGTGCGATCACTCGCTCACCAAGGACTCAAGGTCCCCTGGCAGGGCAACCAGCAAATACTGCCCACCGGCGAGACCGTCGTCGGCTGGGGATCCGGCAGCGCCACCTCGGCCTACAACCGCTCGGGGCGGCTCTTGTTCGATGCAACCTATGCCCCGCCCATCAACAGCTATCGCGCGTACGTGATGCCATGGTCCGGGTACCCGACCGCTCCGCCATCCGTGGCAACGCAACGCACCGGACGCGGAGTCAGCGTGTTCGCGAGCTGGAACGGCTCGACCACGACCCGTCGTTGGGTTGTCCTCGGGGGACCGTCTTTATCCAACCTCCACCGGCTGGCGAGTGCGGTCCGACAGGGCTTTCAGACGCTTGTTCGGCTCGCGTCGCGGCCCGAGTTCCTCCAGGTCGACGCCGAGACCGCGAGCGGCCAGGTGATCGCGACGTCGCCGGCTATCCGCTCCTAGCGGTGACCGGTGCCGGCCGGTGGGCCGGTGACATCCGCCCCATTGGAGGGCCCATGGATACGTCTGAGCAGGCGGAGCCATAGCCGTGGCGTCCCGCTGCTCCGGCGACGCGCCGCACTAGAGTCGCGGGATGCTGTGGCAATGGCCGCTTGGATTGCCCTGCGCGTGTGTCTTGGGGTTGATGACCGCGCATGCAGGCGCAAGCGAAGCGGTTCTCGCCACTCGACGAGCGAGATCGCGTGGCCCGCTGATGACGCCGTGTCCAGCCCCCGCAAGGGCGCTAGGTTGGCTCGTCGAGGAGCCCCTGCTCGGCCCACGCGCGCCAGGTGTCGATCGCAGCCTGCGCAGCGTCACTTTCGATGTGCAGTCGCACTCCGGTCATCTCGGGTGACGAGATCAGGATCGCCGACCAGGGGATCGCCGACAGGCGCACCACGTCGAGTTGCAGCATGGCGACGGCCCGGTGGTTGCCGTCGAGGATCGTGTGCCGCGCGCCGCCGGCCGAGAGCAGAATCAAGTCCCCGGCATCGTGCGGGTGGCGAGCGAGGTGCGTGCGGAACGCCGCGATCCGCTCACCGTGATTGACCCGTAGCTGCGAATCCTGCGGGCGTCGTCCGAGCCGGACGTGATTCGGAGCCGACACAAGCGAGAACGACCCACCGGTGTCCAGGTACCAGCTGGCATCCGGCACGATAAACAGTGACGGGATATCGGCCCGTTCTAGGCGCACCCGGCGAATCGAGGCGCCGACTGGAATCTCACGCAGCAGGTGATGCCGCTCGTGCAGCAACTCGTGGCGTCGCTCGTTCTGCGCCCGGTCGGCGGGGTCGGCCGTCGGACCCACCAGCCATCTGTCGGCTTCGTGGCCGGCAGGCCACTCGCTTGCGAGCCATGCAAGCTCCACGTGTGCGATCGTCAGTGACCGGTCGTCGATGTCCATCGAAGTCCTCTCACCGGGAGACCTGAGCCTAACGTCGACCGGACCGGCGAGACCCGCTGTGTCGGAGGCGGCTGGCGAGTTCGTGTGCGATGTCTCCGGCCGGGATCGCGTCTGCCCGCACGATCGGGGGGGCGCTCTCGCTACAAGAACCCGGTTCCCAACGAACTTCGAGGCTCCCCGCACGCGCGCAGGCCGCCCGCCGATGCCCCCGCGGGCACGGCCGATCGACTTCTCCCGCCCGCAAGTCGGGACAGTTGATGCGATCACCGTGGGCATCTTCACAATCTCCTTACTTCCTTCTCAGGAATGTCAGAGGCTCCCGCACGTACCCTCTCCGGCAGCCCTGGCCCTGCGACACCACGGAGACTGGCATGCCCCACCCTGCCGCTGCGGCTCGCCGCCTTGCACGTCTATCCGGTGCGAGGGCAGCCACAGTCGGGCTGGTGGGTCTCGCCGGCGTCCTTGCGCTGGCTGGGTGTGGTGTCAGCTCCGCGTCGGGCGTTGCGATCGATTCGACGTCCGGGTGCGCAAGCATCTACCCGAGCCCGGGCACTCGCACCGCCGGCGCCCGGACCCAGGTCAGCATCCGGGGCGTGCACGGTAGCTCGCTGGCCGCCGCGCACGCGCGGATCGCCGGGAGCTCGAGCGGTGCCCATGACGGACACTGGGTCGTCGACTCTGACACAGATGGCGCTAGCTTCTACCCCGCCAAGCCCTTTGCCGCCGCCGAGACGGTCACGGTGGCCCTGGGCGTCCCGGTCTGCGGTTCCGTAGGGACTTCGGCAGTCGGGAATTCGGCGAAGTTCACGATTGCCCACGCGCCGGAGCCCCTGGCACCATCGAAACCGCAGCCGGCCGCCGGGGCCGCGGCCCCGCTTGATCAGCCCTCGCTCACCTACGCATCTGCGCCTGGGCTCAAGGTCCCGAAGCTCTCGGTCAGGGTGCCGGCGAACTTCAACGGGCAGTACATCTTCGAGACGCCACGCGGCGGCACCAAGCCGGGCGGTCCCATGATCGTCGACGGACACGGGAATGTCGTGTGGTTCCGTCCCCTGCCGACCGGGACCTCCGCCATGGATTTTCGCACCCAGACCTACCAGGGCCAGCCGGTGCTCACCTGGTGGGAGGGCGGCATCAACAACCAAAACGGCGAGGCCCTCGGCGGGCGGTTTGTGATCATGAATTCCCACTATCAGATCATCAAGACGTTCGATGTGGCCAACGGGTACGGCAGTGACGAGCACGAGTTCCTGATCTCGCCCTCCGGGGACAGCGCCTGGATCGTCGCCGCCGATGTCGTCGGGACCGATCTATACAAGCTCGGCGGCAGCACCAACGGCGCGGTCATCGACCAACTCGCCCAAGAGGTCGATCTGCCGACCGGCAATGTCCTGTTTGAGTGGCACAGCCTCGATCACGTGCCGGTGAGCGACTCCTACCAGGGATTCAGCCCGAGCGTCGAGTACGACTACTTTCACATGAACTCCATCGACCCGCAGAGCTCGGGTACGGTGGTGATTTCATCGCGGCACACCCACGCCGTCTACGCGGTCGACCAGCAGACCGGCGCAGTGCGCTGGCAGCTCGGAGGCAAGCACAGCACCTTCTCGATGGGGCCGGGGGCGACCTTCGCCCTGCAGCACGACGCTCGTATGCAGGGCCCGAACACGATCACGATCTTCGATGACGAAGACGCGGCCCCGGACTACGCGCCCGCGCGCGCGATCACGCTCCATCTGAACTTCACCACGAAGACCGCGACGCTCGCCCGAGCGCTCACCCACAAGGGTCTCAAGGTCTTCGCGATGGGCAATGGCCAAGTGCTTGCCAACGGGGACACCATGGTCGGGTGGGGCTTCGCTCCCGCCACGACCGTGTTCGGTCCCACCGGCACGCAGGTCTTTGACGCGAGCTTTGGTAAGTCGGTCAACAGCTACCGTGCCTACCTTCTGCCGTGGTCCGGCACTCCGACGACGCCGCCGTCTGTGGCGGCGACCAGCGCCGGCGGAACCGATACTGTCTATGCCAGCTGGAACGGTGACACCCAGACCGCGCAGTGGGTCGTGCACGGCGGCTCATCGCCGAACAATCTGGCACCGATCACCACCGCCACCCGCACCGGATTCCAGACCGCGATCACGCTCCCGTCACCCCCTCGCGTGATACAGGTGGTCGCCGAAGACGCCGACGGGCACACGCTCGGCGTGTCACGGGCGATCACTCCGACGACGGCCCCGCTCCAGCCAGTGACGATCACTCCCTGAGTGGTGCGTGCTGGCACGTCAAGACGTTGTGAGGGACAGTGGCTCCGGCTCGGCAGGCCGGGGACCTGGTAGTTCCCTTCGAGAAGCTGGAAGACGCTCAGCTCAACCTCGCTCTCCATCCCCGTGTCGTGACGCCGTCGGGTCCGCAGCTGGCCCCGCGGGCCAGCTTCGACGTGCTGGTCGGCGCGCCCGGGAATCTCAACAATCCGTAAATTCACGCTCCGGCCGGCGCCGCGCTGGTTGCGCGGCTCGCCCCGGTGTGGTTGCGTGGGGCCTGATGTCGGTGGTCCGCAGCCCGCTGCGCCTCGCGCTCGGCCTCGTTCTCGCGGGGAGTGCGGCGGCGCCCGCCTGGGCCGCTGCCGCGTCGGGCACGCGTCCGCTCCCGCTCCCGCTCTCGCCGACGCTTGCCCCCGGGGTCACGTACCGGCGTGAGGTGTTCGCGGGCGGTCAGGTGGTCAACATCATCCGGATCGCCCCGCACGGACTGGCCACCATCGATCCGATCGTCGTCTCGGGGGCGATCGGGGCGCGCGGCGATCTGGCTCATGCCACGCGCGGGCTCGAACCCGCCGGCGCGGTTGCGAGCGTCAACGGCGACTTCTTCAACTTCACCCAGGCCTACCCGAGCGGGCTCACGATCACCCGCGCCGTCGGCCTGGCGAGCACCCCCAACCCGCTGCGGTCCTCGCTGCTGATCGGGCCCACGGGCGTGCTGGCGCTCGAGCGGCCCGTCTTGGACGGCTCGTGGATGCCGGTGGCGGCCGACGGCACCGCCCGCGCGAGCGCGGGCGGGATCAGCGGGATCAACCGGCCCGCCGTCCACGCGAGCGAGGTCATCCTGTTCACCCCCGGCTACGGGACGGCGATCGCGCCGCTGCCGCCGCGCCTGCCGGCCGGTGCGAGCGGCCCGGCGCCGACGACCGAGGACTCCGCGACCATCGCCCCGGATGCGCCCGGCCCGCTCGAACCCAACCAGGCGGTCGTGGGCACGGTCGTGGCGAACGGCAGCGGCCGGTCGGTGCGCATCCCCGCCGCGGACTTCGTCCTAACCGGCGTCGGCCCTGCCGCGGCGTCCATCGCCGCGCGGCTTCCGGTCGGCACCCGCGTCTGGATGATGGCCCGCATCGCGGGAATCGCCGCGGGGAGCCTCGCCGTCGGCGGGGGACCGGCGCTCGTGACGGACGGGCGTCCCATTCGCAACGCCGGCGAAGGCTTCACCGGCGCGCAAATCGCACCCCGCTCGGAGCGCACCGCCATCGGGCAGACGTCCGACGGGACGGACCTGCTGGTGTCCGCCGAGGGTCCGGGCGAGGGCAGTCCTGGCATGACCGTGGCTCAGCAGGCGGACCTGATGGCCAGGATCGGCGCCCGCGTGGCGATCGGGATGGACTCGGGGGGCAGCAGCCAGATGATCGTCAACGGTACCGATGTGATGCCATGGGCCGATCCGCGGGCGATCAGCACGGCGGTCGTCGTGCGTTACGCCGGGGTGCGCGTCAGCAGACTTCCGGCGCCGCTGTCGCCCAACGGCGACGGCGTCGATGACCGGGCCAGCGTCCCGGTGATCGCTCCGAGTCCCGGGACGTTGCTGGTGACGCTCACTGCGGCGCACCGCCGAACGGTCACGTTGTTCGATCGCGTGGTCCCGGCGGTCCCGGTCGCCGTCGGGCTGGATCCGCTGCGGCTCGGCCTTCACGACGGCACGTATCACCTGAGCGCGTCGCTGACCACGCCGATCGGCGCCGTCTCGCGCGACTCGCAGGTCGTCGTCATCGACCGAACCCTCGGGCGCTTGGAGACTCGGGCCTCCCTCGTCCACGGCCGGCCGAGGGAGCGGATCGCCTTCCGTCTGAGCCGCCCGGCGGCGGTCACGATCCGAGTGACCACGCGCTCCGGCCGGGTGCTCGACGTCCTTCTCGGCCCGCGAACGCTTGCGGCGGGGACTCACGCGCTCACGTGGAACCAGCACCATGGCCACGGGGTCATCTCCGGGGGCGCCGACATCGTCGTTCAGGCGAGGACGCGCTTTGGCACGCACGGGCTGATCGCGGCCGTTGCGCTGCTGCGGCCCCCGCGCGCGCACCGCTGATCGGACCGGCGAGGCCCGTCCGCCCCGGGGGGGCGATGGCGGGACCGGGCGCGCCGCTCCGAGCGGGATCCCCGTGGACGCCGATCACCCCGGAGCGATCTCGGCGCGCCGTACCGTGGCGGTGCGCATCCGCGGCGGTACTCGGCCTCGCCGCCCCCGTGGCGGCACGCTCGGGGGTGTTCTCGAGGCATCACGGGCGGCGCTCGTCCCCGGGGCATCGCCGCCGTGGACGGTGCGGGCCGCCGCATGCCCGCGGGCGAAATCCGCGACCCGTCGTGCGCCGGCGATCGCGGCTCGCAATGCGCCGAATCAGTCCCGGGGTGGCGATGTCCAGGCAGGCAAGCCGGAGCATGACACCACAGACGACGGGCTCGCCCTCGACGTGCGGGCGCTCCACCGCGCTGGTGACCTTCATGGGGATGGGTTCGTCGTCGTGCGCGGGAGCCGCGGCGCGTTACCTTGTATACCAGGTCTGGTAGCGCCTAAGCTTCACGGATACTATTGCCGCGATCCGGCGAGTCATGGCGCTGTTTCCTCAAGGCAGCCGGAAGATCATTGAGGCCAAGGCCAACGGAGATGCGGTGATCGACTCGCTTAAGCACGAGATCGCAGGCATCATCCCGGCCGCGCCGTATACATCAAAAGGTCGCGCGGGCCACGGCCGTCTCACCGTTCATCGAGGCGGGCAACGTGCACGTCCCGACCTCGCACGCTGCGAGCATGGCTCCGGAGATCTCCTGGGATCCCGAGAGCTTCCTCGTTGAGTGCACCGCGTTCCCGAACGGCCAGCGTGATGACCAGGTCGACGCTTGTTTCGTTGCCGACACTCTGGTCTTCACACAGGCAGGGCCGGTTTCAATCGCCGATATCTGCGTCGGCGACATCGTGCTCGGTCAGTGTGGGTGGATGGCCGTGCAGCGGGCCTGGCAGACGGGAGTCCGGGAGGTCATCGAGCGGTACGGATGTGGGCCGCGATCTGCGGGGTGGGGGGGGTCGCGTCCCGTGCTGCCTCGCGAGCGGACGGAACCGGTGGGGCGGGCGGTGCAGAAGCCCACGGCGAGGGGGCACGCCGGTTCGTGACGACCTGCGCGAGCACCGGTAGACGGACGGCCAGGACCGAACCGGCGAGCGGAGACCCGAAGCTAGACCTTCGGGGATTGCCGCGGCCACGTCGCCGCGGTTAGAACGAGACGGAACGTCTTTCCTGGTCCCACCAACCTGGACACTTCCGTGAGATCAGTCGCAGGTTGCGCCTCGACCGGAAACCCCTCCCGCCGCTGCGCATATGTAGTGGCGCTTGCTGCACTGGTCATGTCCGTGGCGGTCGGATTCGGCGCGAGCAGCGGCGTAGCGGCGAGTTCAACGCGGGCAATCACCGTGGTGATCGTCGGCTCCGGGAACCTCCACGTCACCACGACCTATCGCGGTCGCATCGGGCACTACACGCTCGCCCGGAATCGCACCATCCGGGTACCTGCGGGCTCGCGTGTGACACTCGTCGAGCGGCCACTCAACGGTGCTGCGTTCGGCGGCTGGTCTGGGGGCGGCTGTCGGCCCTCGCTCGCGCGGTGCGCACTGACCGCGCGCAGGACCACAGTCATCCGCGCCCGGTTCGTGGCGACCGCGACCAAGACGACGATCGCCTGCAGAAACGTGATCTATAGCGGTTCCCCCCAGACGCCGTGTTCGGCGCAGGTGACCGGCCAAGGTGGCCTTCGTGCTGCCGCCGGCGTCGTCTACGTCGGAGACCACACCAACGCCGGAACCGTCACCGCGACGGCGAGATTCGCCGGCAGCACGAGCCACCTGGGTTCCGTGGCGTCGACGACCTTTGTGATCGCAAGGGCATCGGCGAGCGTCAGGCCGTCGATCACCAACCTCCCGACCAGCGCCACCAACGGTGCCTCCTTTACTCCGACGGTGATCGCCACCGGGGACGGGGCCACGTCGGTCACCTCAAACTCGACCGGCATCTGCACGGTCGAACCATCG
>Ga0307372_10010370_pt1 | contig 12640 bp, 13 predicted proteins | sample OX1MG_FD_202533 | JGI IMG/M metagenome (GOLD analysis project Ga0307372, IMG submission 202533) | Soil microbial communities from Risofladan, Vaasa, Finland - OX-1 | ecosystem: Environmental > Terrestrial > Soil > Coastal area > Acid sulfate soil | place: Finland: Risofladan, Vaasa | collected...
CCTGCTGCCGGCCGGCGGCGGGGCCGAGAGCGTGCACGCGATGGAAGATCTGGCCGACGAGATGGTAGGGGCCGGGCAGGGCTGACCCTCCCGCCGGCCCGTGCCTCACACGGCGGCGCGGCGGAGTCGCGGCGCCGTCAATGGATGAGGAGCGCCCCCCACTGTGGGACCTTCCATGGGTCGTCGCGCGTGGCGGTGGGCCCGGTGCCGGGCACAAAGAACTCCGTATAGAGGTCGTCGGGCGGCGTGAGATCGTCAGCCGGCTGTCCAGTGGCACGGTTGTAGTCGGCGAACACCAGATCCGGCGCGGGCGGGAACTGGCCGGCGCTCCTCCCCGCGTAGTAATCGCTGATCAACTCGCCCCACACCGGCGCGGCAAGCGACCCACCGGCCACGCCGAGCGCGATGGGCTCATTCTGGTCGAAGCCCAGCCACACACCGGCCACCAAGCGCGGCGTCATGCCGACGAACCATACGTCAACGTTGTCGTTCGTGGTGCCCGTCTTGCCGGCGATCGGAATATTGTCGGGGACCATCTGGCGGGCCACGCGTCCCGTGCCCCGCTCCGTGACATCCTTCATCATGTCGCGTACGATGTAAGCCACGGCCGGGTCGAGCACGCGCACCGGCGTGCTGTCGGGCGCCGCATACACGGTGCGGCCGTAGCGGTCATCGATATGGGTCACCAGCCGCGGGGTGACGGCGAGCCCGTTGTTCGCGAAGGCCGAATACGCCGTGACGAAGTCGAGCGGCCGCACCACCGATGCGCCGATCGCGCTCGACGGCACGACGGCGATGGGTGTTTCGATTCCCATGCGGTGCGCGAGCGCAGCCACCGAATCCATGCCGATCATCTGACCGAGCTGGATCGCCACCGAGTTGCGCGAGTGGACCAGCGCCTCGCGGATCGTCATCGCACCCAGGAACTTCCCGTCGTCGTCCTTGGGCTCGTATACGTCGCCATTGGGCAGCGTGATGGAGAGCGCCGTGTCGGGCACGATCGTATTCGCGGTGATTCCGTCCTCCAGCGCCTTGGCATACACGAACGGCTTGAACGACGAGCCCGGCTGGCGCTGGGCATTCACCGCCCGATCGTACGGCGACGCCGCGTAATCCCGTCCGCCGACGAGCGCTTCGACATCGCCGGTGTAGGGATCGACGGCCACCACCATGCCCTGCAGATAGTTCGTGCGCGTAGGATGCGCCGGATCGAACTTTGGATGCTTGTAACCAGGCCGGGCTTCGACCTTGGCGGCGCCGTCCGCGAGTGCCCGCTCCGCGTCGCGCTGCAGCGCCGGATTGTCGGTGGTGTAGATGCGCAGGCCACCGCTGGCCAGCGGGACCCCGGCGGCCCTCGCGGCCTCCTCCACGGCGTCCACGAAGTACGGGGCGCGCACCGAGAATCCCGCGTCAGGCACGGTGACGAGCGGCGTGGCTCTGGCCTGGTCGGCGGCCTGCCGCGTGATGTACCCCTGGTCAGCCATCAGGCCGAGGATCAGATCGCGCCGATCCTTGTTGCGATCGGGATGGCGCGCCGGATCATAACCGGCCGGCGACTTGGGCAGCGCGGCCAGCGAAGCCGCCTCGGGCAGGGTGAGCTGCGAAGCGTCTTTGCCGAAGTAGTGGCGGGCCGCCTCTTCGATGCCGCACCACCGATGCCCGAAGTTGATGCTGTTGAGAAAGGCCTCGAGAATCTGCGCTTTGTTGTAGTGCTTCTCCATCTCGCGGGCCGCCGCCTGCTCGTGAAGCTTGCGCGAGATACTGCGATCGCGCCGGTTGATGAGATTGGGGTGCATGTTGCCGACGACGAGCTGGGTGATCGTGCTGGCGCCACGCACATCCCCTTCGGTAACGACGTCCTTGAGCGCGCCGGCGATTCCCACGAGGTCCACGCCGTTGTGCTCGTAGAACCGCTTGTCCTCCACGGCGATGAACGCTTCGGGGACGTACTTGGGCAGCGTGGAGAGCGCGATGCTGGTGCGCCAGTCGGTGCCGATCTCGCCAATCAGGGAGCCGTCGCGCGCGAACACGAGCGACGATTGTGGTAACGGCACGATCTGCCAGGCCTCGCCGGGCGTGGGACCCAGGCGCGGGGCGCAAGCGATCGACTCGCTCTGTTGGGCGCGCGCCGAGCCGGCCACGAACATCATCGCGCCGACCAGCGCCAATCGTCGGCCGGTCCTCATGCCGGCAAGTGTCGTCGGATTGGGCATTCTTCCTGATAAGATACCCGCGCGGGGTCCCATGGTTGCCCGGCGCGTCACCTCCCGCGATGCTTATACGGCATATGACCGCACTCCTCCACCTAGCCCTCGCACAGTTCCGACCGCGCAAGGGCGACTACGACGGCAACCTGGCACGGCTACGCGGGCTGTTCGCCCAGGTCGACGCCGAGCAGCCCCGCCCGCAGGTGCTCTGCCTGCCCGAGTCGGCGCTCACCGGGTATTTCCTGGAGGGCGGCGTCCGGGAGCACGCGGTGACTGCAGGGACGTTGGCCGCCGACCTGCAGCGCACCTATCGCGCTGCGGTGCCGGGGGACAGCACGCTGGACGTGGTCATCGGATTCTACGAATCGTGGAACGGAAAGCTCTACAACAGCGGTGCGTATGTGACGGTGGGGAACACCGAGCCGGTGATTCGCCATGTGCATCGGAAGATGTTCCTGCCGACGTACGGGCTGTTCGACGAAGAGCGCTTCGTAGAGCGCGGGCGGGAAATTCGCGCCTTCGACGCTCCGTGGGGACGCGCGGCGATACTCATCTGCGAGGACGCATGGCACAGCATGACGGCCACGGTGGCCGCCCTGGACGGCGCCCAGGTGCTGTTCGTGCCCACCGCCCCGCCAGCGCGCGGGCCATGGCTCGAGAGCGACGGCTCGGGCGTCCCGGCGAGCGTGAGCCGTTGGGAGCGGCTGGCCCGCGACATGGCGGACGAGCACGGCGCGTTCGTGATTTTGGCCAATCTCGCCGGAAGCGAGGGCGGACGCATGTTTCCCGGCGCGTCGATGATCGCCGGCCCCAAGGGGGAGGTGCTGGTGCGCGGGCCTCTGTGGACGGAAGCGCTGGTGACCTACGCTCTCGACTTCGCCGACGTGGCGCGGGCGCGCGCCGACCAGCCGCTGCTTGCCGACCTCGAGGTGATGGCCCCACATCTGCGCGCGTCGATGGAGCGCGTGGAGCGCCGCGTGCCGGCCACGATCTCGTACGACCCCGCCGTCCTAAGGAACGTACCCGCGCGCGGCACCGCGCCGGCTCCGGCAACGCCGGTCTTGGTGGTCGACGGCAACGCCGTGCAGCGGCCACCGGTGCCGTTGGAGATCGATCCGGCGCTCACCGAGCGTTGGCTGGTTGAGTTCCTGCGTGACGAGGTGCGGCAACGCGGTTACGCCAAGGCGCTGGTCGGCGTGTCGGGCGGCGTCGACTCGGCGGTCACGGCGTTCCTCGCTGCGCGCGCTCTTGGACCGGAGAACGTGATCGGCGTTCGCATGCCCTACCGCACATCGAGCGCCGAGAGCAGCGCCCATGGCCAACTCGTGATCGACCGCCTCGGCATCGAAGGCCGCACGGTGGACATCACCGCCGGCGTGGACGGCTACCTGCAGACGACGCCCGACGCCGATCCGCAGCGACGCGGCAACGTCATGGCGCGCATGCGGATGATCGTGCTGTTCGACCTCTCGGCTCGCGATACGGCCATTCCCCTTGGTACCGGGAACAAGACCGAGCGCATGTTCGGCTACTTCACCTGGCACGCCGACGATGCCCCGCCGGTCAATCCGCTCGGCGATCTCTTCAAGACGCAGGTGTGGACGCTGGCCCGGCATCTGGGTGTGCCCGACGTCATCGTCGACAAGCCCCCGACCGCCGACCTCGTGGCCGGGCAGACCGACGAGGCGGATTTCGGGATCAGCTATGCCCGGGCCGACGAGATCCTCAACTGGTTCCTGTGCGGCTACTCCGAGGCTGACCTCGTGGCCCGAGGACTTGACCCGGCCGAGGTGGCGCTCGTGCAGAAACGCGTGGCGCGCACGCACTGGAAGCGCAAGCTGCCGACGGTCGCCATGCTCAGTCCGACTGCGATCGGCGAGAGTTACCTTCGGCCCGTGGACTACTGAGCCCGGCAACTGCCCCGGCAAGCTGGGAGCCGAGAGTCGTCAGCGCACGGCGCTCGCGGCCTGCAGGTTTCAGTGATCGTGTTTTCGCCGTTTACGCCGCTTCGGCATACGCGAGACTCACCGCCCGGCGGGCGCACCGCTTGAGTGCCCGATGCACCGTTCTCGCGTAGCGAATGAAGTTCATCCCCGCCCACGGAAACCGGGCGAAGAATTCGTGCGGAAGCATGTCGCTCTTCAGTCGATTACAGCGACAGCAGGCCAGGACGAGGTTGCCCGGATAGTGGGTGCCCCCCTTCGCGAGCGGGTACACGTGGTCCAGCGTGGCGTACTCGAAGTCGAGGCACGTCCCGCAGTACACGCAGCGGCGGCCGCAGTCGCGCATGGCCGCACGCTTGAGCGCGCGCTTCTGTTGGGCAGGATGCGTCCGGCGGGCGCGGCGCGGCGCGCGCGGGACACGGGGGAGGGAGACGTGGTGATAGTGCCGACGGCCGGACATTTCACCTCGCTGAAAGAGAAGACACCCCGCGACGGGACGGAAGTCCCTTCGCGGGGTGTCGCAACGGCCTGGAGCGGCCGGCTTCGGATGGCAGAGCAGATGCGGCGCTCGCGCGCCCGCACGGGACAGTCGAATGATCGCTGTCGGACCCGCGTGCTCATGCGCCTCCGGTTGGCGTGAAACGGACCCTGTGCCCGCCGGCCCATAAATGTGATACTGCGCGGCCACGCGCAAGAGTCATTTTCCCCCACGTGCGCCACGGGCCTGGCCTCGGGGACCGTCCGACTGTCCGACTCCGAACGTCGCGACTAGCTTTACAACGCTGTACCGTCTCGACCCGCGCGGCCCCGGCCGCGCGCCGTCTGCACTCGAACGGATCCAACTATGGCTACTTCGACCAAAGCGGAGCGCCGCGGCGCGCAGGTCCTGTCGCGCAGCCAGCTTCTCGCCGCGTATAAGACGATGCTCCTGTCGCGCCGGCTCGACGACAAGGAGATCCAGCTCAAACGCCAGAACAAGATCTTCTTCCAGATCTCGGGCGCGGGGCACGAGGCGGTGCTCACCGCCGCCGGTATGGTGTTGAAGCCCGCCCACGACTGGTTCTTCCTGTACTACCGCGACCGGGCGCTGTGCCTTGAGCTGGGCGAGACGGCGGCCCAGATGCTCTACTCCGCCGTGGGCGCCGCCGCCGATCCGAACTCGGGTGGCCGCCAGATGCCGAGCCACTGGGGCATGAAGGAACTGAACGTCGTCTCGGTCTCCTCGCCCACCGGCACGCAGTTCTTGCAGGCCGTGGGCACCGCCGAGGCCACCCTCCGCGCCAGACTGCTCGGCATCACCGAAGGGTTCGAGAAAGACGAGGTCGTGCTCGTCACCACCGGCGACGGCACGACCAGTGAGGGCGAGTTCTGGGAGTCGCTCAACACAGCGACCAACCTGAAACTCCCCATCGTCTATCTGGTGGAGGACAACGGGTACGCGATCTCGGTGCCGGTCGAGGTGAACACGGCTGGCGGCAGCATTTCCAAGATCGTGGGCGGGTTTCCCGGCCTGTTCGTGCAGGAGGTGGATGGATGCGACCTGCTCGCATCGTACGCCGCCATGCAGAAGGCCGTGGACCATGCCCGCAAGCGCAAGGGGCCGGCGCTGGTTCACGCACATGTGATTCGTCCGTACTCACACTCCCTGTCCGACGACGAGGTCATGTACCGGCCGCCCAAGGAGCGCGACGCCGATGCCGCGCGCGACCCGGTCACCCAGTTCCCCAAATGGCTCGTGGCAGAAGGCCTGGCGACCGAGAAGGATCTTGCCAGGATCCAGGAAGAGGTGGACGCGGAGGTATTGGCCGCCACCGACGACGCGCTGGCCCAGCCGCAGCCGGGGGCCGAGACCGTCTACCAGCATGTCTATTCCGAGGACGTCGATCCCACCTCGGAACAGTTCGACACCGAGGACGACCCCCAATTCTCGGGCAATGAGACGACGATGGTGGACCTGCTCAACGCGTGCATGAAGGACGAGATGCGCCGCAACGCCAAGATGCTGGTGTTCGGCGAGGACGTGGCCGACGTATCGCGCGACGAGTATCTGGACAAGGTCAAGGGCAAGGGCGGCGTGTTCAAAGTCACGTGGGGGCTGCAGAAGGAGTTCGGCAGCGACCGCGTCTTCAACTCGCCGCTGGCCGAGGCCAATATCGTCGGTCGCGCGATCGGTCTCGCGCTGCGTGGGTTCAAGCCCGTAGTCGAGATCCAGTTCTTCGATTACATCTGGCCGGCCTACATGCAACTCCGCAACGAGCTAGCCACCATGCGGTGGCGGTCCAACGGGCAGTTCACCTCGCCCGTGGTGGTGCGCACCACCTACGGCGGCTACATCCGCGGCGCCATCTACCACTCCCAGACCGGTGCTTCCCTGTTCACCCACACGCCAGGGCTGCGCGTCGTGTGCCCGGCCACGGCGCTCGACGCCAACGGTCTGCTCCGCACCGCCATTCGCTGCGAAGACCCGGTGCTCTTTCTCGAGCACAAGCACCTGTATCGCCAGACCTACAACAAGGCGGCGTATCCCGGACCGAACTTCATGATCCCGTTCGGCAAGGCCAAGGTCGTGCGCGAAGGCACCGACATAACCGTCGTGACCTACGGCGCCACGGTTCATCGCGCCTTCATGGCGGCCAACCAGTCGGCCGAAGAGACGGGGTTGAGCGTCGAGGTGATCGACCTGCGGACGCTCTCGCCGTGGGATCGCGACTCGGTGTATGCGAGTGTGAAGAAGACGTCGCGCGTGATCGTTGCCTACGAGGATTCGCTGTCGTGGGGCTACGGCGCGGAGATCGCCGCCGCCATCGCCGACGAATGTTTCCCATGGCTGGACGCCCCGGTGAAGCGCGTGGCGAGCGCCGACACGTTCGTCGGATACGCGCCGCAACTCGAAGACGCCATTCTGCCTCAGGTGGAGACGTTCAAGGCCGCATTCCGCGACATCGCCGCGTTCTAGGACGGCACGCACCCGCCCCCGGCCGCACGGACATCGTTCGTTCCGGACGCGGGCCGCTTGCTCACGGCGCGCGTTTGGTGCGCGCCCTCAGCCATAGCGCGACAGGTCGTCGAGCGTGAGCTCCGCGCCCTGCGCGTCGACGACCCGCGCGCCTTCCGGCGCGAACTTGCGAATCTCGGCACTCGATCCCACGCGCGCTACCCGGTCGCCGGCCAGTGCCGCAGCATCGACCCACGGACGGCGCGGCTGGCCGGTGGCGATGCGAGCGTTCACGATCACGTGCGTGATCACGGCGCGGAGAGTGGAATCGGGGTCGGGCATCACGGAACGTGGAAGCGCGGGGAACTGACCGCTCCACGTTAACTTTCAGAGACCTTCGCCACCAGTTGCTCCCCCATGCACAGCATCGCCACCAACATCTGGTTCTGGGTTGGCTTCCTCGCCTTCGTGCTCACGATGCTGGCGCTGGACCTGGGTGTCTTCCATCGGGAGGCGCACGAGGTACGGCCGCGCGAGGCGGCGATGTGGACGGTGCTGTGGGTGACCCTGGCCCTGTTGTTCGCGCTCGTGTTGCGCATCTTCGAGCCCCGCGGCACCGCGCTCACCTTCCTCACCGGCTACCTCCTCGAGGAATCGCTGAGCGCCGACAACATCTTCGTCATCGCGCTGATCTTCACGTACTTCGGCGTACCGAAGCGCGCCCACCACCGCGTGCTCTTTTACGGTATCCTCGGCGCGCTCGTGCTGCGCGGGGTGTTCATCGCGGTCGGGGCGCTGCTGTTGGCCCGGTTCGAGTGGGTGCTCTACGTGTTCGGCGCGTTGCTCGTGTTCACCGGCTTGCGCATGGCGTTCCACGACGACTCGGCCGATTTCGACGGCGAGAAGAATCTGGCCGTCCGCCTCACGCGTCGGTTCGTGCCCATGACCCCGCACTACGACGACGCGCGATTTTTCACCCGGGACGGCGTGCGCCGGCTGGCGACGCCGCTGCTCCTCGTGCTGGTGATGGTCGAGGTCACCGACCTCGCATTCGCGATCGATTCGATTCCCGCGATCTTCGGAGTGACCCGAGACCCGTTTCTCGTGTTCACGTCGAACATCTTCGCCGTGCTGGGGCTCCGCTCCCTGTTCTTCCTGCTGGTGAGCGTGATCGATCGTTTCTACCTACTCAAGTACGGCCTGTCGGCGATTCTCACCTTCATTGGCGTGAAGATGCTGGTCGATCCCTGGGTGAAGGTGCCGATCGGGGCGTCGCTGGCCGTGATCCTCTTCGTGCTGGTCGTCTCGGTGGCAGCGTCCCTGGCGTGGCCGAGACACGCGCCCGACCGCTGACCGCTGGCCGTCAGCCCCGGCGCTCCATCGCGTCGCGGATGTCGAGCAGGATTTCCAGGTAGAGCTGCTCTCGCCGGTACGCGAAGTCGAGCGTCGTCATTTGCGAGGGATCGTCGGCGGCTTTCGCGCGGTCGAAGGCCTCGCGGTACATGTCGTCCAGGTTGCTCAGAATACGATCGCGGGAGCGGGACATACGGATCTTCTCGAGGGCGCTGAGGGTCAATCGAGGGACGTCATCGGCCGGATCGTGCTGGCGGTCCTTACCCCCCGTTGCGAGCAACCGCTTGGCGGCGCTCACCATCATGCGGCGGGATTGTAGGGGTTCGTCAGCCATCGATGCGGCCCAGGAGCAGTGTGCGGGGCAACATAGCCGCCCGGCGACGGCGGAGCAATCGGCCGGTCAGCGAAGCTGCCTGTCTCGCATCAACTGCACGATGATCCGGTCGTCCCGCGCCGCCGGTTCCAGGAGAGCCAGGACCTCGGCCGCCGTGGCCCCTTCGCAATGCATGAGTGGCGGTGGGGCGCCCGCCTCGTTTTCGCGCGGGACACCGCCCCGCCGATCGACTTCCAACACGGCGGTCACGGGAAACACTCCGGCGTCGCTCGTGCGCCTGATGCGTACGGCGGGGCCAGAAGCCAGGAATCGCTGGTAGAGAATGTCGTCGGACATCGGCTGACGATGGAAGGACGGGGCGGGACAAGGTGCGGCCGACAGACGCCCACCGCAAGCGACCCCAGTCAGCGCCGTTCCAGCCGGTGGAACACCGCCTCCTCCACCACCCGCCCGTCCCGCAGGTGCTCCACGACGATCCGCTCGAGCAGCACGGGGGTGACTCCCGCATACCAGACCCCCTCGGGGTACACCACGACGATCGGCCCTCCGCCACACACCCCCAGGCAAGGGGTCTCGCCCCGTTTTACCCGCCGCGGCCCGTACAGCAGCCCCTCGCGCTGCAGCAGCTCGGGGAGCAGGCGGTACAACTCCCGTCCTTCCCGATCTGGCGCGCAGTATCCGCCCACGCACACCAATACGTGGCGGGCATATGGCTCCATGAGGGGGGCGAGCTGCTGCGGCGTCAGAGGCATGGGGAGATGCCCACAATTTAGCCGCCCGCGCCACGACGGGTGTCGCCGTCCGCTGGCGTCGCTAAGTTGGACACATGGCCAACCCCGACGAGTTCGCCGCCATCGATTTGCGTGTGGGCACGGTGCTCGCCGCCCATCCATTTCCCGAGGCACGGAAGCCGGCGATCAAGCTCACCGTCGACTTCGGTCCCGAGGTCGGGATCCGCCGCTCGAGTGCGCAACTCACGGTGCATTACACGCCTGAAACGCTCGTCGGTCGGCAAGTGGTGGCCGCAGTCAACCTCGGCACGCGCCGTATTGCCGGGTTCGAGAGCCAGGTGTTGGTGCTCGGCGCGCTGCCCACGTCCACGGAAATCGTACTGCTCAACCTCGACCAGCCGGTGCCCAACGGCACGCGTATCGGCTAGGACGGCCCATGACACCCCCGGTCAAACCGGTGAACATGATCCGCGCCGTGTGGCAGGGCGAGCGGCGCTTCGATGCTGGCCGCGTGGGCCAGCCGGCGGCTCGCATCGATGGCGACGGCGTCACCGCCCAGTCCCCGCCCGACGTCCTGCTCAGCGCCCTCGCCACGTGCAGCGCGGTGGACGTGGTGGACATCCTCGCCAAGCGCCACACGCCGGTGGCGGCACTGGAGGTCGAGGTCGTGGGCGAGCGGCGCGCCACGCATCCTCGCCGGTTTCTCGCCATCGACCTCACATTCCACGTCACGGCCCCCGGGGTCGAACGGAGCCACGCTGAACGCGCTGTGATGCTCTCACTGGAACGCTACTGCTCGGTGGCGTCCTCGCTCGCCCCGGATGTCGTGATCCAGACAGTGGTCACGCTCAACGGGGAGCGGGGCGAGGTGGTCCGTCAGAAGATCGGGCGCTGACGACGGCGCCCGCCCGCCGCCCGTCAGCGCGCGAATCCCTCCTCGCGCAGCCCCTGCAACACCTTGGCGCGCAGGTCGGGCGACGCGCCCTGCCGCCGGTTCAGGGCGTGGACGGCATCGAAGAAGTGCTCGTGGAACGCCTTGTATTCGAAGCACCCGCGGCATTCGGCGATATGGGCGCGCAACCGCTCGGTGGTCTCGTCCGTGAGCTGCTCGTCGAGATAGTCCCACACGTGCTTGAGCACCTCGAGACATTCCGGGGGCAGTGGGGGAATCTGTGCGCCGCTCATCCGGCCTCCTCGGTCTTTCGTACTCCGCGCGCGACCCCGATGTCACGCGCGTACGCCAACAGCCGCTCCTGCACCAGCCGCCGGCCGCGGAACAGTCGCGACCGGATGGTGCCGATGGGCACGCCGAGGATCTCGGCCGCGGCCTCGTACGGTTGGTCCTCGATGTCCACGATCACCATGGCGGAGCGAAAGGGTTCCGGCAGTTCGCGCACGGCGCGCTCGATGGCAGGCAAGATATCGAGGCGCGCGAACAGATCGGTGTACCCTTCCTCCAGCGCCGCGGCATACACCTGCCCGGCGCCGATCACGTCGCGCTCCGCGTCCTCGATGTCCACCATGGGCCGCTCCCGTTCGAGCGACCGCAGGAACACGTTGCGGCAGATGGTGAACAGCCACCGGCGGCAGTCGCTGCCCGGGGTGTAGGTGTGCCAGGATCGGTAGGCACGCAGATACGTTTCCTGGACCACATCGTCCGCATCGCTGGCGTCGCGCGTGAGCGACAACGCGAAGCGATGGACGTCGTCGAGCCAGGGCAGCGCTTCGCGTTCGAAGGCCGCGTCGGTGCCGCTGTCGGGTGCGTCGTCGGAGGTGGGCCGATTCATGGTTTGACGCATCAAGGTAACGCCGCGATCTTCGGCACGACCAGGGTGTGCCGCCGATCGTTCGGCGATGCCATCGTCTCCCAAGATAACTCCGCCACGTACGCAACAGGTCATCACCCTAGACTCCCTCCGTGCGACTAAGCGCCACCCGCGCCTTGTGGTTCCTGCTCGCCTCGCCCCTGGCCTCCCCGCTCGCCGCCCAGGCCACGCGGGCCGACTCGACACGCCGCGACTCGACCGCCGCCGAACTGCCGCCGGTGGCCGTCTCCGCCACGCGCTCGGGCGTGCCCCGCGACCGCGTGCCCAACGCCACGGCCGTCGTGGGCCGGACCGCGATCGACCGCGGACGCGCCACCCTGGGGCTGGACGAATCCCTCGCGCTCGTGCCTGGCGTGTACGTGGCCAACCGGTACAACTTTTCGGTGGATCAGCGCATCTCCATTCGCGGATTCGGAGCGCGCTCGGCGTTCGCCGTGCGCGGCATCACCGTGCTGCTCGATGGCATTCCCCAAACGCTCCCCGACGGCCAGGGGCAGCTCACCAACGTCGAGTTGGGAGAGGCCGACCGCATCGAAGTGCTGCGCGGATCGTCGTCCGCGCTGTTCGGCAACGCCGCCGGCGGGGTGATCAGCATCTGGAGCGATCCCGTGCCGCCGGCCCACGCCACCGAGCAGATCAGCACCACGGGCGGCGCGAGCGGCGCCGGTCTCGACCGCACGTGGAGCAAGTGGCTCAGCACGACGCGGTGGCGGGTGGGCGATGGCGTCGCCCAGCTCACGGCATCGCGCCTCGGCTATACGGGTGAGCGCCAGCACAGCACGACGGATCTGCGCACTCTCAACGGACGGTTGATACTGCCGGTATCCGGCGCGTGGACACTCACGGCGCTCATCGACGCCGCCGATGATCCACGCGCCGACAACCCGGGTTCGCTCACCGCCGCCGAGCTGGCGGCCAATCCCGATTCGGCGCCGCCGGCCTACGTCGCCACCGCCGCCGGCAAGTCGGTCACCCAACTCCAGAGCGGCGTCACACTGCATCGGTTCGACGACGGCGGTGGGCAGATGTCGTTCACGGTGTATGCGCTCACCCGTGATCTGCAGAATCCGCTGACGTATGCGTACATCGATCTCCACCGACGGGCATATGGGTTGCGCGGATCGCTGAGCCGCCCGGTCCAGTTCGGCGCGCTACGGCAAACGCTCACCGCTGGACTGGACGCACAGTGGCAGCGCGACGATCGCATCAACTTCGGAAATGTCGGCGGCTCACCCACCGTCGTTCGGTCGCTCGACCAACTCGAACACGTCAGCTCCGTGGGACCGTTCGTGCAGAGCGCGCTGGAGATCG
>Ga0307372_10010374_pt1 | contig 12633 bp, 9 predicted proteins | sample OX1MG_FD_202533 | JGI IMG/M metagenome (GOLD analysis project Ga0307372, IMG submission 202533) | Soil microbial communities from Risofladan, Vaasa, Finland - OX-1 | ecosystem: Environmental > Terrestrial > Soil > Coastal area > Acid sulfate soil | place: Finland: Risofladan, Vaasa | collected...
CATCACGCTGGCGAGCGAGGGCGTTGGGCTCTCCCTGGAGTCGCGTGGCGCCAAGATCGTCAGCCTCATCGACGTCGAGCGCGGTCGCGAGTGGCTGGAACCGCCTGGCGCGCATGCGCTGGGCGCATCCTTCGATGAGAGCGCGATGGGCGGCTGGGACGAGATGATGCCGACGATCGAGGCGTGTCGCTATCCCGGCACGGACAGGGCGTTGCCCGACCACGGAGATCTGTGGACCAGGTCCTGGCGGGTGAGTGCGCTCAGTCCCACGTCGGTCACGACGACGATCGACGACCTGGGACTGGACTACCGCCTTGAGCGCACCGTCACTTTGGCCCGACGCTCGTTGCGCCTGGACTATCGGCTCACGTCGCTCGTCGATGACCTCTGGTATCTCTGGGCGGCCCATCCGCTGTTTTCGGTGCGTGAGGGTACGCGCCTCCTCGTTCCCGGGACGCACTGTGACTCCGGGGAGGCAACGCGTGAGGTGGTACTCACCCGCGACCGAACACCCGGGACCAGCGGCAAGTATTTCGTGTCGCCGGCGCACGAGACAGCAACGGCCTCCCTGGTCGATGTCGATGGCGCCACACTCACCCTTCGCTGGTCGAGGTCCGACGCGCCCTACGTGGGGGTGTGGCTCGATCACGCTCAGTACGCGCGCCATCCGGTCATCGCCATCGAACCAACGAACGCGCCGGATGATTCTCTAGCGCGCGCATCGAACGGTGACCTCGACCGCCTCACCGGTGATCGGCAGTGGCACCTCGAAGTGGCGTTCGGTGACGAATTGGAAGAAGGAGCGGTTCAGTGAGATTCTCGCGAGTGGGACCGGCGGGCAGCGAGCGTGCGTCCGTCGTGGATGTTGACGGGGTGGCGCGCTACCTGCCGGAGGCCTGGGGTGATATCGACGGGGGCTTTTGGAGCTCACGCCGCGGCGACGGTGCACCGGACCTGGCGGCGGCCATCTCGCTGACCGACGTGGCGTCCAGCACTGAGCGCCTGGGTCCCCCGCTTGCCCGGCCCGGCAAGGTCGTGTGCGTCGGACTCAACTACCGCGACCACGCACGCGAGACCGGCGCGACGATCCCGACCGAACCGATCCTGTTCATGAAGGCGCCCTCATGCGTGGTGGGGCCGTTCGACGATGTGCTCATTCCGCGCGGGTCGGTCAAGACCGACTGGGAGGTCGAGCTCGGCGTGGTGATCGGCGCCCGCGCGCGCTATCTTGATTCGCCGGCCGACGCGGCCGCGGTGATCGGGGGCTACTGCCTCAGCCACGACGTCTCGGAACGAGAGTTCCAACTCGAGCGCGGTGGCCAGTGGGATAAGGGAAAGAGCTGCGAGACCTTCAACCCCCTCGGTCCGTATCTGGTCACCCCGGATGAAGTGGGTGACGTCCAAGCCCTGGCCATGCGCCTGAGCGTCAACGGCGTGGTGCGCCAGGACGGCACGACCGGCGACATGATCTTCCCGGTCGACTACCTGGTGTGGTACATCAGCCAGTTCATGGTGCTCGAACCGGGCGATCTCATCAACACGGGAACCCCGGCGGGCGTCTCGATGGGTCACGACGACGTGGCCTACCTGGTGGCGGGTGACGTGGTTGAACTGTCGATCGAGGGCTTGGGGTCCCAGCGCAGTCAGTTGGTGCCGGCCTAGTTGGTCCCACGAGAGCCCCGGGGGAGTCTCGGCGTCGACGCCGAGGGTCCCGCCGCCTGAGCGGTGGGTCGAAGACGAGAAAGAGGAGTGACCATGAGTGACATGTCCAGAAAACGCGCGCTGGTCACCGGCGCGTCCAGCGGCATCGGGCGCGCAATCGCTCTCGCGTTCGCCGCCCAGGGAGCGTCGGTCGCCGTGGGGGGACGCGACAAGGCCCGCGTCGCAGAAACGGTGGACGACATCGTGCGGGCGGGAGGCCAGGCGGTTCCCGCGCTGGGTGACGTCTCGCTCGAGGACGAGGCGCGACGCGTGGTCGACGAGTCGGCCAACGCCCTCGGGGGGCTCGACGTCGTGGTCAACAACGCGGGCATCGACGCCTCCGACTGGCACGACGTCGCCGATTGGCCGGTCGAGCTCTTCGACGAGATTCTGGCGGTCAACCTCCGCGGACCGTTCCTCGTGTCCAAATTCGCCATCCCGCACCTGTTGGCGGCGGGGGGAGGGTCGATCCTGCATATCAGCTCGGTCTGCGCCGTGACGGTCTGGGCCGGCGACGTGGGCTACGACGTCTCCAAGGCGGGGCTCAACATGCTGAGCGACCACATCGCGGTGGAGTACGGGCCGCGCGGGATTGTCTCCAACACCCTGATGCCCGGCGTGGTGCGCACGCCGCTCCACGAAGGCGTGATGGAGGGAATGAACGACGGCCGGGCCTTTGAGCGGGTCCTGCAATCGCGACACCCGATCGGGCGCTTCGGCACGGTCGAAGAGGTCGCCGACGCGGCGGTCTTCCTCTGTTCGGGCGAGGCGCCGTTCCTCACCGGGGCCAACATCCCCATCGACGGCGCGTACAGCCGCGTGTAGGTCGGCGCTACGGCGCCAGCAGGGCCTTGACCGGCGTGGACTGCCCGTTCATGAGGGCGGTGAAGATCTCGGCACCCTCGTCGAGCGGGTACGTCGTCGTCCAGGACAGATCGAGGTCGCGGGCCAGGGCGATCGCGGCGGCGAACTCGTCGTCGCGGTAGGCGAAAGACCCATGGATCTGTTTTTCGAATCGAACGAGGTGTGCGGCATCGACACCGGGTTCGGCGGTGGCCAGACCCAGCCAGATCGCGGTTCCCCCCGGTAGCACGTGCTCGATCGAACTTGCACGCGTCGCGGCCGAGCCGACCGCGTCGAACACAACGTCGTACTCGCCCTCGAGGACCTCACCGACGTGGTCGGCACCGAGGCCGCTGGCCACCTCGCGCCGGTCGGCCGAAAGGTCGGTCGCATCGACCACGGCCGCTTTCGCATTGCGCGCGACCTCCACGCAGGCCAACCCAATCGGACCGCACCCGATGACGCCGACGCGGAGTCCGGCGGGCGTGCCGGCGAGGTGCCAGGCGTGCACGGCGTTCGCCAGCGGCTCGACCAGTGCCGCGCGGTCCCAGTCGAGGTCGTCGGGCAACTCGTGCAGGGACGTCAGGGGCACGGCGACGCGCTCGGCGAAGCCACCGGCCCGGTGCACCCCAAGGAGCCAACGGCGTCGACAGACTTGGGTCTGGCCGGCCGCGCACATGTCGCATTCGCCGCACGAATGCAACGGATTGACGGCGACGCGGCGACCGTCCGGCGTTCGCCCCACGAACTCGTGGCCCATGACCATGGGAGGGACCCGAAACCCTGGTGACGCGATGCCGTGCAACTCGCTGCCGCAGATGCCGGCTCTCACGACGTCGACGACGACCTCACCTCCATCCGGCGTCACTTCGGGCACGTCCTTGACTTGGACGACGCCGTAGTCGGTAAAAACGAGTGCCTTCATGTGCGCCTCTCGCGGTGGGGGTGGTGCTCTTCACGCTAATGCGTCACTACGTGCGTTGACGTGGCCGAGGCACGTTGTGAGGCGATCGTCGAGAACACGCTCGAAGAGTTCCATCAATCAGAACGTGACCGATCGACGTGTTGTCCACCTCGGCCACATTGCGTCCGTGACGACGTTTGGCTACGTTGGACCCAGCGCGCGCGGCCGGTCAAGAGCGCGCGTGGGCGCCGCTCGGGCGTCCACGAGGAGACCCGAAGGTTGTCGGCGTGTGGCGTGAGTACTTCGAGGGCAAGACGGTTGTCATCTCCGGTGGCTCAACGGGCATCGGCGCCGCAGTGGCGACCGAGTTCTCGCGGGCGGGAGCGCGCACGATCATCGCCGACCTGGCCGATGACGCGGGCCATGAACTCGCCGCGTCCCTGGTGGCCGGAGGCGGAGACTGTTGCTATCGGCACTGCGATGTGAGCCACGAGGGTGACGTGAATGCGCTCTTCGCCGAGGTGGAGGAAACCGTCGGCGCCCCCGACGTAGTCTTCGCGAACGCCGGCGTCGAATGGACCAAGGACGTTCGCTCCACCTCGCTCGCCGAATGGCGACGGGTAATCGACATCAACCTCACGGGGATCTTCCTCGTGACGCGCGGCGCTCTTCGTTCCATGTGCGAACGACGCGACGGCGCCATCGTCGTGACCGGATCGCCTCACGCCCTGGCCACCGTGCCCGACGCCGGCGCCTACGCCGCGTCCAAGGGCGGGGTGCACGCGCTGGTCGCCGCCCTGTCCCTCGAGGGCGCGCCCTACGGCGTACGAGTCAACGGTGTCGTACCCGGGACGATTGACACGCCGCTCGTCCGTCGTGAGGCGATGGCGGCCGCGGACCCCGCGGCGCAGATGATCGCCATGGCCGCGGCCCAGCCGCTGGGCCGGATTGGCCAACCTGAGGACGTGGCCCAGGTCGTGCTCTTCCTCGCCTCACCCCTCGCGGGTTTCGTCACCGGCTCGTTCTACGGCGTCGATGGAGGACTTCGTGCGGCGTTGCCCGCGGGACCTCCCATGCGCTACGACGCCTGAACGGACCGAGGAGACACCGTGCGTGAGTTCACGGCCGAGGTGTGCACCACCGACGCCTACTTTCTGGGCGAGGGGTGCCGATGGGACGAGGTGCGCCAAGAGCTCTACTGGGTGAGCCTCTACGACGGTCAGTTCTTTCGCGCCCGCGCCGACGGTGCACGCGTGGAAATCATTCATCGCTACGACCTCGGTGGCGACGTGGGAGCCGTCGCCCCGTGCGCTGATCGCGCCGATGGGTGGATCGTCGCCAAGGACACGTCCCTCTTCCGGCTCCGCGAGACGGGCGAACTGAAGCCTCTCGTCGAGCTCGACACTGGTGACGGCGTGCGAGTCAACGACGGTGCGGCCGATCCGTGGGGACAGTTCTGGATCGGCACCATGGCACACGACTCCTCGGAGGGCCGCGGAATGCTCTTTCGTTACGACGGTGCCAGCGAGGTCACGATCATCAAGCCGGGTGTGAGCATCTCCAACGGGCTTGGGTGGAGCCCTGACCGGCGCACCATGTACTACGTCGACAGCGGACCGGCGACGATCTACGCCTTCGACGCTGATGGGAACGGCGCCGTGTCGGACGAGCGCGTCTTCGCCCGACTGGACGCGGATAAGGAAGGCTCGCCCGACGGACTTTGCGTCGACGCGGAAGGAGCAATCTGGGTCGCGTTGTGGGGCGGGAGGTCCGTGCGGCGCTACGCGCCGAGCGGCGAGCCAATTGCCCAGGTCGCGGTCGACTCGCCCAACCCCTCGAGTTGCGCGATCGGGGGCGCCAACGGCACCACCCTCTACGTCACGACGGCCCGCGAAGAATTGACCGAGGAGGACCTCGCCCGCGAGCCTTACGCCGGGCGCCTTTTCTGCGTCGACGTTGGTGTGTCCGGACTCGCTCTCAACGCCTTCGGCTAGGGAGTGTCTTCTGGTGGGTTACGCCTCGGCGCCCACGCGGTGAGCGAAGGGGAAGTGGGGCGTCGACTCTCGGTCGCCGTCGTGTCCGATGGTGAACGCCTCGTACGCCTCTAGGTGGCCAATGAGGTCAAGGACCTCACGGCCGCCGACACACAGCGCAGTCGCCAGCGCGTCGGCCAGCCCGAGATCGGGTCCGGTCACGCTGGCTGACGCGACGGCGGTCTCACGGCGACCGGTGCGCGGATTCACGAGGCGCTCCTGACTCTCGTAGTTGCCGGACGTGGCCAGGGCTCCGGAGACCTCGACCACGCCCGCGAGCTCCAGCGGCGCGTCGGGCCGCACGATTCCGACCCGAAAGACCTGGTGCGACGATGGCGCGCCGAACGTGGCGATGTCGCCCGCGGCGTTGAGCATGGCACCATCGAAGTCCGCGTCACGCAGCGCGTCCAGTGCTCTCCCGGTGGCCCAGCCCTTGACGTACCCCGAGGGGTCGAGTCCGCCCGGCAACGCCCAAGGATTGAAGAAGCCCCCCGAGATCTCACGGGCGTACCGGCACGCTTCCAACACGTCGGTCACCACGAGCGGGGCCTCGCCGAGGCTGATCTCGCCTCGCCGCAGTTGGCTGAGCGGGCTCGCCGCCTTCCAGGTGGAGAACACCTTGTCGGCTCGATGGAGTTCGGTGACGGCTCGGGCCAAATATGGGAGCGCCTCAGAGGGCGAGACGCCTCGCTCGCGATAGAGATCGATCGTGACGACCGTGCCCATCACGATCTCCTGGTGGTGAATGGTGCACGGGTGGCGCTGTGAACTCATGACCGTCCTGACTTTGTTGTTGACGCGTTGAGCACTCCGGAGATTCCAGAGGCGAATGATGCTCGAGATGATCCGAGAACACCCGTGGGTCGAGTCCCAACGGTCGGTGGCAAGGGCACTGACGTGGCCGTGTGAGGAACGCCGTGACCTCGGGACTCGTGGAGGTCGTCACGCCAGAGAGACGCTTCGCGCGGCGTAGGGTTGCTCGCCGGCTTCTTGGAGGACGTCCTGGGGAGAGGGGCCACGCCACAAGGTAACGAGGGAGTGTAAGAGGACCTCAAGATTGAGGTGGGAAACTCCCCAATTCGCTCTCTACCGATCGGCGATGACGCGTACCACTTTGGCGCTGGGCCCTGTCACCCTCACGTTAGAAACGAGGCTCGAAATCCGATCTCAGTTCGACGCCGCTGCGTCCGTGGTCGGGACGTACGGCCAGTATCTGGTGGATCTCGAGATTGTGACGTTCGAAGCCGACCGCGGAGCCAGTCATGTAGAGACGCCACACGCGGGCGCGCTGCTCACCAACCTCCTCGACGGCCTCGTCGAATCGCTTGACGAGATTGGCGACCCACTGACGAAGCGTGAGGGCGTAGTGCTCTCGCAAGCTTTCGAGGTGGCGGACTTCGAAGCCGTGAGCCTGGAAGAAGGACACCATCGTTCCGACATCGTGGAGTTCTCCATCCGGGAACACGTAGCGCTCGATGAACGGACTGTAGATCCTCGACGGTCCGCGCAGCCCGACGGCGACCTGCACTTGTCGCCACGTCTCGGCAGCGCGCGTCGGATTGGGATCGTCGCCGGAGTTGATCGGACGGCCGATCGCGTGATTGAGAAACCGTCCGCCGGGACGCACGAGTTCGAAGATCTGTTGCGTATAGGTCGCGAGCGCTCGACGACCGACGTGCTCGGACATCCCGATGGAACTCACCGCGTCGTACGGTCCGTCGCTGACGTCGCGATAGTCCTGCACGCGAAACTCGACGAGGTCACTCACTCCCTCGCGTTGAGCGCGTTCGGTCGCGAAGCGCTGTTGTGGCTGCGAGAGTGTGACGCCGACGACGCGCGCGCCGTAGTTCTTCGCGGCGTGAACGGCCATGGTGCCCCAACCGCACCCGATGTCGAGCAGACGGTCTCCTTCACGAAGCGCGAGCTTGCGCGCGATGAGATCGACCTTGCGTCGTTGCGCGATCTCCAACGTGTCCTGGGGCGTTGCGAACACGGCGCACGAGTACGTCATGGTCGGGCCGAGGATCATCTCGTAAAAACGATTCGACACGTCATAGTGGTGCGTCACCGCTGCACGGTCACGCGACCGACTGTGCAGCGCGCCGCGAGGGCGCACTTCGATCTCCGGTGGTTCGAGCCGACCGAGACCGGAGAGTCCGAGCTCGCGAATCAGCCAACGAACCGCGACGGGCCGCACGAGCTTGCGTAGGTGGGGAACCTCAAGTTCGAACAGCCCGTCGAGGTCGCCGTCGACGTCCACGTCGCCGGCGACGAAGGCTCGTGCGAGTCCCAACTCGCCCGGGCGCCGCAGCGCGCGGGTCAACGCGTCGCGACGAAGGACCTTCAGCGTGACGTCGGCCGTCGGTGACGTTGGAGATGCCGGCGCGGAACTCCCGTCGTACGTCTCCACGCGAAAGGGTGGAGTGCCGCCATACATCGAGGCCACGAGCGTCGAAACGTCCACCCCACCACCTCCTCGCCGCGGTGCCATATATATGGCGCCGATTCGTGGCGCCGTCAGGCATCTCGTCGGGTGACGTGCCCCGAAGTTTATTGACGCAGCAACCGGAGGGCTCCAGATTGCTGGTTTGGGGGAAATTCACGGCCCGTGATCGGTCCTCGAGCGGGTCGGTCCGCGCCGGCGGCGCGCGACGAGATTCGTATTGGCGCCAACTCTCGCTTCGGGAGGCTCACTGAGGACGTCTCGATCACGGCCTGTATGGAGGTGGGGGCGTCGACGAAGTCGGTTGAGAGTATGTTGTCCCTCGTCGCGGGTCGTGCTCAGTCACGGCGTGTCCGACCGGCTTCCTAGCGTGAATTTTCGTGGAGATATGCGGCTGCACACTGTCGCGGAGCGGACCGGACGTTGTTGTCAACGTTGTTTTCAAGTTGACGTGCGCGGCCGATTTCTCGTGGCATGATTGATGGGTTCCGCGTGTCGGGCGGGAGACCCCAATGCGCTGAACGTGACGCTCGATAGTAGGTGCGGCCTTATATCCCTCACCGCGCACCGTGGACGTCGCGTTGGAAGAAGCGTCTCCCGGTACTGTTGAGGTGACTGTGGCATTCAAAAAGAAGAATCGCGACAACGCGGGGTCCGAGGCTGATGAGCGGGACACGGCCACCGGATCGGTCGCGACCGCGGTTGCCCCACCGGCCACCCCCAACGGGAATGGCGCCGCGCCGGAGTTTTCCTCGGGTGGCGTAGCGACGGCTCTCGCCGTCGACGTCCCTTCACACGTTCCGAAGACGAGGCTCGGTGAGCAGCTGATCGGGAGCAACCTGATCAGTGAGGCTCAACTGCAGCAGGCCCTTGACATGCAGCGCGAATCCGGCGGGCGCCTCGGCGAAGTGCTGGTGAGTATTGGCGCATTGAATGAGCAGGCGCTGGCACACGCCCTGGCCGCATTCTTCGGGTACGACGTCGCGAATCTCCGGCGCGACGAGGTCGATCCGCTCGTTCTGACGTTCCTCTCGGAAAAAGTTGCACGCGACAACATGGCGTTTCCCGTCCGGATGAGCGATGAGGGCCTTTACGTCGCCGTCTCGGAGCCGAGCGAAGAGTTGCGCGCCACGCTTTCCAAACTCTCCGGTCAGAACATCCAACTGCTGATCGCGCCGTACAGCGACATCAGTTGGGCCATCGATGCGAACTACCGAGCCATCACCAGCGTCGACAAGTTGGTCGCGGCGTTCGAGTCAGTGGAGGGAGCGCGGCGCCGCCCGCAGCAGGAGTCTGCCGGGCCCGAGGTCCTTGCGGACGACGCTCCGGTCGTCCAGGTGGTCGACCGGATCCTCACGCAGGCGATGCGCGACCGCGCGTCCGACATTCACATTGAACCGTCCGATGAGATCGTGCGTGTTCGCTTCCGCATCGACGGCGCGCTGAAGGAGATCCTCCAACTCCCCGCGTCGATCGGTCCGGGCCTCGTGAGCCGGATCAAAATCATGGCGAACATGAACATCGTTGAGCGACGCCGTCCCCAAGACGGTCAGCTCACTGCCACGATCGACGGCAAGGAAGTCGACGTTCGCGTCGCCACCGTCGCGACCATCATGGGTGAGTCGTGCGTCATGCGACTTCTCGACAAGACGCGCTCGGTCCTGCGATTGGGCGATCTGGGGATGCCGCCCGACACGCACGACGCGTACTCCAAAATCGTTCGAGCGCCCTTCGGCATGGTGTTGTGCGCGGGGCCGACCGGCTCGGGCAAGACGACGACCCTCTATGCGACGCTCAGCGAAGTGAGCAACTCGTCGCTGAACGTGATGACGATCGAGGACCCGGTGGAGTACGTTTTCCCGTCGATCAACCAGATCCAGACGAACGAGCAGGCGGGCCTGACCTTCGCCACGGGCCTAAAGTCGATCCTTCGCCAAGACCCCGACGTGATTCTGGTCGGTGAGATTCGCGACGTGGAAACCACCCGGGTGGCGGTCCAGTCGGCCCTGACGGGTCACTTCGTTGTGTCATCGGTCCACGCGACGGACTCGGTATCGGCGCTGCACCGGTTCCTCGATATGGGAATTGAGTCGTTCCTGATCGCCTCGTCGGTGTTGGCCGTGGTCGGCCAGCGGCTCTTGCGCCGGATCTGCCCGTCGTGCAAGACGGACTACCAGCCATCTGACGAGGAACTGGCTTTCTACGAGGAGAGCGGGGGGGCGCCCAAGGATGTCTTCTATCAGGGGGTCGGCTGCGCGTTCTGCTCCGGGACCGGGTATAAGGACCGAATCGGCATCTACGAGCTGTTGGTGATTACCCCTGAGATTCGCCGCCTTATCGTCGGCTGGGCAACCCAGGAGGAGCTGCGAACCGTGGCGGTGCGCCAAGGCATGCGGACTCTGCGCCAGGAAGCGACCAACCTGGTGACGTCGGACGTGACCACCATCGCCGAGGGCCTCCGGAGCGTTTACGCGCTATGAGCGACTCCGACGCCAATCAGGCCCCTGACAAGGCCGCCGTCAAGGCTGCGGCTAAGTCAGAAAAGGCCGCTCGCAAGGCCAAGGGTTCGGTCGCTTCGACCCGCGCCGAGCGTCGGGCTGTCAAGCAGCGCGACTCAGTCAAATCGGGCAAAGGTGCCAAGAAAAAAAAGGTCAAAGAGATCAAATTCAAGTATCGGGCCCTGGATGACGCAGGCAAGACCGTCTCGGGAACCGAAGTGGCGCTCTCGGCCGGCGCCGCCCACGTAGCTCTCCTAGCCAGAGGCCTCCAACCTCTCCAGGTCGAGTCCAAGCGGAGCCTGATATCCCTTGAAATCACCAAGAAGAAGGTGCCCCGCCAGGACGTCATGAACTTCACCCGCCAGTTGGCGGTATTCATGAAGGCGGGCGTGCCCATCATGGAGGCCCTCGAGGTCATCGTCGAGGAGACCCAGGACAAGATTCTCCGGCTGGTCCTGGAGGACATGGTCAACAGCCTGCGGTCGGGGGACACCTTCGCGGCGGCCGCAGCGGCCCACCCGGAGGCCTTTCCGAACTTCTACGTGGGAATTTTGGAGTCCGCAGAGTTGACCGGGAACCTGGACCTCGTCCTAAATCAACTGGCTGACTACATCGACCGCGACATCAAAGCCCGGGGAAAGGTGACGGCCGCCCTCATCTATCCGGCGGTCGTGGCGGCAATGTCGGTGGTGACGGTGATTGTGCTGTCGGTGTTCGTGCTCCCGCGCTTTGTTGTCTTTTTCAAGTCGTTGAACGCCAAACTGCCGCTCGTGACTCGCATGCTTCTCAGTTCCTCGTCGTTCGTCTCCAAGTGGTGGTACGTCGAGATTGCGCTGATTCTCCTGATCACTGGATCTTTCATCGCGATGCGACGCTCCGAGGGCGGGCGAGGTCGTATGGACCAGTGGCAGCTCAGGCTCCCAGTGATTGGGGACCTGACCGAGACCGCCATCATCGAGCGGACCTGCCGGGTCCTGGCCTCGATGCTGCGCGCCGGCGTTGATCTGCCTCGGTCGATGGCGGTCACCGCCGAGTCGGCCAACAACGCCGTCTATCGCACGGCTCTGGAGAAGGTCCGGGAAGTCATGATGCAGGGCCAGGGCCTGGCCGAGCCGATTGCCATGTCGGGCCTCTTCCCGGCTGCGGCGCGCCAGATGTTCCGGGTCGGCGAGGAAACCGGGACCCTGGACCAGCAACTGGAGGTCGCCGCCGCGTACTACAACCGCGAGCTGGAAACCAAGCTGGAACGGGCGACGGCGCTCTTCGAGCCAGCCATCATTATCCTGATGGGAGTCGTGGTGGGGTTCGTCGCCGTGGCACTTATCTCGGCTATGTACGGTATCTACAACCAGGTGAAAGTCTCGTGAAGCGATACGAGTTACCAGCCGGTACTAGTGAAAGAAATCGCGGCACTAAATGAAGGAATTCCTCGATATGATCTGCGGTGTAGCAACGCAGTAACAACAAATACTTGGATTATCCGTGGGGGAGGTTCGGAGTTCCTTCGAGGGACCGCGCGGGCTGAAATGGTGCCCGAACTGATCTGGGCGGACCGCTGCGAAACCAGCTGGCTATGATTCGTTAGTAATTTGAAAAGGTTCGGCTGGCGACCTTGGGATGGCCCTCGTGACCCGATCGGCAAGACTACTCCGATCTCGGGATTCGTTCGGTTGTGGGCAGTCCCGTTCTGGGAACTCAAAAGACCACTGGAACCTTGGTGCGTATTCCCTGGTCGATCGGGGTGGTCTCTGAAGGCCTGATCGGGCCCCACGCCCCCAAAACGGACCCCTCAGGCCTGGTGGGGCCGGGGAAGGTGTTTTCGGGGCTCTCCAGGGGCTCTGCGGGAGCTTTTGGGGCCCCTCGACGGCCCCTGGCGGGGAGGTTCCGGGGCTCGCGCGGGCTGGGATCGCGCCCGGACCGATCCCCGCGGACCACCGCGCATCCGCCCGGTCTCGGACCGGTTGTGAATCGTGGCGAGCCCGGGCCCCGCCGCCCCTTACCGACCCCGCCGGCGTCGGCGCCGCGCGTCGTCGCCCGCGGCACCCGAATGACCCTGGCGAGCGCTCACCCGTTACGCCTGGTCAATCGGGGTGGTCTCTGAAGGCCTGATCGGGCCCCACGCCCCCAAAACGGACCCCTCAGGCCTGGTGGGGCCGGGGAAGGTGTTTTCGGGGCTCTCCAGGGGCTCTGCGGGAGCTTTTGGGGCCCCTC
>Ga0307372_10010375_pt1 | contig 12632 bp, 12 predicted proteins | sample OX1MG_FD_202533 | JGI IMG/M metagenome (GOLD analysis project Ga0307372, IMG submission 202533) | Soil microbial communities from Risofladan, Vaasa, Finland - OX-1 | ecosystem: Environmental > Terrestrial > Soil > Coastal area > Acid sulfate soil | place: Finland: Risofladan, Vaasa | collected...
GCCGGTCATCGATGCCGACGCGGCCGGTGTGAGACCACCGAACGCGCCGTGGGTCGTGGCCGTCACCGCGTCGAGCCGCCGGCCCGCCCGGGACGACCCCGCCGGCGCAGGCGCCCGAACAGGCCTCCGCGCTCGGTCCTGCGGCGCTCACGCGCGACATCGGCCCGCGCCGCGGGGACGACCGCGTTCACGATGTCCTCGGCTTGGTCGAGCAGGTCGCCTACACCGCCGCCGGGCACGTCGGGTTCCGGCTCGATCGCGGGCTCGACGAGAGAGCCATGCGTCCATCCGGCATCCGCGAGGCGGCGCTCGTAGCGCGCGCACCCGTCGGGGCATCGCCACGGCGCCTCGGGCGCGAGATCGAGCACGCAAAAGCGCGCGACCTCACCCGAGTCGTAGGTCCTCGACTGGAAATGCTTGCACTCCTCGCGCATCGGCACGGTCGCCGACCCTCCTGCCTGTGTCGCCGCGAAATGCCCGCCCGACGGGCGGGCGGGCCGGATCGGTCAGCCGACCGAGCCCTCCATTTGGAGCTCGATGAGCCGGCTCCACTCGACGGCGTACTCCATCGGGAGCGTCCTCGTGATCGGCTCGATGAAGCCGTTCACGATCATGCCGGTCGCCTGAGCCTCGGTGAGACCCCGGCTCATCAGGTAGAAGAGCTGGTCGTCGCCGACCTTCGACACGGTCGCCTCGTGCCCGATCGACGCGTCGCGCTCGCCGACCTCCATGTACGGCTTCGTCTCGGACACCGACTCCTCGTCGAGGATCAGCGCGTCGCAGCGAACGAAGGACTTCGCGTGCGTCGCCCCCGGGTCGACGTGGACCTTGCCGCGGTAGGTCGTGCGCCCGCCGTCCTTCGAGATCGACTTCGAGACGATCGTGGATGTCGTCTCGGGCGCGCAGTGCACCATCTTCGCCCCGGTGTCCTGCACCTGACCAGCGCCCGCGTATGCCACGGAGAGGACCTCCCCGGACGCCTTCGGTCCCATGAGGTAGACCGACGGGTACTTCATCGTGAGCCGCGAGCCGATGTTGCCGTCGATCCATTCGACGTGCGCCTCGGCCTCGGCACGTGCCCGTTTGGTCACGAGGTTGTAGACGTTCGACGACCAGTTCTGGATCGTCGTGTACGTGATACGCGCCCCCTCGAGGGCGACTAGCTCGACGACCGCGGAGTGGAGCGAGTCGGTCGAGTACACGGGGGCCGAGCAGCCTTCGACGTAATGGACTTGGGCACCCTCGTCTGCCACGATCAGCGTCCGCTCGAACTGCCCCATGTTCTCCGCGTTGATCCGGAAATAGGCCTGAAGCGGCATGTCGACCGTCACGCCCGGTGGCACGTAGATGAACGACCCACCGGACCAGACCGCGGAATTGAGCGCGGCGAACTTGTTGTCGTTCGGAGGGATGATCTTGCCGAACCACCTGCGCACGATCTCGGGATGCTCGCGCACCGCGGTGTCCATGTCCGTGAACAGGACGCCCAGCTTCTCGAGATCCTCGCGGTTGCGGTGGTACACGACCTCCGACTCGTACTGTGCAGTCACCCCGGCGAGATACTTGCGCTCGGCTTGCGGGATACCGAGCTTCTCGTAGGTCTGCTTCACCGAGTCGGGAAGCTCCTCCCACGCGTCGACCTGCTTGTCGACTGGCTTGATGTAGTAGTAGATGTCCTGGAAGTCGAGCTCTGGCATCTTCTCCGCGAACCACGACTTCATCGGCTTGTCGAGGAACCGCTTGTACGCGCGCAGCCGGAACTCGAGCATCCACGCGGGCTCCGACTTGATGCCGGACATCTCGCGGACGATCTCCTCCGAGAGCCCCTTGCGCGGCTTGAACACGTAGTCCTCGACATCGCTCCAGCCGAGCTGGTACTTCCCGAGATCGAGGTCCGTCGTCACCATCGCGCCGCAGGCTCCGTTCCCCCCGGCCGGCGCCGGGGATTTCTCCTATCGCCATAGTAACAACTCGCCGGGCCAGGCCCGCAGCGCGGGTGGGGACGCACCCGCGCTGCCAGCGGCGCCGATCTCGGCCCGAACCTGCACGCGACCTGCCACACCACCATTCCGGTCCTCGGCGTGGCGCTGGCGCCCCATCCCGAACTGCTACGCCGGTGTGCCTGTCCCGGTGGTGAAGCTGATGTCATACGGCTGGACGTTGCCGGGCGGCAGCACGACGGGCTCGCCGGCCACGCTGATGGAGACGTATCGCGGCGCGCCGATCTTTACCACGAGCGCGCCGCTCGCCCGGTAGCTCGCGCTCTCCCCGCTCGCCAACGTCCACATCTGTAGATAGGTGTTGCTCACCACCTGCTGCTGCGCGCCGAGCCAGCACGTGCCGCCGGTCGCCCGGAACGTGATCGTGTAAGGGCCCGACGGCGCAGCGTATGTCACGAGCGACGCGGATGTCGACATCGGTCGGAAGGCCGCGGGTCGTTGCGGGCGCGCCGGCGGGAGGGTCGTCGCCCCGGCGTGGCCGGCGCGCGAAGCCGCGGGCGCGACCGTCGTCGCGGTCGCCGGCTGCTGGGGTGCCAGCGCGACCGGTGGGCTGCTGTGCGACTCGAGCTGCCATCCGCCGACGCCGAGCGCGACGAGCGCGACCGCGGCCGCGGCGCGTGCCGTCGCTCGCCGGACCCGTCGGTCACCGCCACGCGCGACCACGTAGGCCCTGCGGCCCTTCGCGCGAGGAGCGATGCCGTCGGGCTCCGTGCCGATGTCGTCGAAGTCGAACACTGGCTGCTCGTCCAGCGCCTTGGCCGCCTCGCCGGATCCGGCTCCGACCGCGCTGGCGGCAGGGACTGCGGCGAGCACCTCGGTCGGGGGATCGGCTCCCGGCGTAAGGCCAGCGGGCGGTCCCGCGCGTTCCGACAGCCCGGGGCCCGCGAGTGGCCGGGAGCCGTCCGCGACGAGGTCCGGGTCGCCGAATACGGGCATCGCGCCAGCGAGCTGCCCCGGAAGAGACGGGGGGTCGAGCCGCGACCGTGCAGGCGGCACGATCCGGACCGCACTCCCCACGGGGGGCGGCAGAGGCTTTCCGAGCGCGGGTCGAACGTGCGGTCGCGCGAGCTCGTCCTTCGTCGGCACGTGGACGTCCGCGACGGCGTCCGACCGCTTCGCGACGTCACCGAGAAGGTCGAGCGTGCGCTCGTAGGTGTCGAGCGAGCGCCTCTCGGCACGAGACCCGACGAACCGGGAGGCCCCGACGGCAAGGACGACGGCGACGAGCACGACGACGGCTGCAACGGCAATCACGGCGCAACTCTCCGAGACTCAGCCAGCACAGCACCATTCAATCGCGGATCGCCTCGCCGCACAGCGCGGCTACACCCGCCGGCGCCCGCAGAACGGGCTCTCAGCGGCGCAAGCCGCGTCGCGGGCGGAGCTCGGGCGCAATCGCAGAGCGCGTCGGGTTGGACCTGTCGCGCTCGGAGAGCACCGGGTCGCCCACGCCCCAGTCGGCGGCGATCTCGGGGTCGTCCCAGGCCACGCCGAGCTCGTCAGCGGGGTTGTAGTACTGGTCGACGAGATAGGTCAACGTGAGGTCGGAGAGCGATGCGAACCCGTGCGCGACGCCGGGCGGCACGAACACGCCACGCTCGGGATCGCCTCCGAGATCGAGGAGCTCGGTCGCTCCCTCGGTCGGCGAGCCGACGCGGAGGTCGTGCAGGACGACACGAGCCCTACCGCGTGTCACGTACCAGTAATCGGCCTGGTGGAGGTGGTAGTGGAGGCCGACAACCGCCCCGGCGTCCTTGTCCGACCGATTGCCCTGCACCATCTCACGACCGTGGGGGAACCACGACCGCCGGTAGCTCTCGACGAAGCGGCCCCTCGCGTCACCGTGCGACGACGGCAAGACGATGACGACGTCCTCGATCGTCTCCGACATCGTGATCTCCGCCACGCCCGCTCCTTCTGCTCTCATCCGTCGCTACACGCCCGATCCGCGCTCCTCGGACCTCGAGCGACCCTACTCGTGGTGCCTCGCGGTCGGCGGCTCCAGCCGGCACTCGGCGGAGCGGCGAGCTCGGCGGGCTCGGCGGGCTCGGCCCGTGGAGCCGTCTCACGGCAGTCGGTACGCGCCTCCGGGAGCATGCGCGAGGATCCCGTCGGCCACGAGCCCGCCTGCGACGCGACGTGCCCGGTCGGGATCGCCAGGCCACCCGGTCGCCGACGCGAGGTCTGCGGCAGCGACGGGCGACCGACGCGCCGCGTCGACGAGGCGCCCGCGCCCTTCGCGGTCCGACCCCGAGAACGGGGCCTGGCCCGTCGTCACGCCCGCCGAGCCGGGTGCAGGGTCGTGCGCCGATCCGGCGAGTCGCCACTCGCAACACCCGGCCCGTCCGACGTCGCAGACGTCGCACAGCGGGCTGCGCGCGCGACAGACGAGGCTGCCGAAGTCCATGAGCGCGAGATTCCACTCGCGGCCGAGACCGCCCGGTACGAGCGAGTCGGCAAGACGCTGCGCCTCGGCGGGGCGGAGCGACGTCCCCGCGACAGCGCGGGCGAGCACGCGCCCGACGTTGGTGTCGACGACGGCGACCTCGTGTGTGAACGCCGTCGCGAGGACCGCGCGCGCCGTGTACGGGCCGACGCCCGGGAGCGCGAGCAGCTCGTGGAGGGAGTGCGGGACCGCCCCGCCGTGGGCGACGACGATCACCGACGCCGCGCGGTGGAGCAAGACCGCCCGGCGGTTGTAGCCGAGACCCTCCCACATCGAGATGACGTCGCCTGGTGCCGCCTCGGCGCAGGCGCCCGCCGTCGGGAAGCGCTCGATGAGCTTCGGGAAGCGTGCAGCGACGCGCCCGACCGGCGTCTGCGCGAGCATCGTCTCCGCGACCAGGATCTCCCACGGGTCCCGGGTCGCCCGCCACGGCAACAGGTCGCGCTCCTCGCGCGCCCCCTCCCACCACGTGAGCACCGACCTGGTGAAGGCCGCACGCGCGCGGACCTGCGCGTCCGGAGACCGCCGCCGGTCCGCAGCAGGCTGCGGCGCGAGGGCCCGGGCCAGCGAGCGGATCAGGCCCGAGCCCTCTCGCGGCGCGCTCCCGCCCGAGCGACGGCGCTCACGCGGGCCGCTCCGGTCGCGTCGAGAAGGCTAGGACCCAGTCGTCCGCGGACTCGCCGTCGATCGCGAGCCGCCAGTTGTAGCGGGACTCGGCCGCGAGTGGAAGCGGGCCGAAGTTCAGCGCGAGCGCGACGTCGACTGGACTCCCTGCGGGGACCGCCACGGGGCGGCTCACCTCGAAGTCGCCCCGGACCTCGATTGCCTGCGGGCCGTCGGGCGTCTCCGCGATCACCGGCTGCCCGTCCTCGTCGGTGAGGAAGAGCTCCCAGTGGTGCGCCCGGTCCACCTCGGTCCAGTCAACGTCGATCTTCATCGCGATCGCGGACGGCATCGGGTCGGGCCCGATCAAGCTCCAACCTCCTCCGAGGACGTAGAGCTTCCCGTCGGCGACCTGGGCCGCGTCGCAGAGCAACATCGTTACGTGCACAGGCCCACGGTAGCGGGTCGCGCGTGGGACGTTGCGCCGTTACGCTTCGCCCGATGAGCGAGCTCGGGCTCCGAAACGACGTCTACAGGCGGCCCCTCGCTACGGCACTCGATAGGGTTGGCGTCGCGCCGGGCTGGCGATGCGCGGACGTGGGCGCCGGCTCCGGCGACGTGTCCGTCGCGCTGGCGGAGCTCGTCGGAGCGGAGGGCCGGATCTACGCGGTCGACAGCGACCCGCGCGCGCGCGACGCTGCCGCGCGCGCTGCGGCGTCCGCGGGCCGTGCGCAGGTCGTCGCACTGACCCAGGCCGGTGAGGACCTGCTCCTGCCCGAGGAGGTCGATCTCGCGTTCTGCCGCTTCCTCCTTATGCACGTCGTCGAGCCGGAGATCGTCGTGGCGCGCATGGCTCGGGCGGTACGGCCGGGGGGATTCGTCGTCTTACAGGAGCCGATCACGACTGCGGGCCGCATCGACGGCGCCCCGATGTCCATGCCCGGCGCGCGCCACCCCGACGTCGGGGCCGTGCTGCCGGCGCTCGTGAGAGTGCTCGGGCTCGAGCTCGTCGACGCGTGGGCCGAGGCGCCCGCCGGCGCCGGACCCGGCCCGGTGGCGCGCTACCTCTCGTCGCTGACCGACGTCGACCCGGGCGACGACCCGGTCGTGCTCCCGCCCCTCGTTACGGTCGTCGCCCGCTGCTCCTAGCGGCCGACCGCGCGCCGCGGCCGCGACTCGAGGGCGACAGACGCGATGCCGAGGATCACGACGAGCGAGCACGACGCGACGAGAGCATCGATCGCGACCGCCGTCGGCGTGCGGTGGGCGACGGTCACCGCGACGACGAGGACGGCCGCTCCGGCCCAGGGGAGCAGTACCGCCCGGCTCCGGTGTGCGAGGTGGTGCCCGACGAGGTACCCGAGGATCCCGAGCAGGCCGTAGGACACAGCGAGGATCTGCATAGGGACGCGCGCTGCTGCGTAGCCGGCGCCGAAGACGACGGTCACGACCGTCGGCGACGCGACAACGAGGATCCCCGCCGTCCCGAGCCCGAGGAGCGCGACCTCGCCGAGCCCTATCCAGAACGACCGGCTGTCGTCGGTGCTCACCCCCTTGGCGACGTCGGGGAAGATGGCAGACGCGGCCGCGGCGGCGGCGAAGTACGCGATGCTCCCGGCCGCGGACGCGGCCGCGTAGTAGCCGGAGCCCTGGGCGCTCAGCCAGTGTCGGGCAGCGACCGTGTCGATGCTCATGAGCGAGAGAAGCCCGGTGAAGCCGGCCATCGAGAGCGTCACGTCGCGGACGTGGAGCACGCGATCGCGTGCTCCACGTCTGCGACGTGCGGCCAGGAGGCCGAGCAGGACGACGGCGGTCGCGAGCTCACCAGCTGCCGCACCTGCGAGCGGCCCGACCGCGTCCGGCCGGAGCAGCGCCCACACCCAACCGACGCCTAGGCGCGCGATCGCTCCCGCGACGACCACCGCGGCCACCGCGGTGTAGCGACGTTCGCCGACGAGCGTGCCCCGCGGGACGCCTTCGAGGAGGATCGCCCCGAGGTACACGCCGAGGAGCACGACGATCCAGTCGCCGCTCAGGTGGAGGAGCGTGTCGAGCACCGGGACCAACGCCGCGGAGACCACGACGAGGGCGCCGGCGCCGCACGCGGCTGCGAGCACGGGTCCCCTCAGCCGGTAGGCACCGGGCTCGTCGACGGCGACCTGGCGCGTGACTGCGGCCTGCACGGCGGACAGGGGTATCGCGAGCAGGGCGGCGAGCGCCAGCACGGATCCGACGGCGCCGTACACGCGGGCACCGAGCAACCGCGAGAAGACCGCGTTGGCGGCGAAGCTGAGGCCGCTCACGGCGAGCAGGCCGGCGGTCAGCCGGTGACGGGCGCGCCCCTCCACACCGCTGTCCTCGCGGACGTGCCCGTACGCAGCGCTGCGCACCTCTGGCGCCGGACGCCCCGCGGCGCGCGCCGCCCGGCGGTCCTGCGTCACCGGTGATCGAAGCTCGCCTCGGAGGGGCTGTCACGACGAGCCGCATCCGCGCTCGCATCTCCGTACGCGACGTCGTCCTCGACCACCGCTCTGAGCGACCCCCGGGCGACGATCGGATAGATGAGCCCGAAGCCGGCGAAGAGAGCTCCGTCGATGATGCACGACTGCGCCATCGCTGCGAGGGCGAGCGCTCGCGGGATCGAATGGCCGAGATGCAGCCAGAGCACGAAGAGCACGACGTCGAGGACCACGCCAGCGCCGAGCAGGACGAGACCCACCACCAAGCACGTCGCAGGGAGCGACGGCCGGTTCGGCGGGCGCCGGTGCGCCGTGGCCGGGCCACCGAGGACCGCCCGCTGGCGCTCGACGAGAACGAAGCCGCCGATCAGCGCCTGTGCGCCGACGACGAGCGCGATCCCCGAGATGAAGCTCGGCTGCCACCGGAGCGACCCGACCGCGAGCCCGGACGGCACGACGAGCCCGACGACCTGGAGAGCGACGCCGAGCAGCATGAGAACAACGCCCGGTGCGACGAGCATGAGGTGCGGGGCGAGCAGCAGGATCTGGCGCACATGGCGCCATCCGTCGGAGAACGTGTTGAGCTTGGACACGCCTACGCGCTCGCGGTACCCAGTGCTCGTCTCGGTCACCCGAAGCCCTGCCCGCCCCGCCCGGATGAGCATCTCCGACGCGAACTCCATGCCCGTCGAGCGAAGGTCGAGCGCGAGGATGGCGTCGCGGCGGAAGGCTCGATAGCCCGACTGGCTGTCGGTCAGCGTGAGACCGTGCGACGCACGGCGTACGAGCATGGTGAGGGCCGGAGTCCCGACTCGGCGGTGCAGGAACGGCATCGTCGAGCGCGGTGCCTCGGAGAGGCGCTCTCCGACCACGATGTCCGCGGCGCCGTCCACGACGGGCTGGACGAGCCGCGCGATCTTCGAGAGGTCGTAGGTGAGGTCCGCGTCGGCCATGACGACGATGTGGCCGCGTGCCGCGTCGATCCCCGCACGTAGGGCGCTGCCGTAGCCCGGCCTGCGCTCGTGAATGACCCGCGCGCCGTGAGCGCGGGCGACCTCGACCGATCGGTCGGTCGAGTTGTTGTCGACGACGAGCACCTCGCCCGTCATGCGCGCCGCGGCGAGAGCAGAGGCCGCCTCGTCGATGCATGCGCCGACCGAGCTCTCCTCGTTGAGGCACGGGAGGACGACGGTGACGAGCGTGTCGTCGGTCGCAACTGCCTCAGCCGTCACTCGACGCCGCCTCCAGAGTGTGCCCAGGAATCGGGCCCGTCCGGCTCGGGAGCCTACTCGTTGGCCGCCGAGCGCCTCGGGCGGTCGGAGGCAGGATCGCAGCTCAGCGTCGGTCTCGCACCGACACGGCTCAACTAGGGTGCGTCCATTCGCCTCCTCGAGACACCCCCCCGCTATCCGCCGTACACCGGCGGCGTCGAGAACGTCGCTCATGCCGTGTGCAGCCGCCTCGTGGCCCTGGGCGACGACGTCCTCGTCGTCTGCGCAGATGAGCCCCGCGGCAGCGGGGACGCCGGCGACGGCGTCCAGGTGAGACGCCTGCCGTGGCGCCTCAAGATCGCGAACACCAACATCACGCCGCGACTCCCATGGGTGCTCGTTCAGGAGCCCTGGGACCTCGTCCACACGCACCTGCCCACACCGTGGTCGGCGGACTGGTCGGTGCTCGTCGCGCGGCTGCTCGGCCGCGGCTCGGTCGTCTCGTACTACAACGAGATCGTCGGGGAGGGGCTCGCTCGGCGAGCCGCCCGGCTGTATGCGGCGACGGTGCAGCGCCTCACCCTCGGCCTGGCGGACCGGGTCGTCGTCGTCTCGGACGCCTGGCGCGACCAGCTCGTGTCCGCCCAGCCGGCCCTCGCGGACAAGATCGTCGTCATCCCGACCGGTGTCGACCTCGTCCGATACACCCCGGGCGAGAGGGGGGACGGTAGCCAGCTCCTCTTCGTCGGGATCCTCGACCGGTTCCACCGGTACAAGGGGCTCGACGTCCTGCTCGCGGCCCTCGCGCGCGTGGAGGCGCCGTTCGAGCTCACCATCGTGGGCGAGGGAGACTTGCGCGGCGAGTACGAGCGCCAGCGTGACCACCTCGGGCTGCACGGCCGCGTCCGCTTCGCAGGCCGAGTCGACGACGACGAGCTGCGCGAGGAGTACGCGCGCTGCGACGTCTACATCCTTCCGTCCGACTTCGCCCCACAGGAGGGCGGGTTCACGCTCACAGCGCTCGAGGCGATGGCGAGCGGGGCGCCCGTGATCCTCGCCGACGGAGCCGGACAGGTCGCTGTCGACGCTGCCGAGTTCGGCGCGGGGTTGCGCGTCCGCGCGGGCGACGTGGACGGCCTCGCCGCGGCGGTAACGGCGCTTCTGGGCGACGCCACGGAGCGCTGCCGGATGTCGGCCGCCGCGCGCGCGTTCGTCGAACGGCGGCACTCGTGGGACGCGATCACCGACGAGAGGCGGGCGGTCTACGCCGACGCGGCGCGTGCCGCGCGGGAACGCCGTCGCGGCGAGCGAGGGATCGGCTGAGCGCCGCGCTCCGCGCCGCGGCGGTCGTCGTCGCGTGGCGTGATCTCGGGACGACGGGCGACGCCCTGCGAAGCCTCGCGGCATCGACCGTCGCGCTCGACCCCATCATCTGCGTGGCGCAGGAGTACTCGGCGGCCGACCGCACCGTCCTCGCCGGCGCGGCACCCGGTGTCACCGTGCTCGCGATCGATGAGAATCTCGGCTACTCCGCGTCGGTGAACCTCGGCATGCGGCACGCCATGGCTGCCGGTGCCTCGTGGGTGCTGCTACTGAACAACGACGCGACGGCCACCCCGACGTGCGTCGCGCGCTGCCTCGCTGAGGCGGAACGCTACGAAAGGGTTGCAACGGTCGGACCCGCCGTCGTGTACCGCGACCGGCCAGAGCGCCTCTGGTTCGCGGGGGCGCGGCTCCATCGCGGTCTCGCCGTCGTGTGGCACAAGGGGTACCGCACCCCGAGCTCGGCACCGCCTGCGAGCGCGGACACCGACTACGTTCCCGGCTGCTGCGCGCTGGTCTCCTGCGACGCGTGGCGCGACGTGGGGCCGCTCCGCGACGACTACTTCATGTACTTCGAGGACGCCGAGTGGGGCGAGAGGGCCCGCGCGGCGAGGTGGCGGGTCCGCTACCTCGGCGAGGTGCTGTGCGAGCACGCGATGGCCGCGTCATCGGGGACGAGCGGCAGCCGCTACCTGTCGGAGAACGCGGCGTACTACCTCGCCCGAAACCCGTTGCGCTTCGCCCGCGAGACGCCGACACGCGGGCTCCGACTGGCGCGTACCCTCGGAGCGCTAGTGATCTGGACGGCATACAATCTCACGCGGATCTCCCCGAGAATGTGGCGCACCTCCGGGCTCGCCCTCCTCGAGGGGCTGCGCGACGGGTGGCGCGGTGACATGGGGCGGCGAGGCTCGCGTGAGCCAGCCCGCGCGCGTGCGCGTCCACAGCACCGCGGGGAGCGCTGAGCGAGTGGAGCACCGACCGAAGGGGGGCGGCCACACGCTCCCGCTCGACGGCGTGCGGGCGTGCATCGTCTACGACTGCCTCTTCCCACAGACCGCCGGTGGAGCGGAGCGCTGGTACCGGGCGCTTGCGGAGGACCTCGTGGAGGACGGGGCTCGTGTGACCTACCTGACGCGCCGTCAGTGGGACGGGGAGCCGCCGGAGATCACCGGTGTCGAGGTCGTCGCGGTGATGGGCGCCGCCGAGCTGTACCACGCTGACGGTACGCGACGGTCCGGTCCACCGCTGCGGTTCGGCGCTGGGGTCCTCGCCTGGCTCCTCGGCCACCGACGCGACATCGACACGGTCCACCTCGCGAACTTCCCGTACTTCTCGCTCATCGCCGCCCGGCTGGCGCTCGCCGGGACCGGAGTCTCGATCTACGTCGACTGGCTCGAAATCTGGCCACGGCGCTTCTGGCGCACGTACGTCGGGAGCCTCGCCGGGACCGTGGGTGCGGTGGTCCAGCAAGCCTGCATCGCGCTCACGCCACACGCCTTCGTCTTCCTGCCCGCGAACGCCGAGCGCCTCCGCCGCCACCGCTACCGGGGTCCGATTACGGTGCTCGCGGGCCTGCTCCCGGCGGCGTCGTCGCGGACGGCCGCGCGCGTCACGGACCGGGCCCGCCCGGTCGCGCTGTTCGTCGGGCGCCACGTCAAGGACAAAGGAGTGCGCCTGCTTCCCGAGATCCTCGAGCTCGCGCGCCGCGCGCTGCCCGACCTCGAGCTCGTCGTCGCCGGCGACGGCCCCGAGCGACCTCTCACCGAGGCCGAGGTACGTCGCCGAGGCCTCGCCGCGTGCGTGCGGTTTACCGGCAGGATCGACGACGACGAACTCCTCGAGCTGTTCTCGCTCGCGACCTGCACGGTCGTCCCCTCCTCGCGCGAGGGGTACGGCCTCGTCGTCGTGGAGTCAAACGCTGCTGGCACTCCCGTCGTCGTCGCCGCGAACCCCGAGAACCTCGCTGTGGGGCTCGTCTCGGACGGCGTGAACGGCTATGTCGTCGAGCCTGCACCCGCAGCCGTCGCGGACGGGATCGCTCGCGTCGTCGCCGCGGGCGACAGGTTGCGCCGGTCGACACTCGCCTGGCACCGCACGCAGTCACGCAGCTCGACGATCGCGCGCTCGACTTCGCAGGTCGCGGCGGTGTACGCCTCGGACGGCGCCGCGCGCCGGGCTCGGTTGCGCTGAGAGCGGGCCGCGCACACCGGTGGGCTCACGCTCGCTTAGCGCGTAGGTGGCGCGGGCCCGAACCGGCAGAACTTCACCGGCTGGTACCCAGCGCCGATCTCGGCGCGCACGACGTCGCACGCCCGCGCGACGAGCCGGGGGGCTCCGAGTCGCGCGAGGTACCTCGAGGTGCCTCGCGGAGTGCTCAGGCCCGGGCGAGCGGGGACGTCGACGAACGCGACGTCGACGTCCCCGTGGTCGGCGCGCACGCGGTCGAGAGCGCGGTGGGCCAGCGCCCGGTTTGCCGGCGTGAGGAGGTTGCCGATGCCGCCGATCGCGATCACGCGCGCAGGAAGCTGCGGGAAGAGGAAGCCCATCGGCTGACCTCCGACCTCCGCGACGGCGTCGACCCGCCCGT
>Ga0307372_10010376_pt1 | contig 12632 bp, 15 predicted proteins | sample OX1MG_FD_202533 | JGI IMG/M metagenome (GOLD analysis project Ga0307372, IMG submission 202533) | Soil microbial communities from Risofladan, Vaasa, Finland - OX-1 | ecosystem: Environmental > Terrestrial > Soil > Coastal area > Acid sulfate soil | place: Finland: Risofladan, Vaasa | collected...
ACGTTCGCGACAATCGGTTCGCTGCCGGCATCGAAAGCGTGTCCCGGAGTGATCGGGCTCACGACCGCACTGTCGATCCTCCCTGGCGGTTGGGTTGTCGTTGGGAGCTTGCCCGCGGGTGCTGGCGGTGCATTGCCGCTGATCAGTCCTGCTGGATGTCTCCTCGTGCTTAATAGCAACGGTGCTGTGACCGAGACCTGGACCAATGCGACCATCAACGGCCCCTGGGACATGACCGAGGTCGCGACCAGCTCGGGCGTCGATCTGTTTGTCGCGAACGTGCTGAGTCGACCGAAAGGTATAACAGCGACACCGAAGAGCGGCGATTTGTCGACGATCGTTCGCATCGCTGTCTCGCTCGGCGCAGCCAAGCGGCCGCGTATGGCTGGATTGACGGTCATTGGAACGGGATTTCTCTCCAAGGCGAATAAGACCGCTTTCGTGCAAGGGCCGACCGGTGTTGCGCTCGGCAGCAACGGCACGCTTTACGTGGCAGGGACAGTTCGTAACCACATCAGTGAGATCCCGAACGCGATGACCCGGACGACGGCGGTCGCAGACGGGGCGATCACTTTGTCCTCAGGTGGTTGGCTGAACGGCCCGCTCGGGCTGACGATCGCCCCGAATGGCGACGTGCTCGCTATGAATGCCAACGATGGCAATGCCGTCGAGATCAGCCTGCAAGGTCACCAGGTAGCAAAGAAGACCCTTGTCCCCAACGGCTCCGGAGACCTCTTCGGTCTGACGATCGCCCCAGGCGGCAAGGAACTGCTCTTCGTCAACGATGCGGCCACCGCGAATGCGCTCGATGTAGCGAGCATCCGATGACTTCGGCAATCGCAAGCGCGACGTGAGGGCATCCTCATGACTGAGCTGCCAGCCTCGCTCGCGCCGCTCGAGGAGAATCGTCGCGAGTTGTTCGCGACGCTGGATCTCCTTGCCGATTCGGTTGAACCTACGGTCCGCGCAGACCTTGCTAGCGAACTCGTTGGCATCTGCTCGCGGTATGAAGACGTGAAGGATCGGGTCGTCTATCCAGCGCTTCGGGCTATGTCGCCCGACAGTGTCGAGATCGATCAGGCCGAAGAGGACCAGCGAGCGGTCCGCGAAGCGCTGAGCGAGATTCGCCGCCGCACCTCGCACGTCAAACCAAAGGACGTTCATGCAGATGATCCGGAAGGCTTCGAGCAAGCGCTTCGTGAGGCCGTTGAGACGATCCGGGGCCATATTGAACACGAAGACGAAGTGCTGTTGCCGATGCTGGGTGAACTCGACGCGCAAGCGGGTGAAGAGCTACGTGGGAATGTCGAGCACGCCGTCGCGCATGCGAGCACCCACCCGAACCCTCCTCACAATCCTCTCGGAAGGGCATTTGTGGCTGTTGAGGAGTGGCTAGAAACCGGCGCGCGAGACGAGTCCACACCGTGGCATCCCGGCGCAGACAAACTCGACGAGCTTGCCAAAACAACGGCTGTGGAGGATGAGCAGGGGCCAGAGATCGGCAGCGACCCCGCTGCTTGAGGGTAGCTCCCTAGCCTAAAGAGGCTCGCCCCCGCGATGCGGTGAGCGCCCGAGGAAGGCCGCGATCTCCTCGCTCTGTTCGACAAACGAGCCGCCACAGCCCGGTGCCGGGCAGCGCCACACGCGCCGTTGCCACCTGAGATCCATCGGCTGGCCCATCGCCGACTGCACACCGAGGTCGACGAGCCGCCGGCCGGCCGGCGCCGCCGGGCTGTCACAGATCGGACAACGTGCCTCGGTCGCGGCCGTCTCGAGCTCGATGCGCAGCCCAGCGTCGGCGCGTTCGCTGTTGAGCACATGAACGCCGGGGATCCCGAGCAGCCCTTTCGACCAGCCGGATCGGATCCATGCCCACGGCGTCCTCCACCCTCGAAGGGTAGAAGACGTCAGGACACACGGATTCACCTCATTGCAGTTCGCTCAAGACCCCCCACAGATCCGAAGCGCCGGTGATCCTGGTACCGGAGGAAGGAAGTAACGCTTGGCCGATGAAAATGGTCAAGGCAGCGCGTTCAGGAATCAACGATGGAGCGGGTTCCTGGCTAGTGCTTAGATCGGACCGAACCTAATGAGCAAGCTGCAGAAAGCCACCGACGAGAGCGCCGTAGGCGACGTGACCCACAATCGACACGACGAAGGTGCTGGTTCCGTAGTTCAACATCAAGAACCCCGGAGATTCGATGAGCGGGGAAGCATTTGCCGCCGTGAATGACGATCCCATGCGCGGATGGATAGTCGGCAACAGCACATTGACGAGCGCAGTCGCGACGAAGATCCCATGAATCAGGCCGAGGAGCGCACCGAACAGGAAGCCGTCTCGCCCAATTGATCGGAAGATCGCGAAGTAGCCGAGAGCGAACAGCAGTCCGAAGAAGAAGTGCGCGATGTATCCAAACGCCTTTGCTCGTTGGCGGTCCGAAGTGAGCACAGTCCCCAACAAGAAGGGCAGGTCCATTCGCGTGAGGCCGAATTCAGAGGCCGCTCGTAGCACGGTCGTTAGCACCAGAGTTCCGATCAATCCCCCAGCAAGTGCCGCCCAGATACTCATTGATGCGATCTCCGTTGAATGGCGAGAGCGGCGCTTATCAGTCCAAGATGCGTAAGGGCCTGTGGCAGGTTCCCAAGGAAGGCTCCGCTCGTCGGGTCGATCTCCTCGGCGAACAATCCAACGTCATTCGCGAGTAGCACCAGCTCGTCCATCAGATCGACCGCTTCTCGTTGTCTGCCCACTCGAGCGAACGCCTCTGCCAGCCAAAACGAGCATGCGAGGAATGCTCCCTCTTTCCCCGACAGGCCGTCGTCTCCGGCATACCGGTAGACGAACACACCATGAGCGAGTCCGTCACGTATTGCTTCGACCGTTGCCTCGAGGCGGCCCTCAACGAGGGGGACGTATTCGAACAACACCCCGAGAAGAAGACTCGCGTCGAGTTCCTCGCTACCTGCGAAGCGAACGTAGCTGCGCTTAGTGGACGACCAACAGTGCTCGTCAACAAACTCCTGGATGTTCTTTGCCTGCTCCCGCCATTGCTCCGCACGGGCGTCTGGTAAGACGTCCCGTTCGCTCAGCCTGATCGCCCGATCAAGCGCGATCCAGCACATGATCTTTGACTGAGTGAAGTGCTCTGACCCGCTTCGGACCTCCCAGAGGCCCGCATCCGGCTCGGTCCAGATGTGGCAGACGAGGTCAGCAATCTCAGCGAGTCGGCGGGCGATATCCGCGTCGATCGAGTTGCCCGCTTCGGCAAAGAGCCACGCAGCCTGGAGCAGGTCGCCGTAGATGTCGAGCTGGGCCTGGGCAGCTGCGCCATTACCGACCCGCACTGGCCGCGATCCACGGTACCCGGCGAGATCGAGCGATTTCTCAGCGGCACGACTATCTCCGTCGAGGCGATAGAGGACTTGGAGGTGAGGGTGAGTTCGCTGTGAGGCATGCATGACCCACCAGAAGAACGCCTCCGCCTCGTCGCTTCGGCCCAATTGCAAGAGCGCGTTCAAGATGAAGGCGGAGTCGCGCACCCACGAGAAGCGGTAGTCCCAGTTGCGTTCGCCGCCGAGTGCTTCGGGAAGCGATGTCGTTGCCGCCGCAGCGACAGCCCCCGAAGGCGCATGCACAAGAAGCTTGAGCGCGAGAGCGCTGCGTTCCACCCCGTCGTGCCACGGTCCGTCATAATCGATCGTCCAGCTGTTCCACCAATCGATCGTTGTGGCAAGGCGGCCCTCGACATCGGCGCGCGCGGGGAATACAAGGGGTTCTCTCTGGGCCGCGCTCAGCGCGATGACCGCTCGGCTGCCGGGCGAGGTGGAGAACGCGCCGAGAATCTCCTCAGGCATGACGTTTGGCCGCCCGGCGTCCCACGAACACACAGCAAGCGCATCACTTCGACACCATGCAACCGGTACGCCATCCCGTCGTCCTATGCGTGTCCGCGCTTGGGTCCCCCGAAAGCGCGGTGCAACCGACCAATGAAACGAGACGGCGCCGGTCACCCCCTCGATGTGTCGGACAAGCTCACGTTCGGGGCAAAGAGCGGCCATGTCAGAGGGAATCGTCATTGCGTCGGTCACGCGTGCGGTGCCGGTAGCGGTTGAAAATGTAGTCTCGAGGACGTTCGTCCCCTCGAGGTAGCGACGTTGCATTTGATAGGGCACCGTTGGCGCGAGTGAGAACACGCCGCCCTTGTTCGCGTCGAGCAGATTGGCGAAGACAGGTGACGAGTCGAGGTGGGGAAGACAGAGCCAATCGATGGAGCCGTCATCCGCGATGAGTGCGACGGTACGGCCGTCGCCAATCGCCGCGTAACTACGAAGCGGCGCGTATCCATCAACGCGTTCCATCTATTTTGCCCGTCCCCAAAATTCGACGACCAGGTGTATCGGTCCGACGGGCACGACTTCGTGCGGCATCTCTGGTGGGATCACCTGATGTGTTCCCGCGGTGAGTCGAGCTTTAAGAAGCGGCGAGGTCTCCATACGGAACTTCACCTCGCCTGCTGTTACCTTGACGATTGCCCACGCCGCTTTTCCCGTGCGGTGCGAGTGCTGCAGCGCGTTAGGCAGTGACAGCTCATCCCACGCACCTGCCCTCCTTAACTGAACGAGACCGTCGGGCATCTCTGCCCGATCACAGAGGGGACAGTCGATCGAGGAGCCGATGCGTGCTTCGCGCATCGGCGTGTCGGTGACCCACGATCGATCTTCGAACGGCGGCCGATGAGGCATGTGCTGGTTGTGGAGACAGCTCAGCTCGGCGACCCAGTCGCCCGCTTTGGACGAGCGCCAAGAACTCAGCTCTTGTGCGCTCATCATGACGAACGAGGCCATGCAGTGTCGAGGTCACCGTCGGGGCTCCGCTGGCGCGCACCCCGCGAAATGACATGCAGAGGTGCTCAGCTTCGATCACGACACCGACGCCCTTCGGTGCAAGTTGTGCTCATTCAGCCACTTGGCGACCTGGGAAGTGAGGCGCTCTTGGACTTGGAGCCGGCGCGCGAAGTGTTCCACGATCCGGGCGAGCTTCGAGAGCCCGAGAATCCGCTCCCCTGGGAGGTAGCCGATGTGGGCGACCCCGATGAAAGGGAAAGGTGGTGCTCGCACAGTGAGTGGAACGGAATGTCTCTCGTCACGACGAGCTCGTCCTAGTGCTCGTCGTTCGGAAAAGTGGCGAGGTCGAGGCCTTCGGAGAGAGCATCTCTGCGTATGCCCTCGCGACCCGGCCGGGCGTTTCCGTAAGGGACTCATCGGTGAGATCGACGCCAAAGGAAACGAGGAGGTCCGCGACTGCTCGTTCGGCGCCCGCCAAGTCGAAGACGCTGTCACCGGCAAGTACTCCGTCGAGGACTGCAATCGGGTATTGCTTGAGTTCGATTGCCTACAGGTCGGAATCCGAGTCGATCTCGTCGAGCGCGATGGTCGATGCAGAAGTCACACGCCTCCGAACCCTTCGGCCTGGGTGGCCTCGTCGGCGACTCGTACCCCGTAGCGATACGCCAGCTTGCCGCCGAGGAAACCCGAAATAAGTAGGAGACCAATGGCGACGGCCGAGAGCACCAGTTGGCCGGTTTGTACTTTGGCTGCGACAGAAGCACCCGTGGCAGCGGCGTGTCGCCAGAAGAAGTCGCCGATGAAGATACCGACCACCGTCAAGTTGATGGCCATGTGGGTGAGCCCAATCCGCAGCGCTTTCGTGGATCGCGGGATGGTCAACAAGTCCATGAGTCCGAACACTGCGGCAAGCACGGCCCCGACCACCCCGACAGCGATCAGCCAGTACGAGGCGTTGACGAACGCGGTGGAGCCCGCGCTATTCACCTTCGTCGCGATGTCGAAGACGAGGCTGGCGACCCACGCTCCGATGGGGATGGTGGCAAGGATCGGGTGGAACGGATGGCCGTAGGGTCCGGCCAGGGGGGAGATCGGACGCTTGGCTCGATCAACGGCAGGTATCGCCATGGGACTACCTCCAGAACTCTTCGAATGGGCTGCTGGAGTTAATATAACCAATAACTTCGGGTGTTATGCAACAAATCTTCACACAACGTGGAACGTCATGGAGTTGAAATGGTAGTTCTTAGCGATATTGTGGCCCCGTGAAGCCCTTGGAGCAGTTCTCGGCGGTCGCCGCACTTGACGACGAGGTACGGCACAGCCTTTACCGGTTCGTGCGTCGGGAGGGCCGACCGGTTACTCGAGAAGAGGCGGCCCGAGCGGTCCGCATCTCAGTCAAGCTGGCCGCCTTTCATCTCGACAAGCTCGTCGAGCGAGGGCTGCTCCGAGCCGATCAGGAAGTGCCCCGCGGAACGCATCGGCGAGTCGGACGAGCGCCGAAGCGCTACACCGTGTCGGAGCTCGAGGTCTCGGTTTCGCTGCCGCAGCGTCGCTATGAGCTCGTCGGGGAGATATTGATCGACAGTGTCGCCCAAGCGGAGACAAGTCCGACGGGTGAGTTGCCAGCCGAACTGGCGCGTCGCATCGCCCGCGAACGAGGAGAAGGACTTGGCGCGAAGGCGCGAGAAGAGCGCCATCTTGGGCGGCCCGGTCCAGAACGCACGATTGCGACTGCCGAAGAATTGCTCGATGAAATCGGGTTCGAACCAACTGACGACGAACACGGAGGGCTCCTCTTACGGAACTGTCCGTTTCACGCACTCGTTGATCGAGCCCCTGCGTTGGTGTGCTCGATCAACGCCGCGTTTGTCGACGGAATGTTGCGCGGAATTGGAAACGAAACCGTTCGGGCGGATCTGGTGCCGGAGGAAGGAACCTGCTGCGTTCGCGTGGTTCCGCCGGATCGGCCATGAGGTCGCGCACGGACGGCGAACCGGAAGTGATCGAAGACCAACCTTCGGCATTCACGCCGAAGACGTGGGACGCAGATACCGAAGGCGGCGACCCTGCGTGTTGGGCGCACTTGATCTGTCCCGAGTGTGGTGTAGTGCTTGAAGGCACGTCGCACAGCCATGAGAAGGACGCCGACTGAGCGCCGTTCATCCGCTGCGCGTCAACCCGTAGCGATCGGCTCCTTTTATCGAGCGATGTCGGCGTGCCCGTAGGCTTGCTGAGATGACGGGCGAAGCGCCGCACCGATGAGCGGCTTCGCTAACTCCGATCTTTCGTGCGCCCAGATAGTTGGAGGTGATGCCTACACGCTGAACTGACAACGAGAAGCTCGTCATCGCCAGCCGGTGTGAGTCCGGCCCGGGTAGCTGCCAGGAGGCCGGCTAGCAGACTGGCGGCTCGGTCTGGAAACGGGTCGGGTCGAAGCCCAGTGTCAAAGGCCCCCTTGGGGAGAGCAACTGAGCGGTCCGCAGCATTAAGCGAAGCCTGCCGCGTCGTTACTCTTGGGCGCCAGCGGATCAGCTCGCGCTGGCCAGGACCGTGTCGCTCTCTTCAGCGCTCATGGGAGGCCCGATCGGCCTGAGGTCATGGGACGCAGCGATGCGCGCCAGTTCGTCCATCGGCGGGAACGTTGGGTTGCTGGGCACGACACGCGCCGTCGCTGGAGTGCTGAGGTCCCGGATGAGGTCACGGAAGCTGACGTTGTCGTGCACGAGCAGGATCCGCGCCTCGCGCTCACCGACCACTCGGAACGTGTGCGGCACGCCGCGGGGCATTGAGACCCAGTGCCCGGCTCCGACGACCAGCTCGTTGTCGCCACAGCGCACGACCATCTGGCCCTCGAGGATGTACCAGGTGTCGTCGAGGTCGTCGTGGACGTGCAGCGGGGGCGCCGAGCCGACCGGCAAGACCATCTCGAGCACGACGGTGCTCATCTCGGGTGCGCAACGATGCTCAACGACCAAGGTGTCGAGGAACCACCACGCCTGCGCTTGTTCGTTCTCGGGGGAGTCAACAACTGCTTTCGTCATTTCGCCAACCTCCAAGTTAGAGAGCCGCCCCGGGATCGGATAGTCAGGTCTCCTTACGAGTAGATGGTATGGTAACCTTACGACTAATGTCAAGCGATTCCCACGCTGGGGACCACCCCAGCGGCGAGCGAAGCCGGTACATCGGCGCCATGCTTCGTGTCGTTTGGCAGTGGGTCCGTGATCAGCTGCATGCGGGCGTCGTTGCGGCGGGATTCGACGATCTGAACGCGGCGCATGTCGGGCTCTGGCGCTATCCGGGCCTCGACGGACTACGTCCAAGCCAGCTTGCAGACCAGTTGGGGATCACGAAACAGTCGGTCAACGACCTCCTCGGGCACCTGGAACGACACGGGTACTTGGAGCGCGTGCCCGATTCGGCCGACGGGCGGGTTCGCGTGATCCGACTCACTGCCAAGGGACGGCAGCTCGAGAAGGCAATCTACGCCGAGGCGGGGGCGGCCCAGACGCGGATCGCAGAGATCCTGGGGCCGCGGCGCTTCGCCCAGCTGCACAGCTCCCTTGAGCTACTGACCGAACAGCTCAGCTAGCGGGGCGAGTTCACTGGCCGTCCCCTGCCGGTTAAGGGCGAACGACTCGAGGCATCCGGCGTCCTTCGCGGTCGGCCCTGAGCGGGCTCAACTGGTCGCCAGAGACGCATCTAGCAAGCAATTTGTCTGCCGGGGACGAGCAGAAAGCGGTTCGGATTCCGTCCCTTCACCTCCACTCCTGGCGGCACGTTCCAAGCGCTAGGGGTCTGCCGTGGAGCAAGGCAATGACCAGCTCCTGGGCGGATCGCTTTCTACACAGTGGACGCGTTGCTACCGATCCAGACCCCGCCAACGTGGAAGTCGTTGATCGAGATCAACGCCCGCCTACCCGCGGACGACGACGACCGGACACGACGCGTGACGCATGCACGTGTGCGCCACGGAACCAAACAGATACTCCTCTATCGGTCCAAGCCTGGTCGAACCGATGACCAGCATCTGCGCGCCGACGCTCTCCTTGACCAGTGCATGCATCACTGTTGGTGCGAACGTCCGCTGTTCGATCACCACATCTGGCGATACCCGTCGTGCTCTATCGCACGCCACACGCAAGATGTCGGCTTCTCGCTCAAGCTCGGGGTCGAACTCGCCCTTTCGCTCGCCCGGCCAAAAGTGCACGTGCACGAGGACGAGTGGCACATGTCGAAGATTCGCCTCGCCAGCCGCCCAATCGACAGCTTGCAACGAGCCTTCGGAGTCATCGACCCCGACGACAATCTTGCCGGACGATGGCGGGGCGTCCTTTCCCGGTACGGCCATTACAACTCCTCTCATCTCGCCTACGCCGCAAGCTTGGATGGCGCCGCCTTGGGCTCCTAGAGGCGGAAGTCACAATTCGCCGCTTACTCCGAAGCCCTACGACGAGCGAACGGACACCACGTCCGAGCCTTCGCGTTCGTGCTCGAGATACTCGCCGTGCACGACCGGCGATCGGGAGAGGATCACGATGCCGGTACAGGCCATGAGTGCCCCGATTCCGATAATCGCCAGTGATCTCGGGTCGAGCGGGATTCGCTCGTTGAGTGCCGTTATCCCGATGATGGCAGCGACGGACGGCTCGAGCAGATCATGCATCGGCATCGAGTACGCAATCGGTCCCGACTGGTACGCGCTCTGAGAGCACACGAGAGCGAGAATCCCAACGCCGACGAGCAGGTATGGCTCCGACGGAGCGCGCATAGCGCCCGTCCTTCCAAGTCGAGCCCGCTTTCGCAATCGATCGTCGTCACCCACCCGTTCCACCCGCTCAGTGGCGAGCGCCTGGCGGTCATCTTCGAGAAGCGCCGCCCCGGAGCCGAGCGGGTGCTCGTCTGTGAAGGCGGCCCGGCTGGGCGGGTGACGCTGTCGATCGCCTGGACGGACCGGGCGCCTGCTCGACAGGCGCACCGGCTCGCGATCGAGGGCCTGGCCGATCTCGCCGATCTGGTGGCCGCATTGGAGCATCCACCACTTGTGAAGCGGGGCCGGCCATGATCTTGTATAGCAATGACAGACAAGACAGAGATTGCGGCGAAGACCAGCCGTGCGTTGCGGGCCCGCCGACGGGGCGTTGCCCGCTCACTTCCCGATATCGAGGGGCTGATCTCGGGCGCGGTGGTCGAACAGGGACGGCGTTGTGGCAAGGAGGGATGCAGATGTGCGAGAGGGGAGCTGCATGGGCCCTACACCTACGTCGTGCTGCCCCGGGACGGGGGCCGGACCAAGACGTTGTACGTCCCGGCCGCAGCCGCAGGAGCGGTGCGCGACGGAGCGGCGCTGTCGGCCGCGGTGCGCCTCGCCCTCGAGGAGATCTCGATGATCAACGTCGAGCTGCTCCGACGCGGAGAGCTCGGCTGAATGCCGATTGTCGCCGAGGCAGTCGCTGTGATCGCGAACATGGCCGTCTCGGCGTTGGCGGGAACAGATGAGGGGCACCGAGAAGATCACGGCTGCCCACCTCGATCGGACCGGCCTCGTCTACATCCGCCAGTCGAGCCTCGCCCAGGTGCGCAACAACACCGAGTCGACCGCCCGCCAATATGCGTTGGTGGACGAGGCGGTCCATCTCGGGTGGCCCCGCTTCAAGGTGGAGGTGATCGACGCCGACCTCGGCCTGTCAGGACGATCGGCGGACGGCCGGAGCGGCTTCAAGGACCTGGTGAGCCGGGTCTGTCTCGGCGAGGTCGGCGCCATCTTTGGCCTCGAGGTGTCGCGCCTGGCGCGTTCGTCGGCGGACCTGTCCCGGCTGTTGGAGCTGGCCCGTCTCACCGACACCTTGGTCGTCGACTCCGATGGCATCTACGACCTGGCGAACTTCAACGACCGCCTCCTCCTCGGTCTGAAGGGCACGATGTCCGAAGCCGAGCTGCACTTCCTGACTGGCCGGATGAACGGCGCCAAGCTGGCGGCTGCAGGTCGCGGCGAGCTGCGCTTCCCCCTCCCGGTCGGCCTCGTCTACGACGACGAGGGCAACACCGTCATCGACCCTGACGCCGAGGTCCAAGCTGCGGTCGCCGACGTCTTTTCGGCGTTCCGCTCCGCCGGCTCGGCCTACGGGGTCGTCGCCGCGTTCAAGGGGCGGCGCTTCCCGCTGCGCGCGTATGGCGGGACTTGGGCCGGCGAGCTGCGCTGGGGGCGCCTCACCCACGCCCGAGTACTCGGCATCCTCTCGAACCCCGCCTACGCCGGCACCTACGTCTACGGCCGCTACCACTCAACGCGCACCGTCGCCCCCGACGGCACGATCTCCACCAAGGTCACAGAGCTTCCGCGTGATGAGTGGCCGATCGTCATCCACGACCACCACCCCGGCTATCTGAGCTTCGACGACTACCTCGCGAACGCCACCCGGCTGGCGGCGAACACGACCAATGCCGGAGCCCGCCCGCCGCGAGAGGGCGCAGCCCTCTGTCAGGGGATCATCACCTGTGGCTCGTGCGGTCGGCCGATGTCGACCCGCTACCACGCGAACGGCCGCGCCAGCTACGAGTGCTCGGCGTCGCGCGCCGACCAGATGGCGACTGCGACGTGCCGTTCGATCGCAGCTTCGAGCGTGGACGACGCGGTGGCCGAAGCGCTCCTCTCGGCACTCAACCCCGACGAGGTCGCCCTTGCGCTCGCCGCGGCGGACGAGGTTGCGGAGCGTCGGGCCAGCCGCTCCCGCGCCACCGAGCTCGCCGTCGAACGCGCCCGCTACGAGGCCGAGCGAGCCGAGCGGGCCTTCCTTGCCTGCGAGCCGGAGAACCGGCTCGTCGCTCGCAGCCTCGAGGCGCGCTGGGAGGCTCGCCTCACCGATCTCGCCGAGGCAGAGAAGGCCCTCGCCGTCGAGAAGGCCGCTGCTCCAGCGTTGCCGGGACGCGCCGAGCTCGAGGCGCTCACCGGCGACGTGACCACGCTGTGGCACGCGCCCACCACCTCGGCGCGGGATCGCAAACGCCTGCTCCGCACCTTGGTCGCCGATGTCACGCTGCTCCCGGAGCCCGATCTCGCAAAGGCGCGCATCGGGATCGTCTGGCACACCGGCGCGACCGACGAGATCGTCGTTGCCCGGCGTCTGCTGGTCACCGAGTACCGGCGCACCGACCAGGGCGCGATCGAGCTCGCCCGCTCACAGGCGCACCGCTCGAACCGTGAGCTCGCCAGCCAGCTGAACGCCGCCGGCTACAAGACGGGCGCCGGGAGAGCCTTCGACGTCGACGCGGTGGCGAACCTCCGCCACTACCACCAGATCCCGCCGGCGAGCCTCTTGCGAGAGGGGGAGGTCACCGCCTCGGGCCTGGCACGCCGACTCGGCATCGGCCACGGCGCAGTCATCCACTGGATCAAGCGCGGTTGGCTGCCCGCCCGTCGTGGGCTGAACGACCAGTGGTGCATCCGCCTCGACGACGCAGTGGAGGCCGCGTGCCGAGAGCGGGTCGCTTCCTCAGTGCATCTGCCCCGTCCCGACAGCACCGACGGGCGACACGACGCCGAGCGGAGCGTCAAGGAGGTCGCCGCCACGCTCGACGTGAGCACGAACGTCGTCTACTACTGGATCGAGCGCCGTCAGGTGCCGGCTCGGCGCGGACCAGCCGGCCGGTGGTTCGTCGACTTCACACCGGAGGTCGAGGCTGCTTGCCGCGAGCGGATCGCGGCATCCGTCCACCTGGAGCGCAGCTCACCGCAGCCCGAAACCATCGATGCCTTGCACGAGGAGGCAGTATGAAGCCATCGTTCC